>OGYO01000505.1_pt1 | contig 20072 bp, 16 predicted proteins | sample 1576561 | NCBI WGS metagenome assembly OGYO01 (sample SAMEA3541507, study PRJEB24748) | human gut metagenome | biome: human gut; feature: human-associated habitat; material: faeces | place: China | collected 2012 | reverse complement strand
TGGAATTTATTTCCAGAGCATTTTTTATTTCCTATGAATAAAAGGATTTGAAAATATATCCCCGGCAGCAGAACACGGTAAAAAGAAGCCCTGAGCATTTGCTTGGGGCTTTTGTGGTATGGCGAAGCCATATCACTGATGAAAAAGGAGAAAAAATGACAGATGAATATTACATGCGCCGAGCAATAGCACTGGCACAAAAAGGAGAAGGACAGGTATCCCCGAATCCTCTGGTAGGTGCTGTGATTGTAAAAGATGGAAAAATTATCGGAGAGGGATATCACGAACACTACGGACAGCCACATGCAGAACGGAATGCACTGGCTAATTGTATACAATCCCCGGAAGGGGCTACGATTTATGTGACCTTAGAGCCGTGCTGTCATCATGGAAAACAACCACCATGTACCGATGCTCTGCTTGCCGCAGGAATTCGCAGAGTAGTGATTGGTTCGAAAGATCCGAATCCACTTGTTCATGGAAAGGGCATCCGGATTTTGCGGGAACATGGAGTAGAAGTGACTGAACAGGTATTACAGGACGAATGTGATGAAATGAATGAAGTATTTTTTCATTATATCCAGACAAAACTTCCGTTTGTCATTTTAAAATATGCGATGACACTGGATGGAAAAATTGCCACGTATACCGGGGCATCCCGCTGGGTGACAGGAGAAGCGGCGCGTGCGCATGTACACCGTATGCGGAACCGTTACCATGCCATTATGGTTGGCGTGGGAACGGTACTTGCGGATGATCCGATGCTGACCTGCCGGCTAGGAAAAACAGAAAATGGGGTAAACCCGGTGCGCATCATTTGTGATACAGTATTGCGGACGCCATTAGAATCACAGATTGTGCGTACCGCAAAAGAAGTTCCAACGATTATAGCAAGCTGTAACCGGCAGGAAGCCATGCATATGCCATATGTGGAGGCAGGATGTCAGATTTTAGTCACACCGGAAAAAGATGGGCAGGTAGATCTTTGGGATCTGATGCGACAGCTTGGAGAACAGGAGATTGACAGCGTGATTCTCGAAGGTGGTGGAACTTTAAACTGGTCGGCTCTGCAAGCTGGGCTTGTACAGAAGGTGCAGGCATATGTGGCGCCTAAGCTGTTTGGCGGGGCAACAGCCAAAACCCCGGTTGAGGGGCAGGGATTTTTAAAACCTGCAGAGGCCGTGACATTAAGCCGGACAAAAGTTACAGCGTTGGGATCGGACTGGCTGATAGAGGGATACCCGGCGACAGAGGGGAGGCCATTATCATGTTTACAGGAATCATAGAGGAGATGGGAACCATTGAAAACATTGCAAAAGGCGCACATTCTGCGGTGTTGACGATTAACGCCAGAAAGATACTTGAGGATGTGCATATCGGAGACAGCATTGCGGTCAATGGTGTCTGCCTGACGGTCACTTCCTTTGACGGTGAAACATTTACCGCGGATGTGATGCATGAAACATTAAACCGGTCGTCACTGGCACAGTGTAAGCGGAAAAGTCCCGTGAATCTGGAGCGTGCCATGCCGGCAAACGGAAGGTTTGGCGGGCATATTGTGGCAGGACATGTGGATGGAACCGGACAGATCACTGAAAAAAAACGGGATGACAATGCCGTGTGGATACGGGTGGAGGCACCGCCGGAAGTGCTTCGGTATGTGGTGGAGAAAGGCTCGGTTACCATAGATGGAATCAGCCTTACGGTCGCCGCTGTGACGGCACATGACTTTTCCGTGTCCGTGATCCCCCATACGGCGGAGGTGACAACGCTTGGAAGCAAAAAAGAGGGAGATATTGTGAATTTAGAAACGGATATCATCGGAAAATATGTGGAAAAACTGCTGCATCCACAGGAAGAAAAAAAAGAAAGCCACATCACCCGGGAATTTCTGGAAAACTGTGGATTCTAAAACACCATGGATATAAAAAGAGAAAAAATAACAGGAGGAATGAACAATGGAAGGATTTGCAACCGTTGAGGAAGCACTTGAGGAATTACGAAACGGAAAACTGATTCTTGTCACCGATGACGAGGATCGCGAAAATGAAGGCGATTTTATCTGCGCTGCGGAATTTGCCACAACAGAAAATATCAATTTTATGGCAATGCATGCCAAAGGGCTTATTTGTATGCCGATGTCTGCAGAATATGTAAAAAAGCTTCATTTTCCGCAGATGGTCGAAACGAATACCGACAACCATGAGACAGCATTTACCGTTTCGGTGGATTATGTGGGAACGACTACAGGTATTTCCGCTGCCGAGCGTTCCATGACGGCCATGCGCTGTGTGGCAGAGGATGCCAGACCGGAGGATTTCCGGCGTCCGGGACATATGTTTCCGCTTCTGGCAAAGAAAAACGGTGTGCTGGAGAGAAACGGGCATACGGAAGCAACCGTGGATCTGTGCCGCCTGGCAGGCTTAAAAGAATGTGGGCTCTGCTGTGAGATCATGCGCGAGGATGGCACCATGATGCGCACAACGGAACTGCTTGCACTTGCAAAAAGGCACGATATAAAAATGATTACCATTGCCGCACTCCAGGAATACCGCAAATGCCATGAAAAGCTGGTGGACTGTGTGGCTGTGACAAAGATGCCGACGAAGTATGGCCAGTTTCGGGCATACGGTTATGTGAACCGTTTAAATGGTGAACATCATGTGGCATTAGTCAAAGGAGAAATCGGGGACGGAGAAAATGTACTCTGCCGTGTACATTCCGAGTGCCTCACCGGAGATACCTTTGGCTCCCTGCGGTGCGACTGTGGACAGCAGTTTGCCGCTGCAATGACACAGATTGAAAAGGAGGGACGAGGGATTTTACTTTACATGCGGCAGGAAGGCCGCGGTATCGGACTGATCAACAAACTGCGTGCATATGAACTGCAGGAACAGGGAATGGACACTTTAGATGCCAATCTTGCCTTAGGATTTGCCGGGGATGAGCGCGAATATTACATCGGCGCACAGATCTTAAAGGATCTGGGCGCGCACAGCATGCGGCTTTTAACCAACAATCCCGACAAAGTATACCAGCTCGGAGAGTTTGGAATTTCCATCACAGAGCGCGTGCCGATCCAGATGCAGGCCACACCGTATGACCTGTTTTACTTAAAAACGAAGCAGAATCGTATGGGACATGTATTAAACTTTTAAAATGAAGAAAAGGAGAATGAACATTATGAGTACATTGGAAGGAAAATTAGTAGCAAACAATATGAAGGTAGGAATCGTCGTCGCACGGTTCAACGAATTTATCACCAACAAACTGCTGGGCGGTGCCATGGATGGCCTGCTGCGTCATGATGTGAAGGAAGAGGACATTACGGTGGCATGGGTGCCGGGGGCGTTTGAAATCCCATTGATCGCAAAGAAGATGGCAATGAGTAAAAAGTATGATGCCGTGATCTGTCTGGGAGCTGTGATCCGCGGAAGTACAAGCCATTACGATTATGTCTGCAATGAAGTATCCAAGGGAGTGGCAGCAGTTTCCCTGGAGAGTGAAATTCCGGTTATGTTTGGCGTGGTCACGACGGAAAATATCGAGCAGGCGATTGAGCGCGCGGGAACGAAAGCTGGAAACAAGGGGTATGATTGTGCACTGGGTGCTGTGGAGATGGTAAATCTCATCCGCCAGATTTAAAAAGAAAAGGACAATGCAGGCACGATATGAAAATATAAGCTATGCAGTATGATATAACTAATTAAAATTAGTTGATAAAAACTATCAGAAAAAATGCTTGCTATTTTTCAATATGTCAGATATAATCTTTCTTGGGTTAGATACAACTAACTTCCTTGTGTAAATCATTGGAAGACTCCTTCGCAAACACATAACTGCTGAGTGTGTTTAACGGAAGTACAGACGACGCCATTACCGCTTCCGGAAGGAGTTCTTCGCATATCGAAAGGAGAACAGAAAAATGAATTATCTGGAGATTGAAAAAGTAGTTGGAAGAGAAATTTTGGATTCGAGAGGAAACCCTACTGTTGAGGCAGAGGTTACATTGATAGATGGTACAATCGGAAGAGGCATGGCACCAAGCGGTGCATCCACCGGTGAGTTTGAAGCCTTAGAACTTCGCGACGGAGACAAGAGCCGTTACCTTGGAAAGGGCGTGCAGAAAGCCGTTGAAAACATCAACACCGTGATCAATGGGACACTGCAGGGCATGGATGCATCTGACACCTATGCAATTGACAAAGCCATGATCGATGCGGACGGAACGAAGGACAAGTCCAAACTCGGAGCAAATGCAATTCTTGCGGTTTCCATCGCATGTGCCAGAGCGGCAGCAATTTCACTGGATATTCCGCTTTACCGTTTCCTTGGCGGAACTTCCGGGAACCGTCTTCCGGTTCCAATGATGAATATCGTAAACGGTGGATGCCACGCACTGTCTTCCGGACTGGATGTACAGGAATTTATGATTATGCCGGTAGGAGCCCCTTCCTTTAAAGAATGTCTCAGATGGTGTGCGGAAGTATTCCATGCACTGGCTTCTATTTTAAAGGACAGAGGACTTGCCACATCCGTTGGGGATGAGGGTGGTTTTGCACCGGCACTGAAATCGGATGAGGAAGCAATCGAGACCATTCTTGAGGCAGTAAAGAAAGCCGGATATGAGCCGGGGAAGGACTTTAAGATTGCAATGGATGCCGCTTCTTCCGAGTGGAAGACAGGAAAGAAGGGCGAGTACAAACTGCCAAAGGCCGGAACTGTATATACTTCCGAGCAGCTGATTGACCACTGGAAAAAGCTTGTGGAGAAATATCCGATCATTTCCATTGAGGATGCACTGGATGAAGAGGACTGGGAAGGATGGCAGAAGCTTACCACCGAGCTGGGGGACAAAGTACAGCTTGTCGGTGATGACCTTTTTGTTACCAATACTGAGCGTCTGGCAAAGGGAATCAGCCTTGGCTGCGGAAACTCCATTCTGATCAAGTTAAACCAGATCGGTTCCGTTTCCGAAACTTTAGAGGCAATCAAGATGGCACACAAAGCCGGATACACAGCCATTTCTTCTCACCGTTCCGGAGAGACAGAAGATACCACAATCGCAGATCTGGCTGTCGCATTAAATACCTGTCAGATCAAGACCGGTGCACCGAGCAGAACAGAGCGTGTGGCAAAATACAATCAGTTACTCCGTATCGAAGAAGAACTTGGCGCAGCAGCTGTTTATCCGGGTATGGGAGCATTTAACGTACAGAAGTAGTATCCGGATATTATAATTGACAATATCAAATTTTTGTTTTACATACTTCAATTTTTTCTTCTTATTTGAGAGAGACCGTAAGGTCTCTCTCATTTTGTGCATGTATCCGAAAAAAGCAGAAAAATTTTAAAAAAGGGGCAAAACATTGACGATACAGGCATAAGAAACTATAATAGGGACAGAAACAAAAGAGGGAGGGAATCGTTTGTGAAAAAGAAGGGTAACATTTCTATTAAAGCAAAATTACTTGGAATTATTATTCCGGTAGTAATTGCGATTATACTGATTCTGGTGTTTACCGCATATCATGTATCATCTGGAATTATCGAGAGTTATTCCAAAAATTTACTGGAATCTTCGGTAAACAGTCAGGCATCAAAAATTGAGGCATGGCTTGAGGAAAATCTGGCTTCCATGCAGATGGCAAAGACCATGATTGAAAAATTGCACCCGGATGAGGCGCAGCTGCAGACTATTTTGGATGCATCCTGCGGATACAGTGAAAATTATCCGGATGGTCTTTTCCTTGCAGATGCCAATGGCAGCTTTTTAAAAGGTACAGACTCCAAAAAGCAGGAACCGAATCCGAAGGAAAGTATGTGGTATCAGGAAGGTATGACAAGAGTGAATATGGCGGTTGGATCTGCACATCAGAATCCGGACGGAACGAATGTTGTCAGTGCATCCGGACTTTTGAATGATGGTTCAGATACCGTGCGTGTAATTGCAGCCGATATGACACTGGACCGTATTTCCGTGATTGTAAATTCTTTTATCGAAATGCACGATGCAGAGGCATTTCTTGTGGACAAGGACAGCAGCGTGATCCTTGCAAGCAGGGATTCCGATCTGATTTCCAAGACACTGGGGGCAGACGGACAGAGTGCGTTTTATAAAGATGTGGAGAAAAAGGTTTCCGGCAAATCGTATGATTTCTGTACACTCGATGGAAATATGACGGTATTTAAGGAAGTAAATGGAACCAACTGGCTGCTGGTTTCCTATGTTCCTACGCGTGTTGTACTTGCGGATCTGGTAGGATTGCGGAATCTTATGATCATTTTCAGCATTATTTCGATCCTTGTATTGTGTGTTTTGATCGAACGTGTGACGCATGTGGTGATTCGTCCGGTGAAGGAGATGACAAGGGTAATTACCAGCATGGCATCCGGTGACTTTACCGTATCCATGAAGGTGAAAGGAAATGATGAGATTGCTGTGATGGGGCGCAGCGTGGAACATTTTATTGCATCAATGAAGGAAATGATCCGGCAGATGGGACATGTCTCCGACCGTCTGGAAAAACAGGCGGGATCAAGCAAGAATGTTTCGGGTGAAATGAATTCTGCTGCAAATATCCAGTCACAGTCCATGACGGAACTGAATGCAACGGTTGATCAGCTGTCGGTTTCTGTCAATGAAATCGCACAGAACGCAACCCAGCTTGCCGGTGTTGTTGCGGATACCAAAGAGGACAGCGATAAAGTAGAAGATAAGATGCGTACCACTGTGGAAGTATCAGAAAAAGGAAAAGCCGATATGGAGAGCGTTGGAAATGCGCTTCATAATATCGAAATTTCCATACATAACCTCGAAGAAGCGGTTGATAAAGTGGGTACGGCTTCCGGAGAAATCGTAGATATTATAAAACTGATCGGGGATATTGCAGAGGAAACAAATCTGCTCTCCTTAAATGCATCGATTGAAGCAGCGCGTGCAGGGGAAGCCGGACGCGGATTTGCGGTAGTTGCCTCACAGATTGGGGTACTTGCAAAAAACAGTGCGGATTCGGTAGCGCATATTACATCACTCATCAATGAAATTAACGGACTTGTGGATGATGCCGTCAAACAGGCCGGAAGCAGTGCAAGCGATATCGAAAGCAGCGCGGATCTGATCCATACAGCGGTGGATACATTTGACCAGATTTTCCAGAATATCCAGGAAACCAGCCATCTGATAGAGGGTGTGGTAGAAAAAATCAACCAGGTGGATCAGGTGGCAACCAATGTTGCCGCAATTTCCGAAGAACAGGCGGCAAGTTCGGATGAAATTCTTGCCACTTCGGAATCTATGCTCCAGCAGGCAAAGAGTATTTCCAAGAACAGTGAACAGGTGGAAGCGGAAGCCGGAAATCTGGCAGAATCTGCAGACCAGCTGGCGGATCAGGTCAAGCAGTTTCAGATATAGGAGGGTAAAAGGTCATGAAGAAAGTAATCAGTTGTATGATATGCGCCCTGCTTCTTGTGGGCTGCATGGCAGGATGCGGCAGTACCGGAGGCAAATCCGGCAGCGGAAACGGAATCAAAATCATGATGTCGTTGTCACAGGGAGATGATTTCCGCAACACGATTGTGGAACAGGCAAAAAAGACGGCACAGGAAAAAGGTGCAACACTGGATGTCTATGATGAGGATGGTTCCCTGGAGAGTCAGGTGGAACATATCAAACAGGCAGCAAAAGAAAAATACGATGTGATTTTATGTGGACCGGTTAATGCAGATACCGCGCTGGAACTGGAATCACTGGCAGACGGAATTCCTGTTATCTTTTATAACAGTTGTCCGGATGCATCGTATCTGGAGACCGGAAAATATATGTATGTGGGTTCCGATGAAAATGTAGCGGGACAGTATCAGGCAGAGTATATTCTGGATAAGTTTTCTTCTTCGGATGAAATCAATGTTGCAATCTTCAAGGGACCAAGGAACCATTCGGCAACGAAAGGACGTACGGGTGCATTGAAGGATACATTGAATGCGTCCGGCAAGAAAATCAATTATGTATTTGAGGATAATGCAGACTGGGATCAGGCAACGGCACAGAAGATGTTTGAACTTTTCTTAAAGACCGGACAGTCCTGTGATGTTGTGGCATGTAACAACGATTCCATGGCGATGGGAATTGTCGATGCATGCAAAGAGGCAGGAATAAACGGTATGCCAATTCTTGGTATTGATGCGACGGCCGGTGGATGTGCAGCGATCGAGGCGGGAGATATGGCATTTACCGTCTATCAGTCAGGTGTTGGACAGGGAAAGATGGTTGTAGAGACTGCGATTGCTGTGGCAAATGGTTCGGATGTAACAAAACTGGAAGGGGCAACGAAGGATGGCCTTTATGTATGGGTGCCATTTGAAAAAGTTGACAGTTCTAATGTAAAAGATTACGAATAGACTTGCAATCATGCGTGCATTTTGGGATAATAAAAAAAGTTTGAACAAAGGTGGACGTAACAGTGAGTCAAAGAATAAAAATAACGGATTTTATGGCACCGGAGCTGGATGTGTACGCGCGGCTGACCGAAAATCAGCTGCTGAACCGTGCGCATCCGGAAGAAGGAATGTTTATTGCCGAAAGTCCCAAGGTGATTGAGCGGGCACTGGATGCGGGATGCATACCGGTGTCTTTGCTTATGGAGGAAAAACATATAGAAGGGGAAGCACGGGAAATTATAGAGCGCTGCGAGGATGTCCCGGTGTATACGGCAGCATCTGAGGTGCTCACAAAGCTGACCGGTTTTGCCCTGACCAGAGGGGCACTTTGTGCCATGTATCGGCCAAAACTGCCAGAGCCGGAGGAGATTTGTGCCAAAGCCAGAAGGATTGCGGTACTTGAAAATGTAGTGAATCCAACCAATGTCGGAGCTATTTTCCGTTCGGCGGCTGCGCTTCATATGGATGCGGTGCTTCTGACGCCGGGATGCAGTGATCCGCTGTACCGGCGCGCCATCCGGGTAAGCATGGGAACCGTATTTCAGATTCCGTGGACATACCTGCAGACAGAAAACGGGGTGAAAAATCCACCCGGCCAGGCGGCAGGAGCGGATATTGACCATTTGCACCGAATGGGATTTCGTGTGGCAGCCATGGCACTTTCCGGGGATTCGGTTGGAATTGATGATCCGGCACTGGCTGCGGAAGAAAAGCTGGCTGTCGTGCTTGGCACGGAAGGGGATGGTCTGGCAGGACATACGATTGCGGACTGCGATTATACGGTCTGTATTCCGATGTCGCATGGCGTGGATTCACTCAATGTAGCGGCGGCAAGTGCCGTGGCATTCTGGCAGCTAGGGAGAAATAATTGTACAATTAAGCATTAATGTGGTACACTATATATTGTTTTTATTAGCTTACAATACTTTTCAAAGGAGAAATATATATCATGAAACTCGGCATTGTCGGACTCCCAAACGTGGGAAAAAGTACATTATTCAACTCACTGACCAAAGCAGGTGCACTGTCTGCGAACTATCCGTTTGCGACCATCGATCCAAACGTAGGAATCGTTTCGGTTCCGGATGAGAGAATCGTAAAGCTCGGTGAGCTTTATCATACAAAAAAGGTGACACCTGCCACGATCGAATTTGTTGATATTGCAGGACTTGTAAAAGGTGCCAGCAAGGGAGAGGGACTCGGAAACCAGTTCCTTGCCAATATCAGGGAGGTCGATGCGATTGTACATGTAGTGCGTTGTTTCGAGGATACCAATATTATCCACGTCGACGGTTCCATTGATCCGGCGCGCGATATTGAGACAATTAATCTGGAGCTTATTTTCTCCGATATCGAAATTCTTGACCGTAGAATTGCCAAAATTGCCAAGCAGGCAAGAATGGACAAGACACTTGCCAAGGAACTGGAGCTGGTTGAGGCAGTGAAGGCACACCTTGAGGATGGCAAGATGGCAAGAACATTTGAAGTACCGGACGATGATGATGCACAGATCTGGTTTAAGGGATACAATCTCCTTACCGCAAAGCCTACTATTTATGCGGCAAATGTAGCAGAGGATGATCTTGTAGACGATGGAGCTTCCAACCCGCATGTGGCAAAGGTTCGTGAGATGGCAAAGGAAGAAGGCGCAGAAGTATTTGTGATCTGTGCACAGATTGAACAGGAACTTTCCGAACTTTCCGAGGAGGAAAAGAAAGAATATCTCGATGATCTTGGGGTGGCATCGAGCGGACTCGACAAGCTGGTTGCAGCAAGTTACCGTCTGCTTGGACTGATCAGTTTCCTTACCGCAGGGGAGGATGAGTGTCGTGCCTGGACGATTAAAGAAGGAACGAAAGCACCACAGGCAGCCGGAAAGATCCATACGGATTTTGAACGTGGATTTATCAAGGCAGAGGTTGTCAACTATCAGGATCTGCTGGATAACGGAAGCCTTGCGGCAGCCAGAGAAAAAGGAATCGTTGGCATGGAAGGAAAGGATTATGTGGTTAAAGACGGCGATGTGATTCTTTTCAGATTTAATGTCTAGTCAAGAAATATGTGATAGTTATGTGGGAGCATATGACAGAGCAGCAGTATCAACATGAGGTTATTGTGCCGGACAAAGGCTTTCCGTTTAAACTTTTTTTATTCGAGGGACACAGCGGAAAATATATCAGGGAGAAACACTGGCACCGGTCGATTGAGATTTTTGCAGTGCAGGAAGGAGAACTTGATTTTATTCTTGACACAACGCATTATCATCTGGGAGAAGGCGAGTTCATCATTGTCAACAGCAACGAGGTGCATGCGATCCATGCGAACAGGCCGAATCACACAATTGTGCTGCAGATTCCGCTGAATCAGTTCGCGTCGTACTTTACGGGCGAGCAGTTTATCTGGTTTTCGCACAGTGAACGGACATACGATGAGCAGGTGGCATGTCTGATCTTTCGTATGTATAAGGTGTATCGGATGCAGACAGATGGCTATGATTTTGAAATTTTAAGTATGTTTTATCAACTATTACATATTCTGGTAAAGAAATACAGGAAGCTGGATGTGCAGGATGAATTGCTCAAAAGCAATCAGCAGCTGAACCGGCTCGGTATGATTACATCCTATCTCAAGGATCATTATATGGAAGATATTTCGCTTGGAAAACTGGCGGGAATATTTGGATATTCGCCGTCTTATCTGTCAAAAATGTTTGCACGCTATGCGGGCATCAATTATAAGGATTATCTGCAAAATATCCGGCTGGAACATGCGGTAAAGGATTTGGAAAATACGGATAAGCAGATCGTGGATATTGCATTTGATCATGGATTTGCCAATAGTAAAGCGTTTACCAATCTGTTTCGCAAGCGGTATGGAATGCTGACGAGTGAATACCGAAAGCAGCTTGTTAAGAAAAAGCAGAGGGAATCATATGCCCATCATCGGGCATTGCTGGAAAAAGACAAAAAAGTGACATTGTAAAGACAAAGAAAGGCATGTCTCCATGGCTACCAAACTGTTATACTCAGAAAAAATGAGTATGAGGAGGTAATCATGGAGATTTTTTCTGTTAATGATGAAAAATTCCGTAAATACGGTAAGGTTTGGAATAACATCGAATGCACAAAACTGATAAAGGGGATGGAGCACACACCGCTTCCGGAGGATGTTATTTATGTGCCATCAGTCGAGGAGCTTGAAGCGGTTCCGGAAGCAAAGACATTCAGCGAGCGTGTCTTTGGCGGACTTCCAATCCAGATTGGTTACTGCAACGGAAACAATCACAAGTTAAACGCGGTAGAATATCATAGAAATTCCGAAATCAACATTGCGGTAACGGATATGATCCTTTTATTGGGATGGCTGCCGGATGTAACGGATGAATTTACTTATGATACAGCAAAAATCGAGGCTTTTAAGGTTCCGGCAGGAACGGTCGTTGAAATGTATGAGACGACACTTCACTATGCACCGTGCAACGCAGCAGACGGTGGATTTAAGTGTGTTGTGATCTTGCCGAAGGGTACAAATACACCGATTGATTTTACCCTTGCAGCAGATGGTGAGGACAAACTTATGACCGCGAAAAACAAGTGGCTGATCGCACATGAGGAGGCTGCCATCAAGGGTGCATTTAATGGATTAAGAGGAGAGAATATATCACTTTAATCGTGCTTGCGGATGCGATTACTTGTCCTTTGACAGAAAAAAAGCTATAATAAAAGAAAGCTTTTGAGGAGAAGGTAGAGTTATATGAAAAAGAAAATCGTATCAACTTTAGTTGTGATTGGATTGCTTATTGTACTTGGGGGATACAGTTACAACGTTCAATATAGGCAGAAACCGGAAATTAAACATTTTACCGCTTTTTTCAGTGTTACGGGCAGACCACTGGGAACGCAGAACGATATAAAGGAAATCATTGCTGACGAGATCGGAGCAGACTGCGAGGAGAACTGGTTGGTTGGACAATCCAAGGAAGAGGTGCTCAATTCGTACATTGCTTCGGGAGAATATCCGGATTTTATTCTTGGAGAGAAAGCATTACTGGAGGCAGATGCTTTGATCCCGATTGATGAATACTGGGATGATTATCCGAATCTCAGAAATTATCTTTCCGACGAGCAATGGGAGCACTTCCGGCAGGAAGACGGACATATTTACTGGATTCCACCGTTTTGTGTGTCTCAGGGAGAGAATATTGAAGTAACGCATACGGGCGAGGCATTCTGGATACAGACGCGCGTTTTAAAATGGGCCGGATATCCGAAGATTACAACGGTGGATGAATATTTTGATCTGATCGAAGCTTATGTGCAGGCGAATCCGGTCATGCCGGGCGGAACAAAAAATGTTCCGTTTACCATGTTGTGCGATGACTGGAGATTCTTCTGTCTGGAGAATGTGCCGCAGTTTCTGGATGGATATCCCAATGACGGAAGTTGTATGGTTGATCCCGGGAATGATCAGGTCATTGATTATAATACGACGGAGACTGCCAGACGGTATTTTCAGAAGCTGAACGAAGAGTACCGCAAGGGTATTTTTGATCCGCAGTCGTTTACCAGTACATACGAAGAATATCTGGATAAATTAGGAACCGGTGCTGTTCTCGGAATGGTTGACCAATGGTGGCAGTTCTATTACAATCTGGCAGAGCCTTATGAGACAAACGGACTGAGTGATCTGGGGTGCGATTATGTTCCGCTTCCGATTACAATGGACAAAGGTACGTCAAACCAGTGGCATACAAGCCGGAATGCAGAGATGGATACATCGAGCGGACTTTCGATTACCACATCCTGTGAAGATGTGCAGGGGGCACTTCAGTTTGTAAATGATCTGCTGGATTCCGATATTACGAAGCTTCGATTCTGGGGAGAAAAAGACCTGGACTATTCGGTGGACGAAAACGGTATGTTCTATATGAATAGTGAACAGGGAAAACGTCACGGAGACAGCGTGCTGAATGAATCTCATTTTTGTCCCTATTCGTATTTTCCACGAGTAGAAGGTCTGCTTGACGACGGAATCAATGCATTTTCGATGGAGTATCAGCCGGTGGAGTTTATGAAAAGCCTAAAGCCCGACATACGGGAGTGTTTTGAAGCGTATGGTGTACAAAATTATGTCGAGCTGCTGGAAACAAATGAAGCGCCCGGCGCATGGTATCCGATGTATTCGTATACACAGTCTTTGTCATCAAAATCCAAAGGCGGCATGATTCGTGATGAAATAGACGCGGTCAAGAGAAGCTGGTTACCGCAGGTGATCATGAGCGATGACTTTGCATCGACATGGGATGCATATATGGCTGCATATCAGGAATGCAATCCACAGGACTATTTCGATATCCTGCAGAGGCATGTGGATCAGATTCTTCAATAATACGACAATTATGTGATATAAGTGATAGAAATAAAATCCTCATTCATAGTGCGATATTTTTGATCGTACACGGATGGGGATTTTTATTTATGCTGAGCAATGAAAGGACAGGCAGATGGGGAGAAGTAAATGGAAGTGTTGAAATTGTATATTCATGTGAATGGCTGCGAGAAGGTGGAATCTGAATGCGCTACCGTACAGATGATTTCGTTTGACGGAAGGTGCGATGGAGATTATTTCAGAGGAGAGATCCTTCCGGGCGGTGTGGATACGCAGATTTATTATAAGGATCAGCCATCAAAATTATCGGCTCGTTATCTAGTGCAGGGAATCGATCATACGGGGCGCGGATGTCGGATATTTATCGAAAATAACGGAATCATGTATGACGGTGAAACGATTACCAGACCGGTCATCTATACGGACAGTATTGCACTGAAATGGATGGAAACGGCATCTATGTATGGAACCCTTATGGTTGTGGAAGGACAGCCGGTAATCACGATTTATACGGATAAGAATAAAAATAGTGGAAAAGGGGGAAAAGGGAGCGCAACATGAAATTTATCATAGAACAGAGTGCGTATTCCGGGGTTTTGAAGATCGCAGGAAAAGTTGCACATGACATGGAACTTGTGACCGGCACGCTGCCGGAAATCCGTGTTGTCGAAACGATCGATCATGAAGGGGTAAGAAGCAGTGCAGCCCGTGAACTGACGATCATTGTCGCAACGATGGAGCATAGCAGGTGGCTGGATGCACAGAAAAATATCCCGACGGAAGCGTTGAAAGGCAAGCGGGAATGTTATGGCTGGGTTTTTCCGGATGAAACCTTGCGGGAGAGACTGCTTGTCATTGTCGGAAGCGATAAGCGGGGAACGATATACGGACTGTTTCATTTGTCGGAGGTCTTTGGTGTATCCCCGTTTGTGAACTGGTGTCATGTGATGCCGGTACATCGGGACGAAGTCCGGCTGAGCACGGATATGGCATGTATCGCAAAGGAACCATCGGTGGAATACAGGGGATTCTTTATCAATGATGAGTGGCCTGCTTTCGGCACCTGGAGTGAGTACCATTTCGGAGGACCGAATGCGAAGGCATACGAGCCGATCTTTGAACTGCTTCTTCGCCTGAAAGGAAATTATCTCTGGCCGGCGATGTGGAGTGCACGGTTTGAGGATGACGGCCCGGGCCTTCTGAACGCAGAACTTGCGGATGAGTACGGCGTGATCATGGGAATGTCACATCATGAGCCGTGTCTGCGGCAGGGTGAGGAATACAAATATCTGCGCGGAAAAGACAGTATTTACGGAGATGCGTGGAATTTCAAGACGAACCGGGAAGGAATCATAAGATTCTGGGAAGATGGTCTGAAGCGGAGCGGTAAATTTGAGAATGTGATCACGGTTGGTATGCGTGGAGAAGCGGACACCGCGATCATGGGAAAAGGGGCAACGCTTGCGGATAATATTGAACTGCTCAGGGACGTGCTCAGAACGCAGCGAAAGCTGATCCGGGAGAATGTCAATGAAGATCTGTCGAAAGTTCCGAGAATGATCGCTTTGTACAAGGAGGTGGAGGCTTTCTTCTACGGGGATGAGACGACGCAGGGGTTGATCGGATCCAAGGAGCTTTGCGATGTGATCCTCATGCTTTGCGATGACAATTACGGGAACTTAAGAACGCTTCCGACGGAGGAGATGCGTAAGCATCCGGGCGGATACGGTATGTATTATCATTTCGATTATCATGGGTGGCCGACCTCCTATGAGTGGATCAACAGTTCCTATCTTCCGAAAATCTGGGAACAGATGACGCAGGCATATGATTTCGGAGTACAAAAACTCTGGATCGTCAATGTGGGAGACATTGCAACGCAGGAATTTCCGTTATCGTTTTTTATGGATCTGGCTTATGATTTTGAGCGTTGGGGAACGACTGCACCAAATACGACGGATGCCTATACCAGACTGTGGGTAAAGCGGCAATTTGGCAGGCTGTCGGAAGTGCAGCAGGCGCAGATTGCGGATATCCTGACGAATTATACAAGGATGATACACAAGTGCAGACCGGAGGCGTTAAGACCGGAAACCTATCATGCAGCAAATTATCGTGAGGGTTCACGGGTGCTTGCGGAGGCCGGGCGGGTGATGCAGACCGCACAGGATTTGTACGATGAGCTGGAGCGTGTTGCGCCCGAAATACTTCCCGCTTATGTTGCGCTCGTCTGGTATCCGGCGATGGGAACGATGAATGTGCTGAAGCTTCAGCTGTTGTCCGGAATGAATCATTATCTGGCAGAAATCGGTGCACTCAGTGCCAATGATTATGCGAAAGAGGCAAAGGCATGTCTGGATGAAGACCAAAAGATCATAGAGCGGTATCATGGGACAGATGATGCGCGCTGGTATGGAATGGGACTGTCGCAGCATATCGGGTTTACGAATTGGAATGAGGATGAGTGTAAGAACCCGCTTCTGATGCAGGTGTTACCGCTGCAAAAGCCGACGATTATAGCGACGGTGGACGGTACCGTGCAGCATGTGGAAGGCAGTCCGTGGCTGAATCAGAGAATGACGATTTCGGATTTTCTGAATCCGGAATGCAGATGTGCTTCGATCAGCCTGTACAGCAGAAGCGAACTTTCAGCATCGTTTCGGGTGATCGAAAAGCCCGAATGGATTTTGCTGTCTGCAATGGATGGAACGCTTGACGGTGAAGAGCACAAGAGGCTCACCATTGATGTCACAGTGGACGAGAGTGCGCTTGCGATGGCACTCACCGATGGAAGAACGCAGGGAATGATCCGGCTGGAATTGCCGGCGGGCATCTGCAAGATCAGCGTGCCGGTCGACCGGTCAACGTATGAATATGGAAACAATACGTTTGTGGATACACAGGGATGGATCGCAATCGAGGCGGAACATTACAGCAGATGCAAGGACGGTTTTGATCGGGAAGGACAACCGATGCAATGGAAATGTCTTGCCGGCTACGGAAAGACTTTATCTGCGATGAAAGCATTTCCGACGGATTCCTACGCAGATGCAGAGAATGGGGCACCGTATATCGAATACAGCATCGTGACAAAGCAGGCGGGGGATTATGAAGCGGAATTCTATATGCAGCCGTCGAATCCTGTGACAACAGAGAACCGATTGCAGTATGCAGTGTCCGTGAACGGTGTTCCAATGCAGATTTTGGATGCCGTTACGGATGATTTTAAGATCGGAGATCATCAGCCTGTGTGGGCGCGCGGTGTGCTGGATCAGATCCGGCGCCGGAGTGTACCAGTGCAGCTGGAACAGGGAATCAATACGATCAGGGTCACTCCGGTTACACCGGGCTTTGTTCTTGAGAAGATCGTGATCTATCCCCATGGAAACAAACCGGCAGAAGCCTATCTTGGACCGACAGAAACGTATCGGTGCAGGAGCTGATCATATATCAATACAGTGAGGAGCATGTCAGTCCATTTGCGGAAAGGAAATTTGGCATGGGCTGACCGAAAGAGGAAGGAGAAAAATATGGCAGGAGCTTATGAAACAAAACAGTACCGCAATGTATTTGCGGAGTATGGTTATTCGGAAGAAGAAATCGAAAAAAGAGTACAGGAGACATTTGAGACGATTTTTCATGGCAGCGAAGAGGAGCGCTTTTACCATGAAGCCGGGGAGGATATGGGATTTATGGAAGATACCGGCAATCATGATGCGCGGACCGAGGGCATGTCGTATGGCATGATGGTTTGTGTACAGCTGGATAAGAAAGAGGAATTTGACCGTCTGTGGAAGTGGACAAGAACTTATATGTATATGGATGAAGGACCGGGAAAGAATTATTTTGCATGGTCCTGCGCTTTGGACGGCACAAGAAATGCGGACGGACCGGCACCGGACGGGGAAGAGTATTTTGCTATGGCATTGTTCTTTGCATCAAGAAGATGGGGAGACGGAGAGGGCATTTTTAATTACAGCAGGGAGGCAAAAGCGATCCTGCATGAGTGTGTGCATAAGGGAGAACCGGGACATCCGGGCGATCCGATGTGGGAGCCTTCCAACAAACTGATCAAATTTGTCCCGGGACTGGATTTCAGTGATCCATCGTATCATCTGCCGCATTTTTACGAGCTTTTTGCGGAATATGCCGATGAGGAGGATCGTAAGTTCTGGAAAGGCGCTGCCGAAGCAAGCCGGGCCTACCTGCATAAAGCCTGTCATCCGGATACCGGATTGTCTGCAGAGTATGCGGATTATGACGGAACCCCGCACAGTGCGCATCAGGAGATCTTCGGCCGCCATGACTGGTATTACAGTGATGCCTATCGTACGATCGCAAATATCGCGATGGACCATCTGTGGTTTGACAAGGACCCGTGGCAGATGCAGATTGCAGAGAAATTCCAGAAATTCTACTGCGAGGATCAGAAGGATCACTGGGACGGCGTCTTTTTGACCGACGGAACCAGACTGGAGGAGAAAGCACTGCATCCGGTAGCCATCATTGCGGTCAATGCCGAAAGTGCACTGGCTGCGGACGGAACTTATGCGAAACAATGTGTTGACAAATTCTGGAACACACCTCTTAGAACCGGTGAGAGACGGTATTACGACAATTTTTTGTATATGTTTGCGATGCTTGCTTTATCGGGAAATTACCGGATCTATTAGAAATGATGATTAGAAAATGAGGTATTGGGAAAGGTGGAGAAAGTGGGACACAGTGCGGAAATGATCCAAAAGGCGATCGCACAGGAAAACGGCAAGGTACATGTGAATGCACAAAGCATTCCGGAAAAATATCAGCAGAAGAGAGCCGATGAGGCCGGAGTGATCGAGCATATCCGCTACCCGTCAAAAGATTATTTTTTAGCTGGAAAAGAAATCACAAAGGAAGCAAATGTTTATCTTCCGTATGGTTACAGCCGGGATAAAAAGTACAACGTGCTCTACCTGATGCACGGAATCGGTGGAGACGAAGCCGAGTGGGGAATGGTTGATGAGGATTCGCTGGTAAAAAGAATGATGGACAATCTGATCTATTACAAAGAAATCGAGCCGTTCATCGTGGTGACACCAAACGGACGCTCCACCGAAAACTGTGTACCGTTGTAGCCATCACTGAGCGGCACGCCGAGTTCGCTTGCCACCTCAAATTTGAATTTGTCCAGAGCGCCTTTTGCTTCTGGTACTGCTGCGGTATTCGATGAACGATTCGCCATGTTCATTCCCTCCTTTATCTTTGTGCTTGTTAAAAGCTGCTGTGAAGCAGATCCGGATGTGTTTTTCATCTGTTCTGCTACGGTCATAGTATGTGGAAAGAAAACAAAAATAAACTTCCAGATTCTGTATTTTTTCCGGAAAAGCGGAGAAAGTAAAAGAAGAAGGAAAAATGGAACGGCAGAAAAAAATATAAAAACTGTGTAAAAAATTCACAAAAAGAATTGCGTATTGAAAATAAATTTGTTATAATTGCTGTACATGGTAGTAAAAACAGGAGAAGGGGCGGTTTGCAGTAATGAATATTGGAATCATAGCACACAACAGCAAGAAGAGTCTGATCGAGGATTTCTGTATTGCATACAAGGGAATCCTCATGAAACATGAGGTGTACGCCACCGGAACCACCGGACGGCGGATTGAAGAGGTGACGAACCTTCATGTACACAAGTTTCTGCCTGGAAGCGTAGGCGGAGACAAACAGTTTACCGAGATGATTGAACGCGGCGATATGGATATGGTAATTTTCTTTTACAATCCGACGATGATCAATCCGAAAGAGCCGGATGTCTACAAAATTATCCGTACCTGCGACCAGTACAATATCCCGATTGCAACAAATATCGGAACCGCGGAGTCTCTGATTTTGGGACTTGCAAGAGGAGATCTGGACTGGAGAGAGCAGTTGAAAGCCGACTGATCCATCAAACAAAAACAGTAAGGACGAAAATAAGACCAACATGAGAGTAATAGCAGGAAAATGCCGGAGTCTTCCATTAAAGACGGTTCCCGGCAGACAGACCCGGCCGACGACGGACCGGATCAAAGAAACCTTATTTAATATGCTTCAGCCGTATCTGCCGGATGCGCGTTTTCTCGATCTGTTCGCCGGAAGCGGGGCGATCGGAATCGAGGCGTTGAGCCGCGGCGCCGAGCGCGCGTGGTTCGTAGAGCACCTGGATTCAAGCAATTCGCATGCCTCAGCCTCCTGAGTAGCTGGGATTACAGATGTATGCCACCACA
>OGYO01000497.1_pt1 | contig 20174 bp, 12 predicted proteins | sample 1576561 | NCBI WGS metagenome assembly OGYO01 (sample SAMEA3541507, study PRJEB24748) | human gut metagenome | biome: human gut; feature: human-associated habitat; material: faeces | place: China | collected 2012 | reverse complement strand
AGAACCCGCCAGAGGCGGTCAACGGACGGAACATCAGTTTCGGGAGTTAGCGAGGGTATCTTTCGGGCATCCCGAAAACCGCCTGTTTTTTAATTAGGTTTTCATCCCGTCACATTGTGCACGGTTTCGTCCTCGGTGCTGCATTGGGCATTTTCACAGTCCGAATCGAAACGTTCCGTGTCGGAATGGTTCAGTTGATTCTTCGCAAACCGCACTATGCCGTTTGAAGGCATCGATGCATCGCCCCACTCTTCGCCAAGTGTTTTTATTGTTATTCTTTCCTCGTCAATCAGGATGTTTTTAATGAATACGGAGGAGAAAAACCGAATTTCCTCCGCGCACTGTATCGGAAGATCGGCGGCATGAGCAAAAAAACCTGAAATTTGAACGCCTGTAACGCCCAAAAGCTCGCATTCGAGCTGCGCACACCTAAACTCTTCCCTCAGCTCGTCGTACGCCGTTTTGAAATCGTCAAAACAGCCTGCACGATTCATATGCGGCATGATGCTTTCGCTCCATCCGTTTTCACCGATGCGGTTTATCTCCTCGCGAATCATTTCCAGTCTGCTGTAAACATCGTTTCGGGTTGCCTCCGCCGTTTTCCTGTTTTCGGCAATGTATCTGCGAACAGCTCTTTCCATTCGTTCGCTTCCGTTTCTCAGCTGCATCCACAATGCATCATAAATCGCATTTTCAAACCTGACGGCATCAACGATTATTTTGCCGTTTTCACAATAAAACCTGATTTCAGGCTTGTACGGAGAGGCAATATTGACCGTTTGCAAAACTGTTCCGAGGCCGACGGGCAGGATGTTTGCAAACATAAATCTGTGCCCCGCTTCCGCCTTTTCCTTTCTTTGTCTGTTGATACGCGCTGCATGCAGCCGAAGGTAATTCGGAACGATTGCGGGATAGGGTGCGAACCCGTCTTTCTCCTCAATGCCGAAATATCTGTTGTTTTCGACCATTGCATACACGATGGTGTCGCCCGCCAGCGGGAAGAAATGCTCCCCATCTTCGGTGTATTCGGCGTCCGCGCCTTTTTTGAAGATCTTCGTGCGCTCCGTCACGCCGGTCAGCATCCCGTCTTCGATCTCGCACACGCCGCGCGCCACGGAGCCGAACTCCGTCACCGTATTTTTCAGACGGTAGCCGACCATGGCATACTTGCTCTCGTCGGTCTGCGCCGCAAGGAAATCATAGATTTCCGAGAACGCCGTGCGGCCATAGAAATCATCCGCGTTGATGACGGCAAACGGGCCGTTTACCACGCCCTTGCAGCAGGCCAGCGCGTGGCCGGTGCCCCACGGCTTTGTGCGTCCCTCCGGAACTTCTATGCCCTCCGGCAGGCGGTCAAGATCCTGATAGACGTAGGACACATGGAAATACTGATCCATGCGGTCAGCAATACATTCGCGGAACTCTTCCTCCATCTCGCGCTTGATGATAAACACCACGTCGCGGAAGCCCGCGCGCCATGCGTCAAACAGCGAAAAATCAATGAGGATATGTCCTTCCGGGTCGACCGGCTCGATCTGCTTGAGGCCGCCAAAGCGGCTGCCCATGCCCGCGGCCATGATCACAAGAGTTGGTTTTTGTCTGTCCATTTTTTCACGTCTCCTGCTCCGTTTTTTATTCTGAGCTCATCTTAGCCGGGTCTGCAGCGGAAAGCAACGTTTCCCCCTACTCTGTGCAGTATCGTATAAATTCCATGCGGTATATGGAAAAAAATATTGCATTTCCAAGTACCTTGTGATAAATATAGTGCAAAAGGAGGCTTCACTATGCAGATCAAGAACCTCTCCTCCGCGCAGACATTCGGCACTGTCATCGCCTCGCTCCCGGACGATATGCCGTGCACCAGTCATTGCTGTGTCCGTGCCGGCGAACCCATAAAAGAGTGGCTGTCGCAGGAGCCAGTCGTTCTGGATTATGTTTCCGGGATGCCGCTGCTTGTAATCTATGAAGCAGAGTCTTACAGTCTCTACTATCTCGACCGTGTCTTTAAGTTGCGCCCCGGTGTCCGGTTTTCAGTCACCGCGCTGGATGCCCTCTGCTGCTTTGACATCTGCACCGCGCGTCCCGATGTGCTTTCACTTCTGGGCGAGCACCCGGCGGAGATATTCTACGGTGCCTCCAGCGATCTGAAGCTGGAGCGGCTCTATACCTTTTTCTATCAGGAATGCAGTAGGGATTTTTACTTCCGCGGCGAACAGCATGAGGCACTGGAGTTGGTCTATGTCGACCGGGGCGAACTGCACAATCTGGTCGGCGGCGTGGATATTCTGCTCCGGCCACAGCAGATGCTGCTCATCAACCGGAACATCTGGCACATGCAGTATGCCGATCTTCCCGTCAGCTTTCTAACCGTCTCTTTCCGTGCGGCCGTCGATTCCCCCTGCTCTTCTCTCTGCGGCCAGGTCCTTGCGCTTACCGCACGCCAGATCACACTGCTGCGCCGGATGCTGGACGAACACAGCAGTACAGACTTCGCATATGATTGTGTGGAGAGCCTTTTGAAACTGCTTCTGGCTGACCTGATCCGCTGCGAAAAAAAGCGTTCCTTCCAACCCGCAGCGCAGCTCCCATCCACCAGTCACGCCGAACAGCGCATCGCTGACCAACTGGTACAGATCATTTCCTCTAAAGCAGGAGAAAAGATCACGTTACAGCAGCTCGCCGATGCCGCGCACATCAGCACAACCTACCTGCACCGTATTTTTCGCACACAGCTCGGCATGACGCCGGGCAATTATCTGGCAAAGATCCGCATTGAGGAAAGTAAGCTCCTTCTCCGAGACGGCACGCTGTCCATGGGTGAAATTTCCTTACGCATGGGCTTCTCCAGCCAGCAGCACTTTTCTCGTCAGTTTCGCACCGTGGCCGGCATGACGCCTTCTGAGTACGTGCGGACACTGCGCTGAGCAGATATAAAAGGCAGGCGGACCGCTTCATCAGAAATGATCCCCCGCCTTTTCGTTTATGCGCGATATCTATCACATTCTGAGCAAGAATGTGCCGTACAATCCAGCTGCCTGCACAGGAGGATAAGCCCCCTGTAGCTCGCTAGATTTCTCAAAAAAAGCCTTTGAAATGCTTGCCCATATGGGGTTTATAGTCTTAAATGCCTCTCCGTTACCTTCGTTGGGGTAATCTGTCATCCTCGTTTTTTGGCCGCCTAACCGACAGTCTGCTTTGTTGCGCCATTTTTTAGGATGTTTTTGTCACTGATTTGTTTCAAACTCGATGACCTCCAATTTGTATGCGGTAATCCCTACTTTGTAGTTCGTCGAACACCTACATTATATAGGTATCATACTGATTTAACCATGTTAATGGCTGTGACACGAGCGCAGAATCCAACTCAACCGCGCCCTTTGGAAAAACAAAGTATTCTCCATTCTTTACAACCAAGTCGACCGCAATATGCGAGTCCTTCAGCATCTGAACCAATAAATTTGCAAATGTGCCTCGCTCTAAAAAGGCATAACCGTCACGCTTTATGGGCAGCACATTTGTGAATGCGATATAATACGAGAAGAAGTTCTTGGGTTCATCCGCATTTTCTGCAAAAACACGAATGCAATGGTTATATCGATTGTCGCCACGCTGCTCATTCATATACGTATTGCTTATTTGCGTTCCAGTTGTACTGCAAAAGCGTAAATACTCTTTCGTACTGATTCCCGAAAAACTGCGGTCTGTCGGAATTCCGTTCAAGAAATTGAATAGAATTGTAAGAAAATGTTGATATTTTTTATTGTCGCACAGTCCAATTCCCAGTTGCTCTCTATAGCTTAAGAAATCCATTTTTATCTCCCTTCGTATTCTGACGTGCAGTATGCCGGGGTTTAAATTTACAAGACCATCATAACCGTTCTTCCTGAAAAATACAAGAGCACTCTCTTTCCGGCAAAAAACACAAAAAATACTGTACTACAATCGCGCATCCCTGCTGCAGAAATTCTGCAGCAGGGGTCGTTTGTTATATGTCGATCTATACAATAAACCGATTTACAGTTCACTGAATATGCTCGACAGGTGTAGATATCTGAAATTCTGCAGGTCCAGTACTGCGTGCCTGCTTTCCCTACCCCCATTTTGCCCCCCAATTAGTGCCGCTGTCTGCGGGCAGTTTGCGTGGGAAAGAACCTTTTGACAAAACCGATAGCAGAATAACAAAACTAATCTGAGTTAATTTTGACGATTTCAATAAAAATTCCATAGAAAGCCAAACAAATCAATGCGAATGGCGTGTGAATGATAGAGAAAATTGTGCGGCGGAATGCGCAAAATCCACAATAGCATTTGCTTCCAGTGAAAAAAAGACACCAATCGCACAAAAAGCGTTGACTCTCATTTGTTCAGAAAATCCTTATACTTATCTATAGAATTGTGCAAATAGACGGTGAAAAGGCGTAGGCCGGCTCTGGCTTTTATGCACATAGAGAAATGAGGAGGTATACAAATGAAAAACAGAAGTTTTCGGCGCTGGCTGACGCTGGTTCTGGTGCTGGCGATGCTGCTCGGCATTCTGCCCGCGGTAGCTGCGGCGGACGCGTCGCTCAGCGACTACGCTCCGGCCGGAACAACCAATCTGGCTGTGGGCGCGACGCTGACAGTGTCAAACGGCACGCATAATGCGATGGGTCAGGAAAACAGCTATGAAATGCCCAGTGAGCACTGGAGCAAGGATTTTGTCCACGACGGCGTGCTGGATGGCCAGGGATTTTCCACAAACCCCTATGATAGCGAGCCGGACGCGAGCGTGCAGGTTGTGCTGACCTTTGATCTGGGCAGGCGCTGCTCGGTATCCAAATTCGGCGTATTTGCGCGCGCAGGCGCCATTTTCCCGACCGACTATCAGATCGAGACCTCGCTGGACGGCGAGATGTGGAGCGTTGCGGCAGAGCAGACCGGCGCGCCCAAAGACCCGGCCGAACCGTATTTCTACGAGCTGGACAGCGCTGTGGAGGCGCGCTATGTGCGGCTGAATGTAACAAAGCGCTATGCGCAGGATTCCATTGGCGGCGCGGGCAACGACGGCAAGCTGGTGCAGCTGCAGGAGTTTGCCATCTGGGGCACGGTCGTGCAGGAATCGGGCGGCGATGAGAAGCCCACCGGCACAAAGGATGATATCGCCTCGTGGGCGCTGGACGGCACGGCGAACATTGCGCTGAACAAGAAAGTCAGCGTGTCCTCTGATTTTAAAGAGGGACTCGGCTGCTGGGAATCTGTCCAGCTGACCGATGGTGTGATTGTTTCAACGACCGCGCCTTACGGCACGAACGGCTGGACGACGCACCCATTTGAAGAGGGGGCAGCAGCCGACAAGGTTGCATGGGCGGCCATCAACCTCGGTGCGTCGTATGAGATCAGCCGGATCGTGGTATTCCCGCGCTCTGACAGCGAATACGCAAATAACTTCCCGGTGGACTATGTGCTTCAGACCTCGGACGACGGCGAGACCTGGACAGATCTCGTCACGGTGACGGGTCAGGCCACGCCCACTGCGCCGGTCTTCTTCGATCTGGAGACGGCGGTCACGACAAAGAATGTCCGGATCTATGTGACAAAGCGCGGCGGAACCATGGTGCAGCTGTCGGAGCTTGCGGTGTTTGGCACGCCGGGCCGCTATGACCTGCGCGCATGGCAGCCCGAAGGCACGGAAAACGCAGCGCTGAACAAGATGGTCAGCGTTTCGTCCGACTATGTTGCGCCGGAGGGCATCTGGGGCAGCATGCTGCTGAACGACGGCTATATCCGAGGCGTCGTCGGCTACGGCGGCGCGAACGGCTGGACGACGCTGCCCGTTGAGGGCGCATCGGCGGATACGGTCGCGTACGCAAGCATTGACCTTGGCCTGACGTATGAGCTCAGCCGCTTTGTGATCTTCCCGCGCTCGGACGATGGCAAGTATGGCTATGCGTTCCCAATCGACTATCAGCTGCAGGTTTCGTCCGACGGCAAGAACTGGACGGATGTGGTAAAGGTCACCGGTCAGAAAACGCCCGGCGCGCCGGTCTGCTTTGATCTGGAAGAACCGGTGGAGGCTTCCTACGTCCGGCTGTATGTGACGAAGCGCGCATATGCCGCAAACGACGGAGCCTATGTTGTGCAGCTGTCGGAGCTGGCCGCATTCGGCACGCTCAGCGCAAACAATTTTGCAGTGGATGTGAGCAAGAGCGCGCTGGAGCTGACCGTTGGCGAAAGCGACAGCGTCAAGGTGACGGTTACGGCAGTTGACGAGCTGGATCACAGCGTCAGCTGGGAAAGCGCAGATCCGGCTATCGCCTCCGTTGACGAAAACGGTGTGATCACGGCCAAAGCCGTTGGCAGCACGACGATCACCGCGACCGTTGCAAACTCCGCAAGAAACGAAAACGGCGAGAACATCAAAAAAGAGATCTCCGTTACGGTCGTTGAAAAGAAATTCAGCTTTGACGACAACATTCTCATCTCCATCTTCTGGCCGCCCACAAGCGAGTATATGGACAAGGTCAGCGACGATTCCCGCTGGGATGAGCAGTACAAGCTGATGGCCGACGCCGGGATCAACTTTGTCAACAACGTTACCGGCAACGACCTCAACAGCAAGGCAACGAACCTTAAGATGGCGGAATACGCCAACAAATACGGCATGCACGTGAGCGTCGCGGACAGCCGTTTTGGCGGCAACCTCATGAGCCTGACGGCGGAGCAGATCAAATCTCTGATCGGCGAGTATCGCAACGTCCCCGGCGTGGCGGGCTATTATATCCTGGACGAGCCGGCGAACGCCAACCCGTATAACGCCGTGCATCAGGCCATGAAGCAGGCCGATCCCAACGGCTATATGCATCTGAACTTCCTCCCGGCGTGGGCATATGCGACGCTGGAGCAGGCAAAGGATCAGATGAACGACTATCTCAAGCTGAACGCTGCGGGCGGCTATCCGCAGGATTATCTGATGTACGACCTGTACCCCTATCCCGACAACAGCACAGCCATGAACCGCTCCGGCTTCCTTGGCAATATGCGCGCCGTTTGGGAAGTGGGCAGAGAAAACGACGTCAAGACGGCAAACTATCTGCAGTCGGTTCAGATCCCGGGTGCGTACCGTGCGCCGTCTGCATCCGAGATCCGCTATGAGGCCATGATGGGTCTGGCCTTTGGCTATAAACAGTTCTCCTACTTCACATGGTTTACCCCCAGCAACCGCTCCGAGCCGTTTGCCGACGGCATCATCCTTCTGGACGGTACGCCGAATCCCAAGAGCTATGAGGCGGTCAAGCAGCTTAACAGCGAGATCCACGCGCTCGGCACGACGCTTGCCAGGCTGAACGCGGAGGAGATCTATCTCAACGGCGAGACGTGGGGCGATCTGCCCATTCCCGAGGGCTTCTTTGCGCAGGGCGTGGACAGCACGAACTTTACGGTCTCCTACCTCAAGGAAAAGAACGGCACGCAGGGCTACATGATGCTGGTCAACAATGACTACACAAATGCAGCCACCATCCGCGTAAAGCTCGACAGCGCGATCACGTCCCTCAAGCGCGTGAGCGCGCAGGACGGCACGCTTTTCGATGCGGCGCTCAGCGGCGGCGAGCTGACCGTGACGCTGGCAGCGGGCGACGGCGCGCTGTATCAGCTTCCGGCGGGCTATGTCTACGAGAGCGGCAAGGAAGAAAACGCGAACATCGCGCTGGACGCAAATGTCTACGCCGACAGCTCCGAGGGCGGCAACGGCTGGTATATCAGCAAGCTCAACGACGGTGTGCGTGAGCCGGAAAACGCAAACAACGGCTGGAAGTCGGTCGGCACGCAGCAGGCTGTGATCACGGCCGATCTGCGTGAGAGCAAGACGTTTAACCGCGTCGACCTCTATCCGGCAGCTGGTGAGATGGGGCCGGTCAGCGCCGGTCAGGGCATGCCGAAGGACTTCACGATCGAGGTCTCGCAGGATGGAAAGAGCTGGGCGGTCGTCTACACCGCCGCGGATAAGACGATGGAAAACGGCGCGGCCTATTCCATCACGTTTGATGCGCAGACGGCGCGCTATGTGCGCGTAAACGTCGCCGCGACGAACAGCACCTATTGCGCGGCCAGCGAGCTTGAGATCTACAACGACGACGGCACCATCCCCACGCCGGCGCCCGGCACGACAGAGGATGAGGTCGTGCACTATGAACCGGACAGCAACCTGCTTCTGAACAAGAAGTACTACGTTTCCAGCACCACGCCCGACGGCACGTATAAGCAGTGGGGCTGGGCAGCAGAATACCTCAACGACGGCATTGCACAGAACGGCAACGGCTGGACGTCGAATGTCGGCGTCAACCACGACGAGGCGACCGCGCATGAATGGTGCGCGTTTGACATGGGCGATCTGTTCGCCGTGAACAAGGTTCGCATCTATGGCGGCAGCGGCTTCGCATTCCCGGTCGACTATCGCGTGCAGGTTTCGCTCGATGGCACGACGTGGACGGATGTCGCGGTCAGAAATGGCGATCCGGGCATGGAGGGCTGGCGCGAGATCGGATTTGACGCGCAGACGGCACGCTTTGTCCGTGTCTACGGCGACAAGCTGGTAGACAAAGGCAGGGACGGCTATCTGATGCAGATCGGCGAGGTCGAGGCCTATGGCACGCCGGCTGTTGACAGTGACGCGGCAAACGCAGCACTCGAGGCGCTGGAAGCGGCGCGCGCAAAGATCACCGGCGAGGATACCACCGCGCTTGACGCGGCGATCAAGGCGCTGAAGGACGCGATCGCCGACGAGAACAGCACGCAGAGCGAAATCAACGCCCTTATCAAGGCCGCGGACGCGGAGCTTGCAAAGTTCACCGTCAGCACGGCGGAGGCCGCTGCGGCTCTGGCCGAGGCAAAGAATGCTGTGAGCGACGGCTCGCTGCGTCTGGTTTCGGAAAAGACCATGAACGCCCTGCAGGACGCGATCGACGCGCTGGAGGCCGGTATTGCGGCCGCGGGCGACACCGTGTATCAGACGGAGCTCAACACGCTGACCGAGAACGTCAGGACGGCGCTGGCCGCCGCGCGCAGCGAGCAGGCCGCAAACGAGCAGCCGGTCATCCCGAGCTATCCGTCTACGGTCAAGCCCACCACGCCGTCTGCATCGGACAGCACGAAGCTGCCGTTCAGCGACGTGCGCGAGAGCGACTGGTTCTATGAGGACGTTGCGTATGTCTATGAAAAGGGCATGATGAACGGCACAGGCCGCGCAGCCTTTGGCCCGGACGCATCGACCACGCGCGGCATGATCGTGACGATCCTTGCGCGCATGGAGGGCGTTGACACGACCAAGGGTGCGGCGTGGTACGCCGCAGGCCGCGAATGGGCGATGAAGAACGGCATTTCCGACGGCACGAACATGGAGGCAAACATCACGCGTGAGCAGCTGGCGACGATCCTGTTCCGCTATGTCGTCTATAAGGGTCTTGACCTTGTGACGCTGGAGGATAACCTCTCGCGCTTCTCCGACCGCAATGAGATCAGCAGCTACGCGGTTTCCGCGATGAACTGGGCAGTCGGTCAGGGACTGGTCAAGGGCAGCGGCGGCAAGCTCAACCCCAAGGGCAATGCCACACGCGCACAGGTGGCGGCGATTCTGCACCGCTTCTGTGAGCTTGGCAAATAAGCGCTTCGCGTAAAGCCGCGTAAATAAAACAAAAAGAGCATTGGAGACCGGGAAACCGGGATCCAATGCTCTTTTGCAGCTGCGCATGGACTGTTTGACGAGCCGCAGAAACCATGCTGAAAAGGTGCGTCATGTTTTATAGTGCCATTGGCTCCGACCGCGTTCCGAACCGCACCCTATTGACAAGTTGCCTTTTTCGAGTATAATGAGCAATACGCATCGCTTAATGTGCATTGAGGCATCTGAGAGAGGGAGCGTATGCTGATATTCATACTTCTTTTGCCGATCATATTCTTCATTGCCGCCTTTCTTGTGAACGCCGCCATGTTCCGCCCGGAAAAGCGGCCGGAAGCGAACATAGACGGGCGCGGGGTGACATTCCCCAGCGGCAGAAATCACCTTGCAGGGTATCTCTGGAATGAGGCGGGGACGCGCGGTTTACTTGTTTTTGCCCACGGAATGGGAACGGGCATCGCGTATTATCTGCCGGAGATCCACCACTTTGCCGCACAGGGATATCAGGTGTTCGCGTTTACATACAGCGGCTATCAGGGCAGCACCGGACATTTTTACGGCTTCCCGCAGGCGGTGATCGACCTGAAACATGCGCTTGATTTTGTCGATGACGGTTCCCGTCCCGTCATCCTGATGGGGCACAGCATGGGCGCATACGCCGTCTGTGCGGTGCGGCAATGCACGGATAAGCCGGTGAGCGGGATCGTAGCCTATGCGCCGTTTTTCTCATCGGACGAGGCTGTTATCGCGCAGGCGACCGGAAACATACCCAAATTCGGAAAGCTGTTGTGCGGCCTGATCCTGCCGATGCAGCGCATTTTGTTTGGAAGGAATTGCAGCCCGACCGCCGCGGCGGGGCTTTCCCGTGCCAATGTTCCGGCACTTGTCCTGCAAGGCAGCGAGGACGTTGAAGTGACCCCCGATGGCTGCGCGCTGTATGCGCACCGCGGCGAGCTGGCCGATGCTCCCGTTACCTTTCGGCTGGTACAGCCCGTAAACATTTCTTACAGTTTCTAGTAATACACGAGTTAAGCGAGGAAAAGAATTATGCGTCAGATTATCTATGACAAAGTGAAACATATTGCAGACAAATACAAAGGTTATATTGATACAGAAGATTTGATGAAGGAAGGACTTACAAATCGTCAGATTGGTCTGTTGACAGCAGAAGGAAAGCTTGAAAAGGTAGCACATGGACATTATTGGATCATTAGTCCAAAGTTTTCCAAACCGGAAGATTATAAAGCAGTGGAAGTGGCGCGAGTAAATAGAAAAGCGGTAATCTGCGCAGACAGTGCATGTTATTACATGGGTCTGATCGATAAAGAGCCGGAGATCCTTTCGATTGCAACAAGAAGAAGTGACCGTCACAAGATGAAGATGAATTTTGAAGTCAGCAGACATTACTTCTCAGAGCAGGCTTTTGAGGATGAGAAGCATGTGTTTGATACAAAGTACGGTTCTTACAATGTATATGGAATTGACAGAAGCGTGTGCGATTGCATTCGTTTCCGTGAAGACATTGATAAAGATATCTTTGAACTTGTTATTGAGAACTACAGAAGATACGCTAAGAAGAATGAAGAACGTCTCATGGCATATGCCAAAGCAATGCGTATCGGAAGACAGGTAGAAAGAATCGGGTTGGATAGATAGTCTATAATAAGAATGATTTAAGAGAGTCTGGTATTTGCCAGACTCTTTTTGTGCGTAGCAATCAGTGAGAAATTCCAAAATAATTCATCATGTGCATAAGAAAAGATGTTCCGATTTTTGAAAGATAACCGTCAGGATGATGGAGAATACAGATATCAGAGGTGATGACCGGATCGGTGATCAATTTTTTAATGATATTTTTGGATGTGAGTGATTCAGCAGCTGACGCAGGGAGAATTGCAATTCCCATTCCGGCTTTCGCCCATGCAGTTCCTGTACGGGAATCATGGTTGATACATAAATAGTTTGGCTGCAGTTTAAGTGTTTCAAAATGTTGGTCTAAAACAGGAAGCCAGCGATGGTAGACAATCAGGGGATGTTCTGCTAACTCTTTAAGAGAGATTGTTACATTTTGGTCGGGTTCAGCGGTAGCTATTTTTCTATCCGTGGAAAGCGTATGTTTTGTATTATAAGAAGTATCGGAAGAAAAATATTTTTTATTTCCGACAGCAAGCAAGTGCTCTTTAACCAAAGTGTAACAGGTTAAATTATCTGATTGGAAAGGGGTACGTACAATTGCAAGATCCAGAACTTTGGATTGTAGTTGTTTGATGACACGATAAGTGTCATTTTCATATAATTCAAAACGAATTTCAGGAAATTGCTCATGAAATGGACGAAAAGCGCGCTGTGCCATCAGATCATGAGCAGAGGAAACAATACCAATTCGAAGTACGCCGGATTTTCCTTCACGATAGTCAGAAAGTTCCTGTAAAGTACGCGAAGAAAGATCTAAAATATCCTTGGAACGCTCATAAAGAATACGCCCGGCTTCTGTTAATTCAATCTGACGAGGTCCGCGGAAAAAGAGTTGAGAACCGATTTCCTGTTCAAGAGATTTCATTTGTGCACTTAATGGCGGCTGGGAGAGATTTAATTTTCGCGCGGCTGAGGAAATAGTTCCTTCATTTATTACTGTGACAAAATATTCCAATTGTTTTAAATCCATGTGAAACCTCCAATTATATATTTGATATCATGTAGGAATATAGGGTGCAATGCACGAAATAATATATATTGATTCGTGAGAATAAAAAAATATATGAAAAATATATGCTTTCTATATAAAAATAAGATTTTTCGTATGCTTTATTCTATGATAATATAAGAGATAGATTATTATCAAGAGTTAAAAAAATAACAATTGGAAAAACAGTTAAAAAATAATAATCGAGTAAGATTAAAACAAATCAATTAGAACAACAGGAAGGAAAGAGAGGGTATTATGAAGACATTGCTTGCATATCTGAAAGGATATAAGAAAGAATCAATACTTGCTCCGCTGTTCAAGATGCTGGAAGCATCTTTTGAGCTGTTTGTTCCGTTGGTAATGGCGGCAATTATTGATGTTGGAATTGCAAATCAGGATAAGCCATATATTGTGAAAATGTGTTTTGTACTGATCGCGCTGGGAATCATCGGACTTGTCTGTTCCATTACAGCACAGTATTTTGCAGCGAAGGCAGCAACAGGAGTCGGAACGGGAATAAGACATGGATTATTTGAACATATCCAGAAATTTACATTTACGGAAATGGACCAATTAGGAACATCTACATTGATCACACGAATGACAAGTGATATCAATCAGATCCAGTCAGGTGTGAATCTTGTTTTACGATTGTTCCTGCGTTCGCCGTTCATTGTATTTGGTGCAATGATCATGGCATTTACAGTAGATGTGAAAGCAGCACTTGTATTTGTTGTGACGATTCCGCTTCTTTCACTTATTGTGTTTGGAATCATGCTTGTGACGATGCCGATGTATAAGAAAGTGCAGGCAGATCTTGATCAGGTGCATCTTTTCGCCGACGCCGTGCCCGACAAACGCGCGGACAACGCCATGCGGAAAGCAAGGACTTACGCACAAAGCTCGCTGATGCTGAGGCGGCGCTGGGGGTGGCGAACGGTGAAATGGCAGCGCTGCGGCATGATTTGACATGTGAGCAAGAGTTATCCGTGCATTCAATAAAGAAGAGGATGAGACGAAGCGGTTTGAAAATGCGAATCAAATTCTTACAGATGCACAGAAATATGTGGGACGCATTTCTGGAATGATGAATCCGCTGACATATATTATTGTAAACGGAGCAATCATAGCATTGATCTATGTCGGTGCAGTCCGTGTTGATATCGGAGATCTGACCCAGGGACAGGTTGTGGCACTTATTAATTATATGTCACAGATTCTTGTTGAACTTGTGAAGTTAGCGAACCTGATCATTTCCGTGACGAAGGCAGCAGCATGTCTGAACCGTGTGGAGAGTGTGCTTGCTGTGAAACCAGATATGAATGAGGGAGATGTAAGATGGAAGAGCAATTCTTCCGAAGCAGATCGGGATTTGAAAAATAAAATTCCGGTCGTAGAGTTCTCTCATGTATCTTTGACCTATAAAGGAACTTCAGATACATCCTTATCTGATATAAATTTCTGTGCCAAGAAAGGACAGACGATAGGAATCATCGGGGGAACAGGTTCAGGAAAATCGTCTCTTGTGAATCTGATTCCGAGATTTTATGATGCAACAGACGGTACAGTGAAGATCAATGGACGTGATATTAAAGAATATCAGACAGAGAACCTAAGAGAACATATCGGTGTCGTTCTTCAGAAAGCAGTGCTTTTCAAAGGGAGTATTGCGGACAATCTCCGCTGGGGAAAGGAAGATGCAACAGAGCAGGAAATGTATGAAGCATTGGACATTTCTCAGGCAAGAGAATTTGTTGATACGAAACAAGGCGGATTAGAATTTCAGATTGAACAGGGAGGAAGAAACCTTTCCGGAGGTCAGAAACAGAGAATGACGATTGCACGCGCACTGGTTCGGAAACCGGAGATCCTGATTCTCGATGACAGTGCATCAGCGCTGGATTTTGCTACAGATGCGGCACTTCGCAAGTCAATCAAAGAGATGAAAAACCAGCCGACCGTATTTATCGTATCTCAGAGAGCAGCATCTATTCAGTATGCAGACCAGATCATTGTGTTGGATGATGGTGCAATGGCAGGAATCGGAACACATGAAGAACTGCTGAAGGATTGTCCGGTCTATCAGGAAATCTATTATTCACAATTTCCAAAGGAGGCGGTAGTCAATGGCTGATAAAATAAAGATAAATAGTGATAAGAAACAGAAAAGTCAGGCAGCAACATTGAAAAAGGTAATCCGCCGACTTGGAAGATACAGAATTTTTCTCGTATTTTCAATTCTGCTTGCAACTGTATCTGTTGCGCTTACACTTTATATTCCAAAGCTGACAGGACATGCAGTTGACTATGTGATCGGAAAAGGTGAAGTGAATTTCCCGGGAGTAATCCAGGTGATGATTCAGATTGGTGTGTGTACACTGATTACGGCATTGGCACAGTGGCTGATGAATGTGTGTAATAACAAAATGACCTATCAGATGGTTCAGGATATCAGAAATGAAGCGTTCCATAAAATAGAGCAGTTGCCGCTAAAATATATTGACGGCCATCCATACGGAGATGTTGTAAGCCGTGTAATCGCGGATGTTGATCAGTTTTCTGATGGACTTCTGATGGGATTTACACAGCTCTTCACCGGGATTGCCACGATTGTCGGAACATTTTGTTTTATGTTATCCGTAAATGTATCGATTACATTTGTTGTGGTTCTTATCACACCGGTATCATTCGTTGTAGCAAATTTTATTGCAAAGAAAACATTTCGTATGTTCCGTCTGCAATCTGAAATACGTGGAGAGCAGACAGGCTTGATTGATGAAATGATCGGAAACCAGAAAGTAGTTCAGGCATTTGGACGCGGAGAAGATGCAACAGAGCGTTTCGACGAAGTGAATAAAAGATTGCAGGAGGCATCCTTGCGGGCAACATTTTTCTCATCCATCACGAACCCGGCGACAAGATTTGTCAACAGTCTGGTTTACACAGGAGTTGGAATTACCGGAGCATTTGCAGTTGTACGCGGTGCAATGAGTGTAGGACAATTGTCCAGTTTCTTGAGCTATGCAAATCAGTACACAAAGCCATTTAATGAGATTTCCGGAGTCGTGACAGAATTTCAGAATGCGATTGCATGTGCGCAGAGAGTATTTACATTGATTGATGAAGAACCGCAGATACCGGAACCGGAACATGCAGTTCATCTGACGGATATTGATGGAAATGTGAAAGTAGAGGATGTTTCATTCTCTTATCTGCCAGGTCAGCATCTGATTGAAGATTTTAACCTGGAAGTAAAGCCAGGACAGCGTATTGCGATTGTCGGACCGACCGGATGTGGAAAGACAACCTTGATCAATCTGCTGATGCGTTTCTATGATGTGAATGCAGGAAGTATTAAAGTAGAAGATATAGATATTCGCGAAATGACAAGAAAAAGTCTGCGTGCAGGGTACGGAATGGTTCTTCAGGAGACCTGGTTAAAAACGGGTACAATTCGTGAAAATATTGCTATGGGAAGACCGGATGCAACGGAAGAAGAGATTGTCGAGGCAGCGAAAGCTTCTCATATCCATAATTATATCCGTCGTCTGCCAAAAGGATATGATACATGGATCACAGAAGATGGTGGCGGGCTTTCACAGGGACAGAAGCAGCTGCTTTGTATTGCAAGAGTTATGTTATGCAGACCACCGATGTTGATTCTGGATGAAGCAACATCATCCATCGATACAAGAACGGAGATCAAGATTCAGCAGGCATTTGCAAAACTGATGGAAGGAAGAACAACTTTCATTGTTGCACACCGTCTGTCAACCATCCGTGAGGCTGATGTGATTCTCGTAATGAAAGATGGAAAAATCATTGAACAGGGGAATCATGAAGTACTGATGAAGAAGGAAGGTTTCTATCATCATCTGTATGAGAGCCAGTTTTCAATGTAGGATAAGGTATGATGCGAGATAGTGAGATACGTTGCAGGTCGCATGAAATGTAAATAGTAACGAAATGAAAAAGGAAGGCTATCAACTACGATAACAGTATAAATTGATATGCTCCCTTCTAGGTAGACAAGTGAAATAATAAAAACTTGTCACTTAGGAGGGAGCATATTTTATGTCTAAAAGAAAAGTATCTGTTGAGGATAAGACGTATGCTGTAAATCTATATCTGGATGGAAAAGAAAGCCAACGGCGAATTGCCGATATGTTTGATGTAAGTCTTGCATCTGTCCAACAATGGATTCGAAACTATGAATCTATGGGAGTAAATGCATTCACATTGAAAGGAAATAAAAAATATTCCAAAGAATTGAAACAACAAGCAGTCTTAGATTATTTAGCAGGCCATGGTTCTCAAAATGATATTTGCAAAAAATACGGGATCCGTTCAAAAGGTAAGTTACAAACTTGGATAAAGAAGTATAATGGTCATGTAAAATTAAAATCTTCTGGAACAGGAGGAAGCATTGTCATGACCAAAGGAAGAAAAACCACTTTTGAAGAACGGGTTGAAATAGTACAGTATTGTATCGCACATGATCGTAATTATGCCCAAACAGCAGAACAATACCAGGTGTCCTATCAACAGGCTCGCAATTATATAGTCAAATATGAAGCTGGTGGAGTGGAAGCTTTAAGAGATAACCGTGGCAAACGAAAACATCCCGATGAAATGAGTGAATTAGAAAAGCTGCGTGCTGAAGTTAAAATTTTAAAAGCAGAGAAAGAACGTGCTGAAATGGAGGCATCTTTTTTAAAAAAACTCGAAGAAATAGAGAGGAGGCGGGGCTAAGCCTGATCCGTCATGAACATATATATCAGGCAATCAAAGAAGAACATGAAGATCATAATTATTCAGTTGCTGCACTTTGTAAACTTGGTAATGTTTCTAGAGCAGCTTATTATAAATGGCTACACAGAGAAATTCCTAAAAGTGAGCAAAAGAATAGGCTTATTGCTGACGAGATAGAAAAGATTCATACAGACTCACCGGATAAAGGCTATCGAAGAATCAGAGATGATTTGGAACGATATCATGGTATTGATGTAAACGATAAACGTGTATTACGCATTTGCCGTAAACTTAATATAAAATCAACTGTCAAGTATTCTAACAACGGATGCACAAGACAGGCTGCAAACCCTCAGTATATAGCGGAAAACATACTTAATCGGGAGTTCACTGCCAAAGCACCAAATGAAAAATGGCTCACTGATGTGACAGAATTTCATTATTATATTGGAATGGAAAAGCATAAAGTTTATCTAAGTGCAATACTGGATCTATATGATAGACGGATTGTTTCGTATGTTATTCGTGATAAGAACAACAATGCTTTGGTGTTTGATACGATAGACAATGCTTTACTTAGAAATCCTGGTGCGCAGCCACTGTTTCACAGTGACAGGGGGTTCCAATATACGAACAGGACATTTCATACAAAACTTGTAAATGCTGGAATAATACAAAGCATGTCGCGAGTTGCTAAATGTATCGACAATGGACCAATGGAAGGGTTTTGGGGAATTCTGAAGAGAGAGCGATACTATGGAAAACGATTCACTGATAGAAGTACTCTCGTAAAAATGATCGAAGATTATATAGATTACTACAACAACAAACGTTTGCAAAGGAATCTTGGAATTTTAACACCAATGGAAAAACATGAAATTTACTTGCAAGCTGCATAAAAACTGCCAGCAGATAAATTTCTGCTGGTAGGAAAAATTTATATTTTTTCAATTGTCTACTTGACGGGGAGCAGTTCAATCGTGAAGCGGCAGCCCCATCCTTTCTGTGTTATTTTCCAGAAAGATAATTTGTACTTTTAGGACAATAGTTGAAGTTCGTGGATGTTGTATGTCAGGTATTGAATTTTACAGCTTTTTACATATAATAAAAGGAAAGGAAACAATATGAAAACAAACCATATAATGGGCTGTTTTCATAAACAAGTAGTGAATGTGGATTACGAATGTCCGTTTCATTAAAGGAAGGAGTAAGATGAAGAAATTAAAAAAACAATGGAATAAGGTAACGGTACTTTTGCTGACATTTGGGATAGTTTTCGGATTATTTGGGGCAATGCCGGTACAGGCGCAGGATGGAAATGCATCTGAAAGTACAATTTTTGATGTGAAAATCGTACATACCAATGATATTCATGCGCGGGTAGAGGAAGACGATTACAATCAGGTGATCGGAATGGATCGACTGAGTGGAATTGCACAGACATTTACGGAAGGAGCGGACGGTTCGCTGATGCTGGATTCCGGAGATACCTTTCATGGACAACCGATTGCGACACTAGTAAAGGGAGAATCGGTGGCAAAACTGATGAAAGCTTGTGGATATGATGCGATGACCACAGGAAACCATGACTGGAGTTATGGAAAAGAGCGTTTAAAAGAGCTTGGTGGAATTGCTAATGTCAAAATTTTATCCGGTAACATCAAAAATGCAGATGGGACATCCTTTTTTGATACGGATGAACTTGTAAAAGAGATTACAAAAAATGGAAAAACACTGAAGATCGGTGTGTTTGGTGTAAGTGATCCGGAGATGAAAAATAAGACAACACCATCTAATGTGGAGGACTTGGACTTTCAGGATGCAGTAGCTTATGCAAAAAGGGAAGCTGCTACTTTAAAGGCAGAAGTCCAGCTAATAAATGTCAATAGTTAAATGAAAAAATTGCTCTTATTTTCTGGCTAAAAAAGGGTAGACATCCCCCTTGGTGAAAATATCGTTCTTTTGAAAGATATTGATTCGTTGGATGTACAGTATTTTATGCAGCCATGTCGCATTTGGAAGCATTGTATTGTTTGATATGCTCCTGTGGAGTGATGATTTCAAAAGACTTGTTGTCTCTGAGTATTGCAAATATCATATTGCATACCTTATGTGAAACAGCTCCCATTGCTACGAGCTTTGGTTTTGAGTCACATTTCTTGAGGTAGTACTCACGAAGAACTGGATTTTTAGCTTCTCCATTACGGGAGATACTAATGCTTTGTAAGGTTAACGTGTGAATAACACGTCTGGCTATGGCAGAACCACGCTTAGACATTTGAACTTTGGTACCTTCAAATTTTCCGGATTGTTTTACTGCCGGATCAAGACCGAAATAAGCGAAAAGTTGTTTTGGTTTTGAAAAGGCTGAAAAGTCACCAATCTCACCCATGATGGATACAGCAGACAAGAAACCAGCACCTTTGAATGTTTCAATCAAATGAATCTGCTTGACAAAGTCGGCATCTTCATTAGCATCAACAAGCTCATGGAGCGATTCAAGAATGTTGTTGATTTCTTCATCATATTTACGTATGAAGCTGATATAAAGGCGAATACGCTTGATGTTGCTGTCTATGATGTAACCAAACTGATTTGCATCAGTTGCCGCCTGAATTATGGCATTATACTTATTTTGAGCATATGTAAGCCCAAAGCGAGCTGTTGATTTGATGATATCAATAATCTCTTGCTTGTCTGCTTCAAGAAAAGCAGAGGGAGATGTATAAGTCTCCAACAGTGTAAGAGAAGTGTTGATTGTAACCTTGGAAAAGATGCCGAGATACTGTGGAAACGCCATGCGTAATTCACCCTGAAGCTTATTCACATAGGCACCGCGATTATTCATTAAATCGTAGTATTCACGGCATAGGTTACGGCAGTTTAGAGCAAGGTCTGAAGGCATAAGTGAAACCTTTAAATCAGGTTTCAAACCAACCAAAGCAGCTTTTTTAGAATCAAAACGATCATTATGTACTTTTCGTATGTTGATGTTTGTGCTATTCTTAGTGATGATAGGATTAATAACAGAGCAGTTAAAACCCTTATCACGAAGATAGCAGAAGAGTGGGTAATGATAAATTC
>OGYO01000483.1_pt1 | contig 20516 bp, 19 predicted proteins | sample 1576561 | NCBI WGS metagenome assembly OGYO01 (sample SAMEA3541507, study PRJEB24748) | human gut metagenome | biome: human gut; feature: human-associated habitat; material: faeces | place: China | collected 2012 | reverse complement strand
CATTTGAGCGTAGGGAGGGGAGATAGGAGGGATTTGCTTTGCTGGAGCATATAAGGGATAAGGTTTTGGGATTGAAGGAAGAAGAACGCAGGAAATTCTATTCCGCCTGTTTTTCATTCCCATCTTCTCAGGCTTTAGGATTTTCAGAATTGATGGAGGTCATACAAAAGATTCCATCAAGGGATGAAGTCAGAATTTTTTTGTCGTTGGAAAATGAAGATCCCTTCATAATAGCGAAAAATTCAACTGAAGCAGAGTACAGAGCGTTTATTGAAGAGACACTGGAAGATGAGATGATTTTTACAAAAATAGAGATAAATAAAACATTGGCAGATGGGCACTTTTCAATTTACCGATACCAAAAGTTTGTGGAGGATATTGTCGGTTTATCTATGGAAGATGTGCTGAAAACATTCTCTATGTTTCTGGATGGGGCAGGGAAAAATATAGTGTTTGAACTATTTGACAGTCCAAATATTTTTTATACGAAAACAATGTATTTTCTTCCTGTGGGGAATAGAGAGATTGATTGTAATTTTAGCAGGACACAGCGTTTGCTGGCTTGTAGGGATAATACGTACTTTTATAACCAGGATTCCTATGGATTGCTGCCGGATGATTTTAAGATAGCGATCGTTCCCGAAACCGAGCTGATCCGGCGTGAGATCACGATGCTGGGACAGTTCGTGACGGAACAGGAACAGCCCGCGCTGAACTGGCTCCCGGAAGAGGATCAGAACCGCGTGCGCTATCTGCTGGGCGTTGACGGCGAAGCGTTGATCGTCTCGGACTATGTACCGTTGATTACGGAGGATTTTCGTCCGACGGACGGCGACGCAGTAGGTACCCTCTCCTTTGCTACTCCCTACAGCGAGAGTCAGACCATCGTGACCGCATTGGGTATTCCCGATAAGAACGCAGACAACGCCGACGAAATTCAGAACGGCAAAACGCAGATGAAGTGGTCGGTACAGCCCGCCATTGTGCGCGAGGGCGGTGTAGTGGACGTGGTGTTCGACCAGCTGGCTCTGATCGACATGGGCACGGAAACCGGTCTGCTACTAATGCTGAGCGAGCCGACAGCCGAGGAATAATGCGAACAAATCGTCTCTTAAATATGGAAATGAAAAGTCCATTGAGAAAGGCTGCCGGGAAGGAATATTGAATGAATTACAATCCAAACGAACCATCGGATAGAATGGACGCGGAACGTCGTTCGACCGAGGCGGAGCTGTTTGCGGAAATTCTGTCCAGAATGGACGGAAAGCAGCAAGGCGGACAAAGCGGCGCGGCGCAGGATGCAGGAAAACAGTCTGCAATACAAAGCATCAACCTGATAGAGCTGTTTTACTACCTCCTATCCAAGCTGCACCTGATCCTGCTGGGGATGATCTTGGGCGCGGTGCTGTTGGGTAGTTATGCAGCCTATCGGATTACGCCTGTCTATACAGCCACTTCCAAGCTGTACATCATGGGCACCACGGGCAGCAGCATCATTGCCGACCTGCAGATCGGCACCGTGCTGACCATGGACTACCAGGAGGTATTCAAAACATGGGAAGTGCATCAGATGGTCAACGAAGAGCTGGGCACGAATTACAGCTATTCCGCACTGCAGAGCATGATCACCGTATCGAATCCCGAGGACACGCGCATTCTGTACATCACTGCGCGACATCCCGATTCGCAGACAGCGGCAGACATTGCCAATGCCTATGCGACCGCGGCCAAGCGTTTCATCGTGCAGACCATGAATACCGACGAGCCCAGCACCTTCTCCATCGCGCTGGTGCCCGGCGTGGCCAGCGGCGGTGGCATCACAAGCTATGTCATCCGGGGCATGCTGATGGGGACGGTGCTTTCGGGCGGCTTGCTGGTGCTAATCTTCCTCTTGGATAATCGCCCCAAATCGCCAGAGGACGTCATGCGCTATGCCAATATTCCTACGCTGGCGGTTATTCCGGTGAATCTGGAGCTGTCTGGGGCAAAAAAGCGCGGGAGAAAGGCGGGCAGGTCATGAACTATCTGAACATCACCCGTTTTCCACCGCTGGATTACGCCTGCACTGAGGCCATGAACACGCTGTGCACCAATCTATCCTACTGCGGCACGGATATTCGCACGATCCTGTTTACCAGCCGGTACGAGCAGGAAGGAAAATCTGGCATTGCCATGAATGTGATGCGCACGCTGGCAGGTTATGGAAAAAGAGTGCTGCTGGTGGACGCCGATCTTCGCTGCTCCACGCTGGCGCGGCGCTACCGCTTCAATTATGCGCGGCGAGAAGCCTTCGGCCTTGCGCAATATTTGGCCGGTATGTGCGAACTGGAGGATGCGATTTACCAGACCGACCTGAACGGGGCGTATATTCTTCCTGCCGGGCGCGACGTACTCAACTCGATGCAGCTGCTGGCCTCCAGCCGCTATGGCGAGATGATGCGCATGCTGAAAGAAAGCTTCGATATCATTTTGGTAGACTCGCCGCCTGCGGGCGTAATCGTGGATGCGGTGGAGGTTGCTCGTCATTGCGACGGCGCGGTGCTGGTGGTGGGTTATAACAAGGGCCGCGGGCAGGATATCGGCGAAGTCGCCGCCAATATCGCAAAAACCGGCTGCCAGGTGCTTGGCGCGGTGATAAACGGAGTCGATCTCAAATCCTTCTGTAACCGGAAATACTATTATCGCTCCGACCGCTACTCGGCGTATTATCGTCGCTATGGAGAAGCCGGCAGACAGCCGGACAAAAGCACGAGGGCCGAGAAAAGCGCAAGAGCAAGCAAGAGCGCGAAGCGTAAATGAGGGAGGAAGGCTTTTCTGATCTGCATCAGCACGTGCTTTGGGGACTGGACGACGGCCCTCAAACATCGGAGCAAATGCGAGCGCTCCTTCGACAGGACGTGGAGGAAGGAATCCAGCTCGTATTTGCCACGGCGCACGCATACCCGAAGCTGCGCGCATTTGACCTTGCGCTGTACCGGGAGCGGCTGGCGGAGGCCAACGCCTGTTGCGAAAGCGAATGCTGGCCGTTGCGCGTGGTTCCCGGCTGTGAGATTCACTACTGCTCTGCCGTGCCCGATCACCTTTCGGCGGGCAGACTACCCACGCTTGGGTATTCCCGCCACGCACTCATTGAATTCGCGCCGGACGTATCTCCTGCCGAGATCGAGGAAGCGGCGGACAGACTGTACCGCACCGGATATACGCCTGTGCTGGCGCACGTGGAGCGTTACCAACGGCTGGTATGTTCGCCTGAAAGGGCGATGGACATGCGGGAGGAATACGGGTTGTTGTATCAGATGAACAGCGAAACCGTGCTGCAGCCCCGGGGCTTCAGAGAAAGGCGTTTTGTAAAGCGAATGCTGGCGTCGTGCGCCATTGATGCGATTGCCACCGATGCGCACGACGCCATCCACCGTCCCGCCCGTATGAAAGCCGCATATCAGAAGATCGCAAAGGAACAGGGCATGGACTACGCAGAACGGCTGGTATCCCTGGGTCTAAAGTTCATGGGCGAGGAGGGAACGAATGGTTCATGACGGAGATCACGGAAGAAAGACACCTCTCCATTGCCCAGTGGTACGCGCTCTGCCAGAGCGGTACGGTGTTGCCCATGTGCATTCCCCTGGACGGCGACAGCATGCGGCCGTTGATTCGCCGCAGGTCGGACAGAGTCAGTATTGTTCCCCTCACGCGGCCGCTCCTGCGCGGCGACGTGGTGCTGTTTGAGCATCCCGCCGGGCGCTATGTGGTTCATCGTATATACCGTATGAGGGATGACAGCGTCCAGACGCTGGGCGACCATTGCTGGAATCCTGACCCATGGATGCCCCAATCCTGCGTACTGGGGCTGGTGACTCAATTTGAGCGGGATGAAAAAAACATCCGGTTGGACAATCGCCCGGCGCGGTGCATAGGACGGATCTGGACGGCAGGTCTGCCCCTGCGTCGCTGCTGGTGGAAAAGCCGGGCGCTGGCAGGGCGCATCCTGCGGAAGCTCGGATGGAGGAGGTGATACCCTTGGACAACACACGACAGCCCGAATCGCTGCGGGAACTGCTGGCGCAGCTGGACGACCAGGGTATCACCGATTACCGGCGATACGACGCGGTGCGCCGCTTTCTGAGCTTCAAGGCGCGCGAGAAGAATGTGCCGATTTCCGGTTCGTTTGAGCTGACGCCGCTATGCAATCTGGATTGCAAAATGTGCTATGTACATCTCAACAAAGACCAGATGTGCGGCGCGAGCCTTTTGGGTGTGGATGTCTGGAAGGACGTCATGCGTCATGCGATTGACGCAGGCATGATGTACGCCCGATTGACGGGCGGCGAATGTCTCACCTATCCCGGGTTTCGCGAGCTATATCTGTACCTTGCGGACAGGGGCGTGGAAACCAGCGTACTGTCCAACGGCGTGGCAATGGACGCGGACATGGTCGCGTTCTTTCGGGAGCATCCTCCGGCAGACATACAGGTGACGCTGTACGGCGCCAGCGAGGACGCTTACGAGCGAGTGACCGGTCATCGGATGTTCGGCAGGGTGATGGAGAATCTGCATCGGTTGCGCGACGCGGGGATACCCCTGAGCGTCGCCGCAACGCCCAACGCCTTCATGACAGACGGACTGGAAATCGTCAGGCTCCTGCATGAGGAAGGCTTCCATTTCAGCATCAATCTCGGGCTAATGGCTCCCCGGGAGGAAACGGGCCGCAGGACGGTGGATGCAGATGTGGAGACCTACGTCTCCATGCTGAAGCTCCAGCAGGCGCTTCGCGGCAGGAAGAATGAGCTGCGGGACGACGCGGATAGCCTGCCCGACCCGCCAGCCTCCGGGACAATGCCCGAAAAGGGCGTTCGCTGCGGCGCGGGACGAAGCGCCTTTTCGATAGACTGGCAGGGGCGAATGCGTCCTTGCAATACCTTTCCCTGCGAACCGGCGGATGTGCTGACGCTGGGCTTTACGGAGAGCTGGCGGCGCGTCAATCAGATCGCGCTGAGCTTTCCCCGCCCGGCGGAATGCGAGGGTTGCCGCTATCACGATGTGTGCAAGCATTGCGTATCTGAGCATGCAGCAGGTGCGGCGCCAGGACACGCCAGTCACACGGTCTGCGCGTGGGGCAAGCGCATGGTGGCGGAAGGTCTGCTGAGAATTTCTACGGATTAACTTGGCTTCATGCCGTCGATCATGACGGCTTGAACATACACACATGGTAAAAAGGAGAGATTTGTCATGAAGAAGGCTTATGAAACCCCCAGCGTGGAGGTTGTGAAGTTCCAGTACAAGGATCAGGTGGTTGCCGCAAGCGGCGGTGTCTGTTCTGTTACGAATGTGCGTGAAGGCAATGTGTGCGTAAGCGGCGAACTCGTGTATACGCATTAAATCGGTGCTGTACATGACGAAATATCATACTGTTTGATATTCGTAGATGAGTGAACGCATTGTCGTAAGAGGACTTGCAGCGGCAGTTGGCTTCGGTTGACTGCCGCACGATTCTATATCTATGAGAAAGAGCACGCGAATGAGCCTGTTTGAAGAATTGCAGCACCAGATGGCACTCATCCCTGCCACACAGGCTCTGCCCTGTGAGCAGACATTCAAGCGTGTTGCCGAGACAGCGGAGCTTTCGGTTTCCCGTGATGAGAAGGGCGAATGGCTTTTCCGCCTTGCGCGAGGCAATTCGTCCGCTGCGCTCAAGGTCAGCAACGATTACGGACGCATTGAAAAATACCCGGGCGATGAGCCAGAGGAAGAGATCGAGAACTTCATGTTTTGCCTCCGCACCGCTTTCGAGTGCCGCTTCTGCCATGAGGGGATTGTTTCTCTTCACGCGGCCTGCGTAGAAAAGGACGGCTTTGCCGTCGCCTTTACCGGGCCCAGCGGCATTGGTAAATCCACCCGTGCAAGGGCGTGGGCAGAGGGACTCGGCGCGCAGTTCATCAGCGGCGACCGTCCAGCCATTCGTTTGGAGACGCACGGCAGCACGGCCTGCGGCGTTCCCTGGGACGGCAAGGAGCAGATCTTCCGGGACACGGAAGTGCCGCTCAGGTGCATTCTGGAGGTGCGCCGCGCTCACGTCAACTACGTAAGAAAGCTCAGCGCAGGGCAGGCACGCAATCTGCTCGTGCAACAGAGCTTCATCCCCATGTGGGACACGGATGCGGCCGCTCTGGCTCTGGCAAACGCCCGGCGGCTGAGCCGCATAACGCCAATCTATCGCATGTTTTGCGGATCAACGGAGGAAGATGCCCGCGCAATTTACGACATTCTCGTCCGCCATCCGGAACGAATCGAAGAGGAGAAAAACGACATGAAGATCAGGAACGGCTTCACCCTGCGCAGCGTGGTAGACGAGTACATGGTAATGCCCACCGGGGACAACATCGCAAAATTCGACGGCACGATTGTGCTCAACGAGGTATCCGCCTTCGTATTTAAACAACTGGAGAGCACTGTTTCCCGGGACGATCTGCTGACCGCCATGCTTGCCGAGTTCGACGTGGACGAACAGACTGCCGCGAAGGATCTGGATAAGCTGCTGGATCGATTCAGAGAGCTGAATTTGCTGGAGGAATAAGCCCCGCATGAAACCGCTGCTTCAGGCCATCTGGAAAAGCGACCGAAAGACCTTTCTCACGATCCTGCTGTGGAATATCGGGGTGTCCGTTCTCAGCGGCGTCGGTATCGTCATGCTCATTCCTCTGCTGAACATGCTGGAGATTGGCGACAACCGGCTGCCGGATTGGTTCATGACGCTGGGATATCCCCTGCAGGTGGGACTGCTGCTCGTGGGCTATGTACTGCTGGTAACGGTCAAGACCCTGCTTTCCCGCTCCCTCAACATTCGTGAAAATGCCTTCATCGAAGAAACGGGCATGGCTCTGCGGAAAAAACTGTACACAGTGCTTTCCGGTGCCAGCTGGGAAAGCCTGACCGCCCGAAAGGACGCGGACGTAGTCAACCTGTTCACGTCCCAGTGCGGGCAAGTGAGCTACGGCATTGCCGAGGTCATACACTTCTTGGCGAGCATCGTCTCTGCGGCGGTGCAGCTGGGAATCGCATTGATGATGAGCCTGCCCGTGACCGCGCTGGTGTGCGTCATGGGTGCGTGCATGCTGGCGATTTTCATGCCCCTGCGCAAGAAGTCCCGAGAATACGGCGATGAAATGATTCGCCTCAGCCGGGAATTCTACAGTGAGCTGCAGAACCAGCTGGCCAGCGTCAAGGAGGTTCGCGCCTACGGCGTGGAGCGGGAGCATGCGGCGCTGTTCGAGAGCATCAGCGCGGCTTTCAAGACCGCGCGAATGAAGTATGTGCGGCAGAGTTCCGTGCCGGGGGTTGTGTACTCGCTGGCTGCGGCAGTGATGATCGCGCTGATGTATCTGGTGTGCACGCTTGGCCTGAAGGTAGAGACCGACCGGCTGGTTGTGCTGGTGTACGTCTTCGCCCGGCTGTGGCCGGTGTTTTCCGGCTTTCAAGGTCGGATTCAGAGCATTAACAGCTGTGTACCCGCCTATGAGAAGCTCATAGAAGCCATGAGGGAAATGCAGCCGGAGACGGATGTTGCTGAGACGGATGAGGATTTTTCCCGCTGGCGGGAAATCCGCTTTGACAACGTGCATTTCGCCTACCGCAATTCTGACGAAGAAACGCTGCGCGGCGTAAGCTTTTCTCTGGAGCGCGGCGAAAAGCTGGCACTGCTGGGGCGCAACGGCGCGGGTAAGACCACGGCGGTGAATCTGCTGCTGGGCTTTCTGTTGCCCCGGTCAGGCGCGATTCTGGTAGACGGAAAGCCGCTTGAATCCGCCTGCATTCGCGCATGGCGCACTCAGGTGGGCTATGTGCCGCAGGACCCACTGATCCTGAACGCCTCCGTTCGGGAGAATCTGACGAGATTCCATCCCAACGCCACAGAAGATGAGCTGATTGCCGCGCTCAGGAAGGCAATGGCATGGGGCTTTGTCTCCCGGCTGCCGGATGGGCTGGATACCGTGCTGGGCGATCGGGGCGTTCGCCTTTCCGGCGGCGAGCGGCAGCGGATCGTGCTGGCGCGCGTGCTGCTGGGACGTCCCAGTTTGATCGTGCTGGACGAGGCCACCAGCGCGCTGGATTACGAAAGCGAAACGGCCTTTCACGACGCGATTGCATCCTTCGGAAAGGATGCGGCCGTTGTGCTGATCGCCCATCATGGAGCCACCATTGCCATGGCTGATTCTGCCGTGGTGCTGGAGAAAGGCAGCGTTGTGGAGCAGGGGCTCATCAACGAGCTGGCAGGGCGCGACGGTGGCTATCTCTCCGGCATGACCGGACAGAGATGACCGCAGCAGGAGCGAAGAAAGCGAGGAAGAGAAGTCGGAATGGCCGCATCACGAAAGCTAACAACCGCACGGGAAAAACCGCGCGGGCTGTATCACGATCTCGGTCTCAGGCTGGTCAAGCTGCTGAACGTCCTCATGGTCGTGCTGCCCTTTGTCTGCTGCTGGCTGCTGTATTATGCCCAGAGGGTCGTCGTGTTCCCCTCCCCGTGGCGGAGTGTGTGCGTTGTTGGGCTGTTCACACTGCTCTATGCCGGCTTCGGCCGCGTATACGATGCGTTCCTCGTCTCCATAAAGCGCATCTCGGAGCTATTTTGGAGTCAGCTGCTGGGAATCCTTATGGCGGATGCATTCATGTTCATCGTGCTCTGGTTGATGAGCGGCGGCTTCCCCAACCTATTCCCCGCATTACTGGCGCTAGTGGGACAGTTATTGCTGAGCTTTTTCTGGTGCAAATGTGCCAACAGCTGGTATTTCCGCCGCTTCTCCGGCCAGAAAACGGCCATTATTTACAACCACGAGCGCGGGATAGCGGATTTGTTCAGCCAGTACGGGCTCAACAAGAAATTCGACGTGCGTCTTATCTGTACGGTGGATGAATACCTGCGTAGCGGCATGGATGCGCTAGATGAAATGGACGCGGTGTTTCTCTGCGGCGTGCATAGCCATGATCGCAACCAGATACTCAAATACTGCGTGGGTATCGGCGTGCGCGTCTATGTCGTTCCGCGCATTGGAGATGTAATCATGAGCGGTGCGAAACGGATGCACCTGTTTCATCTGCCCATGCTGCAGGTGGAACGGTATAATCCGCCGCCTGAATTTCTTCTGATCAAGCGGGCGTTTGATGTACTCTCCAGTGCGGCGGTGATTCTTGTTACCGCTCCCCTGATGTTGGCGGTTGCCGTCGCGATAAAGGCCGGAGACGGCGGACCCGTATTCTACAGGCAGACCCGGCTGACGAAGGACGGAAGGCGCTTTCAGATTCTCAAGTTCCGCAGCATGCGCGTGGACGCTGAAAAGGACGGAATCGCCCGCATGTCCACGGGTGACAACGATGATCGGATCACGCCAGTGGGGCGCGTCATCCGCGCCTGTCGGATGGATGAACTTCCCCAGCTGTTCAACATTCTTGCGGGCAGCATGAGCGTGGTAGGGCCTCGCCCGGAGCGCCCCGAAATCGCAGCGCAGTACGAGCATGAGATACCCGAATTCCAGCTGCGTCTGCAGGCGAAGGCCGGTCTTACAGGCTATGCGCAGGTGTATGGGAAATACAATACCACGCCCTACGACAAGCTGCAGATGGATCTGATGTACATCGCCAATCCCAGCTTGATTGAGGATCTGAAGATCATCTTTGCCACGCTGAAGATTCTGTTTGAACGCGACAGCGCAGAAGGTATTGCGGAAGGCTCCACGACGGCAATGACGGCGATGACAGCTTCCGCCGGCGCGGAAAAGGGCAGCGCCGGCGATAAGGCGAGCGCCTGAGGCAGATGGATATGCCGCATACTGGTAGAAAGCCGCATAAAAGATGAAGGAGGTGGTGAGCTACGAGCCAAAAGACAGCAAAAATTGATCTGAGTGTCAGTCTGCTGGAAGTCCTACGACAGGCGGAGTCGCAGGGACTGGATGCAGCCGCAATCGAGAGAGTATACAACGAGTATTTCTCTTTCCAGACACGCAAAAAGGCTGTTCCCTACCAGGGAATACTTGAGCTGACTCCTCTGTGCAATCTGAACTGCAAGATGTGCTATGTACACCTGACGCCGCAGCAGATGGGTGAACGCCGTCTGCTTCCGACAGACGTCTGGCTTGATCTGATCAATCAGGCGGAGAAAGCGGGGATGACGAAGGCTGCGTTGACAGGCGGCGAATGTCTAACCTATCCGGGATTTGATGAAATCTATCTTCATCTGCAGACGTTGGGCATACGGACGGCGGTGCTCACCAATGGGATTCTGTTGAACGAAGATCGCATTCGTTTTTTCCAGCGATATCCTCCGGCGTTAATTCAACTCACGCTCTACGGAGCCAGCGAGGGCGAGTATGAGCAGGTCTGCGGCGGACGATGTTTTGAAACGGTTCTTACCAACATTCGGAGCATTCAGAAAGCGGGACTTCCACTTTCGATTGCCATCACGCCAAACCGCTTCCTGTCGGATGGGGGCGAAGCGCTATTGCGGCTGGTAGCGTCCCTTGATATCCCCCATAATATCAATTCCTGCCTGTTCACGCCACATCCCGGCACCGGCCGGGAAAAGGACAGCGTGGACATGGAGATGGAGGACTATATCCGGCTTTATAAACTACGCGCGCAGATGAACGGAGAGGTGATCACGCCCGTTGATCCTGCATCATTGCCCGAGGTGGCCAGACAAATGGAACCACAAAAGCTCGGTCTACGCTGCGGTGCGGGGATGAACGCCTTTACGATTCAATGGGACGGCGCGATGATCCCCTGTTCGTCCCTGTTCCAAATACGTGAAAGCCCTCTTCGAGACGGTTTTCAAGCAGCCTGGAACGCCATCCATGAAGCAGCGCTTCACTTTCCCATCCCAGCGGAATGCGAGGCTTGCGAATACAACAGCGTATGTCCCTCGTGCGTGGCGATCCACGCGCAGGACGCGCCGCCCGGCCATGCTTCCCCACAGCGATGTCAGTGCGCCCGACGGCTGGTGGAAAGCGGGTTGGTGCGGCTGCATACAACGAAAGACTATGGTTTCCCCCATGAGACAAAAAAGGAGGCAGCAAAATGAAAAAGGCATATTCGAAACCCGAAGCGAAGAAGATCAGCTTCCAGTACACCAAAGTAGTCGCCGCGTCGGGCCAATATTGCGATCAGGGGTGGACGAAAGCTACCGTCTTGATCCCATGGGACGGTAGCTGCGCGAAATGCCATGATGAATTTATCTGGATCGGATCCACTGCTCCCTGACATGCAGCAAAACAGCAGCATGAGATTCTCTCTTGCCGCAATCGTGATTGAATCCGATCCGTTTGTGCCGGCAGAACGCTTCCTGTCCTTTAAAAACGGTAAGAAAGCAAACGTTCAGATCACGCTTTCATCCACTTCCTTCCGGCATGAAGGCGTGGATGAGCGTTACTGCGCGGACGGGATATCCGTCTATTTCTTGCCGGGTAAGGGATGGCTGTTCGAGGAGCAATCCACGAATCACGGGGCGCAGATCCTCGCATCCGCAGACTACGGGCGTTTGCGTCTTCATCAGCCTGCAACCGTTTCCGGAGAAATCTCAATGCGCCTGTTACGTCTGCCTCTGGAGTGCCGCTTTGTTCATGAAGGCGTCCTCTCCCTTCACGCTGCGTGCGTAGAGGTGGGCGGGCGCGCCGTGTGTTTTACGGGAGATTCCGGGATCGGCAAGTCCACCCGGGCGCAGGCGTGGATACAGGGGCTGGGGGCGCGGTTTATCAGCGGCGACCGCCCAGCCATCCGACTGGGAGCGGAAGGCTGCACCGTCTGCGGCGTGCCTTGGGACGGCAAGGAGCAGATTTTCCGCAACGTGGAGCGTCCCCTGACGGCTATATTTGAGGTGCGGCGCGCGGCGTTTACCCGCCTGCGCAGGCTCACGGTCGATCAGGCCTACGGCGTGCTGATGCGGCAGAGCTTCATCCCCATGTGGGACGCGGACACAGCCGCACTAGCCATGACGAACGTACGCCGCCTGAGTCGCATCGTGCCCGTGTACCGGCTATTCTGCGCCCCAGACGTGTCGGCCGCAAGAGAAACTTACCGCATGCTCTTTGAAGTACCCGAAACCATCCGAGAGGAGTTACCCGACATGCAAATCAAGGAAAACTTTATCCTTCGTAACATTGGCAACGAGCACATGGTGATGCCTACCGGCGAAAATATCGCCAAATTCGGCGGTGCGGTTGTCCTCAGTGACACCGCAGCATTCATTTTTGAACAGCTGAAGCAGCCCACCTCCCGAGAAGATCTACTGATGCTGCTGCTATCCGAGTTTGACGTGGACGCGGAAACCGCAGCACAAGATCTGGATGAACTACTCACCAAATTCAAAGAGATGGGATTTTTGAAAGTGTGACGTGATGCCAACCGGTGAGAGAGGAAAAAACGCATGAAGGTTGCTTATTGTACCGGATTCTGGTGTACCAATATCGGCAATGGTTTTTTTAGTATGGGTGTTGAGTATGTGCTCAAGAAGATTCTTGGCGCAGAAAATGTTACCGTTGTATCAGATCTACAGACTTATACGACGAGCTACGGCAAGCGTCTCTATGTAGATAAGAATCAGCTCGACTATATCTCCGCACTAGATGTGGACTATATCGTATTGGCGGGGCCAGTCCTTTCAAAGTATTTTCTCTGCCTGTGGCAGAAAATCCTCTTAAGGCTAAAGCAGCGTGGCATTGGATATATTATTGTTAGCGCTGGGACAATGAAATTAGGCGAGAGTGAATGCGAAAGAATCAAAGAATTCTTTAGAGAATGTCCGCCATATGCATTATCATCGCGAGACAAAAGCGTATATGAAGAGTTCGGCGCTCTGGCCAAGCATGCATACAATGGCATTTGCTTTTCATTCTTTGCTCCGGAGTACTATTCCCCTGCTGGATTGAGCCCACTAAGCCCGTACGTAGTGTATAATTTTGATAAGATCAACGAGCCTGAAATCTGGGTGGATGATGGTAAGCAGAAGAAATTTGTTCGGCAGTTTGACTATAACGGCTGTACATATAAGGTTTCCTGTTCGAGATTGTTGACTGCACTGTCTGCAAAAACGGATCGCTTCACGGACGCATTGATTTATGCAACAAGCATATTGCCCGCAAAAAAGCGGAGTGATACGCTAGGAAGCTATCATATTATCCGCACGGATCATCGGTTTCATCCGCATTTCCGTAACAAAATCTATCGTCAGGCAAACTCGTTCGTTGCAGATCTTCCCTATGGCTATCTGAACCTCTACGCCAATGCAGAATTTACGCTGTCAGACAGAGTTCATGCATGTGCGGTAACATTGGCGTTTGGTCACAGCGCAATGCTGTTCGCCAAAACAGCTCGATGTGGATTATTGGAACGCATCGGTGCTGAAAACATCTGTGTTCGTCCGGTCAGGCTGGATATGTCGCGGTTGGCAGAAGAAAAAGAAAAGCAAATGCAATTTATAAAGCAGATATTTCTCTGAGTATCTGTGCATATGAGCTTTGATCATTTTGGAGAAGCTTCGAAAGGCGGTATCCATACATGAAGATGCTTTATATCAAGCATCGTTCTGGCAAAATCATGAACAATTTTGCCATGTCTGCAATTCTTGCAGCTAAAGAACTTGGAATTGATTTCACCATTGCAAATAACATGTCAATGGCAGAAAAAGAACATTTTGCACACTTTTGTGAGCAATATGGCATAAAGATAGTTCATATTGATTTTGATCGAAACCCATTGGGGAAAAGTAATCTGCTGGCCAGAAAGCAGTTGCTTGAACTGATGGAAAAAGAACGGTATGATATTGTACATTGTAATACCCCCAGCGGGGGCATGGTAGGAAGGCTCTGCGCAGCAGAGAAAAAAATCCCAAAGGTGATTTATATGGCGCATGGCTTTCATTTCTGGAAGGGTGCGCCTTTAAAAAACTGGTTATTGTATTATCCCGTAGAGCGCATTCTGGCGCATTTTACGGATCGCTTGATCACAATCAACCACGAGGATTATGCGCGTGCACAGCACTTCCACTATAAAAAGGGCGGGCGTGCGGAATACGTCCCCGGCGTGGGCATTGTAACGAAGCGATTTGAACGAAATGAGGATGTTCGAGCCGAAACGAGAACAGAATTCGGCATCAAGAATCATGAAACGGTGCTGTTGTCGGTTGGGGAGATCAATGAAAACAAAAATCACAGAGTGGTCTTAGAGGCACTTGCAAAGCTGGCACGAAAGGACATCCGATACATCGTTTGCGGAACAGGTAATTTATTGGATGCACATCGAGCGCTTGTCGCCTCCCTCGGTTTGCAGGACCAGGTGATTTTCGTCGGATACCGAACGGACATCGACAGGTTTTATCAGGCGGCAGACGCCTTTGTTATTTCTTCATTTCGGGAGGGATTGCCCGTTTCGCTCATGGAAGCAATGTCAGCCGGATTACCCTGCATTGCCAGTAAAATCCGCGGCAATATAGATTTGATGGCTGAAAGCCAGCTCCTGTTTGATCCACACAACGCAGACAGTCTGTGCGCAGCCATAGAAAGAATGAAGAATAAGAGTGTTCCTGAATTGGAAATTGAAAGAAATTTTCAAACACTAAAGTACTTTTCGATGGAAGAAGCTGTCAAGGCAATGAAGAAGATCTATATAGATATAATCGATGAACTGCCATCGAGCAAAAAATGATAGACTCTGAGGTGTACCGTATGTCATTTTTGAGAAAAATAAAGTCATTGGGCGTCAAGGCATTTGTCGGTGGCGAATGGAAGGTTGCCTACAGACCTTTGAGCAAGAATAACGGCGATTACCAGATGGTGAATGCACCTAAAGGTATGTGCCTTGCGGATCCTTTTCTTTATGAAGTCGATGGAAAGCACTATCTGTTCGTGGAGTTGTTCGATAAAAAAAAGAATAAAGCCTGTATCGGCTATTATGGCTTTATTGATGGGTCGCCTGTGTATTTGGGAAAAATCCTTGAAGAATCATATCATATGAGCTATCCATGTGTATTTGAATACAATGGTTCACATTATATGATTCCTGAAACATCCGCAAATTTGAGCATAGACCTTTACAAAGCCGTCGAGTTTCCCAGCAGATGGGAAAAAGTAAGCAGCTTATGCAACGGTACAAGGTATGTGGATACAACCGTGCTAAAGCAGGATAACGCGTATTATGCGGTCAGCTATAGAAAAGAGAATCATCGCTGGTATCTGGATGCCTTTGAAATTGATGTAGACAGACAACAATTGAAGCGAATTGCAACGAGAGAATACGCGACGAACATAGGCCGCCCCGCCGGCGGCTTTTTTATAAAGGAATACCTGATGCGTCCCGCCCAGAACTGCGCACGGAAGTATGGAGAAAGCGTGATTATGTATCAGGTAGACCGGTTTGACTGCAGCGCATACGAAGAACATGAAGTGGCACGAATAGAAGCAGACAGGCTCTCAATGGTTGCAAAGCCGAATCGAACGCATACCTATAACTGCGACAGTTTCTACGAATGCGTTGATGTGTATTTTGAGAAGCTCGATCTGCTGCATGGCGTGAAGACACTGTGGCGTGCCTACCTGCGGAAATATTTCAAGCGAACTTGAAGAGGATATTATGAGAATTATACTTCTTAGGTCTACTGCTGTTATGCCTGATCCCCCGGTTGAAAAAATGGCAAGTACGCTGATTACGTTAGGCCATGAGGTAAAAATACTCGCATGGGATCGTGACAATATCTACCGAGAGAGAACTTCTCGCAAACGGCTGACAAATGGAGAAGTGGACATTATTCACTTTGGTATTCCAGCAGAGTATAGCGGTGGCCTAAAAAATTTAAAGGCGTTAGCATTGTTCGAGTTGCGGATCTTAAGGTGGCTCATGCGTCATCACAACGAGTATGATGCCATACATGCGTTCGATTTTGATACCGGTTTTGCAGCAATGCCATGCTGCAGAATCTTCAGAAAGAAGCTAATCTATCATGTGCTGGATTACTATATAGAAGGACATATACTGTCTTGCAAAATGCTCAATCCCATCATCGAATTCTTTGAAATTCGAGTGATTAATGCTGCAGACGCCACCATTATCTGCACAGAAAAGCGAAAACAACAAATCAGCAAGGCTCTGCCGCGAAAACTATATGTAATTCATAATACACCGGAAGCAATAATCGAACCGGATAATTCATTTCAACTTCATGGAGAGCACAATAAAACGAAAGTTGCCTATGTGGGTGTTCTTTCCAGAATGCGTCTTCTGAAGGAAACTATAGAAGCAATTGCCCAAATGGATTCGGTTGAAATGCATATCGGCGGCTTCGGCGAATATGAAGGCTGGATCCAGGAAGCGGCCAATCGTTTCAGCAATATATTTTTTTACGGCAGGTTACAGTATGGCCAGACGCTCGCACTTGAACGCCAATGCGACATCATGGTGGCAGTATATGATCCCTCGATCCGAAATCATCAATATGCCGCGCCTAATAAGTTCTATGAGTCGCTCATGCTTGGCAAGCCAATCATCATGGCGCAAAATACCGGATATGATGAAGTGATTCGCTCAAAGGATATTGGCATTCTGACTGAATATAGTAAAGATGGAATTGTCCATGCGATTCATGATTTGGTGAACCGTAAAAGTGATTGGAAGACAATGGGTGAACGTGCAAAGCGATTATATGACGAAGCATACTCCTGGAGAATTATGCAGCAGCGAATCGAGGAAATCTACAGGGATCTGTAGTTCAAAGTCCTCTTTATAAGGAGATATTCCGTTATGAGTAAAATTCTGTTTATTGTCTCCAACCCTTTGGAGATCAATACTTCAGCCTCCATCCGCAACAAAGCAATGATTGAAGGCTTGCTTTTGAACGGGCATACTGTTGATTTGGTAACCACTGCTCCAAATCCGCAACACATCGCATACGATGAAAGCTTGGCTGTGCAGGGGATCCACGTCACGCAGATTTCAATGAACAGTCGCCAGAAATTGAGCGGGATGGGAGGAAAAAATAGACTTTTTTTGAGGCTCAAGTCATTTGTGTATAAGTGGATCACAAGCCATACAGTGTATGATCCCCTAAAAGGCTTCGCGAGTCATACTGATAGTGTGAATCTTTCTAAGGGAGGATATGATTATATCATATCCTCATCGGATCCCAAGTCCTCACACCTGTTTGCCCTTCGTCTTCTCGAACAGCAACATGGTGATTTTGGAGGAAAGTGGATTCAAATTTGGGGCGATCCCTTTCTGACAGATATCACGCAGATTAGCAAGAAAAGGAATATTATTAAAGCGGAAGAACAGCGTTTGCTTCAGGCAGCAGATTTTGTGTTTTATGTATCGAAACCGACATTAAAACAGCAAATGCAGCTTTATCCGGAATGCGCGCATAAAATGAACTATACACCTATTCCATATCTATGTGAAAAGATTACGGAAAATCAAAGGCTTGACAAAACTGGAAAGACAAAATTAGCATACTGCGGAGACTATAGTCCATCTATTCGGAATTTATTTCCGTTGTATGATGCGGTAAATTCAGCGAATGGTTTTCTTGAACTATCTATTTGCGGCGGAAGCAGCAGCCCGTTACAAAGCACATCTTCTGTTCATGTAATGAGCAGAGTTCCCTATTGCGAAACGCGCAAAATCGAGGATGAATCAGACATTTTAGTATTTGTGGCTAACAGATCTGGTACGCAGATCCCGGGAAAGGTTTATCAGTATGCTGGGACGAACAAGCCCATTCTATTTATTCTTGACGGAGATGCAGCGTTGCTAAAAGCACAGTTTTCGCAATATGAGAGATTTGTGTTTGTTGGCAATTCTCGCGCGGATATACTGAATGGGATAGAATCGATAGTTCATTCTGAAAAAACTTACTCTCCACTGAGAGAGTTTGCGAAAGATTATGTTATGTCTGAATTCATGAGGAAGATTAGCTGAAAGGCAAAAGAGTAATGCAGCAAAGAGCACATTCCCCAAAGATTGTTAATTCATGGATAATTGCAGCCGTACTTTGCATCAATACATTTTCAAAAGTCTTGGGGATCTTTATTACCATTCCATATAATATCGTAATGATGGAAGCAGTAATGATGTTCTTTATTGCATGGGCAAATAAGAAGGTTCTACTGTTAAGCAAAGAACTTATCGTTATTCTTCTGATCGTTGCCGCAATTATGGGTTATTCTTTTTTACTCTGGGGTCTTGATGGCAGAGTGACGGAGCGATTGCTGAAGTTTGTAATGTACGCGCTTTTTTCCATGATGTGCATACAGTATCCTTTTGAGGAAGCAGCATTGCTGAAGGCGGTTTTCACATTCGGCTTTATCCACGCTGCTTATCTATTTGCTTATGCGACGCCTTTGATCAATTCTGGTGTAATGTCGCTCGACAATACGATGGATTTGTCCTATACGTCATTGATCTACCTTTTCGCTGGCGCATGGGTTGTTAGAGATAAATCCCAGAAAAAGATGCTGCGCCTGATGGCGTTTACACTTTGTTTGGCATTTACATATTTTCTGGCGGTTGTAAGTACTAACCGAGGTGCACTGATTTCAGTGATTTGCTATTTTGCCCTGTATCCAGTAGTCAGGTGTACGCGGCGATCACTGCGTGTGGCGATGTTTCTGCTAATCATTGTTGCCACAGTATTAGTGTATTTGAATCTTGTGCCAATTCTTGAGGGGATCGATGAATATACCTCTTCCCATGGGGTGATTATCAATCCGTTGCGAAAGTCAATCTGGCAGATGAACAATACAGACAGCATGACGTCGGGAAGAGAAGATAATTATGCTGCGGCAATTGATATGATTAGAGAGACGCTGGCTTTGCCCAATGGTGTTGCCAGTTATCATATATATACGAACGTAGCTTATTATCCCCACAATATCTTTCTGGAAGCGGGTGTGGAATTTGGCTTTATCGGCTTTTTGTTAGTAGCGGTAATTATTGTGCGTGCTATTTTTTTCATAGTAATAAAGCCGACTCAATTCAGTCATTTGATTCTGCTGTTTTTCTGTCTGTCCATCCCACGGCTGATGTTTTCCTCATCGTACTGGGAAAACACTTTCATATGGCTTTTGATAATGTTGCTATGGAGAAGCGATACGTTTTGTAAGTAAGTTATTGTCGCGATAAAAGAACGGAGAATGGATACATGGTTGGAAATCAAGTAAAGTGGGGAATTATCTTATCCTATCTGTTAATCCTGCTGAATACGCTGTTCGGCTTTCTGGTAACGCCTTATATGATTGGTTGCCTTGGCGAGGCTGAGTATGGCGTATATAAAACGATCTCATCTCTCACTGCCTCACTCATGGTTCTGGATCTAGGTCTTGGGAGTACAGTTACCAGATATATTGCAGCTTATAAAGCAAAGGGCGAAGATACGCGCATTTCAAACTTTGTTGCAATGAGCTTATTGCAAGCGGTTGTTTTATGTGTTGTTGTAGGGATTGTTACGATTCCAGTTTATCGTTCTGTTGATTCAGCATATGCGAGAACTTTTTCGTTGGAGCAAATACAGACGGCAAAAATACTGTTGTTGCTGATGATGGGCAACATGATGATTCATATCATTGAAAATGTCATTAACGGAGTTATTACTGGAATCAACAACTTTCTTGTTGGCAACGGCATGAAGGTACTGCGGCTGGTTTTTCGTATTTTTCTGCTCCTTGCTTTGCTATCTCGTTATCATGATTCTCGGGTTATCGTTCTGGTAGATATAGGCGTATCTGTATTCGTTCTTTCTGCAGAACTGTTTTTTGTTGTCGTAAAGCAAAAAATAAAAATAAAACTGAGCCAGTGGGATAAGATGGTATTTGTTGAGTCTGGAAAATACACAGCCCTTATGTTTTTGCAAAATATTGCCATACAATTTAACGGGAACGTGGATACGATATTGATTGGAGCGTTAATAAGTGCAACAAGCGTAACCATTTATTCTATGTCACTGATCATATTTGGGTTATATGAGAACCTATCCAGCGCAATATCATCGGTGATGCTGCCAAGTGTAGTAAAGCTGGTTGAAATGCAAGCAACGCCTGAAGATTTGCAAAAGTGTGTTCAAAAAGTAGGAAGGCTGCAATTCGCTGTGTTGGGAGCCGCATTAGGAGGCTATATTATTCTTGGTAAGGATTTTTATAACCTGTGGATGGGGAAAATGTATGAAGATTGTTACTGGCTTACACTGATCCTGATTATTCCAGTAACGTTACCGATGTTACAAAATGTTGCATTATCTATCTTGCGTGCGCAAAATAAAATGGGTTATCGTACGATTACTCTGCTGTTTGGAAGCTTAATCAATGTTGTTATATCCATAGTGGGCATTCGATATATTGGATATTGGGGAGCAGCAATAGGTACCGCAGCATATTCGATATCAAATCTGATCCTTATGAATATATATTATCATCAGCAGTTGAAGTTTAAAATCCTATCTTTATTCTCATGCATTTTTTCGAGGACAATTATCTGTATTGCTCTATCTATGCTGG
>OGYO01000481.1_pt1 | contig 20572 bp, 20 predicted proteins | sample 1576561 | NCBI WGS metagenome assembly OGYO01 (sample SAMEA3541507, study PRJEB24748) | human gut metagenome | biome: human gut; feature: human-associated habitat; material: faeces | place: China | collected 2012 | reverse complement strand
GGCCAGATACATGCCCACCTTGCCGCCGCCTGCGATACAAACTTTCATATGCTTCCCTCACTTTTTACTTTGCCAGTGCGCGGAACACCGATTGCTCGGTGAGCACCGTGGGGCAGATGGTGTCGATCTCGTAAGCCTTGTGGTACAGCACCTGCAGGTGCGGGTCGGACACGCGGCAGATCACCTTCTCACGGCGGAAGATGCTTTTTGCTTTTGCCATTCACACGCTACATCTTACGAAACCTCTCATACCGTTCCTGTGCGATCTGTTCCCCACTTTTACCAGCTTGTTTCTCCAGAAACTGCTTCATTCTGATCTTCATATACTCTGCAATTTCCGGCAAATTCTCCTCACTTGCAGGATATTCCTCCGGTATGATCCGTTCAATGATTCCCAGTTCTTTCAGATGAGCCGCTGTTACTTTCATGACCTCCGCAGCTTCCGGTGCCTTTCTGCTGTCTTTCCAGAGAATAGATGCAAAGCCTTCCGGTGAAAGGATGGTGTAGGTTGCATTTTCCATCATCCAGACTTCATTGCCGACTGCAAGTGCAAGTGCACCGCCACTGCCGCCTTCACCAATTACAATACTGATAACCGGCACAGTTAAGTTGCACATTTCCATTAAATTGCGTGCGATTGCCTCTCCTTGACCATGTTCTTCCGCCTCAATTCCCGGATATGCACCTGCCGTATCAATAAACGTAATAATAGGTCGTTTAAATTTTTCAGCCTGTTTCATCAAGCGCAATGCTTTGCGATATCCTTCCGGATTTGGCATCCCAAAGTTACAAAGCAGATTTTCTTCTAAGTTCTTGCCCTTTTGGTGACCAATTACAGTAACAGGCATATCGTGGAACATGGCAATACCGCCAATAATAGAATGGTCATCACGATAAAGACGGTCACCACGCTGTTCAAAAAAATTATCAAACAGATTTTCAATATAATCACGCACATTGGGACGTGTTGGTTTGCGCGCCAAATATACTTTATCGTAACTGGATAAATTGGCATAAGCCTTTGTCATAATTTTATGTCTTGCCTTTTCCAGTTCATCCTTAATGGTTTCAAAATCTACGTCAGGCGTATCTTTCTGTTCCAACTGACGAATCTCTTCATCAATTTTTCTGATTTGTGCCTCTGCTTCTTGAATAGACATTATAGCGTTGCCTCCCTTGCATGAAGTTTTAATAACAACGCAATGGTAGCACGCATTTTTTTACGTTCCACCACTTGGTCAAGAAATCCTTGCTGTTGTAAAAATTCAGAACGCTGAAAGCCTTCCGGCAATTTTTGTTTAATGGTTTGCTCAATTACCCTAGGTCCGGCAAAACCAATCAATGCTTTTGGTTCGGCCAACATGATATCTCCTAAAGAAGCAAAGCTTGCAGTTACACCACCTGTGGTAGGATGTGTGAAATAAGATATATATAATAACCCTGCTGCATTGTGCTTTGCCAGTGCATTACTTGTTTTCGCCATCTGCATTAAAGAAACAATACCTTCCTGCATTCTGGCACCACCGGAAGCGCTGAAGATAAGTAACGGCAAGCGACGTTTGGTTGCATACTCAATTGCACGGGTAATTTTTTCACCCACAACGCTGCCCATACTTCCCATTAAAAAACGACTGTCCATAACACCAATTACCACACGGTAGCCGCCTACTTTTGCAACTCCCGTCACAACTGCATCATTCAAGCCTGTCGTTTTTTCCAAATGACTCAACTTTTGAGTATAATTAGGAAACCCTAATACATTTTGCGTTTTCAGTCTGGGGGTGATTTCTCGAAAACTGTCTTTATCCACCAACATTTGAATGCGGTCTGTTGCAGTGATTTTAAAATGGTGTCCACAGCCTGGACAAACATAAAAGTTTTTCTGCACATCTTCACTCAAAAATCCTTGCTCACATTCCGGACATTTGGTATACAACCCTTCCGGAATATTGGAAGTATTATTAGTAGCCTTTTTTTCTTCTTTGGGCTTGCGGAGCAAATTTTTAATGATATTTAATTTCTCTTTGCGCTCTTTAAACAGTTCTTCCATTTATTTCACCAATTTCTCTAGGTTTTTCTCAATAAAGCTGGTATCAAAATCACCTTTGGCAAACGCCTCGCTCTGCAAAATCATATAATGCAAGTCTATATTGGTATCCACTCCCTGCACAATCATTTCTTCCAAAGCACGGCACATACGGTGAATGGCTTCATCTCTTGTATTTCCATGTACAATCAGTTTTGCAATCATGGAATCATATGTAGGTGGAATTTTATATCCTTGATATAAAGCGGAATCTACACGTACGCCAAAACCGCCGGGCAAATTAATGCCATATACTTCACCCGGACATGGACGGAATCCTTCTTTGGGATTTTCCGCATTAATTCGGCATTCAATGGAGTGTCCGTTTAGTTTCACATCTTCCTGTCGGAAAGAAAGCGGATCATTTGCTGCAATCAAAATTTGCTCGCGAACCAAATCAATTCCGGTAATCATTTCTGTAATGGGATGCTCTACCTGAATTCGAGTATTCATCTCAATAAAGTAATAATTTCCTTCTTTATCCAATACATACTCAATGGTACCTGCATTACGGTAACCCGCAGCCTTTGCCGCTTGTACCGCATGCTGTCCCATACGTTCACGCAGCTCCGGAGTTAACGCTGTGGAAGGTGCCTCTTCAATCAACTTCTGATTACGACGCTGAATAGAACAGTCACGTTCTCCCAAATGTACCACATTCCCAAAGTTATCAGCCATAATTTGAAATTCAATATGTTTTGGATTGAGTACCAATTTTTCTAAATATACATCATCATCATTAAAGCAAGCTTTTGCTTCTGACTTTGCCGCTGTAAATGCCTCGTCAAATTCTTCAGGTGTGAAGGCTTTTCGCATACCTCGGCCTCCGCCACCTGCAGAAGCCTTTATCAATACAGGAAATCCAATTTCCTGTGCAGCCTTTCTGGCTTCTTCCAATGTGGCCACACTGCCGTTGGAACCGGGAACTACAGGTACGCCCGCTTCCATCATCAAAGCACGGGCAGCTGACTTATTGCCCATTTTGTCAATGACATCTCCGTCCGGACCAATAAACGTAATTCCACAGGTTTTTACCAAACGAGCAAATGTTGCATTTTCCGACAGAAAACCAAAGCCGGGATTAATTGCTTCTACGCCCAGAGCAGTTGCTGCGGAAAGTATATTTTTCATATTTAAATAACTTTCGGCAGATTTGGCAGGCCCGATACAAACAGCCTCATCGGCCAATTGTACATGCAGCGCATTGCGGTCTGCTTCGGAGTATACCGCAACCGTTTCAATTCCCAATTCTTTACAAGCACGAATAATACGTACTGCAATTTCTCCGCGGTTTGCAATTAATATTTTTTGAAACATGAATTGTCCACCTTAATCCTTTGTTAGCATTCTTTAATCAGCATAATTGTTTGGTCATATTCTACCAAACCTTCATTTTTTGCAAGAATTTCAATAATTTGGCCGGAAACAGGCGCTTTAATTTCATTCATCATTTTCATTGCTTCAATAATACACAATGTTTGACCTTTTTGAACCCTATCTCCTACTTGTACATAAGCCGGCGCATCGGGTGCACTGGCGCTGTAAAAAACACCAACAACAGGAGATTTCACAGGTGTACCCTCCTGTTGTTCGCAAGCAGAAGCCTCAGGTACCGCTGCAGGGGCAGCTGTCGGCGCTGCGGCAACGGGAGTTGGCATAACAGCAGAAGGTGCTGCTACAATTTGCTGAATCGGCTCTTCTTTTTCCAATTTCAGTTTTACGTCATCCATTTCTAAAGAAAGTTTATAAATATCTGAATCATTGAATTCCTTCATTAGGTCTTTGATATCTTGCAAATTCATAAATTACATACTCCTTCAATCTCAAAACAATTTAATTCCGCTATACAAAAATAAAATTATCAACATAGTTATACAACATATATTATAAAGGATTTGCCATATAAAGTAAACACTTATCCTCTGCAAAATGCAAGTCAAATTGTAAACATTCTATAAAATAATATGCCTTAATTTGATAATATACGTAATTGATACCCCTTTTTTCTTAAGAAGCGACACCATTGGATATGGTTAGACTTTATGATTTTGAAATAAAAACCAATTTTGTGCTATTTGATACGTAATATGAATAACAAGTACATGTGGTTCTAATATATATTACGAATAGAACCATTTTACCGTATTTTCACTTTATAAGTGTGTACAAACTTTTAAGTCGTAACAGTCATATATCATTATGCTCTCTGGTTACAATAAAAAATATGAATCCATCCTGAGTTATCTCCCTTTCGTAACCTTTTTGGTACCATGTGCATATCTTATAGGTAGAATCATATTCAATGATTCTGTACAAGCTGCCATAACAGTCCAACTTGTACCACAGGTTTCCTCCTTTTATCATATAACCAATGTAAATCGCATAATTTGAAGTGAACAGTTTGTTTGAAATGGTGATTTACAAAACAGAAAATCGTCTGCAAAAAAGACGATTTTTCTGCTTTTTTCTCTTTAAATTCTGATACTTTTCTCTTGACCTTCATGAAACATTCACATTACAGGCCTATACTAAAAATGTACTCAACAGCAGTACTTTTTCATACTTCTTTTCATTCCTTTAAATGCCAATATCTATCATTACATATTTGATAATATGGTATTGGCACTCTTTGTATATGACACCTCAATATTTCGAGGGTTCATATAAATTATTTCTTTTTCATATTTTTCTCCTTTGCCGCGCCACTCCCTATTGGCGCGGCGCTCCTTTTTTACCGCAAATTTCTGTGCACCAAAACAATACGAATGCATAATATAGAAAAGAGGACAAGAACGGGATTGTCCTCTGAATGTGAAAGTTGCCTGCCGGCAGAGCAATTGGCAAGTAAACTTTTATGTACGGATTGCATTTTTGCAGGTATGTCTTTGCCAATATCGCTCCTTAAAATCAACTCAACCTCATAAAATCAAAAAGCCGTCCAAACGGACGGCTTTTTGATTGAAACCATTATTTTATTTCTTCATTTTCTTTTGTTTTGCTATCTTCCGATGATTCTGTAGGATTCGTTGTTTGCTGCGGACTGTTTGTATTATTATTCTTGAACTGTTTAAAAATTTGATTTGCATATACACTTGCACCGCCTACCAACACACCTTGTGTCAGTGCTGTAAAGATAGCCATTGCAATGGCTTGAGGGCTACCCAAAGCAGTAGTAGCCAATACATAAATCACTGACAGCAAAATACCAATTGCCCCCACTACCAACGGAATCAGTTTATCTGCAATCAAGGCTGTTTTCTTTACTGCCATACCAATCACATACAAAACCGGGATTAAAATGAGCAGTTCCGGTTTGATATATTCTGTAAAATCCATATCAAGTCTCTCCTTTACTTCAATATTTGAGTTAAAACAGCAGCTACAATGCCTGATGCCAAAGCGCCCAATGCTGCCGCAATTAATTTATCCCACCACTGTGCCGGTCGAGCTGTTACCTTCTCTACTTCCTGCTTGATTTCTTCTACGTCTTCTTTGATATTATCTACTTTACTGTCTACCTTAGCAATGGCAAGGGTCAAGGTTCGCAGGTCTTTTACTTCACGCTCCAATGCATCAATTCGTTTATGTGCTGATGCTGCAGCGTCCAATGCCTTACCAAGTGTTACATCGTTGTCTCCCATCATGCATTGCTCCGTTATGGCAACTGTAATACTTGACCCGGATATATGGTATCATCGGATAAACGATTGAGCGCTTTAATCTCTTGATATCTTGTGCCATCACCTAATTGTGACTGTGCAATTCCCCAGAGACTATCGCCTGCTTGTACATAATATGTATGAGACGAAGTATTTTGTGACACAATCAAAACTTGCCCTACATGGATAATGTTAGGGTCAGAAATACCATTTAAAGCAGCCAGTTCCTGATAGGTAGTACCATACTTTGCAGCGATTCCGCTTAACGTATCCCCTGCTTGTACTGTGTAGGTGTTTTCACCTTGTGGTGTACTAGCCGCATCGCCTTTAAGCTTAATAATTTGGCCTACATGAATGACGTTGGGGTCTGCAATACCGTTGATTGCTGCCAACTCTTGATACGTAGTTCCAAATTTTTCAGCAATACCGCTTAATGTATCCCCTGCCATAACTGTATATGTGCCGTAACTTGGTTCCGGCTGTGGTGCAGGCGTGGTGGTTGCACCATTTGTGTAGTCTTTATAGCACCAGTTCATGTCTACGGTATTGGCTGTAATACCATCTACTACGCCTTTTGATGTATACTGCCACATAGTATATGCACCTTTGTAGTCGCATTGTGTGTTATATTGTGCTAACCATACGTCAATACCTGCATTATCAATACGTGCCATATCAATATAATTGGTTGCCCAGTTCAGATTGGTATACAACATAGGTTGATAGCCCGCTGCACGAATCTTATTGCAAAAAGCGATTGCCATATCGGTACATACTGTCTTTCCCAATGCTGCCTGTCTGTTTTCTTCCATATCAAAGGCTACAGGATATTGCGGGTTACTTCCTGCGATAAGTTCAAGGCAGAAGTCTGCTTCCTGCTCCGCACCTGCTACATCCACAGCATAGGAATAGTGATAGAATCCGTAAGGCATGCCAACGTTTTGGCAGCCCGATAGATTATTATAAAACCACTTATCAATTTGGTTTGGGTCTTTGACACCATAGCCTGTGCGTATCATAGCACCCACCACACCCGCATTTTTTACTTTTTCCCAGTCAATGTTTCCCTGATGTTCACTTACATCTATTACTGATAATTGCATATCAAATATCTCTTTCCTTTCCTATCAAACTCTTTTTATTGATTCCACCTTTGTGGCTCTCTTTTTTTGGGAAGATAAGGTGTACCTTCATGCCGATAGCATTCCGAAGGAGGAATTTTTCTCATATTACCCGTGTCAATCAAGTAGTGACAACAACAATCGTCCATATATTTATTCTGAGATAAACTCCTATAATAATAACAGCCGATACATTTCATGACGAAGCACACTCCTTTTGCTGCAACAATGCATTCAAAATAGTTTGATACATCTCTAATTTTTGTATTGCATATAATGCTCCGCAGCTTCCTTCGCGGCAAGATTTTACCAAAGCGGACCATTTTTCAATTTTTTGTTTTGTATGTGTAATTGCATTTTCCTGTGTTGCCATCAACTGTTTATCATCCCTCCTCTAAATAGAACATCTCATCTTGCTCCAGCCAATCTCCGCTAAAATACCAAGATACCAACATGTCCAAAAATTCTTCTGTCTCTTCCGTGATACGGGTAATTTGAATACCGCAATGCTGCATTGCATAACACGGTGCATCCGATTCTTTTACTGCTCGTCCTTTATTTTTACCAATACCTATAAATACGATTATGCATTCGCCTCTTTCAATTGATAAAAACGGATACCGCAGAATTCAAAAGAAGTTTCAAACGGATATTCTTCATTTCCCGACCAATTTGTTTTGGGAGATTTTCCTGCTGCAAACGCCAGCTGCTCAATTCCTTTGTACACTTGAACACCACCAAATAACTGGTTACATAATTCTACAGTTCCGTTTCCGCTAACCAAACTTTTCATCTGATAGTAAACGTCAACTGCATGATACAGAAAATCTCGATTTGCTTGGTGTGTCTGATTAGAAAATAATGGATGCTGTTCTATTTTCATAAAATAACCTCACTTTCTTTTTGTTATCTATAATCAAACCTATTTGATAAACCAATAAATCGCCAAACTTGCCGCCATAAAACAACTGAAAATAATAAGCTGTAACACCATTTGCATATAACTGATATTACCTAAAAAATCAGAACCCGTAGTGCCAATCAGTCCAATGACTGCAATTGCAGCCAGCAATCCGGAAACATATTTTAATATAATGCGTATTTTTTCTTGAAAACGCATGCGAATTCCTCCTTTTTTAGGTTGTACCACTTTGAAATCCAAAGTCCGATTAATGGGACAAACTATTTGTTATACTATGACTCGTAACATCATATGAATGGTACATCTTTGCTGCAAGCTGTGTGTTTTGTCAAAACAGTTTGTACATATCGCCACTGTTTTTCTATCTGTCGTATTATCTGCAGGGATTCTTTTGGTTTTGTGTTCTGATTTTGGATTGTAAAATGAATGTTGTTTTACAATTCCAAGTTTTTTATGGCTTGTTCAGTGAATTAAATTCACATTTAATGACATCAACATAAATCAGCGGCATAAATTGCATTTGAATTTCTATTTTTCCTATTGTTGACATTTACATAATTCTGCAATATACTTAGGGTGCAAGTAAAAGTGTTATACAGAACTCTGTCAACCCTTCTTTATTATATATCAGAGTTCTGTAATAGTCAATGATATTTGTAATAAAATTTCAGTTTTCTGTAATTTTTATTCATAATATCTAAAGGAGAAACAGAATATGGCAGATATGTATAGCAAGATTGAACAACTATGTAAAGAAAATAACACAAATATCACTGCAATGTGCCGTCTATTGGATATTAGCCGAAGCACCCTGTCCGAATTAAAAGCAGGGCGTACAAAAACGTTGTCTGCTGAATACACAACAAAAATCGCTTCTTATTTTCATGTAAGCGTTGATTATCTACTTGGAAAATCACAGCAAAGAAACACTCCGGCTGTATCAGCTCAAGAGCTGTCATTTGATGACTTTACCTATGCAATGTACGACGAAGGAAAAAAATTAAGTGAAGAGAACAAAGCTAAGCTGCTGGAAATGGCTAAGTTTTTTGTACAGCAGCAGGAAAAGGAAGAGAAAAGAAAGTGAAATAAAATATGAAAACGTTGTTTAAAATTTATGAGGAGCTATACAAGGCAGGTGTAAAAGTATATAGTTATAATTTATGTGACACACCTGCTGTTACCATTGAAGCAAACAAGCAATATGCTATATTTTTTAACCCGAATGCTATCCACTCGTTAGCAGACGAAACTTGTATTGCAGCTCATGAAGCTGGACATATCATGACCGGCACAACTCACAAAGTAAACAGTCCCTGTGAGATTGTCGCACGGCATGAAGAAAAAGCCAGTCGCTGGGCAATACAACATGTTGTACCTCACGAAGAATATATACACGCACTGCATAACGGAATTTGCGAAGTGTGGGATTTGGCAGAATACTTTTGTGTAACAGAATCTTTTATGAGAAAAGCGATACACTATTATCAAATGTTGGAACAAAATGAATCATAATAAAAAGAGATAACGGATAAAATCCGTTATCTCTTTTTTATCTAAAAAATTTTCATACTTACAAATCTAATAATTCAGTAACATTATTTTGTTAATGAAAATATTTGAGATTCTTCCTAATGCATCATAAAAGTACAGATTTTTCATAACACGATAATTAATATTGAGATATTCAGCATATCAACGTATACTAAAATAAAAACAGTAATGGAGGAACGTCATATGCTCGCATATACTTATATGGAAAAAGGAGTATTTGAACTAAAAGAAAAATCAAAACCAATGTTAAAAGAAGGACAAGATGCCATTGTAAAAGTAACCCTTGCAAGTATTTGCGCCAGTGATTTGCATATAAAATACGGCAGTGTTCCAAAAGCAGTCCCCGGCATTACAGTGGGACATGAAATGGTGGGTGTTGTTGAGAGTATTGGAACAGAAGTTACTGCAGTAAAACCGGGTGACCGTGTTACGGTAAATGTAGAAACATTTTGCGGACATTGTTTTTTTTGCAGGCATGGCTATGTCAACAATTGCATCGATTCACAGGGAGGTTGGTCTCTTGGCTGCCGTATCGATGGCGGACAAGCAGAATACGTGCGGGTTCCCTATGCAAATCAGGGATTAACCGTCATACCCGATAATGTTTCGGACGAACAAGCATTATTTGTGGGAGATATTTTAGCAACCGGATTTTGGTCCGTGCGTATTGCAGACATCACACCGGGAGACACCATATTGGTTTTTGGTGCCGGACCAACCGGCATATGTACCATGCTTTGCGCACTTTTAAAATCTCCACGAAACATCATTTTATGCGAAAAAGATTCTCAACGTTTACAGTTTGTCCAAAAAAATTGGCCAAATATTCTTACCGTATCTCCCGAGCATGTACTGGAATTTACCCGTAGGAACAGTGAACATGGAGGCGCGGACCGTGTATTTGAAGCAGCAGGTGCAGATGAAACGTTTCAGCTTGCTTGGCAATGCGCTCGTCCCAACGCAATTGTTACCATCCCTGCTCTTTATCATCATCCTCAAATTCTGCCGCTTCCTGATATGTATGGTAAAAATTTAACATTTCAAACAGGAGGCGTGGACGGATGTGACAGTTTTGAATTATTGCAACTCATTTCAGAAGGTAAGCTGGATACAACCAAATTAATCACCCATACATTTCCTTTAAACGAGATTGATACTGCATATAAAATGTTTGAAAACAAAACAGACGGTGTATTTAAAATTGCGATTAAACCTTAAAATAAATGCAGTATCTGATAAAATGAAAAATCTTTCACGTACTTTTTACGTGAAAGGTTTTATATGACATAAGCGATAGGATAAAAATTTTTCTATGAGTGTGTAGGAACCTCAAATGATGCACCCGTATAAATCCATTCTACACAAACGGTAGTTCTGGCACCACCTTGAGAAATAAACGTGCGTATTTCACACATAGACCATAGTTTTGTTGTTGGATTTTGCTGCCTGATTCTAATCCAATTTATTTCTTGAGACTGACTGTATACCAGGTCATCTATAACCAGTTTAGCAGCAACTGTAGTATTATTGAATGTTTGAGACTCTACACTTGCCCCGTCATATATACTGGTACGGCGAATATCTGCTAATACAGGTGTAGTAGCTACTTTAGGCTGAACAGACATTCTTACAGATGTGGTTGAAGTATTTGCTACAGTGAAAGTGAGATTATCCAAAGGAATATCTATATAGCTGTTTAATGTTGCTAAGTTTGCATTATAATATGCAACATTTGATTTTAAATTTGGACTTGTAATTTCTTGAGTATCTGTTTTAAAACTTACTTTATAACTGGTAGGCGTGTCTTCTGCTACCGCAATGTTAGGTGTTTGACCCGTAACACCTTGGATACCTTGTGCACCTGTGGCTCCTGTCGCACCTGTTTCACCTTTTGCACCTTGTGCACCCGTAGGTCCTGTCGCACCTGTTTCACCTTTTGCACCTTGTGCACCCGTAGGTCCTGTTGCTCCCGTTTCACCTTTTGCACCTTGTACACCTGTAGGTCCTGTCGCACCTGCTTCACCTTTTGCACCTTGTGCGCCTGTAGGTCCTGTTACACCCGCTTCACCTTTTGCACCTTGTGCGCCTGTAGGTCCTGTCGCTCCCGCTTCACCTTTTGCACCTTGTGCACCTGTAGGTCCTGTCGCTCCCGTTTCACCTTTTGCACCTTGTGCGCCTGTAGGTCCGGTTGCTCCCGTTTCACCTTGTGCGCCTTGTGCACCTGTAGGTCCTATCGCTCCCGTTTCACCTTTTGCACCTTGTGCACCTGTAGGTCCTATCGCTCCCGTTTCACCTTGTGCGCCTGTGGCTCCTGTCGCACCTACAGGCACTACAAAATCTAAACTAACTCCTGTATCAGTATTATTTGCAATTACTTGTGCTGTTCTGCCGGAACTTACAGTACCAACTTCTACCGTTGGTGTTGCTCCTGTAGAACCCGTGTTGCCTTGAGGTCCCTGTTCTCCCATCGGCCCCGGACAACCTCTTTCACCTTGCGGACCTTGAGGGCCGGTTACACCTTGTGGACCTTGTTCTCCCATTGGTCCCTGTGCACCAACAGGACCACGTTCCCCTGCATCACCTTTATCGCCTTTTGGACCTATTGGTCCCATTTCACCGGGATCGCCTTTTGGACCTACCGGACCACGATCTCCCTGAGGACCCATCGGACCTTGATTTCCTTGAATACCCTGTGGACCACGTTCTCCCTTTGGACCTTGTGGTCCGGGTATTACAACAGAGTTGTCCTCACTTGGTGTACAGGAACACGGATAATTACGATTTGTACAATTATAATAATTCATGACTCGGATACTCCTTTGATAAAACATAGTTAAAGTTGTCCCTCTTTATCATATTCAAAGGATACCCTATATGTTATTATGAAAATGGCTTTTGTAATTTACTTATCTCAAATATTACCTATTCTATATATTATGGATGAATTTTTAATTCGTTCAGCCATTTTGCAGTATCCGCAGTAAAATGATTGATAATTTCACTATGTCCAATATCCATATCGGAAATTGTCTCCATATCCTTATCGCTTAATTCAAAATCCCAGATATTAAAGTTTTCTTGTATGCGTTCTTTATGAACAGATTTTGGAATAACTACTACACCTCTTTGTACGTTCCATCTCAAAGCAACTTGGGCAACACTTTTACCGTATTTAGCTGCTATTTCTGCGAGAATTGGATTTTGGAAAAAATTATTTTTTCCCTCTGCAAAAGGTCCCCAAGCTTCGGGCTGAACACCATATTCTTTCATCACCTTTAAAGCATCTTTCTGCTGAAAAAACGGATGACATTCTACCTGATTGACCGCCGGAATAATTTCAGCATTCACACACAAGTCTACCAAACGATCCGGATAAAAATTGCTTACCCCTATCGCACGAATTCTGCCTTCTTTATATAATTCCTCCATAGCTCTCCATGCACCATAATAGTCATGAAATGGCTGATGAATCAAATATAAGTCAAGATACTCCAGACCTAATTTGTTTAACGAAGTTTCAAACGCCTTTTTTGCAGATTCATAGCCTGCATCCTGAACCCAAAGTTTTGTGGTAATAAACAAATCTTTGCGCGGAATACCGCTTGTACGAATCGCATTTCCTACGGCCTCCTCATTCATGTAGGCTGCTGCAGTATCAATGAGACGATAACCTGCTTCCAGCGCATCCGAAACCGCCTGTTCACATTGAGCTGCATCGGGCACTTGAAATACACCAAATCCCTCCAAAGGCATTTGAACACCATTATTTAAGCAAACTGTTTGCATGATAAAAGCTCCTTTCCAACACATTATTTTTATGATATACTGATTGTAACATCTTCGAGTAACTCTAAGTCAATAGTAATCTGAACAAAAAAGGAGGCAAAAACATGTACACAGTAAAAGAAGCCGCAAAACAATTAGGATTTACGGAACATACCATACGTTTTTATACAGATAAGGGATTGGTGCCAAGCGTCATACGAGATAAAAATAATTGTCGTTTATTCACAGAGGAATCTATGAATTGGCTGATAGGAATCAAACATTTAAAAGAGTGCGGAATGACGCTGGATGCGATTAAAACTTATATCGAACTTTGTTTACAGGGCGATTCTACCATTGAAACACGCTATCACATTATATTAAAGCAAAAAGAAATTGCAAAACGTCAATTGGAAGAAGCAAAACAAAGACTGGATTATATGGAGAAAAAAGCAAAATTATACCGAAAGATTATAGAAAACCATATTCCGGACAGCACTAATCCTGCCAAATGGCCTGTAAAATCTGCCCAATAACAATATATTCAGAATAAAAAAGGAGTTATGTATTTCGATACATAACTCCTTTTTTATAATAGTCCCACTGCATGTATTCCCCATAAAATCCCATATACAATCGGCTGATGAATTATATAAATCCATAAGCTGTAACGTCCCAGCCAATCCAATACCGGAATTTTAATTTTCAGTACTTTGCAATTTCTTACATTGCGCCACATATGAAAGGCAAACCAGCCTGTCCAGTAAAGGAACAACCATGGAAACAGCGGAAAATAATCGCTTGAGAAAAAGTCGGAATTTGGAAGACCAATTGGATGTAACCATTGGGCAGAATACATCCAATCCGGTAGTGATATTAATACCGTGTCTCCCCAGCCAAATCCGCCAAAAGGAAGTGCTTTTGTAAAGCAAAATAAGGCAAAACAAAATAATATACCAATCTCAGGTAAAATCCGTTTCATCAGGGGCAAGCATAATCTGGTTAACAGCATACAGCATCCAATTAAGCTAAGTATTCCAAAACGAACCCTCTGTTCAGGCATGACAAACATGGTAACTAAACTAATAACACACCCTGCACCAAATACGAGAAGTCCCCTTTTGATTGGACGACTTCCTAAGGAAAAACAGAAGCCTGACAATAAAATAAAGCTCCAGCAAATAAATTGTTCCCATACATATCCAGCAGCACTTTGATACCAACCAATCGGGTGACCCAAAATATAAACAACATCATATAAAATATGATACAGTACCATGTTCAGTAATGCAAATCCCCGCAATGCATCCAGTAACGACAACCTTTCTTTTCCACGGAGGGGTTGTTCGGTCATTCACAGACTACCTTCTTTCTGTTTCTTTCCTGTTTATATCGTTCCATTCCAGCCTGTTTTGGTTTATCGACTGTTTTGTTGTTTTAAAATCGCTTCGTGTTCTCGATTCAATTCTTCTACCAATGCGCCAAAGCTCCATTTTTGGTTGGTTGCAGTTACAGTAGCTTTAATCGGAATATCAATTTGATATTCCTTCAAAGTCTTGATAAAGCAGTCAATGCGTTGACTTGACATGCCGCACATGCACAGTACCCCTTCAGATGCAGGAGGTACAACATCAGACATTGGCTTCTCTTGAAATCCATGAAATCCTGCTAGGTAACCTACATCTTGCCCAAGCTCTCGATTTATAACTGTATGAGATTGAATATCCAGCTTCTGTAAAATACCATTCAATTTTTCCTGCACCGTTTTGTCAATTGCAAACAATAAAACCCGTTCCGGTATTTTTGTAACAATACGTGCTTTCATACAATACCTCCTATCATAAAACTGTATTTATTTAACCATATATTTTCTCTTCTGACAAGCGCTTTTGGGTGTACTCCATTCGTTTGAAAAAAGATTAGAACCCTTTTAAAAGTGAACATAAAATTAAAACATGCTGTGAAATGGTCGGTGGAAAATAAAAGCTGTGCCTCTCTAGTTGTCTGCTTTTCACGAAGAATAAAATGCGGAAAACAAAAACATCTGCTGTCTCCCATAAATCATAAATGTTTATGGGAACGGAGGAAAAGAATAAGCATGCGATAGATAAATGACTCTCAAAAAAGATTTTCAATCACTTGCAAAAATAAAGTATTTCCTTATGAATAGTAACATTAGAATCCGTTATACAGAAACTACTCCGTTGGATTGCAACATATCATATGAAATAAAACAACGGCAGCTGTAATGATACAGCTGCCGTTTTCCGATATGATATTGAGCGTAAGTTCTATTGCATTACTTTTCGGATCGCCGTTTATGTTTGTAATATGATATCAACTTTATCATCCATTTTACTGCCTCAACCTGAATCATGGATAAAACAGAAAGACCAAGTACAATCAGCCATTGTATCCAGGTAAGCGTAGTAAGATGGAAAATAGATTGCAACACAGGAATAAACAAAATACATGCCATCAGTATTGCTGATACACCAAACGATACAAACAACCAAGGATTCATCCCTTCACTTCTTACCCAAATTGGTTCTGTATTGGAACGCTGATTAAACGCTCTCAGCATTTGTGACAGCGCCAGTACACAGAACGCCATTGTTTGCCCTACCGTATGTCCGCCTATAGTTACACCTATCCAGTACGCTGTAATCGTCGTTGCAGCAACAAATATTCCTTGTGTAATCACACGGCTGATTAAAGATGCCTCAAACAAAGTTCCTGATTTTACAGGAGGGTGCTTCATAATATTTTTGCTTGCCGGGTCCACTCCAAGCGCTAAAGCAGGCAATGTTGCGGTTGCAAGGTTTACCCACAAAATATGAACTGCTAAAAGAGGTGTCTCCCAGTTGAACACGGTTGCTACAAACAGGGTTAAAATTTCCGCAATATTGCCTACCAATAAAAATTGAATAACCTTTTGAATATTCCTGTAAACACGTCTTCCCTCTTTAATTGCATAAGCGATTGTGGTAAATTTATCATCCAGCAGAATCATGTCAGCTGCATCTTTGGCAACATCTGTACCTGTAATACCCATAGCAACACCGATGTCAGCCGCTTTTAACGCAGGAGAATCGTTGACTCCATCTCCTGTCATAGCGGCTACTTCTCCGATTCTTTTGAAAGATTGTATGATTCTTAATTTATCCGCAGGAGATACTCTGGCAAACACTGCTGTTGTTTTTACTTTTGCATCCAATGTCTCATCGTTCATATGATTCAGTTCTTCTCCTGAAATCACAGAGTCACCCTCCTGACAAATCCCCAATTCCTTTGCAATCGCAAGTGCAGTCACTTTATGATCACCTGTAATCATAACAGTACGAATGCCGGCTTCACGACAAACGCGAACAGACTCTGCAACTTCTGTTCTGGGAGGGTCAATCATGCCTACTGCGCCAAGAAAAGTTAAATTCCATTCTAAATTCTCACTATCATCTTCAGGCAGCTCATCTATGTCTCTTTTAGCAAAGCCCAACACCCTTAATGCTTGCTCTGACAGCTTCATACAACAGTTTAATATATTTCTTCTGTCTTGTTCCGTCATTGGACGGATTCCTTCGGATGTAAGCATATGAGTACATAGCGGCAGCATTTCATCAACCGCACCTTTTGTATAGGCAATCAATTGCTGTTCTATTTTGTGTACCGTAGTCATTCGCTTACGGTCTGAGTCAAACGGCTGCTCAAATAAACGAGGATATCTCTCTTCCAACGCATCGTGATTTATCCCAAAATTTTGCGCCATATAGATGAGAGCCCCCTCCGTTGGGTCTCCAATGATTTCTCCCTCATGGTCTGGGTCGAAGCTTGCATCATTGCAAAGAGCAGAAGCATAGATCAACTCTTGATATATCGTTGAATGCATCTGTTTTACTTCTTTTATCGGTGTTGCTGTGCCATTATAAAAATCTTGGTCCAACGCCAAATGTGTTACTGTCATTTTGTTGAGTGTCAATGTACCTGTTTTATCACTGCAAATCACAGTAGCACTTCCCAAAGTTTCAACAGCAGGAAGCTTTCGTATCAAGGCATTTTTCTTTGCCATTCGTTGTACCCCCAAAGCCATGACTATAGTTGCTGTTGCCGGCAGACCCTCCGGAATAATGGAAATGGCTAAAGATATTGCAACCAAAAGCTGCGGAATCAAAGGGCGTTGATAAATTGCACCTATCACAAAAATCAATATACAAACAATCAAACCTACAATGGTAAGTATTTTTCCTACTGCGTTTAACTTACGTTTTAACGGAGTATCCAATTCATCTTGGTTATCCAGCATTCCCGCAATGTTACCCACCTCCGTATTCATACCTGTGGCTATTACAACACCGGTACCACGCCCATATATTACAATGGAGGATGAATATGCCATATTACTTCTGTCTCCCAAAGTGCATGTTTCCGGCAATACTGCGTCTGCATCTTTTTCCGCAGGCACCGATTCACCTGTCAGTGAAGCTTCCTGTATTTTTAAGTTTGCAGAATCAATTAATCGTACATCTGCGGGAACCATGTCTCCGTCACAAAGCAACACAATATCGCCGACTACCAATTCAGCAGCGGGAATCACACTTTCTTCTCCCTGGCGTAATACGCGTGCAGTAGGCGCGCTCATATCTCGCAACGCCTCTAAAGAAGATTGTGCTTTCTTCTCCTGTACAATGCCAATGACTGCATTTAAAATCACAATAGCAAATATTACACCTGCTTCCGTCCATTCCTGCAAAACGGCAGAAATAACAGCTGCAACAATTAAGATACACACCATTGGGTCTAAAATTTGCTCTTTTAGCATTTGAAGCAGTGTTTTGGGCGGTTTGGCTCGAAGTTCATTTTTTCCATTTTGTTTGAGTCTTTCTGCAGCCTCGGTATCACTTAATCCTTTTTCAGAAGTGTTTACGACTTGATAAACCTCTTCCAACTTTTTTGTGTGCCAAGGCATTTGTTTGTGAGTATCCATATTGGATATACCACACCTTTCTTAATAAAATATTGATATTCTGAATGTCTGAAAGACAAACTCAGTAAAAACACAAACAGACATAACCTGCTGCTCTTTCTAAAAAAGAGCGCAAGTCATGCCTGTAATTTACATTAAATGATAATAAAAATGAATACGAATCAAAACTTGGTCAGCGTCGTTACTGTCGGCGTCGTCCATAATAATCAGTGTATTCCTTTCTCCTATGTATTGTAACATATTATATGAGATAACCATACTAATGTCAACAGGAAAATTAAACAGTACAAAATGCAATATTTCCTATTGTTTATAAAAAATATTTGCCATTTCTGTTATATTTATTTTATGAAAAATATCTTATCGTATGACAAGACTAAAAATCAAACTTTTTCTATCTATAGAAAAATCTTCCTTATTGCACAGAATGTCAAAAAATATTATAATGAGGCTAATCTTGATAGACAGAAGGTGACATCATGTATATTGCCGATTTACATATTCATTCTCGTTTTTCCCGCGCTACCAGTAAAGATTGTGACATTCCTCACTTAGATTGGTGGGCGCAACGAAAAGGAATCCAACTTTTGGGCACAGGTGACTTTACACACCCTGTATGGCGTGCTGAACTGAAAGAACAGCTTGTTCCTGCCGGAGAAGGCGTATATACCTTAAAGAAAGATTTACGAATTCCAAATGCAGTGCCAGGAGAAACACCACGTTTTGTAATAACAGGCGAAATTAGCTCCATCTATAAAAAAGATGGAAAAACCAGAAAAGTACACAATGTAATTGTACTGCCCAGTTTAGAGGCAGCCGATGAGCTTGCCGCCAAATTAGAAGCAATCGGCAATATTCATTCCGACGGGCGTCCTATTTTAGGACTGGACAGTCGTGATTTACTGGAAATTACCCTAGAAACTTGTCCGGATGCAGAATTTATTCCCGCACATATTTGGACACCGCATTTTTCTATGTTTGGTGCTTTTTCAGGTTTTGACAGTATAGAAGCCTGCTTTGGAGACTTAACCTCTCATATTCACGCAGTAGAAACAGGACTTTCTTCAGACCCTCCTATGAACTGGCGTGTTTCCGCTTTAGACAACCTTACGTTGGTATCACACTCAGATGCTCACTCTCCATCAAAATTGGGACGTGAAGCAAATCTGCTCGATACCGGGCTTACCTACCCCGAATTGGTTCATGCAATTCGGACTAGAGAGGGTTTTCTTGGCACAGTAGAATTCTTTCCCGAAGAAGGAAAATACCACTTAGACGGACATCGTAACTGCAATGTTTGTCTTACTCCTGCCGAAACTGCTCAGTTAGGCGGTATCTGCCCTGTATGCGGCAAAAAAATCACCATTGGCGTAGAACACCGCGTAGAAGAGTTGGCCGACCGACCAGTTGGCTATTGTCCTGAAAACGCCAAACCGTTTGAAAGTCTGGCTCCTCTTCCGGAAGTGGTTGCTGCTTGTACAGGAAAGTCTGTAGCAAGTAAAAAAACACAGCAGCAGTATGAAGAGATGCTGCAGTCTTTAGGTGCTGAATTCTATATTTTACGTCAAGCCCCCATTGAAGACATCAAACGGACAGCAGGTCCATGTATTGCCGAAGGTATTCGCCGTTTACGCATTGGACAAGTAGAGCGAAAACCGGGCTTTGACGGAGAATACGGTGTGATTTCTCTATTGAGTCCATCCGAAATAGAGCAATTAAATGGACAAATCTCTTTATTTGGAGCAGATGTTCCGAAAAAGACTTCCAAACAGCAGAGTAAAATACAAAAAACAACTGCCCCCGCACCTGAAGAAACACCTATTGTAAATACCAGTGACAGTTTGAACACAGAACAACAACAAGCCGTATCAGATTTGCAACGGGTTGTAGCGGTAATTGCAGGGCCCGGCACAGGAAAAACAAAAACGCTGGTATCCCGTATTGCTTATCTGATAGAAGAACAAGGTGTAAAACCGGAAGAAATTACCGCAGTCACTTTTACCAACCAAGCCGCAGCAGAAATGCGCCATAGATTGGAACAGCGTTTGGGAGGGAAACGTGCCATATCACGTATGACCATTGGAACGTTTCATGCAATCTGTCTGAAGCTTTTGGGAGATGTACGCCTTATCAGCGAAGGTGAAGCCATAGAGATAGCGGAAGAAATATTACAAACACAACATCGAAAAGAAAGTGCTAAACAATTGATACAAGCAGTGTCTCTGATAAAAAACGGAGCATCATTTGAAACAGCCGAATTATCCGAGGAAGTATATATTTCATATTGTTCTCGTTTACGGGAATTGGGTGTACTTGACTTCGACGATTTATTATTAGAAGCCCAAAAACAAACTATCACCACCCAAAAACAATTCACTCATTTACTGGTGGATGAATTTCAGGATATCAATGATATTCAATATCAGTTGGTGCGAAAATGGAATGAAAGCGGAAAAAATCTTTTTGTAATTGGAGACCCCGACCAAT
>OGYO01000474.1_pt1 | contig 20705 bp, 13 predicted proteins | sample 1576561 | NCBI WGS metagenome assembly OGYO01 (sample SAMEA3541507, study PRJEB24748) | human gut metagenome | biome: human gut; feature: human-associated habitat; material: faeces | place: China | collected 2012 | reverse complement strand
GTTTAACCTCCTTACCCTCATAGTCTTTACTTATCTGCTCTCCAAGCTGTGCAATTCTTTCATTAAGCTTCTCCTCAGATATAAGGACACTGATAAATGGTTCTTTCATCGTTTCTCTCCTTTGTCAACCTTAATATTCTCTCTTCTGTATAGTTACTTCCAGCACATTCTGTGTATTATCATCAATCAGGGCACGTTCACTTCGTCGCACCCCCACAGCCCATAAAACTCCGGTATCATCACATACAAGAAGCACATTGTCCCTCATATTCTCCGGCACTTTACGGTCAATAAATTCATTCTTTAGCTTGCGCTGATTTCCTTCTCTGTTAATAACAATTCTGTCTCCAGCCATACGTTTTCTAATGCATGGCTTTCCTGATATTTTATCATAATCAAAGGCTTTAGCATAGCGGCTATTAGCGTAATTTCGATTTTTTTCATAATTAGAATGAAGTGACAACTCAATCTGCACACTTTTCATCTGTAGTGTTTCATTATTATAATAAATATTTTCCTGAATTGTTACTTTCTGCCCAGCCTTAAGCTTTTCAATATCATCGTCCGAAAGTTCATATTCTTCCAGTGGCTCATTCTTATCTTGTCTGCTGACTCTTTCACTGCTAACCACAATATCGTCATATTCTCTTACAGCACATAAGCCATAACATATATCAGCACTGCTGCCAACTGTCTTTCCAACAAGTGCATCAACAGCATTGACATGTATCTTATATATATCCTTGGCAGTTTTTGTAAGATAATATACTGCCCTGTAGATAACTCGTCTTCTTATAACTTCATGAAGTCCTGCAAATTCTTCTCCATCCAGCTTAATAACTACATTATCTCCTTCAGTAACATACTTGTTATAAGCCTTGTCCGCTTCTGACTCAATAAAATCAAAATCCTGCTGCAGCTCACTGGCAGCACTGGCAATATTCTCAATTTCTTCATTATTACTGTTAGGACGCTGCAACATACGCGAGTTTTTCTCGATAAACAGCGTGTTGTATTCTCCCTTTACGAAATCGGGGTTGTGCATGATGCGCTTCAGATAGGCAAGGTTGGTCTTTACGCCCGTAATCTTGTACTCGTAGAGCACACGGCGCATACGCTCGATGGCATACTGGCGGGTGGTTGCCCATACGATGAGCTTACCTATCATGGGGTCGTAGTAGATGGGAATCTCATAGCCGTCGTACACGTAGCTGTCAATGCGGACACCGATTCCGTTCGGTTCCGTCAGTTGCTTGATGACACCGGGAGACGGCATGAAGTTGTTTTCCGTATCTTCGGCACAGATGCGGCACTCTATAGCATGGCCGCGCTGGAACAGTTCCTCCTGCTTGAGGTGCAGCACCTCGTCGTTGGCAATGCGGATTTGCTCTTTCACCAGGTCCACGCCTACCACTTCTTCCGTGATGGGGTGCTCCACTTGCAAGCGCGTATTCATTTCGAGGAAGTAGAACCGACGGTTCTTGTCTACCAAAAACTCGATGGTACCTGCACCGGAGTAGTTCACTGCCTTGGCTGCGGCAACCGCCTTCTCCCCCATCTCCCGGCGCAATTCCGGCGTAAGGAAGGGTGACGGGCTTTCTTCTACCACCTTCTGATTGCGGCGCTGCACGGAACATTCGCGGTCGAAGAGGTGGATGACGTTGCCGTGGTTGTCGCCCAATATCTGGAACTCGATGTGGTGGGGTTCTTCCACGAACTTTTCCAGATAGACCGTGTCGTCTCCAAAGGAGGACATGGACTCGGAGCGTGCCGTGTTGTAGGCTTCCACCACTTCGCTCTCGTTATGGATAAGGCGCATACCTTTACCACCGCCACCCATAGACGCCTTCAGCATCACGGGATAACCTATCTCGTTGCAGATGCGCACGGCTTCTTCGGCACTCTGCAAAGGTTGTTCCGTTCCGGGAACCACGGGTACGCCTGCCGCAATCATTCGCTTGCGGGCAGCTATCTTGTCGCCCATCGCCTCCATCGTCTCGGCGGCGGGACCGATAAAGATAATCCCTTCCTCCTTGCAACGGCGTGCAAACTCCGAGTTCTCCGACAAAAAGCCGTAACCCGGATGGATGGCATCGGCACCGCATCGCTTTGCCGTGGCAATCACTTTTTCAATATTCAGATAACTCTCTTTTGCCACGGCCGGTCCTATCGGATAAGCCTCATCGGCATATGCCACATGATGAGAGGTGCGGTCGGCCTCGGAGAAGACCGCAACCGTAAGCAGTCCCATCTCCCGGCACGAACGCATGACGCGCAAGGCAATCTCACCTCTGTTGGCAATCAATACTTTCTTAATCATTTTACTTTTTCTTTAATATATAAAGGATATATATAGTCACACCACAATGCGGACATACCTTTAACAAAGGCATTCCATTTCTTGTTTAAATGTTCAACTAATATCTTCGTACTGTCTTCCTAACCCACGAGCAAAGGCAGCCTTTAATGAATGGCAGGTCTTCTGACTGACTCCTAATCCTGAAGCCTTCCCGATATTTCAATGCATATCAGTGGCAAGGGTGTTTTTCATGATATAAACGGAGCTTCACAGCAGCGGGACTGTCCGGGATTTACACCCGATTCCCTTTTAATCCAGATGATGGAAACATGCATCCGGAACCAATTCGCGGGCAAAGATAACAAAAATTATCAGGAGTATTCGCAAACCTAATAGTTTTTGTTATCTTTGTCCCAGTTTTGGTTTCACCTCTCCCGGTTCTGTTGGAGATGAGTGATGAAAAAGGGAATCAGGTGCAAATCCTGAACAGACCCGCTGCTGTAAGTCCTTCCAAAATCTTTGAATATTCTACAAGCCACTGTCCGCCCGGCGGATGGGAAGGCATTCAAAGAGGGATAAGTCAGAAGACCTGCCAAGACAACATAGTTTTAGTGCTTTCGGGGAATAAAGCAACAAAACATTGAGTCGGGGCATTCTTTATCCATATAAAGGAATCTTTCTCTTTGTTCATTTTTTCCTTGAGGGCAAGTTACGAACGCTTATAAGGAACTGAAATGAGATTCATCACAGGACTGCTATTTACATTTATTTGCCTGCTTCCTGCAGGTAGTATGGCACAGAATAAGGTCACCTTATCCGGAAAAGTCATAGACCAGCACGGGACACCGGTAGCCCAAGCCACCATCGCAGTGGAAAACACCACCTCCGGCACTTATACGGACGACCGGGGGAAGTATTCACTGCAAGTCGCTCCGGGTAAACATACCTTCGTCGTCTCCTTCCTGGGCTACCAAACCGTGAAACAATCCCTCGACATCCGGCAGGATAAAAAACAGAACTTTACATTGCAGGAAAGTGCCGTAACGCTGAGCTCTGTCGAGGTCTACGGAAAGACCCAAACGCAGAAAGTGAAGGAAGGGGCCTTTGCAGTCAATGCACTCGACATCAAGCCGATAGTAAACTCTCTGAATAACCTCAACGACCTGGTTAACCGTACAACGGGCATCAAGGTGAGAGAGGAAGGCGGAGTTGGCTCGGACTTTGACCTCTCCATCAACGGAATGTCCGGTAATTCCATACGTTATTTCCTGGACGGAATGCCATTGGACACAAAAGGCAGCGGTGTTTCATTGGCAAATCTGCCGGTCAATATCATAGACCGGATTGAAATATATAAAGGAGTAGTACCTGCCAGCCTGGGTACAGATGCATTGGGAGGCGCCATCAATATCATTACGAAGCAGGAGAAGAAGAACTATCTGGATGTCTCCTACGGTATCGGTTCCTTCCATACCCACAAGGCAGACTTGAATGCACAGTTTGTAGAGCCTCGAACCGGACTGATCATTAAACCTACCTTTGGGGTCAACTACTCCAAAAACGATTATATGATGAGAGATGTCGAAGTCTGGGATGAAGACAGCCGCAAATATATTCTGACCAACCGCAAACGTTTCCATGATGACTATTTTTCACTGTTCGGGCAAATGGAAATCGGCTTTGCCAATAAGTCTTGGGCAGATGCTTTTTTTGTTTCCGCCTCTTACTCCAAAGTAGACAAGGAGTTACAGACGGGCTCTGTACAGAGTAAGGTATATGGAATGGCGGAAAGAGGCTCCGATGCCTGGAACATTTCAGCCCGCTATCAAAAGCATAATTTCATTTGGAAGAACATGCAGCTGAATGCCGCACTCTCGCACACTTGGGACCATTCATTGACCACAGATACAGCCTACCGTAAGTATGACTGGAACGGAGATTATATCGTAAGCTCACGTAACGAAATCACAGGACGGGGCCGTTCGATGCGCCATTACAAACGTCCCCTGACCATTGGCCGCGCCAATTTGGACTATCGGTTGGACAACCATCACTCCCTCAACCTAAACTATCTATTAAGCCGCATCGGCAATGACCGCTATGATGAAGCGGATACTGATTTTGAAGCCTCCAATGATATTCTGGCAAAACATGTGACAGGCTTCTCCTACAATCAATCCCTTCTCGAAGAAAAAATGAGCAATACCTTTTTTGTAAAGAACTACATCAACCATCTGAATATCCGGCAAACGGATTTATCCAGCATCACCGGGTCGAAGGATGTAAAAGGGACGATAACCAAAAAGTATTGGGGCTACGGTATCGGTTCACGCTACACAGCCATAGAACCTTTATCCATTAAAATTTCCTATGAGCACAGCGTCCGGCTGCCCCTTGCCCGCGAATTATTGGGAAACGGTACCACCATATATGCTAATGTAGCCTTGAAACCCGAAAGCAGCGACAACATCAATCTGGGTATCTTCGGCACATGGCATCCTGCCCCCGGCCATACACTTTATTATGAAGCAAACGGTTTCCTACGCTATGTGGACGACTATATCCAAGCCACCGTAGAAACCAAAGAAGGTATGATGCAATATGAGAATGTTCCGGCTGTACATATCAAGGGCATAGAAGGAGAAGTACGTTACGACTGGCAAAGCAAGTTACAGCTTGCCACCAATGTCAGTTTTCAAGAGGCACGCGACCAGAACAGATACAAGACTGACGGAAAACCTTCTGCAACCTACAACAACCGGGTACCCAACCGCCCATGGCTTTTCGGAAGTGCAGAAGCAAGCTATCTTTTCCACAATGTGGTTCTGCCCGAAAGCAAATTACGGCTGGGATGCAGTTATCGGTGGGTGCACTGGTTCTTCCTGACATGGGAGGCCTATGGCTCTCGCGAAAGCAAGGCACGCATCCCGGCACAGCACATTTGCAATGCCGACATCACCTATTCATGGAAACGAGGACGATACAATATTTCGCTGGAATGCTCGAACCTACTCGACAAATTGGCCTATGACAACTATAAACTGCAAAAGCCCGGACGAGCATTCTTCGCCAAATTCAGATTATTCATCAACTAACTAATTTTATTTAAAATGAAACGACTAAATCTTTTATCCGGTATCCTTATGGCCATAGCCATGACCTTATCATTCAGTGCATGTTCCGACAACAACGATCCAGCCCCCACCCCGGATCCAGACCCGCAACCGGAACTTTCCGATTATCACTTTGATATTTTTATGACTATCGGCAAACACGGTGGTATGAACCAGGGTGACGGTACCATTGTAAAAAGTGTAAACAGCCTTACAGCAGATATGGAAGTCATTGACATAAAGAATGACGGTGTTGAGTTCAGAAGTGAAAACAACACTTATTCCATGGAAGCCATTGTCAAAGGGAAATACTATTATCAAGTGCCTAACTCAAACGACCGATTCACGAAATTGCAGGTAACTGGTAATTCCATCAAAATAGTCCAAGAACAGACATTTGTACAGAATACCTTCAAAGTACGCGGCTACACACATGCCTGGCTGGATGACCATACCCTGGTTATCATGGCAGCCAATGGTGATGCAGATAAAGTTATCTGGACCAAGCTGAATGCTGACGACATGCGTATCCTTGCCGAAGGAACACTGGACCTTCCTTTGCCAGAAAGAGCAAAAGTATTCACAGCTTCCGGCATTCTGACCTACAACGAAAAGGCCGGTAAACTATATTACTTCTACTTCGGTAAAGACAAATCAGGCAGAGGCGGAAAAGCAACCTCAAACTTCCTAACAGCAGTTATCAATCCCTCGGACATGAAGGTGGAAAGTAACAAGGTCAACACCCTTGCCGGAGAAATGGCGGGAAGCGCTTACGGAGAACTGATGCAAAGTTGCGTGATGTATGATGCAGACGGTAACCTCTACTTGGCTGCATTCACCGATGCCAATGACATGGAACAAGGTCATCTGCTCCGCATCAGGAAAGGTGAAACAGACTTCGATGCAAGCTATGAGGGATATCCCAACGCCGACGGTAAACTGCTCACCATCCAAAACCTGGGTAACGGTAAAGCCCTTGTGTATGCACGTAATGATGCAGCCGGTACTGCCATCGACAGCTACAGCCACTATTATTCTATCATCAACATCAATACCGGAACACAAGAACGCTTGAGTTATAACGGACAAGAAATACCTTACAGTGGCGGACGATTTGCACAACGCACCGCTATTGTAGACGGTAAGGCATACATCGGCGTAAATACAGAAAAAGCCAATCCTTGTATCTACATCTATGACATAGCAACCGGTAAAGTAGAAAAAGGCGCGGAAATTGCCGAAGGTTATTATTTCGATATGCTTAGAGTGGTTGAAAACGACAAATAATCTATGAACAAGATTCTTTCTTTATTATTTTTACTAAGTACCTCCCTCCTCTGCCATGCGCACGGGGGAGGCAATTACGAGCACAGCGATATGCTTGCAAGTATGAAACCCGGTGACAAAGCTGCCCTGCTCATGGTGCACTTCGGCACTACGCATGACGATACCCGTGCCCTCACCATTGATGCCATCAACGCCAAGGCACAAGCTGCCTTCCCGGAGTTGAAGTTCCAAGAAGCCTATACGTCGCGCATCATTATCCGCCGCTTGAAAGAGCGCGGCACCACGAAGCTGACTCCACTGGATGCCATGCTGAAACTGCGCAGCGAAGGTTACACACACCTCATCGTGCAGAGCACCAACATCATTGACGGAGTAGAAATGGAATCACTCCTCCGGGATGTGGAAAGCGCACTGCCCTTCTTCAAGGAAATACGCGTAGGTACTCCCCTGCTCTACTCTATAGAAGATGCAGAGAAGGTGGCAGATATTCTGGGCAACCGCTACAACGTCCCGGCACAAGGCAAAAAGGCTGCCAAAGAAAACTTCGTGCTTGTGGGCCACGGCACTTATACTCCTGCCACTGCCATCTACAGTCAGATGGACTATATGCTGAAAGCAGGCGGACTGACCAATTTCCATGTGGGCACCATCGAAGGTTATCCTACCTTTGACACCATGCTGGCACAACTGAAAGCCGGGAAAGCCAAACGTGTGACCCTCATCCCCTTCATGTTTGTTGCCGGAGACCATGCCAAAAACGACATTGCCGGAGAGTGGAAGGAGATGCTCGAGAAAGAAGGCTTCACCGTCAGTGCACAACTGGAAGGACTGGGACAAATTCCGGAAATTCAAGAAATATTCATTGACCATATCCGTTTCGGACTGAAGCACCGCATGCTGGACATCATGACGAAGAAGGCGGCCTATGCTGCCGGAAAAGACACTGAATAATATACCCATTAGTGGGTATTTAGTGTTCTTGAATCATCTTGTACTTTTGCAGGAAAAACGCGAACGACAATGAATGTTATCACCAAACTGATGTACTCTATTCATAGGATACTGGGCACTTTGCTCTGTATCCTATTTCTTATGTGGTTCCTCTCCGCCTTCGTGATGATGTACCACCGTTTTCCCCGTGTCAGCGCCAAGGAGAAAATGCAAAAGCTGGAAATGCTCTCCCAAGCCGGAGACTCACTTCCGGACATCTCCTCCGTCACAGCCCGCCTGCCCCGTGGCGTAAAGGTCAGGTCTACGATACTGAACCTCAATGCCGGACACCCCGAGTTCAGCTTTAGTACCACAAAAGGCACGCTTCATTTCCTTGCCGATTCCACCATCTCACAACCCTCTCTGGACAGCGAGCACCTGCACCGGACAGCAGCTTTGTGGTGTTCTTCTCCCATTACCCGTATCGACACCCTCCACTCTCTGGACCAATGGATTCCCTTCGCTGAACTGAAAAAGGAAATGCCCATTTATAAAATATACTTTGCCGACGAAGCCGGTACACAACTCTATCTGAGTTCACAAAACGGTGAGGCCTTGCAGTTCTCCAACAGAAGCGAACGCTTCTGGGCATGGCTGGGTGCCATTCCCCACTGGGTATACTTCACCTGGTTGCGGCAGGATACCGTCCTTTGGACCAAAACTGTCATCTGGCTCTCCGCCTTGGGTTGTCTCATGGTCATTGCCGGCATCTGGGTAACTGTAGATGTATGGCGCAAAACACACCGTAACCGTCACTCCAAATTCTCCCCTTACCGTAAAAGATGGTATCACTGGCATTACGTCAGCGGAATTCTTTTCGGCATTTTTGTACTGACCTTTACTTTCAGTGGTATGATGTCTCTGGCAGATATCCCAGAATGGATTCATAAACCGGCATTGAAGAAAGGCAGCCCTACGCGCATACTCCATGCCCGTGGCCCACGCCCGGAAAACTATCCCTTGGACTACCGCCGTGTCATAGCCGCCTATCCCCAAGCTTTGCAGATAGAGTGGCGCAATTTCCGCGAACATCCCTACTACATCGTAAAGGATAGCAAAAACGAGTATTACATCGATGCCGCCGACAGCCTGCCGCGTCCGTTGCAACTCTCCGAAGAAGAAATCCTGAAAGGCGTGGAAAGCATTTATGCCTCCCAGCGTGATTCTTCACAACATATCCCCGGCATACGCATCTCCCTGCTCGAACATTTCGAGACCTACTATCGCGACATGAGCAATATGTATCGCGGACGTCCCCAGCTTCCCGTCTGGAAGATTACGGTGGACGACCCGGATCGGAGCGTTTATTACATTCACCCGGAAACGGGAATCATCCACCATGTAGACACCTCCTCCCGCTGGAAATACTGGAGCTATACAGCCCTGCACCGCATGCGTCTGCCCGGTCTGAACTCCAATGCCACCCTGCGCAAGACTGTGCTTTGGGTATTGCTGCTTGGAGGTACAGCCGTTTGCATCACGGGTGTGGCGTTAAGTGTGAATTATATAAGAAGAAAATGTCATAAAAGACAAAAACACTATTAACGAGAATAAACTTGTATGAATAAAAAAAGACTTGGAATATTCCTCAGCAGCATAGCCCTATTGATTGTCTGTAGCTTTGCGGCCTATCAGTACTGGTTTGCTCCTACACGTATACTTATTATCAACGCAACCCTGGCACAAGCTGCCGACATTGCCCTGAACAATGACTGCGCTCGGATAAAAGTCACCTGCATAAAAAAAGAAGAGGTGAAGGACCTTTCCGGCTATGATGCCATCGTGATGTACAGCAGAGGGCTATACCTTGACGACGGCCAGATTGCCGAAGTGGAACGGGTGGGTGCCAGCGGAGTACCGGTCTTTACGAATACGTTACGAAATTTCACCCTCTCCCTCAATCACAATGTTACCAATGAACAACAGCATACGCTACGGGAGTATCTCAAGAACGGCAACAAGCACAACTACCGGAATGTCTTACTCTACCTGCGCCACATCGCCACTCCCCACCGGTGGGGATACCAAGATTACGAGCCTCCCATCCCATTGCTGGAAAACATGTTCTACCACCGCGAATACGGCTGCTACTTCAGTACTCCGCAAGAGGTGACTGCCTATCTGAAAGAAAAAAATCTCTACCATGAGGACGGACGCAACCTTGCCCTGATTTCCGGACTCAACTTTCCGATGGAAGGAAACCGTGCCCACGTAGATTCCCTCATCACGCGTTTGACACAAGCAGGCTTCAATGTCTATCCTTTCACTGCCGGAGGCCAACCGCGTGCCGATATGATACGCACCTTCCATCCCGATGCAGTAGTCTACTTGCCTATGGGACGGCTGGGCAATGACTCACTCATCAACTGGCTGCACCAGGAAAACATTCCTTTATTCATGCCCTTCCCACTGATTCAGCCCCACGAGGAATGGCTGGACCCGAATACCCCCGTCAGCGGCGGCACACTGACCGCCCGTGTAGTGGTGCCGGAGATAGACGGAGGCATGCTGCCCCTTTGCATCGCCACCCAAAACGAAAACAAGCAGGGATATTATCTGTACACCGCCGAGAATGAACGGATAGATGCCGTAGTGGACCATATTACCAAGTACATGTCCTTGAGAGACATGTCCAACAAAGAAAAGCGCGTTGCTATCTGTTACTTCAAGACTCCGGGAAAAGACGCCCTGCTGGCAAGCGGTATGGAAGTGATTCCTTCACTCTATAACTTCTTGAAACGCCTGCGTTCGGAAGGGTACGACGTCAGTGGACTGCCTGCTACTGTAGAGGAGTTCGGCAAGCGGATACATCGTGACGGTGCCGTCATGGGTTCGTATGCCAAAGGAGCACAAGAACAGTTTTTGAAAACGGCACACCCGATATGGCTTTCTACCGAGCAATACGAACAATGGGCACACGAAGTACTCCTTCCCGAGAAATATCAGGAAGTGACAGACAGATATGGAGATGCGCCCGGCAATCTGCTGGTAACAGAGGACAGTATTGCCATTACCTGCCTGCAATTCGGCAATATCCTACTCTTCCCCCAGCCCCGCCCGGCATTGGGAGATGATGAGTTCAAACTGGTGCATGGAATGCCGGTAGCGCCGCCCCACAGCTACCTGGCTCCTTATCTGTATATGCAAAAAGGATTCAAGGCAGATGCAGTGATTCACTTCGGCACCCACGGCAACTTGGAATACACGCCCGGAAAGAATGTGGCACAGTCGCAGGCCGACTGGTCGGATGTACTGATTGGTAACCTCCCCCACTTCTATTTCTATACCACCGGAAACGTAGGCGAGGGTATCATTGCCAAACGCCGGACACATGCCGTACTGGTCACCCATCTCACTCCACCCTACGTGGAGAGCGGTATGCGCCAACGCTATTTGGCCTTGCTCGAAGATATTCACAAAGTGCTGGACGAAGGTACCGAAAAACACCGAACCCTAGGAATAAGTATCAAAAAAGAAGCCATGCGTCTGGGACTGCATCGCGACCTCAACCTCGACTCCATCTCCAGTGACCCCTACACAACCAAGGAGTTGGAACGTCTGGATGCCTTCACCGAAGAGATAGCCAACGAAAAGATACTGGGTGCGTACTACACCATGAACGAGCCTTATTCTGACCGCGACCTGCTGACTACCACTCTCGCCGTCGCTGCCGACCCGCTGGCATACGAAACGGCCCGCAAGGACCGCGATAAAGGCAAAATCACCACAGAGCAGTTACAAGACTTCACCTATATAGCCCACCACTACTTGCCTGCCGCCAGGAAAAGACTGACCGCCTTACTCCAGAATCTGCCCAAGGATACTGCATCTGTAGCACCGGAGCTTCGCCCCGCCCTACTCTATCGCGAACAGTTGCTTGCCTCCCCCGTCAACGAACAGAATGCCATGGTGCGTGCACTCAGCGGAGGAACCGTATTCCCTGCGCCGGGAGGTGACCCCGTACTGAACCCGAACGTTCTGCCCACCGGACGCAACATGTACAGCATCAACGCCGAGAATACTCCCAACCCAAGGGCTTGGGAAGATGGAAAGCGATTGGCAGAAGCGACTTTAAAACAGTACATCAGCAAGCACGGCGAATATCCTCGGAAAGTAAGCTATACCTTCTGGGCAGGCGAATTCATCAATACGGAAGGAGCTACGCTGGCCCAGGTATTCTGGATGCTGGGAGTAGAACCCGTACGCGACGCCCAAGGCAGAGTGGTTGACCTGAAACTGGTGCCCAGTGAAGAACTGGGGCGTCCGCGCATCAATGTGCTGGTACAAGTGTCCGGACAGCTACGCGACATAGCCGGTTCCCGCTTGAAGTTACTGACCGATGCTATACGTCTGGCATCGGAAGCCGGAGATGAGACCTATCCCAACTATGTGGCATCGGGTACACTGTTGCAGGAAAAATTACTGGTAGAAAAAGGGGCTTCCCCCAAACGTGCCCGTGAAATGTCTGTGATGCGTGTATTCGGACCGATCAACAGCGGATACAGTACCGGTATGATGGCCTATACCGAGCACAGCGGCTCGTGGGAAAGCGAAAAGGAGATAGCCGAAGGATACCTCAACAATATGGGTGCCTCTTATGGGGACGACGGAAATTGGGGAGACGTCCAGGAAGGTTTGTTTGCCTCGGCACTGTCCGAAACGGATGTTGTCATCCAGCCCCGTCAAAGTAACACATGGGGGCCCATCTCCCTGGATCATGTATATGAATTTACGGGTGGACTCTCGCTCACCGTCAAAACCGTGACCGGTAAGGAACCGGATGCCTATATGGCAGACTACCGCAACCGGACTAACCGCCGCATGCAGGATGCCAAAGAGGCCATTGCCGTAGAGACACGTTCCACCATCTTGAACCCTACCTTTATACAAGAGCGGATAAAAGGCGGGGAAGGTTCGGCACAGATGTTCGGCGAAATCTTCCGCAACATTTTCGGCTGGCACGTCATGCGTCCGTCGGCCATGGACAAAGAACTGTTCAATGACTTGTATAGAATGTATATAAAGGATGAGAATAAGCTGGGCATTCACGAGTACTTCCTCCGTGTCAATCCCGCCGCATTCCAGGCTATGACAGCCGTCATGCTGGAAAGTGCCCGCAAAGGTTATTGGAAAGCATCCGATGAGCAACTGAAAACCAGTGCCTCCCTACATGCACAAATCACACGCGAGAAGGGTGCCGCCTGCACAGAGTTCGTTTGTGACAATGCCAAGCTCCAATCGTTCGTTGCCGACCAGTTGGACAATAGCGAGAAGCAGACCTATACCCAGAACATGAAGGAGGTACACGAAGCATCCGCAACCGATGGCAAGGATGTCGTACTGAAAGAACACAAACTGACTTCCGAACAAACGGTACGTAAGAACAGAGTGAACGGAGTGATTGCAGGCAGTCTTGTCGTCATCACCTTCATCGGACTGGTCGTACTGTTGAAGAGAAAGAAAAAGAATAAATAGAAACAGAGTATTATGGAATACGTCATTCATCTGTTAGCCCTATTCATTGCCCTCAATTTTCTATTAAAGGTGGGGTTCTATCCACGCTGGGGAATGTGGACGGTTGCCGCAGGCTGTGCCTTTTTTGCGTGGCTGGTGACTCCGTGGATGACGGAACAGTCCAAGACCGTGGTGGCATCTTTTTTTGCCTCCCGTCCACAGATGTTGAACTTGTCGGTATGTGTCACTCTGGAAGCCGCCGTAATGATAACTTTCTGCTTCGACTGTTTCGCAGAAATGCGTACCCGCAACACGGCCTTCAAACAAGCGGTCACCCTCTTCCTGAAGCTATACCCCGGCATACTGATAGGCGGAGTAATATGCTATGTCCTGGCACTGCTGCTTTTCACTTTTCCCGGCCTTGATTTCGGCAATCTCTCATGGATAGCAGCCGGTGTTACTTTCTTTGCAGTTTGTGCTGGAAGCTTTCTGTTGCGGCATGCTATCGGTGACAAACCACTGCGCTTGGAAGTACTGTTCATTGTTAATATTTTCATTGTCATATTGAGCATCATTGCTACGGGCTATTGAAATGAATTTAAGAATTAAAAACTAAAAAGATATATGGAAACAATCTCAAACACACTGTTCTGGATTTCAAACGGGCTGCTGGTTCCCGTCATAGTCCTGCTGCTGCTATTCTTTCTACGTGCCATTATCCTTGCGGGAGGTTTCTTCGGCGAGTTCTACCAGCGGATGAAATTACAGAAGCAATTCACTGAAACACTGGAGAACATCACCCCAGAGAATATAGACGGACTGCTGCAGCAACTCCCATCGGCAGGCAACTCCCCTCTCCTCCGCAACTTGTCCAAATTGTCCGCACACCGGGACGACGCTGCCTACTGCGAACACCTGCTTGCCAACTATGAAATGGAAGCCGAGAAGGAGTTGGGACGTTCGCGTACATTCATCAAACTGGGTCCCATGTTGGGACTGATGGGTACCCTCATCCCGATGGGTCCCGCACTGGTGGGGCTGGCACAAGGAGACATCTCCTCCATGGCCTACAATATGCAGGTGGCTTTTGCCACTACAGTGGTAGGGCTGGTCATTGCTGCTGTCGGCGTCATTACCCTGCAAGTGAAACAACGCTGGTATGCCCGCGAAATGAACGACTTGGAATATCTGTACAAAGTGATAAGCCGCCAAACGGCCGAAAAGGAATAACGGACTAACGATACGAAAACTATGAAGAGTAAGAGAAACAGATTACTGCACAGCGATTCGGACTCCGACCCCATGGGTACGGTAGCCAATCTTTTTGACGTAGCGATGGTCTTTGCCGTAGCCTTGATGGTGGCTCTCGTCTCCCGCTTCAATATGACGGAGATGTTTTCTAAAGAAGACTTCACCATGGTGAAGAATCCCGGAAAGGAAAATATGGAAATCATTACCAAAGAAGGGCAGGAAATCAAGAAATACACTCCCAGCGAAGACCAAAAGACCTCCGGTAAAAGAGGAAAGAAAGTGGGAGTTGCCTATCAGCTTGAAAATGGAGAGATTATCTATGTGCCGGAATAAGGGAATACAGTACCTATTAATAGCTATTTGGCCATCGCAGTATAACAACTATTAAGTATTTCACCCTCCGATAATGGTATGTACATTTGCAGCGTTATATAAAATAAAACAATATATGATAAAGAAAAGACTTCTCACAGCTCTCCTTATGGGAGGAATCATCGCCACCGGTGCCTATGCACAAGCAGAAAAAGGTGATAGCGACGATATGACCAAGAAAACTCACGAGTTGAACCCGGTGGTAGTAACGGGTACGGGTACACATCAGCGACTGAAGAACACTCCGTCTCCGGTATCGGTTATCACTGCCAACGAGATAAAGCGTGCCGGTATCACCGACTTCCAGCAGGCCTTGACCATGATGGTACCCTCGCTCTCCTTCCGTCCGAACGCGATGGGGTCCTATCTGATGATGAACGGACTCTCCAACAAACACGTGCTGATATTGGTGAACGGACGCAAGGTTACGGGAGATATCACCGGTAACATCGACCTCAACCAAATAGACATGACCCGCGTCAAGCGCATCGAGGTACTGAACGGAGCCGCTTCTTCCCTTTATGGTTCGGATGCCATCGGCGGTGTAATCAATATCATTACCAACGAACCTAAAGATGTGGTAGCCTTCAGCAGCAATAGCAGCTATACGAGAAAGAATCAATTCTCCCAAGGCTTGAATCTGGACATCGCCCAAGGAAAAATAGGGTCCTATACTTCCTATAAATACGACCACTCCGACGGTTGGCAAAACAGCCATCTGACAGAAGACGGAGAAGACATCATCGAAACGATTGCCCCGCTCTCCCTGGGCTACAGCTCGAATAACTTTTCGCAGAAGTTTACCTATGATGCTACGGAACAGCTTTCCTTCTATGCCAACGGCGGATACTACAACCGCGGACTCGAACGTCCGGTAGAACGCGAAGACATCACCGGCGGAAGCAAGTACAACACTGCCTACGAAGGTTACAACTGGGGGGCAGGCGCCAAATACAAACTGAGTAAACGCAACGTTATCCAGTTCGACTATTCAGGAAACAATTACGCATCACGCTACAAATACCTGATAGAAAACAGCGGATACCTGCCCGGACAGTATGCGCTTACCAAGCTTCAGAAATTCCATGATGCCGAGTTGAAAGGTATCTTCGGTTTTACAACCAACAGCACTACGGTGTTCGGTGTAGACTATCGCCGTGAAGTGCTCCGCCGTCCCGACTCCGATTTGGACAAAAGTGTCTATACGACATCAGCCTACGGCCAGCATGAAGTGAAGCTATGGAACCATCTGACCGGTGTTGTGGGTGTACGCTACGACCATCACGAACAGACGGGCGGACGCTTCACCCCCAAAGTGGCAGCCATGTACAACATAGGCAACTTCAATGTACGTGCCACCTATGCTGCCGGATTCCGCGCTCCGGGCATCGACGAGCTCTACTACCACATGTTCAAGAAGACAATGGGTACACGGGCCACCATCTCATTGGGTGACGAGAACCTCGACCCCGAACACAGCAACTATTACTCCATCAACATGGAATACCGCACCAACCGTTTCAGTGCTTCCGTCACCGGTTACCTGAACTATGTAAAGAACATGGTAACTTCCAAATCCACTAAATTCGATGACCTACCGGAAGCAGAGCAGAACCAGTTGCGTGAAGAGTTCCCCGAAATCGGTGACCTTTCATCCACAAAAAAACTAAGTGTCAAGAACTACTTCAACTTCGAGAAAGCTACCGTCAAAGGCTTTGAAGTGAACTTGAACGGCAATCTGTTCCCGGGCTTCACACTGGCCGGAAACTATACCTACGCCTATGGACGCGGTCTGAACGAAGGAGGCGAATGGCAAAACATCGAACGCAGCATACGCCATACAGCCACCATCACGGGAAACTATACACACAGCTGGAGCGACTATACCTTGAACCTCAACCTGAACGGTCGTCTGCAAAGCAAAGTCTACTATCCGGGCGACGCGGACGGCAATGCTCCGGGCTACGGCATCTGGAACCTCAATACCCGCCATACCTTCGACGGCTTCCGCAACTTTGTCATCGAACCGGGCATCGGCATAGACAATATCTTCAACAAGAAAGACAACCGCCCGCTGAACAAGAACTTCGCCTTGTATTCCCCGGGACGTTCGGTAGTAATCAGCCTGGCACTCAGACTAAAATAATTTCTCCATAACGCTTTTAGAAACAACAACAATTATGAGACATTTTTTCATCACTCTCTATTTACTCGGCATCAGCCTCTTCTCCTCCGCACAACAAGAGGAGAAGGCGGCTTTGCTCATCACCCATTATGGCAGTTCAGACCCTCAGACACGTGCCTTGACACTCGACGTCGTGACCCGTGAGGCGCAGGAAGCCTTTCCGCAGTTTACAGTACGCGAGGCATACATCTCGCCGATTGTACGAAAAAGACTTGCCAAAGAGGGCGTGTACAAAGACAGCCCTACGGATGCACTGTTGAAACTTCGCGCTGAAGGCTACCGGACCATCTACGTCCAGAGCACTACCTTGATAGAAGGCAGTGAGATGACCTCCGTCCGCAGGGATGCAGACAAGCTCCGTCCCTTCTTCAAGGAGATAAAAGTGGGGAATCCCCTGCTCTACTCCGTCGAAGACTGCGAGAAGGTAATCGACATACTGACCGCCGAACAGCCGGGAAAGAAAGAAGACATTGTCTATGTGGGGCACGGCAACCAGCTACCCAGCACGGCTACTTACGCCATGCTCGACTTCATGATGAAAGCCCATGGCCACAGGAGATTGGAAAGAACATCCAGAAGCACCGCAGGGCTCAAAAGATAACACAGAAGGAATTTGCAAAAAGACTTGGTAAATCAGAACGCACCATTCAGAAGTATGAATCCGGTGAGATTATCATGAAGATGGATGTAGTAAAGGAAGTTGCTAATGAGCTGAACATTCCATTTCAGGAGCTTTTATATCCGGCAGGAATTGATAATGCTGCAAAAGAACCAATAAAACAGTCAACATCATATGAATTCCACACTATGTCAGATGTAATCAATGCTCTCTTTGCCATAACTGAACTTACTGATTTTTCATTTGAGCTTACCAATACCAAACCTCCTGAAAATCCTGAATGGACTGCCGGGATTAAGGTTAACGGCAAAGGCGATGGAAAATATGATGCAGATTTCTGTCTCTTTATGGAAAACTGGATAACAAAGAAGAATATGCTTCAGGCAGGAAAACTTTCAAAAGAAAAGTTTGATTCATGGAAATCAGATATGTTGGCATATTATAAGGATTCCAGACTGGATAATGAAGCCGATTCAAAAACTGAATAATTTAAGGCTTACACCTTTAGTAAAGAAAAAGCTCCGGCACACTCCTTCTCGCAAAAGGAATAACCGAAGCTATGTAAGTGATTGACCCGAAGGCTTTATAATCACCCTGAACAAGTAGATTATATCATAGCCTTTTGATGATTGCACAACAATTTTACAAAAAGGAGATGATATTTATGCCAGCTTACAAAGATGAAAAAACTGGTAAATGGTTCGCCAAGTTCTATTACACGAACTGGCAGGGAATCAAGAAACAGAAGTGGAAAAGAGGCTTCGCAACCAAAAAGGAAGCTTTAGGATTTGAAAGGGACTTTCTGGAACAGCAGTCTGCCAATCCTGACATGACATTTCAAAACCTTTATGAAATTTATATGGAGGATATGGCTGCAAGGCTTAAGCAGTCAACTCTTCTGACAAAAAAGACGGTACTACAGACGCATATTCTTCCATTCTTCGGTAACAAACCGATAAATGAGATCAAAGCCTCTGATGTACGAAGATGGCAGGCGAAGCTTATGAGTTCGCCTAATAATTACTCCCAGACCTATCTGAAAAAGATTAACACGGAGCTTAACAGCATCATCAATTACGCCAAGCGATTCTATGATCTCAACACCAATCCCTGCGGCAAAGCAGGTACCATTGGAAAGGCTAAAGCAGAGGAAATGGATTACTGGACTTATGATGAATATATTGCTTTCAGGAAAGGGGTAAAAGATAAGCCATTATCATATATCTGCTTTGAAGTCCTGTACTGGACTGGTATGCGTGAAGGTGAACTGCTTGCTCTATCACCTGCTGATATTGACCTTGATAACAAGCTAATATCCATCAACAGAACATATCAGCGGATAGGCGGAAAAGATGTATTTACATCACCTAAGACAAGAAAAAGCAAGCGAAAGATTCCGATTCCGGATTTTCTCTGCCAGGAGCTATCAGACTATATCCAGTCAAGGTATATGCTTGACGCAGATGAAAGGCTGTTCCCGGTAACAAAATCATATCTCTCACACGAGATGATAAGAGGTTGTAAAAACACAGGTGTAAAGAAGATACGAATCCACGATATCAGGCATTCGCACGCCAGCTTACTTATTAATCAGGACTGTGATGCCTTGATGTTAGCAGACAGGCTCGGACATGAAAAGGTATCCACAACACTTAACACATACTCCCATCTGTTCCCACATAAACAGCAGGAGCTTGTGCATAGTCTGGAATCATTGCAGGCGACAGATTCGCCAACACCTGAACCACCATCTGATAACCCTCTGCTTGAAGCAGCAGGTATCACATGTGAAGTGCCGCAGACTCAGGACAACGGCTCAGATGTAACAATCCGACCTCAGTTTGGACCTGCGTTAGTACCATCAAATACCGCATCAGGGAAAATCATCCAGATGCCACAAAGAAAGATCATATAGAAGAAATCCAGCAGTCATCAGGGTTTCTTGCTATTAAAGTTAATGACAACCAACCGAAAACGATAGAAAAAGAGTAGTTGCTATTAGTAGCAAAATAGTAGCAGAGCAAAAGAAAAAGTCTCGGAATCCGCTTGTTTAGCGGATTCCAAGACTTGTGGCTCTTATTCGAACTCAATCGTTCCAGGTGGTTTGCTAGTCAGATCATAGAATACTCTGTTAACTCCCCTTACCTCATTAATAATTCTGCTCATGACTGTCTGGAGAACCTCAAATGGAATCTCTGCGCTCTCTGCTGTCATGAAATCAATTGTGTTGACTGCACGAAGTGCAACCGCATAATCGTAAGTTCTTTCGTCACCCATAACACCAACGGAACGCATGTTAGTGAGGGCTGCGAAATACTGGTTTGGCATCCATGCTGGAGCCTTGCCGTTAGCTTTCTTGTACTCAGCTACGGCCTTGTCAACCTCTGAACGGTAGATAAAGTCAGCATCCTGAACGATACGAACCTTATCAGCTGTTACCTCGCCGATAATTCTGATTCCAAGTCCCGGACCTGGGAATGGCTGACGGAATACAAGATGTTCTGGTTTTCCGGCGGAGTGCCGCCGGAGATATCCATGGAGAAATCAAAGCCGGACAGGTCGGAATTGGCTGCGTTCAGGCAGTCGTCCGAGGCACGGATGCGGATGTCGCCCGAAGCGACGTGCAGCGCCGCGGCCTCCAGCCCCTCATCGCAATCCGTGATCGAGATCGCAGGCCCGTCCGTGCCCTCCGCGCCGATCTGGAGCGTGTAGTCGCAGTGGATCGCGTCGTCTGCGGCGGAAATGGTCAGATCGCCGCTTTCGATCGTCAGCAGCTGCGCGGACTGCAGCCGCTCTTCTTTTGTGATGGGGCGTATCGGCATATGAATTGATCCTCCTGTTTCAGAAAGCGCATTAAAAAAGCAAACAAAAGCCGAATGCAGTTGGTATGCACCAAACGCCTTCCCCGGCGGGGAAGCCTTGACCACAGTATACCATACTTCCCCCAATATGCGCAAAGAGCCGCTGCCGGATATCCTTGCTTTTTTGGCCCGTTGTTGTCGATGTCAGCCGGAGGCGTTGCATGGGAAAAGCTGCGCGTTTATAATCAGAGCAGAACAACCGAAAAGGGAGGGCAAGGCCGGTGCGGCAGGCTGTTTTATACTTTGCAAACTGGAATCTGAACCGAAGACCGGC
>OGYO01000473.1_pt1 | contig 20717 bp, 10 predicted proteins | sample 1576561 | NCBI WGS metagenome assembly OGYO01 (sample SAMEA3541507, study PRJEB24748) | human gut metagenome | biome: human gut; feature: human-associated habitat; material: faeces | place: China | collected 2012 | reverse complement strand
CCAAACGATACTTTCAAACTTTTCTCTGTCGAATCTTTTTGATCGAAAAATGGATGCGGGAACTTCTGACAGGAATGGTGGAGTCCAACATGAGTACGATGTTCACGGATGTCAATGAAAAGACAAGTGAGATCGCGGCTCAGGTTGGACGCACTCCACAAAACTGGAACAGCAGCGTTTTCAGTATGATTCAGAACTTATCAGAGTCGGTGGTGGTTCCGATTGCCGGAATCATCATCACTCTGGTACTCTGCTATGAGCTGATCTCGATGCTGACCGAGCGAAACAACCTGCATGATGTAGATACATGGATGTTCTTCAAGTATTTTGTCAAGGCATGGGTCGCAATCTATCTGGTCAGCAATACGTTCACAATTACAATGGCAGTCTTTGACGTTGGACAATCGGTAGTCAATTCGGCTTCCGGTATCATCAACGGCGAGACTGCCATTGATGTTAGTTCGCTGTCCATGCAGATGCAGGCGGCGATGGCAACCATGGAGATCGGTGAACTGGTAGTGCTGGCTCTTGAAACCTTCCTTGTCAGCTTCTGCATGAAAATTATGTCGGTGGTGATAACTGTCATTGTCTATGGGCGCATGATAGAGATTTATCTCTATACATCGCTTGCCCCGATCCCGTTCGCAACGATGAGCAACCGTGAATGGGGTCATGTGGGTACGAACTACTTCCGGGGGTTGTTCGCTTTGGCATTCCAGGCGTTCCTGATGATGGTCTGCGTGGCGATCTATGCAGCTCTCATCGGCAGCATCCGGGTATCTTCGGATATTCACTCGGCTCTGTTCGGCACGATGGCCTACACGGTGATTCTTTGCTTCTCGCTGCTCAAAACGGGAAGTCTGTCCAAACAGATCTTCGGCAGTCACTAAATCCGGGAAAATCCAATGAAAGGAAAAGACAGCAGACAACGCCGTTTCCCGGCGGCGGTCTGGCTGTTCTGGTAATCCATGGCCTATGTAACGATACCCAAAGACCTTTCCAAAGTGAAGAACAAGGTCTTTCTGAACCTGACGAAACGCCAGCTAGTGTGTATGGGGTTTGCAGCAGGCATTGGCGTTCCGTTTTATTTTCTCATGCGCGACACGCTGGGAACCAGCAATGCAGCAGCAGGCATGGTGCTCCTGATGCTGCCGGAATTTTTCTTTGCTCTGTACGAGAAAAATGGGATGCACCTTGAAACCATCCTGACGAATTTCATCAGCGTCCGCTTCAAACGTCCTGCGGTACGCCGCTATGAGGTCGAAAACCTGTATGAGCGGGAACTGGAAACCGCAGCACCGATCCAGAAGAAAGGAGGCATCCTTGGTAAAAAGTGAACCGAAGAAGAAACCGCAGTCGGGCGGCTTCTTCCAGAAGTTCTTTCGGAAACCCGAAAAGAGCCAGAAGGAACAGCGGTTGACTGTGCAGCGTTCCATTCCATATCTGGAAATGGGGCGCGACGGTATCTGCCGGGTGGAGGAACATCTGTATTCCAAAACCGTCCGATTCTACGACATTAACTACCAGCTGGCACAGAACGAGGATAAGAACACTATCTTTGAAAGCTGGTGCGACTTCCTCAACTACTTCGATGCCAGTATCCGCTTTCAGTTGTCGTTCATCAACCACAAGAGCGATATGAGCGAGTACAACAAGGTAATCCAGATCGAGCCGCAGCATGACCAGTTTGATGATGTGCGTATGGAGTATGCGCAGATGCTGAAACAGCAGCTTGCCAAGGGCAACAACGGTCTGGTTCGGACGAAGTACATCACGTTCAGCATCGAAGCAAAAAGCGTCCGGGAAGCAAAGCCCCGGCTGGAGCGTATCGAAACCGATATTCTCAACAATTTCAAGGTGCTGGGTGTGAAAGCCTACCCGCTGAACGGCGTGGAACGGCTTCAGATCATGTACGAAACCTTTCATCAGGAGGAACAGCAGAAGTTCGATTTCAGCTATGACCGCATCCTGCAGAGCGGCATGACGACCAAAGACTTCATTGCCCCGACCAGTTTCCTGTTCAAGAGCGGCAAGGACTTTATGATGGGTGACACCTATGGTGCTGCATCCTATCTGAACATCCTTGCCCCGGAACTGACGGATAAGGTGTTGGCCGAGTTTCTGGATATGGACAAAAATCTGGTGGTCAGTATCCATGTGCAGTCGGTAGACCAGTTGAAAGCCATCAAACTGATCAAGGGCAAAATTACCGACCTGGACCGTATGAAAATTGAGGAACAGAAGAAAGCTGTGAGATCTGGTTATGATATGGAAATTATTCCGAGCGACCTTGCAACTTATGGAGGCGAGGCCAAAAAGATTCTGGATGATCTGCAGAGCCGTAATGAACGTATGTTCCTTGTTACGGTGCTGTTCCTCAATACGGCCAAGACCAAACAGGAGTTGGATAGTGCTGTGTTTCAGACTGCTGGTATCGCTCAGAAGTTCAACTGTACGCTGAACCGTCTGGATTATTTGCAGGAGCAGGGCCTTATGAGCAGCCTGCCGCTGGCAAATAATCTCGTTCCCATCAAGCGCGCACTGACGACCACTTCCACCGCAATATTTGTCCCGTTTACGACACAGGAGCTTTTCATGGAGGGCGATTCCCTCTATTACGGTCTGAATGCAGTGTCCAACAACATGATTATGGCAGACCGGAAGCAGCTGAAAAATCCGAACGGCTTAATTTTGGGTACACCGGGCAGCGGTAAAAGTTTCTCGGCAAAGCGTGAAATTACAAACGTGTTTTTCACCACAACGGACGATATTATCGTTGCAGACCCGGAAGGCGAGTATTATCCGCTGGTGGAAGCGCTGGGCGGTCAGGTTATCCACATTTCGTCCACCAGTAAGGACTACATCAACCCGATGGACATTAACCTCAACTATGCGGACGATGATAACCCGCTGGGCATGAAATCGGACTTTATTCTTTCCCTGTGTGAACTGATCATGGGCGCACGGGATGGCATGGAGCCGGAAGAAAAGTCGGTCATTGACCGCTGTCTGCCGCTGGTCTACCAGAAATATCTGAACGACCCGAAGCCGGAGAATATGCCGACGCTCGGTGATCTGTACGACTGCCTGCGGGAGCAGAAGGAACGGCAGGCGCAGCGTATCGCCACAGCGTTGGAAATCTACGTCAATGGTTCGCTGCGAGTGTTCAACCATCAGACGAATGTGGAACTGGATAATCGCATCATCTGTTTCGACATCAAGGAACTGGGCAAGCAGCTGAAAAAACTAGGAATGCTCATCGTCCAGGATCAGGTCTGGAACCGTGTCACCATCAACCGCAACAGCAAAAAGAACACCCGGTACTATATAGACGAGTTCCACCTCCTGCTGAAAGAGGAACAGACCGCAGCATACAGCGTCGAAATCTGGAAGCGGTTCCGAAAATGGGGCGGTATACCGACAGGAATTACGCAGAACATCAAGGATTTGCTCGCCAGCCGTGAAATCGAGAACATCTTTGAGAACAGCGATTTCATTTATATGCTTAACCAGGCATCCGGCGATCGGCAAATCCTTGCCAAGCAGCTGAATATCTCGCCGTTCCAGCTGTCGTATGTGACGAACAGCAACGAGGGTGAAGGGCTGCTGTTCTACGGCAACACGATTATCCCATTCAAGGATAAGTTCGACACTTCGCTGAAACTGTACAGCCTGATGACCACCAAGCCCAATGAGATGGGAAAATATAAGGAGAAAAAAGAAGCATGAACACATCGAATATTTTTGACCGACTGAGCCGCAAGATTCATCATCACTCTGACATGGAGCCGCACGAAAGCGATTCCGGCCCGCCCTTTGGTGAGGTGGAGCCGCTCAACTTCCACGATGAAGAATCGGTGGTGCATACGGTGCTGGAAGATTTCTATGCCGTTGGCACACTGGCCGATGAACTGACTGACGGCTTTCACATGGAAGCCCGCGGTTATCTTGACCGTGAGGAAGTGAACGCCCGTCTGATTGCCTTTGCCCGGAAGCTGGAACAGGTGCTTGACAAGTGGGAAACCCACGCAGCCCTGCTCGCATGACGGCTCCAGCCGGAAGGAGGTGATTTCCATAGCAGACAAAAAGTTTCGGGGCAGAGATAAAATCGTCCAGAAAATGACCAAGGATGGTCTGGTGGATGAAAACCTCCGCACCGGGGAACAGAAGTCCGCAACCGCAGCAGAAAAGCCGGAGCAGGAAGATTCGGCAAAAGAAACTGCGGAAAAGGAAACAGACAAAAAACCTGTCATGGACGAAGAAATCTGTATGGATGCCGAGGATAGAAAGGAGAAACCACCCAGGCATCACAGTACCGCCAAGCAGAGCGCAGACTATTACAAAGCCCATCAGGAGGATGGTAAGCCAAAGGATGCGTCTGCGGAATCGGATGCAGAGCCGCCCACAAAGAAAGGCCGACTTTCTTTTGAGGATGAAAAAGGCGGCATTGTCCGTGGCATGGGGATGGGCGTTAAGAAGGTGGCCAAGAGAGGAGTGGATACCGCCACCGGGTTCGCCCATCAGAAAGTACATCAGGTAGAAAAGGACAATTCCGGCGTGGAAGCTGCACACAAGTCAGAAGAAGCCGCCGAACGCCTGCACCACTTTGTCAAAGGCAGAAAAAGGCCCAAAGACAAATCTGCCAGAGCGGAGAAAAGAGGTGGCGAGGATCAGAAGTCCAGCCGCCTGAAATTTTCCGAGAGCGAGGGCGGCACTGCAGAAAATGCAGCAGAATCGTCGCTGAAAAAGAAACAGCCCCAGCCGCCACCGACTGCCGCAGGAGGTGAATCAAAAACAGTCGGTGCGAAGTTTTACCAGAAAAAGCAGTATAAGGATGCTTATGCAGCCGCCAGGCGCGGCCAGAAAGCCGGAACTGCCGCCAGCAAGCAGGCAGCAGCGGCAACCAACACCATTACGGAGAAAGCGAAAGCGGCGGTGCAGGAAATCGTCGTGCAGAATAAAACCCTGTGGGTCAGTATTGGTGTGGGCATCCTTCTGGTGATGGTCATGCTGGGAGCCTTTTCAAGCTGCGGTGCAGCAATTCAGGGAACAGGCAGTACCTTTGTGGGAACGACATATCCCAGCAAGGATGCCGACATGAAAGGTGCGGAAGAAGATTATCTGGAACTGGAAAAAGAACTGGATAAGCAGATTCGGCAGATGGAATCCACCCATCCGGGCTACGATGAATACCGCTATCAGCTGGATGAGATCGGGCATGACCCGTATCAGCTTATTTCCCATCTGACTGCGGTTTATGAGCAGTTCACCAGAGGACAGGTTAAGCCTGTTATCAAGGAACTGTTCAAGCAGCAGTATCTCCTGAAAGTATGGGAAACCATTGAGATTCGCACTCGCATGGAAACCAGAGTAGGGATTCGGCCAACGATTGACGCTTTTGGAAACATCAGCATGGAAACCTATACCTATCAGGAAGAAGTGGAGTATGAGTATAAAATCCTCAATATCCTGCTGAAAAATAAGGGTTTCGATACCATCGCGCGGAAGAATATGAACTGGAAGCAGACCGGGCGATACGATGCCTATAACCTGACCTACGGCAACCGCCCTGAACTGTTCGGCGCAGGATCACCGACTTACAGCGGCGGAACAACGGGCAGTATCGGCACAGGTGGTGGTGCTGGTGGCTCCGGCGGTGGCTTCAAGTACGACATTCCCTCGGAAGCCCTTTCGGATGAAAAGTTCGCAAGGATGATTGAGGAAGCCGAAAAATATCTCGGTATGCCGTATGTGTGGGGCGGCAGTTCCCCAAGCACCAGTTTTGACTGTTCCGGCTTCGTATGCTGGGTCATCAATAACTGCGGCAATGGGTGGAGCGTTGGGCGTACAACAGCCAACGGCCTGCGCGGGAAGTGCAGTTATGTTTCTCCTGCGGATGCACAGCCTGGTGACTTGATCTTCTTCGAGAAAACCTATAACACCGTTGGCGCGTCGCACGTTGGAATCTACATCGGCAATGGGATGATGATCCACTGCGGCGACCCCATTTCCTACACCAGCATTAACTCGACCTACTGGCAGAGCCACTTTTTAGGCTTTGGCCGCATCAACTGAAAGGAGGACCGATGGGCAAAAAATTACAGAAATATCTGGATGAAGCCGAAAAGACGGAACAGCAGATCGCGGAACTGGAGGAACGGCTGAGAACCATCCGGGTAGCACAGAAAAAGGAGGAGGACAGCGAGATCATCCGTGCCATCCGCAGCACCAAGATGGGCGGGCGCGAACTGCTGGCTCTGCTGGACAACATTCAGGCGGGCAATGTGACGTTCCTGACCGCTGTAAACAAGGCTTCGGAAGAAGCAGAAACGGAGGAAGCGATTGAAAAAGATGCTTAAACGGCTGGGAGTTGTTATCCCCAGCACAATTCTGACCCTGCTGATGGCGGTGGGCTTTTCGACTCCGGCCTTTGCCTATGTGGACAAAACCGAAGCGGAAGAATCCGTGCAGGTGGTCGAGGAAACAGAGCCGACCGAGGAAGAAAGGATTCCGTTCACCATCGCAGGCAACGGCGAGGTGGAGGACAACATCGTAGATGACCCCAGCAAGGAGTTCTTCACGGTCAAGACCAAGGGCGGCAACACGTTCTTTCTGGTGATCGACCGGGCGCGAAACAGCGAAAACGTCTATATGCTCTCGATGATCGACGAGTACGATTTGCAGGAGTTTCTGGACGATGAAGAGCGGAACGGCAAGCAGGAAGAAGAAACGCCTGCGGTAGTTCTGCCCGAAACCAAACCCGAACCTACCCCGGATGTGGAAATCGAAGAACCGAAAGAGGAATCGAGCGGTGGCATGAATAAGATTCTGCTGCTGGTATTCGTGGCGGCACTGGGCGGTGCAGGTGCTTTCTTCTACTTCTACATTTATAAGCCGAAGCCGAAAGAAGAAACGCCGCAGAGTGAAAATCTGGAAACCGACCAGAGCCTTGCGACGGTGAACGAGGATAATCAGTCTGGCAACGAAAATGGCACATAAGAAAACCGTAACATAAGGATGCAGGGGTAGTCGAAAGGCTATCCCTGTTTTTGCAAGGAGGGAAAAATTTGAAATATCTGGTGATTGCAGAAAAACCGAGTGTATCGAAATCCATTGCAAAAGTGATCGGTGCATATCGGCAGGAGGACGGGTATCTGGAGGGTGGGGATTGCGTGGTAAGCTGGTGTCTGGGGCATCTGGCAGAGTATGCAGCCCCGGAACACTACGATGAACGCTATGAAAACTGGCGTTTTGAGGATTTGCCGATTCTCCCTGCAGAGTGGAAACTGCTGGTGCATAGCACCAAGAAGCCGCAGTTCAATGTCCTGCGCAAACTGCTCCGCAGCAAGAAATTTGATTATGTGGTGAACGCCTGCGACGCCGGACGCGAGGGTGAAGCGATTTTTCGCCGTGTGTATGCTCTTGCCGGAAGCAAACTCCCCATCAAGCGGCTGTGGATCAGCAGCATGGAGGATGCTGCCATCCAGCAGGGCTTTGAAAACCTGAAAGATGGTGCGGCGTATGATAATCTGTTTGCAGCGTCCGAGTGCAGAGCAAAAGCAGATTGGCTGATCGGCATGAACGGAACCCGCGCTTTTACAAAAAAGTACGGCAGAAAGCAGACCATTGGCCGGGTGCAGACCCCGACGCTGGCGATGCTGGCCGAACGGCAGGCCAAAATCCAGAACTTTGTAAAAGAACCCTATTACAAAGTGGAACTGTCCGGTGCGGGTGTCGTGGCGGCATCGGAACAGATGACGCAGGAGCAGGACGCGGATGCTGTGCAGGCTGCTTGCGATGGGCAGTGCGCGGTGGTTGGCAGCATCGAACGCAAGAGGGGAGAAAAGAAGCCCCCGAAGCTGTATGACCTGACGACCTTGCAGCGAGAAGCAAACCGTTATTACGGTATGACTGCCAGCCAGACCTTGCAGGCATTGCAGGAATTGTACGAAGAAAAGCTGGTGACATACCCCAGAACGGACAGCCAGTTTGTGACCGAGGATATGAGAACGACAGTGGAATCTCTGGTGCTGGCTCTGGATGGCCAGACTGTGGATGTAAGCTGCGTTATCAACAACAGCAAGGTTACAGACCATCATGCAATCCTGCCGACGATGCAGGGCGCAAAGTGTAATAAGGAAAAGTTGTCCGAAACCAAACAGAAGATTCTTTCGCTTATCATCTGGAAACTGGTGCAGGCTGTGCAGCCGCCGTTCATCTATGAGGATGTGCTGGTAACAGTGTGCTGCCAGGGCAGGAACTTCACGGCAAAATATAAGGATGTTCTGCAGCCCGGTTATACTGCAAAACCTGTTCCGCTTGTGGAGCCGGAGAAGAACAAGGATGCGTCACTTCCGAACGATCTGGAACAGGGGATGGTTATTTCGGTGGTACGGGCAGAGAAAAAGCAGGGCTTTACTTCACCGCCGAAAGTCTACACCGAAGATACCCTGCTGTCGGCCATGGAAACAGCAGGCAACAAGGAATTTGAAAAGGACACGGAGAAAAAAGGTCTGGGAACCCCTGCAACGCGCGCTGCAATTCTGGAAAAGCTGGTATCCTCCGGCTATGTGCAGCGTAAAGGCAAGCAGATGATTCCCACGGAGGACGGTGTGGCCGCGATCCGCAATATCCCGGACTACCTGAAATCTGCCAGTATGACAGCCGAATGGGAAAATGACCTGCTGCGGATGGAGCGCGGCGAGATCAAGCCCCACGATTTTATGCAGGGCATCCACGGATTGCTCGATAAGATGCTGGCCGACTTGCGGCAGATTTCTACCGTCGCGGCAGCTCCCTATCATAATAAGGTAAGCGTAGGAAACTGCCCGGTCTGCGGCAATCCTGTACATGAGAGCAAACTCAGCTTTTGTTGTGCAGACCGCAACTGCAAATTTGCCCTCTGGAAAGAAAGCAGATACTTGTCCAATATGAGAAAGACGCTGGACAAGAAGATGGCGGTAGACCTTTTGAAGAAAGGCCGCACCCATGTAAAAGACTTTTATTCCGCGAAAAAAGATAAGACGTTTGCCGCTGACCTTGTGATGCGCGTCGAAGAGGGCCGTGCACAGTACAGTCTGGAATTTCCCAAAACACCGATGAAAACGAAAACGTAAAGGAGGTTTGACCCTTGCCACAGATTAACGATATTCGAGAATTGGCGCAACAGAACGCCCGGTATGTCAGTAACTCGCCACAGGACTGGATGAGTTATCTGGATGTGGCGGCGCGGCTGTACCGCTATTCGTTCACCGATACGCTCCTGATCCACGCGCAGCGGCCCGATGCAACCGCCTGCGCAGAAATGGAACTCTGGAATCAGAAAATGAGCCGCTGGGTCAACCGTGGCGCAAAAGGCATCGCGCTTCTGGATGATACCGGACCGCGTACCAAGCTGCGGTATGTGTTCGATATTGCTGACACCCATCTGGTACGCGGCGGCAGAACACCGCTCTTATGGAATCTGGACAGCCACGAGCATGAGCAGATTATCCTAGACCATTTGGCAGATACCTATGGTTTATCCCAGACAGACAGCATGAATACTGCCCTGCTGGAACTGGCACAGCAGCTGACCGCCGACAATCTGGATGAAGCGATGGACGGTCTGGCCTATGAGGTGGCAGGCACATTTCTGGAAGAACTGGACGAAGATAACATCCGCGTCCGCTTCCGGGAACTGATGACCAACAGTATCTTCTATACGCTTTCCCGCCGTTGCGGGCAGGAGCCTATGGATGTACTGGACGATGATGACTTTATCCGCATTGTGGATTTCAACAAGCTGCCGGTGCTGTCGTTCCTTGGCAACGCGGTTTCCGAACAGTGCGAAGCGGTTCTTTTTGACATTGGCCGAGAGATGCGGAAAATTTACAAAAAAGAAATCACACAGCAGCTTGAAAAATCCGTTGACAGCTTGTATAATACCAATACGGACTTTAGCACATTAAAGCGCGAAACCAAAGAAAACACGACCAAAGGAGGACAAGAAAATGGAGTTGACGTATTACCGCAAGGGAGATTATCTGTTCCCGAATCTGGCCGTGAAGGACGAGCCGCAGATTATCGGGAAGTACGGGATGCTGCGCAGGACGTACCTGAAAGAGAACCGCAAGAACTGGTATCAGAGTATGCTGATGAGCGGCAGGCTGAACCAGCATCTGGCGCAGATCGAGGAAGCAGCGGAGAGCCGGGTGGAAACCCTGCTGGACAGTCTGAACGAGAAGTTTCCGGCACCGAACAAGGAGAAAGACCCGCTGGCATGGGCGGCACATCAGAACAGCCTGACGGCGATGGCAGAAGAAATCGTCTTGAAGGAATTGGTGTACAATTAACCGAACCGGCAACAGAACAGGATTTGAGCGAAGCAGAGGAAGAAATTGCCTCTGCTTTTTCTTTTCCTGATTTGCCGACCGTGGAACAGCAGATCCGCGCCATTGAAGCACCGATCCAGGCGCGGTATGCGAACGAGATTGCACTTGATTCTGAAGTAGTCGATGAAATCCTGCGCACGGGCAGCAACCGCAGCAAGGGTCAGCTGCGTCTGATCTACAATTTCATGGTCGAGAAAACCCCGGAAGAATACACGGAGTTTGTGAAAAACGAATACGGCACGGGCGGCAAAGGCTTTGAAATTGTCGGTGCAAAGTATGCCGTTTGGTTCGATGATCTGGGGTTGCGCATTGCGGCAGGTGACACGGCTAAGGGCGGCACGATTGTCAATGCGTTTCTTTCGTGGGAGGATGTCAGCAACCGTATCCATGAACTGCTCCGGCAGGGCGAGTATGCGCCGCAGGCGGTTCTGGATGCTGCACGGCAGAACGCCTTACAGGAACACGCGCAGAGGTTGGCTTATATGGAACGTGATTTGGCAGACGGTGTTGCTGAAGCAGTGTTTCAGGATACAGAAATCTTCAGGGGCGGTTTCCCGGAACTGACGGACAGGCTGGCAGGCTTGCTGGATGATACAGATTTTCTGACTGACCTCAACGAGAGATTGTCTGCGCTGGGGGAAGCCTATGCCGAAGATAAAGACCTGATGCGGATGCACTTTTATAAGCCGGATAAAGTGGCAGCTCTGTTTCAGCAGTTTGCAAAGCCTTATCAAAACTACTCGGCGCGGGATGGCTTTCACTGGAATGAGTACAAACGATTCATCACGGAAGATGAAATCAATGGATATTTCACGCGGGGAAGCAATTACTCGGATAGTCGGCTGGCAATCTATTCGTTCTTTCTGAATCATGAGGACAAAAAAGAACGGGCTGACTTCCTGAAAGAGCATTACGGGATCGGCGGCAGCAGCCATGCACTCTGCGGGGCAGACGATTCTCACGAAGATCACGATGGCAGGGGCATTTCTTTGGAGCGTGGCTCATACGGGAACCCGGATGCAAGCGTTCATCTGAACTGGAATCAGGCCGCAGGCCGCATCGACCAGCTTATCCGTGACAGTGAGTATTTGAAGCCGGCAGACTACTCCCGGATGCCTGCTTATGAGCGCGAGCGGATGGCAATGCGGGTGATGGGATTCTATCACCATCTGCCGAACGAAGTGGAACGGCCTTACCCGCAAGACCTTTACCATGAAGATGGTCGAAAGGCTCTCGTCGAAAAGCTGGCAGACCCTGAACAAGCAACGGAACTTCTGGAGCAGATGGACACTGCACTGCTGTCTGTGCCAATGGATTCCGAAGAATATGAGCGCAAGGCAGAATCCCTCTCTATCCTGCACCAGTATGTCGAGGGAACGTACACGATTTTCCCGGAAAAAAAGAGGGCTGTTGAGATTGCGGTTCCTGAACAGGGGCAAATTTCCATGTTTGACTTCATGGAGCAGGAGCCGCAATCGAAAGAGCAGTCAACCGCCGCAGCGGTTGAGAAACCCAAAAAAGATGCGCCTCTTGCAGATGAAAAGTATTCGGAGCAGACGCTGCAGCCCCTGCCACTGGATGCCGCCAACGAATATAACGCACTGAAAGAGCGCTACCCGGATGCTCTGGTCGGCTATGAGCAGTACGGAAACTTTGAGTTCTACGGCGAGGATGCAAAGCGCATTTCGGAACTTCTTGGCAGCAAGCTGTTGGAAAAGGAAACCGCACTCGGCAAGGTTGAGGTATCTGGTTTTCCGCGTGAACAGTGGGTTTCACAGGCAATGAAGCTCTGGAAGCAGGGGGAGAGTGTCTATCTGTCCGGCCAGCAGGAAGATGGAACCCATGCCCAAACGAAATACTTCCGCAGAGAGGAATATCTGCCTGTTAATACCATCATCGAACTGGACGATAGAGAGTTCCGTGTGGATTCGGTGGACTTTGGAAATGGAACGGTCAGTTTGCAGGACATGACCCTTGCAAAAGAAGCCCGGTATCCGATTTTCCGAACGGAACAGCTGGAGTACATTCGGCATCTGTACGAACAGGCAGATGTACCGATGGAAGAAGCGGTTGAAATCACAGTCTTTACGGCTCTGCACAATGCGGGTGTGGCCTACGAGGATTTCTCCCCGGAGCAGATGGATGTGATCTATTCGGTGGCAGAAGCAGGCGGCGAGCTGGAAGAACTGCTGAATCCCGACTTCCCGCCGGAACAGATGCAGCTGATCGCAGATGTGCAGAACCGAACGGATGCCATTAGCCGCGCAGCGGCAGAGGAAGCCCTTGAACCGCTGACGCAGCAGCCTATGACTCCGGCAGAGGTCAACCATGCAAGGCGGCAGCACAATCTTCCGCTGGACAGTGAAGCAGAAACAGAACAGCCTGTACAGCCCAAACAGGAACCTATGAACTTCCGTATTACGGACGATGATCTCGGCGCAGGAGGACCGAAAACAAAGTATAAAGCCAATGTGGAAGCCATTCGGGTGCTGCAAACGCTGGATGCAGAGCAGCGGCAGGCCACAGCGGAGGAACAGGAAATCCTTTCCCGGTATGTGGGATGGGGCGGCATTCCGCAGGCGTTTGATGAAAGCAATGCGGAGTGGTCGAAAGAGTATGCCGAACTGCAGTCCCTGCTCACGGCAGATGAGTATAAGGAAGCCCGTGCCAGTACCCTGAATGCGTTTTACACTTCCCCTACGGTCATCAAGGCAATGTATGAAGCTCTGGGCAATATGGGATTGTCCAAAGGCAATGTGCTGGAACCGTCCTGTGGTGTCGGCAATTTCATGGGTCTGGTGCCGGACAGCATGGAAAAGATTCGGATGTACGGTGTGGAGCTGGACAGCATTTCAGGCCGCATTGCACAGCAGTTGTACCAGAAAAACAAGATTGCAGTGCAGGGCTTTGAAACGATGCAGTTCCCGGACAGCTTTTTTGACTGTGTTGTGGGCAACGTACCTTTCGGCAATTACAAAGTACCGGACAAGCGGTATGATCGCCACAATTTCCTCATCCACGATTATTTTATCGCCAAGAGCCTTGACCTTGTGCGTCCTGGCGGTGTGGTAGCGGTGGTAACGTCCAGCGGTACGATGGATAAGAAGGATTCCTCTGTCCGTGAGTATCTTGCCAACCGTGCTGATCTGGTCGGTGCGATTCGTCTGCCGAACAATGCGTTCCAGCGCAATGCCAACACGGGCGTGGTTGCTGACATTCTGTTCCTGCAGAAGCGTGACCGTGCAGCGGTGGAGCGGGCAGACTGGGTAGACCTTGGCGAAACGCCGGAAGGCTACTCCATCAACCAGTATTTTGCGCAGCATCCTGAAATGGTGCTGGGCGAGATCACCACGGAAAGCACCCAGTACGGCAAGCAGGAAACAACGGTCAAGCCCATCGAGGGCGCAGACCTTGCCCAGCAGTTGAAAGAAGCAGTCGGAAATATCCAGGCTGCCATCACAGAGCCGGAAATCTCCGACGATGAACTGGATGTGCAGGAAGAACCCATTCCGGCAGACCCAAATGTGAAGAATTTCAGCTTCACGAACATGGACGGGCAGATTTACTACCGCGAAAACTCCTTTATGAATAAGGTGGAACTGCCTGCCGTAACTGCAGAGCGGGTGCTGGGTATGATCGCTCTGCGGGAAACCACCCGAAAACTGCTGGATTGTCAGCTGCATGATGGTTCGGATGCAGAAGTTCAGCTTTTGCAGAATGAACTGAAACAGCAGTACACCGCATTTAAGGCGCAGTATGGCCTTATCAACAGCACGGCCAACAAGCGGGCGTTCCGGCAGGACAGCAGCTATTGTCTGTTGGCATCACTGGAAATTCTGGACGAGGAGAAGAATCTCAAACGGCTTGCCGATATTTTTACCAAACGTACCATCCGTAAGCCGGAGCCTGTTACCTCGGTGGACACGCCAAGCGAAGCCCTAGCTCTTTCTATTGGAGAAAAAGCAAAGGTGGATGTGCCGTTTATGGTGCAGCTCTGCGGTAAACCGGAACAGGAGATCACGGATGAACTGGCAGGTGCGATTTTCCGAAATCCTGTGACACAGCAGTGGGAAACCTCGGATGAATACCTATCCGGCAACGTTCGTGAAAAACTGGCCACAGCAGAAACATTTGCGGCAAACCATACGGAGTATCAGATCAATGTGGACTACCTGAAACGGGTACAGCCCAAGGATTTGGACGCTTCAGAAATTGAAGTACGGCTGGGTGCGAACTGGGTGAAGCCGGAGTACATCACGCAGTTTATGAAGGAAGTGTTCAAAACCCCGAACTACTATGCCGGGATTGACATTAAGGCAACCTATTCCGAAATTTCAGGTGCATGGAACATTTCGGGTAAGTCGCTGGATCGCGGAAATCCGCTTGTCACCAACACTTACGGAACCCTGCGCGTCAACGGTTATAAGCTGCTGGAAGATGCACTGAACCTCCGGGATACCAAAATCTACGATACGATTCACGATGCGGATGGCGACCACCGTGTGCTGAATAAGCAGGAAACCATGCTTGCACAGCAGGCACAGGAATCCATTCGGGAAGCGTTTAAGCAGTGGATTTTCAAGGATTTAGACCGCCGCGAGGATTTGTGTGCGACCTATAACCGGATTTTCAATGCGATTCGTCCCCGTGAGTACGATGGCAGTCATATTCGTTTTGAGGGCATGACCCCGGAAATCTCTCTGATGCCGCATCAGAAAAATGCCGTTGCGCACATTCTGTACGGTAACAATACGCTGCTGGCGCATTGCGTGGGTGCAGGCAAGACCTTCCAGATGATTGCTGCCGGCATGGAAAGCCGCAGGCTGGGCTTATCGCAGAAAAACCTCTATGTGGTGCCAAACCACCTCACAGAACAGTGGGGCGCAGACTTCTTACGACTCTATCCTAATGCCAATGTACTGGTGGCAACGAAAAAGGACTTTGAACCCAGCAATCGTAAGCAGTTCTGCTCCCGCATTGCAACCGGCGATTACGATGCCATCGTGATTGGTCATTCGCAGTTTGAGCGTGTGCCGCTCTCCCCGGAACGGCAGAAGGCTATTATCGAGCGTCAGATCGACGATATTACGCTGGCTCTGGCAGATGCCCGGAGTGAGGATAGCCGCAGTTTTACGGTCAAGCAGATGGAGAAAACAAAGAAAACGCTGGAAGCAAAGCTGCAAAAGCTGAACGACCAGACGAGAAAGGATGATGTGGTTACATTTGAGGAACTGGGTGTTGACCGTCTGTTTGTGGACGAGTCACATTTCTATAAAAATATGTTCCTCTACACAAAAATGCGAAATATCGCAGGTATCGCCCAGACCGATGCACAGAAGTCCAGCGATATGTTTGCAAAGTGTCAGTATCTGGATGAACTGACAGGCGGTAAAGGCGTGACCTTTGCAACAGGAACCCCGGTCAGCAACTCGATGGTGGAACTGTACACCATTATGCGGTATCTCCAGTATGACACACTGCAGAAGATGGGACTGAGCCATTTCGATGATTGGGCGGCATCCTTCGGTGAAACCGTCACGGCAATCGAACTTTCCCCGGAGGGAACCGGCTACCGTGCGAAAACACGTTTTGCCCGGTTCTTCAATCTGCCGGAGCTGATTTCCCTGTTCAAGGAATCCGCAGATGTGCAGACGGCGGATATGCTGAACCTGCCTGTGCCGCAAGCAGAGTACATCAACGAAGTGCTGAAACCGAGCGAAACACAGGAAGAAATGGTAAGTTCCTTTGCAGACCGTGCCGAGGCCGTGCGCAATGGAAATGTGAATCCCAGATTCGATAATATGCTCAAAATCACAAACGATGGCCGGAAATTGGCACTCGACCAGCGTCTTATGAATGAGATGCTGCCGGATGAGCCGGAGAGTAAGGTGAATCGCTGTGTGGACAATGCGTTCAAGGTCTGGGAAGAATCTGCCTTGGATAGGGGAACACAGCTGATTTTCTGCGATTTATCGACACCAAAAGCCGATGGTACATTCAACGTCTACGATGATGTGCGGGAGAAGCTGGTGGCGAGAGGTGTTCCTCGTGAGGAAGTGGCGTTCATTCACGAGTACAACACGGAAACCAAAAAGGCAGAGCTTTTTGCAAAGGTGCGTGCCGGACAGGTGCGTATCCTGATGGGGTCTACGCCGAAACTTGGCGCAGGAACCAATATTCAGGATCGACTGATTGCCCTGCACCATCTGGATTGTCCGTGGAAACCGTCTGATCTGGAACAGCAGGAGGGACGTATTCTCCGGCAGGGAAACCGGAATAAGCAGGTAAAAATCTATCGTTACGTCACCGAAAATACGTTTGATTCGTATATGTGGCAAATTCTGGAAAATAAGCAGAAGTTCATTTCTCAGATCATGACGTCCAAATCTCCTGTCCGTGCCTGCGATGATGTGGACGACACTGCACTGTCTTATGCTGAAATCAAGGCACTGGCAACGGGCAATCCCTACATCAAGGAAAAGATGGACTTGGATATTCAGGTCAGCAAGCTCAAATTGCTGAAAGCCAACCACACCAGCCAGATTTATAGTCTGGAATCGGATATTGCGCGCCGCTATCCGCGAGAAATCGCTGCGGCAAAGGGTCAGATCGAAGCACTGAAAACCGATATTGAAGCGGCAAAACCACTTCTGGCGCAGGATAAAGACCACTTCGCTATTGAAATCAGCGGCAAGGTGTACACCGAACGCAAGGAAGCGGGTGCAGCCATCATCGAGGCTTGTAAGGCTCTGAAAGCAGCTGGCACCGAGGGCAGGATCGGCAGCTACGGTGCGTTTGAACTGCATTCCCGGTTTGACAACTTCGATAAGACGTTCCGCTTATCCATCAAGGGCGCGTGGAACTATTCGATGGAAGTGGGCAAAGACCCGCTGGGTAATATCCTGCGCGTTACCAATGCGCTGGCAGGCATCGAAAGGACACTACCGCAGGTGGAACGCAGACTGGAAACCTTGGAACTGCAGTTGGCGCAGGCAAAGGAAGAAGCCAAACGTCCTTTTGCGCAGGAAGCAGAATTGGCTGAAAAATCCGCGCGCCTTGCAGAGCTGAACTCTCTGCTCAACATGGATGAAAAGGGTAGTGAGGATGCGCTGGGAGTGGACGAGGATGCAGCCGAAACCGAAGTCGCAGACAAGCCGCGACAGCCTGTGAACTACGCAGGCCGCGTTGCAGAGCGCACTGCGGACGATGTGCGGAAACCCTCTGTGCTGACACAGCTTCATGCAAAGCAGGCAGAGCGCACCGCAGAACCGCAGAAATCCCAGAAGCGGAAAAGTCACGATATGGAACTGTAAATGAGCAGCCCCGTCAGTTTATCTGACGGGGTGTTTTTTAGGAAGGAGGAAATTTGCTTACTTTAACACCGATCAATCTGAAAACGGCAAACGCATTTGTACAGCAGTATCACCGCCACCATAAGCCGACACGAGGACATAAATTCTCTATCGGCGTATCGGAAAGTGGTGCGCTGGTGGGCGTTGCTATCTGCGGCAGACCTGTGGCACGGCGGCTGGACGATGGCTACACGCTGGAAGTTAATCGCCTGTGTACGGATGGAACGCCGAACGCTTGCAGTATTTTGTATGCGGCGGCATACCGTGCAGCACGGGCCATGGGCTACAACAAAGTGATCACCTACATTCTGGATACGGAGAATGGCAGCTCCCTGAAAGCTGCCGGCTACACCTGTGAGGGCAGAGCCGGAGGCTTGGAATGGAACGGTGCAAAAGCACCAAAACAGGCCGACCAATATCCGCGCCAGATGAAAACACGATGGGTCAAGAAAAAGGAGGGCTTGCATGGCAGTTGACCGCAAACAGCAGATGAAAGAAATCACGGAACGGTTGGAGCAGGGTGTAAAAGACATTTTTACATCGGAAATGTACACGACATACCTGCGCACGATGGCAAAATTCCATAATTACAGTTTCAACAATACGCTACTGATCGCTATGCAGCGGCCTGATGCCACACTGGTGGCAGGGTTTAACGCATGGAAGAATAAGTTCAACCGTTACGTCAAAAAAGGCGAAAAGGGCATCCAGATCATTGCTCCGGCTCCTATCAAGGAAGTGGAGGAGCGCGAGAAAATCGACAAGGATACGGGCCTGGCTGTACTGAACGAAAACGGTGAACCGGAAATGGAACGTGTCGAGTATGTGGTTCCGCGCTTCCGAGTGACGACGGTTTTTGATGTTTCACAGACCGATGGGGAACCGATTCCGTCGCTGGAAGTGAACGAACTGACGGCCAGTGTCAAAGACTATGCGCTACTTACGGCGGCAATCGAGCAGGTATCGCCTGTGCCGATGCGGTTTGATGAAATCGAAGGGGATGCCAAAGGCTATTACAGTGATGCAGACAAAGAAATCTGCATTCAGGTCGGCATGGGCGAGAGCCAGACCATAAAGACGATGATCCACGAGGTTGCTCATGCGATGCTGCATAACAGCGATTTCATGAAGCAGAACGGCGAGGAAAAAGACCGGCTTACAAAGGAAACCGAAGCCGAAAGTATCGCATTTACGGTCTGCTCGGCTCTGGGCATTGACACATCCGATTATTCATTTCCGTATGTGGCAAGCTGGGCCAGCGGCAAGGAGATGAAGGAACTGAAAGATTCGATGGATACGATTCGATTGACCGCAGCCGACTTTCTGGAAAAACTGGAAGCAGCGGTGGCAGAAAGGAGTGTGGAGCGCATGACGGCGATGGAATATGCTGAAAAGCTGATTGCGGACAAGGAACGGGACAAAACCGTTTTTGACAACAGCCAGCGAAATCTCATTGTAAACTTTGCTTACAAGCTGGATGACCGGGCGGCAACGGAAGAACTTGCCAACAATCTGGCGGCTGCGGTTGCGGCTGAAAACACGGAAGAAATCAATCGCTTGATGTGGGAAGCAGAGGAGAAGATCGAAAGTCTGCCGGATGGCATGATCGGTCTTTCGGAAATGCACGAATATGGGTATCTGAAAGATGATGTTCTGCCGCTGACAAAGGAAGGCGCACGGGAGTGGCATCGGCTGGGCGAACGGATTTATCCGCTGTTTCAGGATGGCACGGCAGGAGATTTCGCCAGTCAGGAAGAGATCGAACAGCATGATGGCATTTTCGGAATCAAGGCTGACGCATGGAGTGCAATTTTGCTGGAAAAGAACGAAGAGTATCTGGAAGATGAGTATGCCCGCCCGGATGCCGCACTGACGGTGATAAGTCGAGAGCAGGCTCTGCGGCTGTTTGATGAGGGCAAGCAGATTTATCTTATCCGTATCAGCCCGTGGCCAGTTCTTGTCACAGGGCGTGAAGAAATCGAACGTGGAAGTGACTATTTCCAGATTGCAATAGCAGATTTGGAGCAGGAGCGGAACATGGCAGAACGGGAAAATATGTTGCTGTATGGCAGCGAAAAGCAGTTCGGTATTTATCAAATCACAGAGCGTGACCCGGAACACGACTACCGCTTTATGGGGCTGGACTATGTGGAGAAGAAAGGCATAACGGTTACCCGTGCAGATTATGACCTGATCTATGCCGCACCGCTTACGGAAAAGGATACGCTGGACGGCATTTATGAACGGTTCAATATCCAGCGTCCGGCAGACTTTACGGGCCATTCGCTGTCGGTCAGTGATGTGGTGGTGCTCAACGATGGCAGTACAGTCAAAGCCTACTATGTGGACAGCATTGGATTTGCAGAACTGCCGGATTTTTTCAAGGAAAGGAATCTGGATTTGCAGAAAGAAAACCTTTTGAACGAAGAACTGCAGGAAATCGAAATCTTTGATAAGCCGGGTCTTTTCAGTAATGGCCGACTGCGGGATGAAGATGTGCCGGAGGGCTTATATCGCTATGATCTGCGCGGTTCGGACTACGACCCAGGCCAGCCCATTACAGTGGAGAAAACTGTGGTGGTGAACCATGCGGCATCTGTCCTGATGGCCGAAGAACTTGACCTTGGCGCGGAGGGGCGGCTGGAACTTGGCGAGGAAGGACTGAACTTCACAGGCGCAGAGTTGACCGTGCGAGAGTTCATGGAGGAACAGCAGCAGAAAAGAAATGGACTGATCCACGGCGATTCCGACCATATCGCAGTCGAGGGGCATATCGGCACATGGTACGCTATTGATGAAACGGAGATTGGCGGCGAGAAGTTCTTCCTGCTGGAGCATGAGGAACACGGCGACATGGCGGCTTGTGTTGCAGTCAATGAGTGGGGCAAGTTGGTAGCGGAGGATTTGTGGAACGGCTTCGATGAAGATTTTCAGGAGGCCGTGCAGAAATATTTCTCTGAAAAATGGAATATGCCGAAAAAAGAAGATGTGG
>OGYO01000464.1_pt1 | contig 20857 bp, 18 predicted proteins | sample 1576561 | NCBI WGS metagenome assembly OGYO01 (sample SAMEA3541507, study PRJEB24748) | human gut metagenome | biome: human gut; feature: human-associated habitat; material: faeces | place: China | collected 2012 | reverse complement strand
GGCGTGAGTGAAAAGCTGACCTCGGCTGTATGGTCGGTGGAATTACACGGCGACAGGCTATTCGGACGAATTGATTGCAGCCTCAAGGAAGCACTCACGGCAGAGGAAACGGAAGCGCTTCGGGACTGGCTCACCGGTCAGTGTTCGGACGGCCTTTGTGAGGGCTTCGAGCAGCAGCCCATTGATACGATGGACGGCGAGCTGTTCGTCTCCTTCTGGAACAGCGGCGATGACTACGCCATGATGACCGAGAGCGAGTTTGACGAATATCTGCAAAATACCGAAACACAGACTGGAGGGATGCAGATATGATTGTAAAACCGCAGAGCAAGCAAATTTGAAATAGCACGGAGGTAGATACAATGAACGAATACGAGCATTTGCGCAGACTTGCCGAAATCAATAAAAAAAGATATCCGGCAGGCACACGAATCCTGCTCAACAACATGGATGATTACCTCGATCCGGTGCCGTCCGGCACAAGAGGAACGGTAGACTCGGTCGATGACATTGGGCAGATTTTTATGAAATGGGATAACGGGCGCACTCTTCCGCTGAACAGCGATGTGGACTCCTTCCGTAAGCTCACCGATGAGGAACTTGCCGAGGAACAGGCCGACGGCGAGGACATGGACGAGGACAACGGCCCCGTCATGGGAATGTAGGAGGTTGCCTATTGGAACACGATATTCTTATACCGCAGCCGCAGGCAGATATGCTGCTTCGGGAAGCTGCCGAGCGTGAAGTGTCGGCAGAGGAACTGCTTGCGGAAATTATCAGAAAATATATAGAAAGGAACGAGCGCAATGGCGGATGAAAAGAAAGGCATCACCGTAAAAATCGACGCCGACCTCCATGCCGAAATCAGAGAATACCTCGAACGGCATGAAGGGATGACAATGGCTGAGTTTATCACCCTTGCGGTGGACGATGAACTCCACCCGAAAATACAGCAGAAAGAAGGAAATAACATGGGCAATATGAGAACGATGGCATTTCAGGTGCCGGAGGAACTGTTTCAGAGAATCAAGGACTACCTGCACCGCAACAACATGAGCCAAAAGGAATTCGTCCTCGGTCTTATTGAAACCGAACTCGACCGAGAACAGGCCGAGCGTGAGAGCCAAATCGACGCCGAAAGCCCCACAGAGGATATCTGCGAAGAAACGGACGAGGAAGCCGCAGAAAACGGCTTTGCGGGCGAATGTGAGGGCGACAACGGCAACGATGAGGAAACCGAGGATGAGGACGAGGCCGAGGGCTTCGGTATGACGATGTAAGGAAAGCGAGGCGGAACAGAAAAAACAACGGTATCGGTCGGATGACCTATGCCAATCAGATTTTTGGATATGTTCGCAGGCATCGGTGGCTTTCGGTCAGGGCTTGAACGGCTCGGCGGTTTTGAGTGCGTCGGCTACTGCGAGATAGACAAATACGCAAAGCAGGCGTATGACGCCATGTATCCCACGAAAGGAGAATTGTATTTTGCAGACGCAAGAACCATTGACCCATACACCCTGCCGGATATCGACCTTATTTGCGGCGGTTTTCCCTGTCAGTCCTTCAGTATTGCAGGGCTCCGCAGAGGATTCCAAGATGACACAAGAGGCACTCTCTTTTTTGAGATCGCCCGAATTGCCGCCGTTAAAAGACCACCTTTTCTGCTGCTTGAAAATGTTCCCGGTCTGCTGTCGCATGACAAAGGCCGGACTTTTGCGACCATCCTCGGTGCGCTGGATGAGCTGGGGTACGATGTCGCATGGCAAATCCTTAACAGCAAGGATTTCGGTGTCCCCCAATCCCGAAAGCGCGTGTATATTGTCGGATATCTTAGAGAAAGATGTGCCGGAGAAATACTATCTTTCACAAACGCAAATGCAGCGTCTCTTATCCAACTCCTTGGAGGCACAGAGGGCAATCGGGTCTATTCGGACGAGGGAGTCGGCATTACTCTCACAAGCGGCGCCGGAGGCTTCGGAGGAAAAACCGGACTCTACGATGTAGCCCTGCCTATTAAGGTGGATACAAAATCCGGCTTTCAGCTTGCACATCCCGGCGACAGCATCGACCTTGCCTACCCGACAATGAATACACGGCGAGGTCGGGTCGGAGAAAAGATCGCTCATACCGTAACGCCCGGCAATACGCAGGGCTATTTTTTTATCGATTTGAACGCCGGTGCAAAGCTCACCGAAACGGCTCGTTGCATTACTGCCCGACAGGACAGTGGCATCAGTAAGCACAAAGGCGAACACTCCGCCGTGTTTATTGAGGATGAGCCGAGAGCCGTAGTAACGCCCGACAAGAAAACCATCCGTCAGCAAGGCCGTTGGATCAAAGAACCTAACGAGCCGATGTTCACGCTGACGGTGCAGGACAGACACGGTATCCTCCGCTACGGCAGAGTGCGAAAGCTCACGCCGAGAGAATGCTGGCGACTGCAGGGCTTTACCGACGAGCAATTCGATAAAGCCAAGGCTGCGGGACTAAGCGACGGACGGCTCTACAAAATGGCAGGCAATGCCGTAAGCGTGCCTGTCGTTTCTGCTGTCGGTGCTGTTATTAAGCGAATCTACCAAGAGCAACTTCAGAAAGGATAAACGAGAATGAACTATAACAGAAAAATCATGAGGCTTGAACTGTCCGCCGAAAAATCACTTAACGGCGGATATTATTATGCCGAATTACTGCTGCCTGCGGCGGACTATGAAGTCAAGGACGCTATGCAAAAGGCTCGTGCCGTCGGCAAAGAAAATACGGTTGAAGTGAGCATCCTCGAATGCGATATCCTGCCGGAAATGCAGGACATCCGCTTGGACACTTTCAGTTTGGATGAGCTGAACTTCTTTGCCAAGCGGCTTGCCTCTCTCCCCAATGAGGAACTGCCTGTGTTTTACGCCGTGACCGAGCAGATATTCAACGACGCAGACGAAAACCCCGTCAGCATCAAGGACCTCATCAACTGTACCTACGGCTTGGACACCGTTCCCGTCGCCCATATCCTTTCCGGTATGGACGCCGCCTCCTTCGGACAGAACGCCTATTTCTATGACGCCGCCGAGGGCTTGCTGACCGCAACCATTCTATTGGTAGCAGAGTTCTGTGCGCCGGAGAAACGGCACATCGTGTCGGTGTTCAAGGTCATTCAAGAGTTACTTGCGCCATCAAAGAAAAAGGGCAAGAATCAGTTTCAGCAGCTTATGGAACTGCTCCCGAACGAGCATAAGGCAAAATGGTTTGCGGGTGCAGCTCTCAATACCGCCGAGCAGAGCATGGCATCGGTCATGTCAACCGCACTCTCCCGTCTCAACGCATTCCTCGACACCGAGTTGGAACAGCTCCTGTGCTTTGATACCGAGATAGACGCCGAAACCTTCTGCAATGAGAAGTCGGCCATCTTCGTGATTATGCCGGAGGAAAATCCAAATACCTTCTTTATGATTTCGCTCATCATTCAGCAGTTATACCGAGAGATACTCGCCGTAGCCGATGAAAACGGCGGCAAGCTCAAGAACCGCTGTGTGTTCTTCTGCGATGAGTTCGGCACGCTGCCCAAAATCGAAAGTGCGGAAATGATGTTCTCCGCCTCCCGTTCAAGGCGCTTGCAGATCGTTCCCATCATTCAATCCTTTGCCCAGCTCGAAAAGAACTACGGCAAGGAAGGCGCTGAAATTATCGTGGACAATACGCAGGATACCATCTTCGGCGGCTTTGCTCCCAACAGCAGTTCTGCCGAAACATTATCCAAGGCTCTCGGCAGCCGCACAGTTATGTCGGGTTCGGTCAGCCGCAGTAAAAACGACCCGTCGCAGTCACTACAGATGATCGAGCGGCCGCTGCTGACACCGGACGAACTCAAGTCCTTGCCCAAGGGCGACTTTATCGTGATGAAAACGGGTGTGCATCCAATGCGGGTACACCTCAAGCTGTTCTTCAAATGGGGAATTGAATTCGACGATGAACACCCATACGCCGTACCCGACCAGGGCAACCGTGAGGTTAAATACGCCGACAAAAAGGAAATACAGGACGGCATCCTCGAAAAATATCCGCCGGAGTGGAAAGAGGAAACGCCTGCACCGAACAGCTCGGACGGCGGCGGTCAGGCTCAGCAGGACAGCCAAAAGAACGAGCCGCAGAGGACTACGCCGAAAGATAAAAACAACGGCGGCAATCCCATCCGTACCTCGCCGCCGAAAAAAGAAACTGCTCCCGATGAAACGGAAGCAGAGATCATAAAAGATTTAACCGAAACGGAGGTGCAAAGCAATGAGCCGTCTTGATTTTCTATACCGCACCGAGCTGCCGCACCGAGCCGTGTCGGTCTACACCTACCTTGCAGACCGAGCCAACAAGGACGGCGAATGTTGGCCTGCGATTCCCACCATTGCCTCGGAGTTGAAGCTATCGCAGTCCACTGTCCGACGTGCGCTTCACGACCTGCGAAAAGCCGGACTACTCGAAACCGAACAGCGGTATCGCACCAAAGGTGGCAAGAGCAGTCTGCTTTACAAAATACGAAGCGGATAACGCTCTAAAAAATTTACACCTTCCGCCGAGGGGGAACTATGCCTTCTCGGTGGAAGGTGGTACCTGTCATGATGACAGGAGAAAGCGAACTACCCATCTTAAGAGATACTACGGCAGAATAGAAAAAGGTGGCAAGGTGTGATTGTAAATTGATTTATGGTATTATTCAATTATTAAAAATGAATATAACTTAGTTTTTTAATTTAAGCGATTAACATATTCATCATGCCCATTGTATTTCTTATAATATGTGAATGAATTATCCACAAAACTTTTCAGTATTATTTTCTCATGTTCAAACTGTGATTCCAATTTCGCAACCACTCGGTTCAAAATATCAATATCTTTTGTAACATCGTATTTCTGAACAAGCTTTGAAATGGAATCCATTGTTTTCGGAACGGCTTTGTACATATCAAATAGCTCAATAATTGCGGCATCCTGACAGTCAAGTGATTTGATTATCCAATCCATTGTCAGGAGAATGATATTTCTGTGCTCCGATAATCCGTACAGCGTTCTGGCAATGTATGGTATCTTTACGTGATGATCCGCGATGTTTTCACTGTCAAGGATTGCTCGGATGTATTCTATGACACCGAGAATGCAGGATGTTCCCGTATAAAACTTGGTTGCGTTATCTAAAGACTTATCTGAATTATGTCTCGTAACTTCGATACATGCCCCACCTTCTTCGTGCCCAAGCTTATTTACTATTGCATTAAAAATGTAATTATCAAGCGAAATATCTTTTTTTACAGAAATGCTTGTAATGGTAAAGTAAAACATTTGTCTTAATGTCTTGGCATCAGGATCATAAAGGTATTGTTTTATTGCATCTTCATACATTTTAATAAACAAATCAAAAGAGATATCCCACATATGGTATTGATTATTTCCCAATGAAACCGTATATAGTACTTTTTTATTCTTATCATAACCTATAATAGTACTAGAATGTGTTCTTGGATTTGGGTCTTCTGTGGGAAATTGATCATGCCAATATAAATCAATCAAAATATAATTGTTGCGATCAATTTGGTCAATAATAATGTCTATTATCTTGTCGGGAGTGGAAGACCACAAATCAATTTCACGAGTATCAAGGATATCATCATAATAACTCATTTGAGCTACGTAAATTCCACTGCCGAAATTGATATCCAGATTATTTGACATGAGCACATCCAGATGGGTTGCAAGCCATGCTTGCCCGTAAGGCGAAGCTTGAATGATCCCCAATCTGCACGAGACCCTGCAATCTATCGAGTATACAACATTGCAATCGAAGGGCAGTATTTTTGAATTTGACATATTTACTCCTCATAATATTTTGCCTGTGTTGAGAACATTTCCTTGTAGATTCCGCCGTCGATTTTCATAAGCTCATCGTGAGTTCCGTATTCGGCAATAGTCCCGTTTGCGAACACTGCGGTCTTATCGGTGAAACGAGTGGATGAGAGACGGTGGGAGATATAAATCGCTGTGCGATTCTCGGCGAGATCGTGGAAGTTGCGGTATATATCGTACTCCGCGATCGGATCGAGCGCAGACGTGGGTTCATCAAAAATGACGATGGGCGCACCGCGGTAAACCGCACGGGCAATGGCAATCTTTTGGCCTTCTCCGCCGGAAAGCTCGATTCCGTCCGGGTCGAACTGCTTATAGAGGTATGTTTCCTTGCCGTGAGGGAGCGTTTCCATTCGGGTTTCAAGCCCACATTTTTTTATGGCATCCACAAGTTTTTCATCGTCACATTCGGTATCCATTGAGATATTCTCAGAGACCGTGAAGCTGAAAAGTGAGAAATCCTGAAAGACTACGCCAAGGAGATTGTAGTATTCATCGAGGGGGATATCCTTGGCAGGAATCCCGTTTACGAAAATCTCACCCGATGTAGGTTCGTAGAATCGACAGAGAAGCTTGACGAAGGTGGTCTTTCCTGCGCCGTTTACGCCTACAATAGACAGCGTTTCACCGCGGGCGATAGTGATATTTATGTTTTCGAGAATCATTCGTTCGGTCTTGGGGTATTTGAAGGATACATTACGAAACTCGATTTCGACATTTTGGGGGATATCAATGTGAGTATGACCGCCGTCTGCCTTGATTTTTTCTGCTATACCGAGACAACGTCGGTAATCGCGGAGATACCACGATGTTTGAATTATCAGATAGGAGTAGTTTCCCGATATCCCCATGATGCAGGCGGAGAAGGTCCCTGCGGCGGTGAGATACATAGAGAAATCACCGACGGTCATTGTGCTGTAAATGACCTCGAGGGCAAGAATCAGGTAGATGAGGATATCCTGCACCATTGAAATAATTCCGTTCAGACTTGTAAGACTCAGATATGTCTGTGTGAATTTCTTTTCGCGGGGATATAGATCCTTCTGCCAACTTGACTCGGTTTTGCCGTAAACCCAATCTTCGAGATTATTGGTGCGAACCTCCTTACCCATCTTGATATCTCCCATAAGTGAGGAATAATAACCGTTTTCACGGCTTGCCGCGGCACGGTCGTCATTATACTGATGAGGCAGCATTTTCTGATGGCGGTCAATAAGATATTTTATTACGGAAGACACAACTATCACCACAAGGATCAGGGGATTCAGAGTAAATACAACGGCGCTTATTCCGAACACTGTAAGAGATGATCCCACCACAGCCGTGGTAAGCTGAAGTACATTATCGAATCGGTTGTATTCGGCAAGCCAAACGTAGTCCTGCATTTCCGGATTTTCAAGAGTGGAGTAGCTCATGTCCATGACCGATTCGGCGAGGATCTTTTTTACTCTGAAATTGAACCTTTCACGCTCACGTCCGTCCCATCTTCCGAACAAGCAGGTCAGAAAATCAAGAACGAAGGACGAGAGCGCCATGGCGGAAGCGTAGAGGATCACCCGTTCAAGGCTTTTTCCTTCGGTGATCTCGTTGAGGATCGCGCGGACGAAGAAAATAGGTACTACCGATTTCGCACTTTGGAGGATCAGCAGGGGAACGCGGAAGAGGAAAAGCTTCTTATTCGCCTTATAAATGAATTTATATGCAAACCAAAGATTTGCTATCTGTTCTCTGAATGTTCCTCTGTTTTCGCGCTCCTGCCTTTTGCTTTCGGCACGCTTTTCTTTCTTAGCCATTCTTTCGGCTTTTTTTAGCTCGCGTTTTTCCTTTGACATTATTCTGCCTCCTCTCTGTCGGGATCGTCGTTTACATAGTAATGCGCCTGCTTTCTGAACATTTCGGCGTAGATCCCGTTCGCATCCATGAGCTCACGATGAGTTCCACGCTCAACAAGCTCGCCGTCTGCGAATACTGCGATGCTGTCACAGAATTTTACGCTGGCGAAACGGTGGGAGATGTAGATTGATGTCTTGTTGCCGATGATGTTGTTGAATCTCTCGTAAAGTCTCGTTTCGGCGATGGGATCAAGAGACGCAGTTGGTTCGTCGAGAATAACTACAGGAGCATCCTTGTAGTAGGCACGGGCACAGGCGACTTTTTGCCCCTCGCCGCCGGAGAATTCGACTCCGCTTTCATCGAAAAGACGCCACAGTTCAGTTTCAACTCCGTTTTCGAGAAGGGCGATACGCTCGCCAAGGCCGCTTTTTTCGATGGCGTCATCGAGGCGGACCTTGTCGTACTCCCGATCCATGACGATGTTGTCACGGATGGTGAGCCAGAAAAGCTGGAAATCCTGAAAGACTACCGACAGCATTTCACGGTAGTCAGCAAGATCGATAGTGGAGATGTCCACTCCGCCGATCAGGATTTTTCCCTCGGTTGGCTCGTAGAGACGGCAGATCAGCTTGATGAAGGTGGATTTTCCCGCTCCGTTGTAACCTACCACGGAGAGACGTTCGCCGGATCTGATCTTGATATTGACATTACGGAGAACGTATCGGTCGGTGTTGGGATACATGAAGGACACGTTTTGGAATTCGATGTCGAACTTTCCCTCTGTGGGATCGGAGCCGCATACCGTTTCTCTCTCGGCACCGTTGTGTTTGGTATAGGTGAGAAATTCCTTATAATCATCCACATATTTTGAGAGAAGCGCAAGTCCGGAGAAACGTCCGATAAATCCCGCGAAGGAGCCGGTGAAGGCGGTGACAGCACCGAGAAATACGGAGAATGAACCGACCGTGATCCCGCCGGAGATGGCGAGGTAGGCGCAGTAGCCGTAGATCACCACGGTCTGGACAAGTCCGACCACCATGGTCAGAATATCATACGGAAGCTTTTTGTTTTCGTTGGCACGGAGGCTTTTCATGTATTCGTCGGTCTCTTTGTCGAACTTCTTCCGAAGCCACTTGGACGCGCCGTTTATACGCACTTCTTTTCCCACGCTGAAGCTTACCATTGTTCCGTAGATGTAACTGTATCTGCGGGAGAACTTTGTAATGAGAGGATCGTATTCGTAGCCGATCTTATTAAGCTTTCGGGTGATAAGTGTGTTTATTCCTATGACAGCGAGGATGAATGCTATCACAAGAGGATGGAGAGACGCTATTATGTAAGTGTATCCCGCAAGCTGGAACAGATTTGTGAAAAAGCCGAGGACAGTCCCCTCGGCAAAGCTCTGTGGATCCACCTTTCCCACGCATCTGCCCGCCAGTTCTTGTACTTGTCCATTCTCAAGATTACCGTAATCCATGTAGAGCCATTTTTTCTGATTATGCATTTCGATTTGGTGAGTGGTCTTAATAGTCTTAAGACTACCGTATCTGTTGAGAAGGAGAGATACGAGATTGAAGAATACGATCACTCCGGCGTAGAGGGCAATGTATTTCATTGTCACTTCCGGACGGCGCTGCCCCGCAAGCTCATCGAGAATGTATTTAGGCATGATGAGCAGTGCGAATGGCTGTGCCGTGTTTATGACTGCCTGTATTATCATGACGAAATATTTGCTCCGTGCAAGATTCCATGAACGGTGAATCATGAAAATCATGTTGGTAATAAAATGTTTGAATTGTTTCATATTCCCCTCCGCCAAGGATAAATTCAAATGATATAATGCTGTTATTGTTAGAGTTAAAATGAAAAACTTACGATGATTAATTTATATAGCATATTATCGTCCTTACTAAAGTTGTCGGAATACATCAAAAAGTATATTTGTACTTTAATTATGTGCTGTGATGAAAAGTAGAAACAATTATTACATAAATCTTATAAATACAGTTAATAAAATTATAACACAAAAGAGCGAAAAGTCAACATTTATGATCAAAAAATACAAAGCTTTCAAAGATTTAATAATAATTGTGAAACATAGTATAGTTTTATGTAGTTGAGATGAGCGAAATAAGAAGTAGCAAATATCGTTGTGAAAAAACGCGGTAAAAGACTGAATAAATGGGGAGGAAATGATATATATCAGGAAATTAAACCGAATGCAAGAGGTTTTAAAAAGCGTGAGAGAATGATTACGGTAGCGAAAACAGTCAAAATAGGTGACATGTGCGAGTGAAACAAGAGTTTGAATTGTATGTCAGGAATGCACCTGAATACATTCTTGATATGTTTTTTTAATCGAACATTGTAACCTTTGATCTTGGTATGCATAATATAGATTTTTGAAAAATGTAAAATTGATCAATTAAAAGTCTGTAATCATTAGGCATTGTTGCGTATTTTGTACATTCATAACCTTTCATTTAGTTTCATTTCGTTGAAATAGTTTTTATGGTCCGAGTACAAGGCAGAAGCATTTTTTGAGCATTATCTTTAATATTAGAAAAATAATATATTTTTGCTCTTATTGTGTTGACAATGCCGCAGCTTTGTTATATAATGTCTAATAAGGGGAGGATAACCACATAAATTTTGACAAGTTAATACTTTTTGCGTTCAATGTTTTCAGAAAGACATGCAATATTAACAAAAGCACTGCTTTTTTATATTTAGTTTGACCAAACAGCTTCTAAAGCATATTTAATACCTATAACAGATGACGTTGGCAAAGAGAGCTGCGCTTTCTCAATGTTTGACAGATTACAGGAAAATTTTGATTCTGTCGTTTTCCTGTGCAGATTGGTCATATGTATTTGATAATGAGGAAAAAAGCACTAATCCCTCTTTTAGGAGAATTCTGTGCTACTTTTGTCTATTCTTATATAACCCAATAATATTATTGATAGTTAGTGTCCATTATTGAAATTACAGAGAAAGGATAAGTTATACAATGAGTAATATTTTGAAATTGTCAAGATTTAACTATTTTTCCTCTAATGAGAATGACGATTTACTTGTTTATAATTTTCTCAATGGTCTTTCGAGCTTGACAATAGTCAAAAAAGATGTTGCGGATGAATTTAAAAAACGCTATTTAAGTAATATTGAAGAATTGGAAAATTCATGTCAAATGTACACTTATACTACAGAGCTATTAACTAACGCAGGCATACTAATTGGCTCCAACGAAGATGAATTTGCATTATATGATTCTTTATATTATGAAGATGCCTTAAGTAGCAAGTTAAATCTATTTATTCTTCCGACTGGAAAATGTAATTTTAATTGCACATATTGCTTTGAAAGCATGGAACCCTTTTTTAGGAATACTATGACACAAGATGCGCAGAAAACATTGGTTAAATTTTTGCAACGTAATATTCGTAATTATACAGAGGTTCATATTTCTTGGTTTGGTGGTGAACCTTTGTTGGCGGCATCAATTATCAATAATTTGTCTGACTGTTTTATTCAAATCTGCAGCAAAAGATTACTACCGTATTCTGCTGAGATTACAACTAATGGTTTTCTGTTAGACATAGATATGTTTGATATGCTTTATAATAATAAAGTTTATGACTTTATGGTTACAATTGACGGCTTTAGAGAACACCATAATAAACAAAGGGTCACTCATGATGGCGCTGGTACATACGATGTGATTATGACAAATTTGATCGAAATATATAAGCACAAAGAATATAAATTTGCTCATATTAGAATTCGTGTGAATATAACTAAAAACTTATTGAATGATTTGGACAATTTTATTTCTTATATTGACAATACTTTTGGAGATGATTCGAGATTTTCATTCCAGTTTTCGACCGTAATTAATTTTTCTGGTTCCGATTTGCCCGATAATTTGTATGCAAATTCGGGTGATGTAATTTCTAGGTTGATGAAAAACACCACATACGTTCACAAATATTATTCAGAATCACAAAAACTGATAGCAATTGATCCTGGACAAAGGTGTATTGCAAGTAAAAAAAATGCTTTTGTGATCGCACCGGATTTGAGTTTGTATAAGTGTTATTCTCATTATGAATTAAAGGCGAACAAAATTGGTCAAATAAAAGATAATGGTGATTTGCAAATTAACGTTGCGTTACACCGAAAATGGTATTTGAAAAATGAATTCACGCAACAAATCCCAGAATCATGCCAAAGATGTTTTTATCTGCCTTCATGCCACTACGGAAACAAAGTTTGCCCGGTCAGGTATATTAAAGATAACTGTTGCCGTCAACCGTGCCCCTTAGAAAGTGCTTACTTTAGGAGTAAAATTGATGAAACAATAAAATATGCCGCAGAACACGGCCCTTGTAGAATTATTTCTGTCATTGAATAAGAATTATTATAAATTTTCAAAAGGAAGAAATGCATATGAAGAGTACATTCGATGTAATAGTTAAAGTCTTAAAAGAAAATTTTGGAATAATCATTCTTGATGAAGAAGACTTTGCAATAAGTGACTATATTTCTGATTCAATATCATTTATTCAGTTTATTATTGCTATCGAGGAACAAATACAAAGAGAACTTTCTGACGATTTTTTGTATGTTGACGTTTTGGATTCTGCTAAAGGATTTGCTGAAAAGCTAAATGTATTTTTTGAATCATAGCAATTAAGAAATAACTTTGGTCTATATAAAAACTATGTTTGTAACGTTGCCGTGGTTTCTTTCATAAACACATCTATTACAAAGATTATGGAAAAGAGGTTTTAATCATGAAAAAAGTGCTTAAAAAGAAAATAATCAATACATCTTTTGCTGTTCGCTATTTTTCTGGTGAAACGATGTCAATTGCCAATATGGGCTCGCCCGGCGAACCGACTCCTTGCGTTGGTTTCTGCTAAAAATATTCAATAATCGTTTTTTAATTATTACAATCGTTGAGTAAAAGGAAACTACGGCAACGTTCCATTATGTTTGGCATAATAAGGAGCACTTAAAATGATAAAATGCGATATTGCTATTGTAGATAGTGGAGTTGATTTATCTATAGCCCCATTAGCTCAAGGCGTATGCCTTGAAAAAAACAATTATGGATACACTTTCAATCCTAAACTGTCCGACGAAGTTGGACATGGAACAATAATGTATTCAATAATTAAAAATCAAGCGGAATCGGCTAACATTTATGTTATAAAATTGCCTACACAAAGTGAGGATGAGTCAAGTATAATTGAAGCGTTAAAGTTTATAAGAGCGAATATTAGCTGTAAATTGGTAAATATAAGTTTGGGGGTGAAAACAGGCGATAACCTTAATGAATTATATACTCATTGCAAAGAAATTACTGAAAGCGGAACAATTATTGTTTCTGCCTTTGATAATGAAGGGTGCCACTCATTTCCCGCCGCTTTTGACTGCGTGATAGGAGTTGATAGTAAGAATAATTTGGGCGGCAAAACAATATTTGAATATGTTGAGAATAGTCCTATCAATATTCTTGCTATGGGCAGCATACAAAAGATAAAAATGCCAAACAACAAAGTATTATTATGTGGCGGTTCAAGCGTTGCGGGTGCCTACATAACATCTTTTTTGTATAATAATCTTAGTACTTGGAACAGTCTAAACGATGTTCTTGACTTCTTAAAGGAAAAATCTAGATGCGTTTTTAGAAGTCATCACCATCCAAGCACTAGCAATAAAATATTGTTTAACATAGAAAATGCTGCAGTCTTTCCTTTTTCGAAAGAAACACAGGCTTTTTTAAGGTTTTCTGATCACTTGTCTTTCCATATTGATGACTATTACGATGTGAGAAACTCTGGAAAAGTGGGAAGAAAGTTGAGAGATTACTGTGAATTAACTGAATCGAAAAAAACCATTAAAGATATAGATAAGATTGATTTTCGTAATATTGACACGATAATAATGGGGCATTTGGAAGAATTGAATGCGCTTCTCAAAAGAGATTTTAGAAAAGAATTGCTTGCAAAAGCAATAGAAAATAATGTGAATGTTTATTCATTTGATTCATTAAACTATACCAACTTGTTGTCCAACACAAGAATTAGTGTTTTTCATCCTGAGGTCTCTTCAAATGATGTTCCTCAAAATACGATGGGAAAGTTATATAAGATTCCAACGCCTGTTGTTGGAATCTTTGGGACGTCATCGAGCCAAGGTAAGTTCTCATTGCAAATTTCGGTAAAAAAAGAGCTCGAACACCGTGGTTACTCTGTTGGGACAATTGGAACCGAACCGCATTCTCTCTTGTTTGGATTCGATGTCGTTTTTCCCATGGGATATAATTCATCTGTAAATTTGAATTTTGGAGAAACTATTACGTTTCTTAATAATAAAATTCATAAAATGAGTATGCAGGGCAAAGAAATAATTGTTGTTGCTTCACAAGCTCAAACTATTCCATATTATTGTAATAACTTATTAGAGTTTCCGCAGATGCAGCATTCTTTTGCTTTAGGGACTAAACCGGATGCGGTGGTTTTATGCGTTAATTATCATGATGAAATACAATACATAAAAAATACTATTTTCATGCTAACTGGATTAACAGGAGCTTCTGTAATTGCTATTGTTATGTATCCATTAACTTACTCAAACAATTGGAGTGACATTTATGGAAAGCCGACACATCTAATAACTGACATTGAATTCGAAACAAAAGCCTTGTATTGGCAATCTGAATTGCATATTCCTGTTTTTCAGTTGGGGAAAACACATACAACGCAAGAGATATGTCAACGGATTATTGATTTTTTTTAAAAATACTAATAATATGAAAAAGACAACCATTTCGGTTGGTATAAAATTTTTAATTTGTTGAAATGAGTCATTATTGAACTTCAAATGGGGTGGTTCATTGGAGAGTAGTCAGAGATGCATTGCCAAACAAATATTGTTATGCCAAAATTTTGATGCCTGTGAAAGACACTCGAGTGAGATTATGGATAACGTACATATGGTAGTATAAAAAATAGACCATTTTAGAGCACCGAAAACTTATTTATGACTTTAATTCAATAATAAATCTAGAAAATCTGTTTTAGGGGCGATTTTAATTGCACCAAACATTAATTACTAATGTACTAAACAAATTAATATATCGTTGATGGTTTTTAATTCGTCAATCTTATACATTTAACCAATTATCTGAAATTAGAAAGGGGTATATCATTATGAAAAATGATTACATTTATATCACCACACCAATATACTATGTTAACGGCGCTCCGCATGTTGGTCATGCGCACACTAGTGTTATGGGAGATATTCTAAAACGAGAGTACCGAATGCAAAACAAAAATGTTTTTTTTACTACAGGAGTTGATGAACATGGACAAAAAAACCAAAAAGCTATCGAAAAAAGCGGATGCTCAGCACAAGAGTATTTAGACAATAGATGTGCAGAATTTAGAAGTTTAGCGGATAAGTTGAATGTGAAATATGATTATTTTGTCCGCACTTCAAATGAAAGTCACAAAAAGGCCGTTCAATATGTACTAAATGAGGTTAACCACAAGGGATTAATAATTTCTAAAGAGTATGAAGGGCTATACTGTGTAGGATGTGAGATGTACAAAACACAATCAGACTTAGACGAAAATGGTTGTTGCCCAGATCATCAAATAAAGCCGATATTAATGAAAGAAAATAATTATTTCTTTAAATTAAGCGAATATCAAGAGTGGCTCATTGACTATATAAAAACTCATCCTGAGTGGATTCAACCAACACATTATGCAAACGAAATACTGCATCTTTTAGAAGAGCCATTACCGGACCTTTGCATTTCACGTACAAAAGAACGCTGCAATTTAGGTGTGGAACTACCATTTGATTCGAATTATGTTGCATATGTTTGGTTTGATGCGTTGATTAATTATATTTCTAGTATAGGATATCCAGAGAAACAACTTAATTTTGATAAGTATTGGGGCAATAGCGTTCACTTGATGGCAAAAGATATAATCAAAACGCATTGTATTTATTGGCCGATTATGCTTAAAGCAATTGGTTTGGAACCACAGAATCGGAATTATATACATGGCTATTGGACTGGCGAAGGTGGAATAAAAATGTCAAAAACAATAGGAAATGTTGTTGATCCATTTGAAATAATCGAAGAATATGGCGCTGATGCTTTTAGATACTTTTTGGCACGATCCATGGGAGAGAATGACTCGCAAATGAGCAAAGATATTATTAAGAATTGTTACAACTATGAGTTAGTAAATGTTTTAAGCAATGGGCTATACCGAACAGTAAAATTAGCTAATAAAATATGGGGAGGGGTGTATCCCTGTTTGGATTCGCTCAAAGAAGATGATGCCATTTTTCTATCGTCTGTTTATAGTGCGGCAAAAAAGATAAGCGAAGAAACCCCTTCGTTAAATCAGATTAACAATAGAACGAAAAAAGCACTTGAGATTGGAAAACAGGTTAATGTATTTTTTGATAGAAAAGCGCCATGGATATTGGCGAAAGAACAAAATCATTCTGTTTTTGATAGTTGTATTATAGCATGTATGGAGGCATTGCGCATACTTGCAGAAGTATTGTGGCCGATAATGCCCGATTTTTCTGAGAAAATACTTTCTTCCTTAGGAGTTGAAGTGAATTGGGAGAATTATGAATTGGTGAAACACAGACTGCGAGGAGGAAAATTTGCTTCGCCAGCTATGTTATTTATTAGAAAGGAATGATGTTAACAAAGTATATCCACTATGCCTTATAAAATGAACGTGGAAATATACAGCCTCTTGTAGTAGATTTAATGAAACTACTACAAGAGGTGTTTTGCAATTTTATAACAATCCGTTATTAGCCTTTTTACTATTAAGCTAGAAATAGAGTTTAAAAATGAATGCGGAGACGGCATCAGAAATAGCAGCCATCTTGCCGTAAGGTAGGATGACTGCCTTTCGGCGAGGATGTTTGTTACCATGAAAGATGTTTACATAGTCCAGATAAACATTATACGGAATGTCGGACATAGGGGATGTCGATCAAATCACACTCGCAGGCCGCATAAGAAATCTCCGCGATGTAATCGACAGCCAGAGAAGCCTCCGGGGGCTCGACAACCAAATCTTAACTGTAACGCCAAATTCATCTTGCGTTTTTCACAAGGTGAATTTGGCTTTTTACGTTATAACATAAAAATACCTGATATTGTTGCGCTTTGCGGCACAGGATGCCGTGACCCGCCTCGATCAATTGTTTTGTGATTAAAAAAACAATTGATTGGAGGAAGTTGCGGTGAAAAAATACGCACCAAAAAAGGTTTTTGTTTTAGAAAACAATGATTATGTCGAGATAACTTATAAAGAGCTATGTGAGCGAGAGAAATGCGATCCGTCTTACAGGAAAAAGCTTTTTATTCCTCTGCATGGAATGATTATGGAGGTAGACAAAGATGCGTATCTTGAATTTTATAAAACACAGCGTCGGCAAAAATATATTTATGAGCGTTCAAAAGATAATAATGATATATCGTTTGATTCACTTACAACAGCAGATTTTAACGGTGAAAGCATTCTTATAGACAGTGATAATATTGAAGATCAAGCAATACGCAATATTATGTCGAAAGATATCCGCCATGTAATATCCATGCTGAAATCGAGCGATCGGGAACTTATTCATGCGATGTTTTATGAGGGGTTGTCCGAGCGGCAGTATGCAGAACGTTGCGGCGTTAACCGAAATGCAATTCATAAGCGCAAAGTTCGCATCTTAGAGGAACTCAAGAAAATTTTAGAAAGTTAAACATTCATGGTGTGCAGTCCCCTCAACTTTTCGGCATGAAAAGTGAGGGGACTGCTTTCTGTAGGTCTCCGATGCTCTTTGAAAAGTAAATAGTACAACATACCCATTACATTCCCTCTGCCGTCGGCGAAACCGACAAGCTACATGAGCGGATACACAAACTTATCGCTTTTTGACAAGTCTGTTGCATTCATGACTCAGACGATGCGGCGCACCCGCAACGAAGGCCACGAAAAGCAGAGGCACTAACGATACTTGCGTCCAGTCACAGGTCGAGCGTTGAAGCGGTACAGAACCGTGAGCCGTCGCAACCAATGAGGGCGCCCTGCAGCGATCCTGGGGGTGGTGAGATTCCAATGAGGTCAAATGCATGACCGGTGGGTGTGTTCCCCATTAGCCGAGGGATGGCGTGGATCAAATATCGGTTAAAGCACAAAACGATTGATACAAATAGAAGGCGGTCATTTACATCAAAAGTATTTGACCGCCTTTTTATATACTTAAGGAGATTATAATGACAAAGCAAGTAAAGCGAGGCGAAATCTATTATGTCAATCTTTCGCCCGTGATTGGATCTGAGCAAAACGGTATCCGTCCAGCATTGATCATACAGAATGACATTGGCAATAAAAACAGCTGTACTACCATTGTGGCGGCAATTACAAGCAGCCGTACCAAGCCTCGTCTCCCGACGCATGTGACATTTACATCAGATTGCCTGCCGTATAAATCTACTGTTTTGGCAGAGCAAATCAGGACTGTAGATAAAGAAAGATTGGGAAAGCGCATCGGGAAAATAGACCGGGCAGCAATGAAGAATGTAGATCACGCCATTGCGATAAGTTTTGGAATCGATAAAACAGGAGAATGCAGAAATGAATGATACACTTAAAGAGTATCCGGATGTTCTTTCAGTGCGAGAGACATCCAAAATACTTCGCATCGGAATCAATAAAACATACGGTCTTATAAACAGCGGAGCACTGTCGTCCATAAAAATCGGCGGCAAAATCATAGTCCCGAAAGTATGTCTTATGCAGTTTCTTTCGGACACAAAAAATTATCAGGCAAATCCCAAATAGTCTCGCTAAATCGCTGGATATTCCGAGCCAAATGTGATATGGTAGATGTGCCGATGAAGATACCACGTCATTCTGCAAAGCAATAGAAAAACAATTAAAGGAGGAAAAAATGAAAAGGATGACAGGTCGATTGACCGAAAAGAATGGAAAGTGGTATGCCGTAATCAACCTCTATACGCCGGAAGGTAAGCGCAAAGAGAAATGGCAGGGGCTTGACCTTGAGGCGAAAAGAGGTACCAAGTCGGAGGCAAATTACAGACTCAATGAAGTGCTTGCAAAATACAACTCAGGTGAACTTTACTTAATGGATACCATGACGCAGGCAGAAAGAGAGCGAGTAAAGACGGCAAATATGCCTCTGCACGAATACATTACGGAATGGTTGGATCAGTATAAGCACAACATTGCCATACTGACATACAGTGCATACAAAGGCATGGTAGAGTCAAGGATTGTCCCGTATTTCAAGGAAACGAGCCTAACCCTAAAGGATATAACGGGCGAGGATTTGAACGCTTACTATGCATATCTGCTCAACAGCGGATTAAAGGGAATCACGGCGCAAAAGCATCATGCTTTGCTGCACCTTGCCTTTAAGCATGCGGTCAAGCACCGTATTATTCCAACAAATCCTTGCGATCAGGCGAACCGTCCGAAATCCGAAAAATATATAGCGGATTATTATAATGCCGATAAATTAAAGCAGCTTTTGAATTCCTTAGAGGGTGACCCGATGAGGATCGTGGTAATACTGACTATATATTATGGACTCCGCAGAAGTGAGGTTCTCGGACTAAAATGGAGCGCGATTGACTTCAAGGAAAAAAGAATCCACATATGCCATAAGATCATCGAGGATAAGACAAGCGGAAAAACAGTCATCCGAGGGCTTGACGTAATGAAATCCAAGTCATCCTTCCGGAGCCTTCCGCTGATACCGTTCGTAGAAGAAGAGCTTATAAAAGAAAAAGAAAAGCAAGAAGAAATGCAGAGGGTACTGCGTAAAACATATAACAGGAGCTACCTCGAATATGTTTGTGTGAATCCTCTCGGAAACATCATAAAGCCACAGTATGTAACCGAGCATTTCAAAGTGATTCTACGGAAGCACGGTATGGATCAGATAAGGTTTCATGATCTCAGGCACTCATGCGCGACGCTTATGCTGAGCAACCATGAGGAAATGAAAAAAATCCAAGCATGGCTTGGACACAGTACAATAACGATTACCGCAGACACCTATACGCATCTTGATATGTCGGGTAAAGTTACGAGCGCGGAGAAAATCGCAACCTCGCTGGAAATGCTTGCAACATAACTCAATGCCCTGAAATGTGCTTACAAGGACAAAGAAAAAGGAGCCGAAAAGTCACATTTTTCGGCTCCGGTGGCGGAGGGTGTGGGATTCGAACCCACGTGACGTTGCCGTCAAACAGTTTTCAAGACTGCCTCGTTATGACCGCTTCGATAACCCTCCGTATATCAAAACTGCAGAAAACAGTTGATATCGGGTAAATATTGAATTATGAAAATTGCGAGAAAACTGCGAGATGACCTTCTCACAAGGTACACGGAGATGCGCCGAAAACCCAATGGAATCAAGGCTTTCCCAGCTATGTCGGTGACAGAGACAGGAGTTTTTCAAGACCGCCTCGTTATGACCGCTTCGATATCCCTGCGTATTCTGTTTTGCCGTGCGCGGCTTCTCTCGCGCGATCGGCTTCGGAAAGCGGCGGCGCGGTGCGCTCGTTCAGGCGCTTTCGTAACTCAAAGTATATCACAGATTCCGTGCGTTGTCAAGGATTTTTTCCCCGCCCGCGTGCTGCCGCCGCTGCGGCGGTTTTCGCTTCCCGATTGAGCGGATGGGAGATTTTTGAGCGGATGGGAGATTTCCGTGAAGCCTGCGCGGGGCAGAGAGGTCGGGTTTTTCGTGCCGGCTCACGCGCTCGCCGTGCCGCACGTTTTTCATATTTGAGCCCCGGCGCCCCGCCTTGAATAACGCTTCATTTTTTCAATAAAAAATTTTGGGGGGGATTTTTGTTTTCGTGCAACCTGCGGCGAAAAAATCCGTCTATATAGGTGAAGGGAGATATATCCCGCCTGCGTTAAATTTACCGTTCGGCGCGCGGGCGGCGGATCGGACATTTGCCGGGCGGCAAAAGATACATTATTTATTCGGCGTGTGCCGGATACACGAAAGGAGAACTCAAATGAAAAAGATCACAGCAATTCTCACGGCGGCGATTCTG
>OGYO01000458.1_pt1 | contig 20985 bp, 13 predicted proteins | sample 1576561 | NCBI WGS metagenome assembly OGYO01 (sample SAMEA3541507, study PRJEB24748) | human gut metagenome | biome: human gut; feature: human-associated habitat; material: faeces | place: China | collected 2012 | reverse complement strand
CATCACCCCAAAAAAGAAGCAGCACACCCGGGCTGCGGGCGCTGCCGGTGCCGGCGCGGGTCGCAGCCGTGCTCGCAAGGGCGGCGACCTATCGCTGACCGTCGATGTGACGGCCGAGGACGCGTTTCGCGGCGTGACGCACAAGGTCACCTATCGCATTCCCTCGACAGGCGAGCAGCAGACCATTACGGTCTCGGTGCCCGCGGGCGCGGTCGACGGCGGCAAGTTACGCTACAAGCGTCGCGGCGAGTATAGCGTTGCGGGTGGCGAGCGCGGCGACCTGGTCGTGACCACGCATGTGGAGGAGCACCCGCTGTTCAAGCGCAAAGGCGCCGACGTGACCATGGAGGTACCGGTCTCGGTCTACGAGGCGGCGCTCGGCTGCACGGTGGACGTGCCCACACCCGGCGGTGCGACGGTCCGTTTGAAAGTGCCCGCGGGTACCCAGACGGGCAAGAAGTTCCGCTTTAAGGAGATGGGAGCGCCCGACGTTAAGCACCGCGGCCGTACGGGCGCGCTGCTCGTCGAGATCAAGGTGCAGGTCCCCACGAACCTATCCGATGACGAGCGCGATGCCATGACCAAGCTGCGCGAGGCCGACACGCGCGACTATCGCGAGAAGGTCAACCGTTACAAGGCGACGTACTAGGGCGGTCGCGGCGCGCGCCCGCGCCCGCGGGCTTATGATGGACGATAACGAGACGGAAAGGGGTCAGGTAGCATGGCCGAGGACAATAGGAACAAACCGCTGTACATGATCAGCGTGGCGGCCGAGCTGACCGGCATGCATCCGCAGACTCTGCGCGTCTACGAGTCTAAGGGCCTGGTGAACCCCCAGCGCTCGGGCGGTAACACACGCCTGTATTCGCGTGCCGATATCGAGCGTCTGGAGCTCATCAACCAGCTGACTGACGAGGGTATCAACCTTGCCGGCGTGGTGCGCATTCTCGATATGAAGGAGCGTGCCGAGGAGCGCGAGCGCGAGAACGAGAAGCTCCGCGCTCGCGTGCGCCAGCTCGAGGATGAGCTGCACGAGTACAAGATGCAGAAGAAGATCACCGCCCTGGCCCCGCGCGATGGCTCAGTCAACCCCGAGCAAGTTATGCGCAAACTACTGGGCACGGGCGGCGACTTGTAGTTACGCCGGCGCCGCCGGGCACTCATTGGGGACGCACTTAAATGAGTACCCACAGAATGAGAGTGGATAATCTCCCGTTTTTGGCCTCTGCACAGGCTCAAAGCGGGAGATTATCCACTCTCGTCATTTCGGCACTTGGGGACGTTCCTTTTCTGCCGGCACATGGGGACACTCCTTGCGCCAAACCCGTCTTCCAGCCTCCAGCTCATCCTTTACTTTACCTAGATAAAGTGAACGTGTAGATTCGTAACCCACTCGCAACCGTTCTATGGCACGATATTGAACGAATGTATGCTATGCGCCCAAATCTTTTGGGCAGAGTGGGAGACAGTATGGTCAAGCTGTACGAGGACGGCATCTACCTGCGCGGTGGCACCGAGGTTGTGCCTGCGGCCGAGGCTGCCGAACGCGGCATTACGCAGACGCCCGAGGATGCCAAGCGCGGCACCATCGCGTATTCGATCCTCCAGGCACACAATACGTCCGGCGACCCCGAGGCACTCAAGATTCGCTTCGACGCCATGGCGAGCCACGACATCACCTTTGTCGGCATCATCCAGACGGCGCGCGCCTCGGGCATGGAGCAGTTCCCGCTGCCCTACGTGCTCACCAACTGCCATAACTCCCTGTGTGCTGTGGGCGGTACCATCAACGAGGATGACCACGTCTTTGGCCTCTCTGCGGCCAAGAAGTACGGCGGCATCTTCGTTCCGCCGCACATCGCGGTTATCCACTCCTTTATGCGCGAGAACTTCGCCGGTTGCGGCAAGATGATTCTGGGCTCGGACTCGCACACCCGCTACGGCGCCCTGGGCACCATGGCCGTGGGCGAGGGCGGCGGCGAGCTGGCCAAGCAGCTGCTGCGCGACACCTACGACGTTGCCTATCCCGGCGTCGTGGCCATCTACCTCACGGGCGCCCCGCGCCCCGGCGTTGGCCCGCACGACGTGGCGCTCGCCATCATCCGCGCCGTCTTTGCCAAGGGCTACGTCAAGAACAAGGTCATGGAGTTTGTGGGCCCCGGTATCGCGAGCATGACGACCGATTACCGCAACGGCGTCGACGTCATGACCACCGAGACCACCTGCCTTTCCTCCATCTGGGCAACCGACGAGGACACGCACGCATTCCTGACCATGCACGGCCGCGGCGACGACTACCGCGAGCTCAAGCCCGCCGATGTCGCCTACTACGACGGCTGCGTCGAGGTCGATCTGTCGAGCATCAAGCCCATGATCGCCCTGCCGTTCCATCCTTCCAACGGCTTTGAGATCGACGAGCTCAATGAGAACCTCGAGGACATCCTGCACGAGGTCGAGCTCGAGGCCGCCAAGATCGGCGAGGGCAAGACGCACTTTAGCCTGCTCGACAAGATCGTCGACGGCAAGCTGCACGTGCAGCAGGGCGTTATCGCCGGCTGCTCGGGCGGCAACTACGACTCCGTGGTCCAGGCTGCCCGCGTGCTCAAAGGCGCCAACACTGGCTGCGGCGAGTTTTCGCTGTCGGTCTATCCCACGAGCCAGCCCGTGGCGCTCGAACTCACGCGTCGCGGCTATATCTACGACCTTATGGAGGCCGGCGCGATCGTGCGCACGGCGTTCTGCGGCCCGTGCTTTGGCGCCGGCGATACGCCCGCCAACAACGGCCTGTCCATCCGCCACACCACGCGCAATTTCCCCAACCGCGAGGGTTCCAAGCCGGGTAATGGCCAGCTGAGCGCCGTGGCTCTGATGGATGCCCGCTCCATCGCGGCGACGGCTGCCAACGGTGGCGTCCTGACCCCGGCGACCGACCTGCCCGAGGAGACTTGGGACGAGGCCTGCGAGTACACCTTTGATGACGCGCCGTACAAAAAGCGCGTGTACTGGGGCTTTGGCAAGGCGGAGCCTGCCGACGAGCTGGTCGAAGGTCCCAACATCAAGCCGTGGCCCGCGATGGAGCCGCTCGGCGACGACATCCTGCTCAAGGTGTGCTCCAAGATCATGGACCCGGTCACCACGACTGACGAGCTCATTCCCTCGGGCGAGACGAGCTCCTTCCGCTCCAACCCGCTGGGTCTGGCCGAGTTTACGCTCAGCCGCCGCGACCCTGCCTACGTGGGCCGCTCCAAGGAGGTCGACGCGGTGGAAAAGCGCCGCGTTGCCGGTGAGTCCGCAGGCGACCTGGCGGCGCTCGATGCCGAGCTTGCCGGCGTGTTCGAGGCGCTGGCCGGCGCGGGTGTCGCGGCCGATGCCAAGGCGACCGAGTACGGCTCCATGCTCTACGCCAAGAAGCCGGGCGACGGTTCTGCCCGCGAGCAGGCTGCGAGCTGCCAGCGCGTGATCGGCGGCCTGGCCAACATCGTCCACGAGTACGCCACCAAGCGTTATCGCTCCAACGTGATGAACTGGGGCATGGTGCCCTTCCAGATGGAGGTGGAGCCCAACTTTGAGGTGGGCGATTACGTTTTCGTGCCGGGTATCCGTGCCGCGCTCGATGGCGATCTGAAGGACATCGCCGCCTACGTGGTGCGCGCCGACGGTGCGGTCGAGCAGATTGAGCTCTATATTGCCGATATGACGGCCGAGGAGCGTGCCATCGTCAAGGCCGGCTGCCTGATCAACTACAACAAGTTCAAGGCCGCTGCCGAGTAACGCACTTAATTGTCCGCCCGGGGCTTACCCTTTCCCGCTCGCTCACGCGCTTCGCGAGGGTCGCGTTCGGGAAAGGGTAAGCCCCGGGCTACATTTCTGCGTTCTCGTTGGGTCTTGAGGGGCGCCAAAAAATAGACTTGCTTGATGCCGTCCCTGTTATCGGGGCGGCCTCTTTTTTGAGACTGGTATCGCTTTGGCTGCCACAAGGGGGAGTGGGCACCTTTGTGATGGTTCGGTTTGTCTCGATCTGTAACATCTTGGCTGTTAGAAGCGAGCCTGGTGTTACAGATTGAGATTTTCGTACGGGGCTTCGCGCTTTGTCTCGATCTGTAACATCTAGGCCCCTATTTGCCGAATAGTTGTTACAGATCGAGACAAACGGGTTGCCGCCGATCACTTCATCTCAATCTGTAACATCTAGGATCGAAAAGGGCCGCTAGATGTTACAGATCGAGACAGTGGAACATCGGAGCCGAAACCACCACAAAGGTGCCTGCCTGGTGGGTCCTTATTTCGATGGGGTCCAGGTTATTTCATCGTCAAATAGCCAAGTGCGTGCTGAGCCGCTGTCGCGCGCTGTCTGCGGATCGGGCTCGCAGGTTTGTTCGTAGGCATCCTCGGTACACCGATCCATAAAATCGACGACTGCCGTCTGGTCGCCTTCCATGACGTAGATTACGTCGCCATCCGAGATATAGACTCCCGGTCCTTCATTGTCCACGCAGCCGGGGTCGTATGAGACGTTGCACAGTCTGCTCCCGTTTGCCGCATCGAGTTCAAGGGTCGAATGATACCCGCCATTCATTTGGCTGTTCTTGGCTCGATATATTACGGCGCCGTACCACCGCTTAAACGTCTTGCCTTTGAGCAGCTTGGCTGCCTTACCGATAAGCTGCTCATCTTGGGTATAGCGCGTGGCTCCAAGTTCGATTCGGGGATAGTTGCTGACCCCAAGCGCTGCGGGCGTACCGTCAAAATCGACGGTGATCGAATCGGGTTTGACGATATCGGTGAGGATTTCGATGGGATAGCTTACGGTCTCAATCGCTGCCTGCGTTGCAGAGGCGGGGAGAAATGCGAGATAGATAATTCCTACGCCGACTGCGGTAATCGCAAACGCTAAGACGAGCAGGCCGATATAGGTGGAGCGTTTCACGGCGGGTACCTCGCAAACAGCATGCATTCATTAAGATAAGTGATACCAGCTTACGACAATATTCAAAAGAAAGCGACCGCCCGGAATGAGAGGGCTAAAAGGCCCTATTGGGCTTCGATTTGATCTCTAATAGGAGTATTTGCCTCCCCTCATTCTGGGCGAGGGGTCAAAAATTGAGTTCACGAGTTTTGCGCAATACTATTCTCACTAAACTCGCTATTTTCACTATAAGCACTATAAAAACGACAGGGACGATGACGAGAAAGTTGTGGCGTACGATAGCCAAGTCGTTTAGGCCGGCACCCTTGTCTTGAATCTCCATCTATATCTGCGCGAACGGGCTATCGGTGGCTCTCGATTTCGTCGCTGTGTTCTCGTTGGATCTTGTGGGACGCTAAAAATAGACTGGGACCACCACAAAGGTGCCTGTCCCCTTTGTGGTGGTCCGTTTGTTTCTCGATCTGTAACAGCTGGGGACAAAATGTGCCGTTAGTTGTTACAGATTGAGATTTTCAGATGAGCCTTCGCGGTTTGTCTCGATCTGTAACATCTGGGACCCAATTTGCCGAGTAGTTGTTACAGATTTAGACAAACGGTTGCCGGCGGTCATTTTTATCGTGTATTTGCCAACGCGCGTCGCCATGCGAGTGAGGACACGGCCATTTCCGTCGCCGATGCGCGAAAGGGCATCAGGCGGGCATATGACGAGTTCGAGAGCTCCGTTCTGGATGTCGCCCTTGCGCCGTTGCCCCACCATGGCAATCGAGTACCTCATCGCTATGGCGAGCTGCGAGGGAAACGTATCGACCAAGCAGATTGCAGACAGGCTGAACCTGCCCGCCACGAGCCTAACGTCTACACGGCGTGAGTTTATAAAAGCTCAGGTAATCGATGCGCCTTCGCGCGGCGTGGTGAGGTTCTCGATTCCATTGCTGCGCGAATATCTGCTCAAGAGCTCGAATGTAATTCTATCGAGATATTGATATCCATCGGATGGACTAAGGGGGTCAAGAGTCAGCGTCGGAGACCAAAAGCGGCCTCCAGCACGGGTGGTTGCCCCCAATCCCAAAGAAGCCGCCGCTAGGATGGCCCTAGTGGCGGCTCCTTGTATCGTAAAGCGGATATGTCCGATTGCGATTAAATGGCAAGTCCTGCCTCATAGCCCTCGCGTGAGGCGACGAGCGCGTTGCCGGCCTTGATAGCGCAGCCGACGACCTGCACGTTGTCGCAGTGCTTGCGCGCGGCATCCTCGAGCGGATTATAGGCGCGGTAGCCAAAGGCGCTGATCACGGTTGCCGCGGGCAGCGTATGCTCAGCACCCTCAGCATCGGTGAAGTGCACGGCAAAACCCTTGCCGGCATTATTGCTGCTACCGGCCTCGCCGCTCCAGCTGGCGATATCACTCGAGACTTCAACATCGCTCTCAACGCTCTTGACGGTGGCGTTCACATGCGACTTGACGCCGCTCGCGGCCATCATCTCCATAAAGGCGCCCTTGGTGATGGGCATCATGTCCAGGCACAGCCCGTCGCGCATCTCGAGCACCGTCACGTCGTCGCGGTACTGGGCCACAAAGTCGGCGGTCTCGGAGCCCACCTCGCCGCCGCCGCACACCACGACGGGACCGGGCGCTACCGTTGCCTTACCCAGCAGTACGTCCTCTGCCGCCACGGCATTCTCGATGCCGGGGATGGGTGGGTTCATGGGCTTGGCCCCCGTGGCGATCACAATCGCGTCGGCGCTAAATGCCTCGATACCGGCCTCGTCGACCTCGACGCCCAGGTGTACGGGAACACCGAGCTCCTCAAGATCGGCGCGCAGACTGCTCACGTATGTGGCGAGTTCGCCCTTGCCCACGGGGTAGGCGGCGGAGCGGAACTGGCCGCCCAGTTGCTCCTGGGCCTCAAAGACCTCAACGGCATGGCCGCGACGCGTTGCCGTTGCGGCCGCTTGCAGGCCGGCGGGGCCGCCGCCGATCACCATGACACGCTTGCGGTCGGCCTCTGCCACGGGCTCCATTTCGTTCTCGTACTCGCGACCCACGCGCGGGTTGACAAGGCAGGTGACCTCGGAGTCGATGTAGAGCGGGAACTCGCAGCCCTGCAAGCAGCCGATGCACTGGCGGATGTTGCAGGTCTTGCCGCACTTTGCCTTCTCGGGCAGATGCGGGTCTGCGAGCGAGCCACGACCCATGGCCACAAAGTCCGCCGTGCCCATCTTGAGCAGGGTGTCGGCCATCTCGGGGTCGTTGACGCGGTTGGAGAGGATCACCGGGATGCTCACGACCTCCTTGATGAGCGCGCTGCGCTCCATGTTGATGGCGTGCGGGGTGAACATCGGAGCGATGACCTGGTCCGTGGGCTTGCTCGCGTACATGCCGTTGGAGCAGTTGATAGCGTCAAAGCCAATCTCTTCCAGATGGCGGCAGAGCTGCAGGGTCTCGGCGATGGTGCGGCCACCGGGGACCAAGTCTTCGCTCGACACGCGCACGATGATGGGGAAGTCGGCGCCCACCTGCTCGCGCATGGCGGCGATGATCTCGTCGACGATGCGCACACGGTTGTCGAAGCAGCCGCCGTACTGGTCGACGCGGCGGTTGACGGCGGGCGAGAGGAACTCGGCCAGCAGATAGCCATGGGCACAATGCAATTCGATTCCGTCAAAACCTGCCTGCTTGGCGCGGTCTGCGGCGAAGCCAAAGTCGGCTACAAGCTGGTGAATCTCGTCGACGGTCATCTCCTGCGCGGGGCCCTGGCAGGCCGGGCAGGTGGTGGCACTCGGAGCCTGGAGCGGCATGCCAAAAGTGGACTGCGGCATCACCTGGCGACCGGGGTGATACATCTGGCAGAAGATTTTGGAGCCGTGAGCGTGGACCGCATCCGTGAGCTCGACATTGCCGGCGATCTGCCCGTCATTCCAGAGTCCCGGGATGCGGGTGTAGCCCTTGCGGTTCTCCTGCACGCAGTAGTCCTCGGTGATGAGCAGGCCCCAGCCGCCCTTGGCCTTCTCCTCCATGTAGCGCAGATAGCGCGGGGTGATGGTGCCCTCGAGGTTGCAGTAGTTGGTGACCATGGCAGGCACTACCAATCTGTTGGGGATTTCGCAGCTGCCGATTTTCATCGGCGAGAACAGGGTATCGAGTTTCATAACCTCTCCTTTAGCGGTGTGCCGGGAAGCCTCCCTACCCGGCGTTCTGGGATAATGCTCAGGGTGGGGGTAACCCCCAGGTCAAGGAGAATCGGGGGAGCCAGATGCGCTATACGCAAAAAGACATCCGGGAGCGACTGGGGTTCTCGCGCGACACGCTGCGTTTCTACGAGCAGCGTGGCATCATCAAGCCCGAGGTCGATCCCAAAAACGGGTACCGCTACTACGACGACTGGCAGGTCAACCTGCTCTGGGACGCCAAATACTACCAGGGTATGGGCTTTAGCCTGGCCGAGGTGCAGGAGATCCTCCAGCGCGAGACGCTCGGCGGTCTTCGCGAGCGCATGGCGGGGCGCACGGAGGAGCTCGAACGCGAGCTGCGCATCAAGCGGTTGGTTCTGCGCGAGACGGAGCATCAATTGGACAATATGAGGCAGATCGAGGGCTCGCTTGGCACCTATAGGGTCGTTGAGTATGAGGGCTGCCTGTTTGTCCCCAAGCGCCGCGACCACAGCTTTGATACCAAGGTGACCCCGGCGACCGAGTTCGGCAACAGAAACGTCGGCCTCATGGCCCCCTACTTTTGGTTTCCCGACATTTCCGAGCCCCACTACCACTGGGGCTATGCGATGCGCGCCTCCACGTACGAGGCGCTTGGTGAGCACGTGGGCACGGGGCACTACGAGCAGTTTGCCGGCGGGCCCGCGCTCATGACCTACCTGGATGCCGGCGAGCGCGGGAGTTTTTCGCGCCCGCTTTTCCAGGGTCTGATCAACGAAGCCGATGCACGTGGGCTTCGGTATGTGGGAGCGATTCACGGTGTGCTCGTGGCCCGCGTGCACGAGGGCGAGCGTTACCATCGCTACCTCCGCGCCTATCTGCCGCTCGTCGACTAGACGGTTGAAACCACCACAAAGGTGCCTGTCCCCTTTGTGGTGGTTCGCATGTCATGAGAGCACTCAGAAAATCTTATATATAGAGACTTAGATTTGTGTATAAGATCGCGCAAAGCTGGCAACAATACTGCTCGAACAACGTGAAGCCGCCCCGTAGGGCGGCCGCCCCAAGAGAGGTGATTCCATGAGAATCGATAAGCTAGCAATGACGTCGCGCGAGGCGTTACAGACCGCCATGAGCACGGCTGCCGACGCACAGGCCGGCGCGGTGGAGCCGATTCACCTGCTGTCCGCCCTGCTCGGTGCCGGCGAGCGCAATATCTCCGTGATCATCGAGCGCATCGGTGCCGACCCGGCCCAGCTCGCACGCTCCACGCAGGATGCCATCGACCATGCGCCCAAGGTTTCGGGCGAGGGCCAGCAGATGGGTCTTTCCAACGAGCTCGTCCGCGTCATCGAAAAGGCCGAGAAGAAGGCCACCAAGATGGGCGACAGCTTTGTGGTGACCGAGCATCTGCTGATGGCGCTTGCCGAGGACAAGGGCGAGGCCGGCCGCGTGCTGCGTGACGCCGGCGTGACCAAGGAGCGCATCGAGCAAGTCTACGAGGAGCTGCGCGGCGATGACCGCGTGACGTCTGCCGAGGACAAGACCCAGTTTGAGGCGCTGGAGCAGTACGGCCGCAATATCTGCGACCTTGCCCGCGCCGGCAAACTCGACCCGGTCATCGGCCGTACCGACGAGATCCGTCGTACCATCCAGGTCCTGTCCCGTCGCACCAAGAACAACCCGGTGCTCATCGGCGAGCCGGGCGTCGGCAAGACGGCCATCGTCGAGGGCATCGCCCAGCGTATCGTGGCCGGCGACGTGCCGAGCACGCTGCGCGACCGCGACCTTATCGAGCTCGACATGAGCGCGCTGGTCGCCGGCGCCAAGTACCGCGGTGAGTTCGAGGACCGCTTGAAGGCCGTGCTCAAGGAGGTACAGAAGTCCGAGGGCAAGGTCATCCTGTTCATCGATGAGCTCCACACCATCGTGGGCGCGGGTGCCACCGAGGGCTCCATGGACGCCGGCAACATCCTCAAGCCGGCGCTTGCTCGCGGCGATCTGCACGCGATCGGCGCGACCACGCTCGACGAATACCGCAAGTACATCGAGAAGGACGCGGCGCTTGCCCGTCGTTTCCAGACCGTGATGGTCAGCGAGCCTACCGTCGAGGACACCATCTCGATCCTGCGTGGCCTCAAGGAGAAGTACGAGATCTTCCACGGCGTGCACATCACCGATAGCGCGCTCGTGGCTGCCGCCGACCTCTCCGATCGCTACATCGCCGACCGCTTCCTGCCCGACAAGGCCATCGACCTGGTCGATGAGGCGGCAAGCCGCCTGCGCATGGAGCTCGACAGCATGCCGGTCGAGATCGACGCCACCACGCGTCAGCTCACTCAGCTGCAGATTGAGGAACAGGCGCTCATGAAGGAGACCGACGACGCCTCCAAGGAGCGTCTGGAGGCCCTGCGCCAAGAGATTGCCGAGGTCCAGGAAAAGCTCAACGTGCAAAAGGCCGGCTGGCTCAACCAGAAGAACGCCATCGACCACGTGCAGGAGCTTAAGGGGCAGCTCGACGAGGCCAGAAGCGAAGAGGAGCGCGCGACGCGCAACGGCGATCTGGGCCGTGCGTCCGAGCTACGCTATTCCGTGATCCCGGGCCTGCAGCAGCAGATTCAGGATTCCGAGGCTGCGCTCGAGGCACAAAAGCAGCAGGACGGCGAAGGCCTCAACGAGCAGGTGGCCTCCGATGAGATCGCCGAGGTCGTGAGTGCCTGGACCGGCGTGCCCGTGTCCAAGATGATGCAGGGCGAGCTCGACAAGTTGAAGGGCCTGGAGGGCGAGCTGCATAAGCGCGTCATCGGCCAGGACGAGGCCGTCTCCGCCGTTGCCGCGGCCGTGCGCCGCAGCCGTGCTGGTCTCTCCGACCCGGACAAGCCCATCGGCAGCTTCTTCTTCCTGGGCCCCACCGGCGTAGGCAAGACCGAGCTCGCCAAGGCGCTGGCCGAGTGCCTGTTCGATGACGAGCGCGCGCTCGTGCGTATCGACATGTCCGAGTACATGGAGAAGTTCAGCGTCCAGCGTCTGATCGGTGCGCCCCCGGGATACGTGGGTTACGACGAGGGTGGTCAGCTCACCGAGGCTGTGCGCCGTCGTCCGTACTCCGTGATTTTGCTCGACGAGATGGAGAAGGCTCATCCGGATGTCTTCAACGTGCTGCTGCAGGTGCTCGACGACGGTCGTCTGACCGACGGCCAGGGTCGTCAGGTGTCCTTCAAGAACACGATCATCATCATGACATCTAACGTGGGCTCCAAGGCTATCGCCGAGCTTTCCGGTAAGGACGAGGAGGAGATGCGCCATCAGGTTGACGCGGCCATGGCTCAGACCTTCCGCCCCGAGTTCCTCAACCGTATCGACGATATCGTGGTGTTCCATCCGCTCGGCATGGCGCAGATTGAGAAGATCGTCGATATCCAGCTCGCCGACGTCCGCGCACGTTTGGCCAAGGAGCGTATGACGCTTGCCATCACCCCGGCGGCCAAGCAGATGCTCGCCGTGGGCGGCCTGGACCCGGTCTTTGGCGCCCGTCCGCTCAAGCGCCTGGTCCAGCGCGAGGTCGTGGACGCCATCGCCGCCGCCATCATCGACGGTACGGTGCGCGAGGGCGATCAGGTGACGGTCGATGCCGACAAGGACGGCGGCTTTACCGTCGTGTGCGATAACACGCCGACGGCCACCTACGAGGTCCCAGACGCCGAGTAGATTTTGGGACCGGCTTAAAACCGCCCCTCATCGCAAAACGCCAAGGGCGGCGGATCCAATTGGATCCGCCGCCCTTTTTCGTGCGACAATCGATGATGTTGAACGGATGCGATGCAAGGAGATGCGCAGATGACAGACAAGAACAAGACGAACACGCCGGCGACCGATGCCGCACCCGCCGCACCCAAGCCTGCGCCTAAGCCGGCACCCAAGCCGCGCGACCCCTACATCCGTGCCGAGAACGAGGATGACGACGGCTACGATCCCTACAGCGACCGCCGCCCCGAGCGCGAGCCCCTCTTCGAAGCCGACCCCTGGCGTTAAGTAGCTCATTTGGGACGGGGCTTTTTTAGCTACTTTGTTTTCGGCTAGAGGCGTTCATGCCTGCCCCCTCGGCCGCTCGATATCCTCCGGGAGGGGCCACTAATAGAAAACTTGCTTATCCATTAATCAAGATACGCATAATCTTGCTCTCCTGCTAATCAAGAATCGTTATAATCTTGATTAGCAGGAGAGCAAGATTGGAGAATTATGGCATTCAACGACTTGGTGGCTCAAAAAATAAAGGACTTTGAGCAACAGGGGATTCCGCAGGTCTTTGAGCGCGACCTTGATCTGGGCAACCCGCAGGAGCCAAAGCGCGACAACATCGTATATGTGATTGTGGGCGCCCGTCGTTGTGGAAAGACGTATCGCCTGTATCAGGAGATACGGCGGCTTCAGGGCCAAGGCGTCGAGCTTGACCGGATGCTATATTTCAATTTTGAGGATGAGCGCTTGCGTCCGTATGAGCCATCGCTACTAGCGGACGTGCTCGATACATTCTATGCACTATATCCTGCTGCTCGAGGCGAGGGCGCCTACCTTTTCTTTGACGAGATCCAGGAAATACCCGAATGGGGTGCGTTTCTGCGACGCGTGGTCGATACGGAGAAGGCGACCGTTTACGTGACGGGATCTTCTTCTAAGATGCTGTCCTCAGAACTTAAGAGCGAGTTCAGGGGCCGTTCTCTTGTGCGAGAGCTTTTTCCGTTGAGTTTTTCGGAATACGTCCGATATAAGACGGGGGGCGTTCCTGAGTCGAACGCGCCCTTCTCCTCAAGCGCTGCAGCGTTGCTCCGACACCATCTGGTCGGATATCTCGAGCGAGGGGGATTCATCGCGACACTTGAGCAGACGCCCGCAGACGCGATTCAGCTGCTACAGGAATATGCGTCGCGAACGGTCGCCATGGACGTCGTTGAACGTTACGACGTCAAGAACCCCCGTTTGGCCTCGCTGTTTCTGGCGCGGTGCATGGCATCTTCGGGACGAGAGCTGTCAGTGAACAAAGTGTACAACGAGTTCAAGAGCAGACAGATATCCGTCAGTCGAAATACGCTCAGCGACTTACTTGAGTATTACGAGGACGCCTACCTGCTGTTTTCGGTGCCGGAGTTCACGCGTTCGCTTGCAAATAATACGCGGTCTGCGTCTAAGGTCTACGCCGTCGATCCTGCGATGTTCGGAGCGTTCTCCCCCGCATCGGCATTGGATCATGGTCAGAGGCTCGAGACCGCGGTGTTCAATGCGCTCAGAAGAAGGACCCCCGCCGTGCGGCCCGGTTCGGTTTGCCGCCTGCTGATTAAAGATAAGAATAAAAGCCATGAGGTGGACTTTGTGGCTGGGGATGCACTGCTCATGCAGGCTTACGGCCTGATTCAGGTAAGTGTGGATATGACAAGCGAGAAAACGCGCGAGCGCGAAATTGCCGCGCTCGATGCCGCGATGGCCCAGTTTGATCTTGGCGAGTCGTCAATCGTTACCATGGATGAGCAGGCCGATATTCCATGCAAACACGGCGTGGTACATGCTGTGCCCGCATGGAAGTGGCTCCTTTCCTAATCGTCTATGGATTTGCGAGGCCAGGACTCAGGTGTCATGGTCCGCTAGTCCTGGGCCTTGATGCTCGGCAGGAGAATCTGGGCGAGGTAGTCGCTCTCGAGTTTGGTCGCGGCGTCGGCTTTGCCGTCTTTGCCGACCAGTACGTTCTTGATCTGGCTATAGGTGTAGCGGTTGCCGGTCGTGAGCTCGACAAGCTCAATGGCCGAGTCCATGGGGTAGGTCGACACGGGATTCTGCGTCCGTCCGTTGATGGTCTGGGGCACCACGTACGGATAGACGGGGCCGCTGGCGTAGACGGTATAACCGTTGCCTAGGTTGGCCGCACCCAAAACCGTATCGCCCTCATCGGGCGTAAAGCTCTCGCCCTCGCGCACCGCGACGAGCGTCACAATCGGCGTATCGCTGTCGCCGGCAAGATAGATGCATAGCGTGCTGCCATTTTGCCAAGTCTCGACCTTGCCGTACCATTCGACGGGGATATCGAGCTGGTAGAGGTCGGTTGCCTTGTGACGGGCGTCGGCATCACGGGCCGCCTGTGCCTTTTGCGCGCCCACGGCATTGACGGCGGCATTGCGACGCACAGTTGCCGCCTGCTGGAGCACCTTGGCGGTGGCGGCGGAGCTCGCGCCTCCCTCCTCGGCATATTTGGCGGCGGCATCGATCTGGTCGTCGGTTACCGTGTCGGCCGAAGGCACCTTGAGCTTAAAGGTGACCTGGGCACTTAAATCCTGTCCATCGCTCTTAACGGTGACCTGCGTCTTGGTGGTCGGGACGGTATAGATGGTGCCGTCGGCCGCGATGGGGGAGGCAGCGATGGAGAGCGTGTAGTCACCGGGTAGTAGTTTGATGCCACGGCCGTGCTCGTCAACATAGAGTGTTTCGCTTACGGAGGATCCGTCAGAATCCTGGCCACTCACCTGTACGGGAATCTTGGAGCCGGTGGAACAGTCGAGCCCCGCGGCATGTACGCCAATCTGCACCGACATCATCGTGTGGGCATTGGCGGCGACAGCGGCAGCCTGCTCTTGCTGATATCCGTTCCAGGCAGCATAGCCTGCACCACCGGCGACGAGCGCGACGGCCACGACACCGGCGACCATCAGATTGCGGCGCTTGGGCGACATCTTGCGATGGCGAACCTCGGCCTCGCGTGCCGAGGGGACGGACGGAAGGGGAATATCGCCCATGGCGATGGTCTCGTCCACGGCTGGTGCGGAACCCAGGCCAGGAAGCTCGCGGGTCAGCGAATCCTCGGCCGGCAAGCTGTCGAGCAAGACGGTTTCCTCGCCCGTGTCGGATTGGAGCTGATTGCCGGCCTCGCTTTCGGTGTCTTCGTGACCTGCCTCATCTTTGGCAGGCTCAACGTCGTCTGCATCCTGATCATCGGACTGCGCCTCGGCTTCCGGCTCATCCTGCATACCAACGCCCGAATCGTCAAACGCAATCTCATCGAGTGAAATCCGGTCTAAGCTCTCCAAGGCCTCAGCGCAAGCTTCTGCATCTTGGGTCGCATCCTCTTGGCCCATCGTCTCATCTTTCATATATCCCCCAAGCTCAATCTCGGGACAACAATGTACCCAAAAACAAGGTCATATAGAGCTGTCAGGCGATCGGAAATCTGATTTTATCTGTGCGAGAGGTTTTGAATGTGTGTGCGAATGGAATATGTGCGTGAATGCGCGCAACAACAAAAAGCCCCGGAAAGCGGGCGAATCGCTTTCCGGGGCTGCGCATGACGCGCGATTGCGGTATCGGCTAAGTTTGCCTACATTCAAATGTGGACGGAATAAACATGTTACTCGGCGTGCGCGTAATCCACCTTGGCACGGCGAGCGGTGGCCTTCTCCCAATCGCTGGTGCCCTCAAAGACATCCTGCTTGTAGGGATTGCGGCCGAGCTTCTTGGCGCGGTAAGCGATGTAGATGATCGCGGCGACGTTGGCGACCAGTGCGGCGATCGAGACCGCGGTAGCGGCGCCGGGGTCGAGCGTGGAGTGGGTCACAAAGATGGACTCCTCCTGGAAGTACGGGAACACCTGGGCAAACATGCACCAAATAGCAAGCGTAAAGGCGCGGTTCTGGATCCAGCCGCCCTTGTTCCAGATAAAGGCGGCGACGGTGGGCGCCAGCAGCAGCGCAAAGCCGCAGAACCAGGAGTGGGTGGGCAGGCAGTTGTAGGTGTAGCAGAAGTTCCAGATATCGTAGGCGATGATGTAGACCCAGGTCATGTCGGGCCACAGCATGTCGGTCTGATCCTCGGAGGCGTAGACGCTCCACCAACCGGTCATGCAGAAGATATTGATGATACCGGCGATGCCGTTGAACACGTTGTTCCAGCCGGCAAGCTGCGTGGCGCCCTCGGAGGTGACCCAGGTGGACTCGCCCAGGACAAAGAAGTGATAGGCGCTCTCGAAGTCGGATACGACGGCGATCATGATGTTGATGGCAACGATCACAAACGGCCACGCGCGGAACCAATGCGCCTTGCCGATCTTGCCCCACTGATACTTAATGGCAATGAAGCCCCAGCAACCGGCCAGCGCCGCGTATACCTTGGCGTAGTGGAACCAGCTGTTCTGGTACACATGGGTGGGGTTGGTGAGCGCCCACTCGGCGCCCTGTGAGACGCCGATGGCGATGGCGACGCAGTAGATGGTCATGGCAAGCGGAGCTACGCCAAAGATGATTGCCGCGCCCAGCTTGGTGCGGCGGCCGACCTCGTTGAGCACGATCAGGCCGATAAAGACCATCGCCCAGCCGACCCAGTGGATAAGGGTATCGCTACCCCAAACATCGAACAGCATGCTGCTCTCCTTTCATGCGCCCGCGTCCCCTCTTCCGTCGCGGGCAGTTTGGCAAAATGTCGTCAGTTCCTGGGCTTGCGCTCGGGATACTTGGCGGTGTAGCCCTCGATGTGGAGCGTCGAGGCGATAATCTCCTTGACCGTCTCGTCGGGCACATCGGGGTGCGTGCGGATATACATCAACAGTCCCATGATGAGGGTGTAGAACGTCTCGTAAACATGGTCGATGCGCAGGTCGTGATGGGCGACAAAGTCCACCACGGTGGTGTCGCAAATGTATTGCGCCACGCGCTGGACCACATTGTGCAGAAAGCCGCCGTAGAGCGCGCCGCTGCTCGAGGTGAGCGTGCTCGGCAGCTCGTGGCCGCTCACGACCAGACGCTTAAAGAGTGGAGCGACGGTGTCGAGCGCGCCTTCGATGTCGCCAACCGTGCGGCTGGCGTTCCACTGCTCGAGCTCGGAGATAAAGCCGTCGATCGCCTCGTCCATAACAGCGGTGACGGCGGCGTCCATATCGGCAAAGTAGTGGTAGAACAGTGAGCGCGTGCAGCCGGCCCGTTTGGTCACGGCCGATACCGAAAGATGGGATACGCCCAGCTCGGAGCTCACGTCGCGCACGGCGGCGAGAATCTCGCGACGGCGCTCGTCACCCGTCAGGCGCTTTGCCGCGCTGTCGGGTGCGGGGACGGTGTCGGCAACAGAGATATTCGCCGTGTTATCGCTCATGTGTTTGCCGCCTTTCATCCGTTCGGGCCCGACCGTTCGCCTAACAGTCTTGAATATTGTTGACGGTTCGTCAATACTGTTTTTGACACAATGTCAACAATAACGGGTGAACGGCGTGGGGGCATGTCGAACCCGTAAGAAGAGGGGTGCCGCGGCCTCGCCGGGCTGTGGCAAGAGAAGGGACAACCATGATTCTCAACGGACCGGGAATTAGCTACACCGAGCCCGATATCGGTTCGGAGTCCGTGCCGCCGCTGCCGGAGCATCCGCGCGAGGCCATCGTCAAACTGTGCGAGCACTGCACCAACCGCCTGCTGCATCGCGATGAGCTGCTGGGCTACGAGTACTGGTCGTTTGCCGAGGCCGCAACCGACGAGCAGGCCGAAGTGCTCTGCAAGATGAAGATGCGCCGTCCCTACACGCTGCCCGAGATGGTCAAGATCACCGGCATGCCCGAGGCCCAGATCGAGAAGATGCTCGACGACATGAGCTACACGGGTCTGCTCGAGTACAACTGGGAAAACCCCGAGCGCGCCAAGCAATGGGTGCTGCCCATGCTGGTGCCGGGTTCTGCCGAGTTCCTCAACATGCGCGTGAGCCAGCTCGAGGAGCACCCGGTCTACGCCAAGTTCTTTGAACAGGCATCCAAGGGCCCGCTGTCCCGCGCCACGCCGATGGTGCCGCCCGGAGGCGCCGGTATCGGCATGCACGTCATTCCGGTCGAGAAGGCCATTGACGCCACGAGCAACTCGGTGCCTATTGAGCATATCGAGCACTGGCTCGACAAATACGAGGGTAAGTATGCCGCTAGCACCTGCAGCTGCCGCGCGAGCCGTCGCGTGATGGGTGAGGGCTGCGCCGACGACCCGGCAGATTGGTGCATCGCCGTGGGCGATATGGCCGACTACGTGGTCGAGACCGATCGTGGCCATTACGTGACCCGCGACGAGGTTTACGACATCTTGCGCCAGGCCGAGGACAACGGCTTTGTGCACCAGATCACCAACATCGACGGCGAGAACAAGATCTTCGCCATCTGCAACTGCAACGTTAACGTGTGCTACGCCCTGCGCACCTCGCAGCTGTTCAACACACCCAACCTGTCGCGCTCGGCCTATGTCGCCAAGGTCGAGAAGGACAAGTGCGTGGCCTGCGGTCGCTGCGTTGAGGTGTGCCCGGCTGGTGCAGCCAAGCTCGGCCAGAAGCTCTGCAGCAAAAAGGCCGGCGGACAGGTGCCCGAGTATCCGCGCCAGGAGCTGCCCGATGCCACCAAGTGGGACCACACCAAGTGGTCGCCCAACTACCGCAACGACAACCGCATCGAGACGCATGAGTCCGGCACCGCTCCCTGCAAGACGGCCTGCCCCGCGCACGTTGCCGTTCAGGGCTATTTGAAGCTCGCGGCTCAGGGTCGCTATGACGAGGCGCTGGCGCTCATCAAACGCGAGAACCCGCTGCCCGCAATCTGCGGCCGCGTGTGCAACCGCCGCTGTGAGGATGCCTGCACCCGCGGTCGTGTGGACGCCGCCGTGGCTATCGACGAGGTCAAGAAGTTCATCGCCCAGCGCGATCTGGATGCCGCGACCCGCTATGTCCCACCTGTGGTGACCCCGACGCGTGCCGGCGGCTTCGACCAGAAGATCGCTATTATCGGTGCCGGTCCGGCCGGCCTGTCCTGCGCTTTCTACCTGGCCGAGAAGGGCTACAAGCCCGTCGTGTTCGAGAAGAACGAGCGCCCGGGCGGTATGCTCACTTACGGTATTCCCAGCTTTAAGCTGCAGAAAGACGTTATCGAGGCCGAGGTCGAGGTCATTCGCCTGATGGGTGCCGAGTTCCGCTATGGCGTGGAGGTCGGTCGTGATGTGACGCTCGACGAGCTGCGCGCGCAGGGCTTTAAGGCCTTCTACGTGGCTATTGGCTGCCAGGGCGGCCGCCTTGCCGGCATTCCGGGCGAGGATGCCGAGGACGTGATCGTGGCCGTCGACTTCCTTCGCGAGGTCAACAGTGGCAAGATTGACGCGCTGCCTGGCCGCACCATCGTGGTGGGCGGCGGCAACGTGGCTATCGATGTCGCGCGCAACGCCTGCCGTTTGGGTTCCGAGCATGTTGAGATGTTCTGCCTGGAGAGCGAGGCCCAGATGCCTGCCAGCGAGGAGGAGCGTCGCGAGGCCGTTGAGGACGGCGCGCACATCAGTTGCGGTTGGGGCCCCAAGGAGGTCCATCTGGACGAGGCCGGCCGTGTGTGCGGCATCACCTTCAAGCGCTGCACGCGCGTCTACGATGACGAGGGCCGTTTTGCGCCCGAGTACGACGAGAACGACCTGCGCCGCGTCGATGCCGACCGCGTGGTCATGTCCATCGGCCAGTCCATCGTGTGGGGCGACCTGCTGGCTGGCTCCAAGGTGGAGCTTGGCCGTGGTCAGGGCGCCCTTGCCGATCCCCAGACCTACCAGACCGCCGAACCCGACATCTTTGTGGGCGGCGACGTCTATACCGGTCCGAGCTTTGCCATCGATGCCATCGCCGCCGGTCACGAGGCCGCCGTGTCCATCCATCGCTTTGTGCAGCCGGGCTCCACGCTCACCATCGGCCGCAACCAGCGCCGCTACACCGCGCTCGACCGCAACGACGTTGTGCTCGAGAGCTACGACAACGCGAGCCGCGAGGTTGCGCATGTGGACCGTGAACGCGAGAAGGCTGCGCCGTTTAGCGAGTATGTTGAGACCTTTACCGAAGAGCAGGTGCGCGCCGAGACCGCCCGTTGCCTTGGTTGCGGTGCCTCGATCGTCGACCCCAACAAGTGCATCGGCTGCGGCCTGTGCACCACCAAGTGCGCGTTTGACGCCATCCATCTGGATCGCGACCGCCCCGAGTGCTCAACGATGGTCAAATGCGAGCAAAAGCTCCCCAGCCTCGGCAAGTACGCTTTGAAGCGCGCGATCAAAATCAAATTTGGTAAGAAATAAAAAACGCAACAAACAAGAGAACGGCGCAGAGAACGGTTGGACAGCGAGCGAGTCCCAGGCGTGGCGAGGTGCCTTGAAAGAGGAGGGCATAGGGCTTTTGCCCATGCCCGACGATTGAAAGGCAGATCGTCCGTCTGGGGCTCGCGCAGCGTCAAGCCGACCGCCGTTCGGTAGAACGGCGGAGGAAAAAGTGCACGAGCTCGGGATTGTTTATCACATCATTCGTGATGTCGAGAATGTGGCGCGCGCCAATGGCGTGAGTCGCGTTTCGAGCGTGACGCTGCTCCTGGGCGAGGTCTCGGGCGTCGTTCCCGATCTGCTGCTTGATGCTTGGCGCTGGGCGGCAGATAAAAAGCCTATCACGCAGGGCGCGGAGCTTATTGTGGAGCCTGTCGAGGCCGTGACGCATTGCGAGGCGTGCGGCTGCGACTACGCGACGGTCGAGCACGGCAAGACCTGCCCCCATTGCGGTAGCGGCGAGACCTATCTGCTGCAGGGCCAGGATGTCATGATCAAGCAGATCGAGACCCCCGACGAGGACCCGGCAGACGCTGCCCCCGACGGTCTCTCCGACGCCCCCGATGCCGTCGACGCCGCCAACCCTCTCCACATCGTCTAGCCCCTAGTCGTTGGGGACGTTCTTGTTTGACTAGTCGTTTAAGAACGTCCCCAACGACTACTTGCGCTAGAGCATAAGTTATACAATTAGTCAAGTTATGTCTGTTTAAACAAAATAGCGGCACGCAGGCGCATTGGGATTAACCTAAAAGCGGCGTTAATGAACAGAGTGTCTGTATATATCTGTGAAAGTAATTGAGAAATCAC
>OGYO01000455.1_pt1 | contig 21012 bp, 9 predicted proteins | sample 1576561 | NCBI WGS metagenome assembly OGYO01 (sample SAMEA3541507, study PRJEB24748) | human gut metagenome | biome: human gut; feature: human-associated habitat; material: faeces | place: China | collected 2012 | reverse complement strand
GTACATGAAAGGCCTGCTGGACACCAAAACCTTCCTGAAGAGTGTACTGGACAAGCCGGGCGTGACCGTGGTCAAGGTGGACAACAAACGCCTGCCCGAAGCTGTGCCCACGGTCAATGCAGATTGGTGGAACTTCGGTGGAATAACCCGTCCCGTCACTCTGATAGAAATGCCTGCAACCTATATACGCGACTATTACGTACAGTTGGCAAAGGATGACAAGAACATGATTGAGGGCTGGGTGCAACTGGAAGGTTCTGACAAGGAACAGAAGATAACACTGGATATTCCCGAACTGAAAGTAAAGAAAGAAGTCACGACCGATGCCAACGGGTATGCTTCATTCCTAATAAAAAGCAAACCTATACTCTGGACCCCGGAGAATCCGAAATTATATGCCGTGAACCTGGCTTCCGAAACGGATAAGGTTTCTGATGAGATAGGTTTCCGCACGATTCGCACGGAGGGCATCAAGATATTGCTGAATGACAAGGAAATCTTCTGCAGGGGTATCAGCATCCACGAAGAAACTCCCTATTACAGTGGTCGTGCTTACTCAAAAGACCATGCCCACACATTGCTGAGTTGGGCAAAGGAACTGGGATGCAACTTTGTTCGCCTGGCCCATTATCCCCATAATGAAGAGATGGTGCGCGAGGCCGAACGTATGGGCTTCCTTGTATGGTCCGAAATTCCCGTGTATTGGACGATTCACTGGGAGAACAAGGATACTTACCAAAATGCGGAGCAACAATTGTGCGACATGATTGCCCGCGACAAGAACCGTTGTAACATCATCATCTGGTCTATTGCCAACGAAACTCCGCACAGCGAGACGCGTCTCACGTTCCTCTCTAATCTGGCAAACAAAGCAAGAAGCCTCGATAGCGTCCGCCTGATTGGCGCAGCTATGGAGAAGGAAGAAGTACAGCCGGGTGTTCTGACGGTAAACGACCCGTTGGGAGAGCTATTGGATATCATCAGCTTCAACGAGTATGTGGGCTGGTACGATGGCGACTCTGAGAAATGTGACCGCGTGAACTGGACATTCGATACTCAGAAACCGGTATTCATCAGTGAACTCGGAGGCGGTGCTTTGTACGGGCGCCACGGCTCACCCAAAGAACGCTTCACGGAGGAGTATCAGGAAGATTTGTATATCCGCCACGTGAACATGTTAAAACGTATTCCGGGACTTGCCGGCACTACTCCGTGGATATTGAAAGATTTCCGCTCACCGCGCCGCCATGTACCCGAGATTCAGGACGACTTCAACCGTAAAGGACTGGTTTCTGATAAAGGACAGAAAAAGAAAGCATTCTTTGTTTTGCAGAAATGGTATAAAGAATTAACCGAAGCATATAAATAGCTCACAACAAGACCTCATTAATAACTTTAAAAAAGAAAGGACGCCTATGAAGTAACACCTATGAGAATACACTTTCTTTATAGGAAGCAGCTCAACTGTTTTCTGTAGAGAGAAAGAAGATGAAGGTTATCATCTTCATATGAAAATTAACCTTTAATTTATTCATTCAAAATTAAGTCTAATATGAAACATTTTTTGGTATTCCTATTACTCTTTATTGGTATCGGAAGTGTCACGGCACAAAATGCCAGAATTACCGGTACAGTAAAAGATAACACAGGAGAGGCGGTTATCGGTGCTAATATAAAAGTAAAAGACAGCACCGGCGGCACAATCACAGACATCGACGGACATTTTAACATTGAAGCCTCATCTAATGCAACTCTTGTAGTATCTTTCATCGGATACATTACTCAAGAAGTACCCTTGAAAGGTAGAACCAATGTAGTAGTAACCCTCTCGGAAGACTCTCAAACACTGGATGAGGTCGTTGTAGTGGGTTATGGAACTCAGAAGAAAGTAAACCTGACCGGTTCTGTTGCAGCAGTAAAAGTCGATGAAAAGATTGCCAGCCGTTCCATCACAAACGTATCTTCCAGTCTCTCGGGTTTGGTGCCGGGATTGGTAGTGAGCCAAACAACCGGTTTTGCAGGTGGAGACGGTGCTTCGCTGAAAGTACGCGGTTTGGGTTCCATCAACAATTCTGACCCATTGATTGTAGTGGACGGGATGCCGGATGTAGATATCAATCGTATTAATATGAACGATATTGAAAGCATCTCAGTCTTAAAAGATGCAGCTTCGTCAGCCGTTTACGGTTCGCGTGCAGCCAACGGTGTTATCTTGATTACCACCAAAGGCGGTTCTAAAGAAGCCAAATCCAAAGTGACTTATAATGGTTCTTATGCCTTATCAAGCCCCGTAGAGTTTTACGACTATTTAGCCGACTATAGCCGTGCACTGACCATGCAGATGCGCTCTGCTGCCACAGGTAACAAATCGACCAGTTTCCAGCAGGGTACGGTAGAGCAATGGATGGCCATGGGCTTGGTAGATCCTATTCTTTTTCCGAACACCGACCAATATGACGAAATGTTCCGTACCGGTGCCATCATGAACCATACGGTTTCAGCCTCCGGGGGCAACGATAAGATAAATTTCTATACTTCACTCGGCATCATGGACCAGGAAGGTCTGCAAATCCATAATGACTACAGCCGTTATAACATGCGTTTGAACGTGGATTATAAGGTTCGTGATAACGTAAAAATAGGTATCAGAACAGATGGTAGCTGGTCAGAGCGCCAGACACCTCGCGGCGCAGGTTTGGAAACTGCAGGTTTAAAATATGTCATCTCCGGTATTTTGAACAAGCATCCTGAAACAGGTGAATACGGCGGTGCCATGGCTTATGGAGAATCTGCTTCTGCCGGTAATGCTGTTGCCGAATACGAAGCTTATCGCACAAATACTTCCCGCAAAGAATTTAATGGAAACGCTTACTTGGAATGGGAACCGCTTAAGGATTTGAAGTTGAACGTCAGTTACGCTTTGCGCTATTATAACCAGTTCAGCAAAAGCATCCAGAATGTGGTGAACCAGATGAACTTCCAGACCAACAGTATAGCCCGCACCATGCCGGATACAGGTGATATCATCAGCAATTCCAATAACGAAGGTCATAAGACTTTGTTCCAAGGACGTATCACTTATGAAAAGGAAATCTTCAAAGGGCATCATATTTCCGCCATGTTCAATGCAGCCGAAGAATACTGGTTCCAACGCAACATGGGTGCAGGACGTAAGAACCGTTTGCACAACAGCCTTGAAGAACTGGATGCAGCTTCCAAGGAAGTACAGACCAACGACGGTAAATCCGAATCCGAAGGTTTGCGTTCTTTCATAGGGCGCGTCAACTATACATTATTTGATAAATACTTGTTTGAATTCAACTTCCGTTCCGACGGTTCTTCCCGCTTTGCCAAAGGACACCAATGGGGTTTCTTCCCATCAGCTGCTGTAGGCTGGCGTGTTTCGGAAGAAGCCTTCTTCGCCCCGTTGAAGAAAGCAATCAGTAATGCCAAGTTCCGTGCTTCTTACGGTTCTCTGGGTAATAACTCCGGAGTAGGACGTTACGAACAGAAAGAGACAATGGGAACTACCAATTATATTGTTGGAAACAACGGTCTTGCAACCGGATTCAGCGCCAATAAGATGATTAACCAAGACCTGTCCTGGGAAGAAACCCGTGTCATCAATATAGGTTTGGACTTAGGGTTCTTCAACAACCGGCTGACTGCCGAACTCGACTGGTACGACCGTTTCACCACCGGTATGATTCGTGGTTCCAGCATATCTTCGTTATTAACCGGTTATTCGGCACCGAATATCAATGTGGCCGACCTGCGTAACCGCGGTGTTGAAGTGAATCTGAACTGGCAGTCCAGTATTCGCAAATTCGAATACAGCGTCAATGTAAACGCTTCTTATAACGTAAATAAGCTGGAGAAATGGGGTGACTATCTGAACCGTGGGTGGATTATGCTCGACATGCCTTACCACTTCCTCTATATATATGAAGCTTATCCGGGTTTGGTGCAAAGCTGGAATCAACTCTACAATGCACCCTATCAAGGAGATGCCTACAACGCACCGGGTGACATTATCCTCAAAGACTTGAATGGTGACGGTAAAATCAGTGACCTTGATAAGAAAGCATACACCGACAAATACCGCGATACCCCGATGGGACAATTCGGTATTACTTTGACCGGAGCCTACCAGGGTTTTGATATCCAGGCTTTGTTCCAGGGTAACTACGGGCGTTCCGATGTATGGTTGGATGATTTGAACAATACCAAGATACCGGATAACCGTTATGCATTCCAGCAATTCCATTGGAGTGATTCTTGGTCGTTAGACAATCGTGGTGCCTCCCTACCCCGTCTGCTGAATGGTAGCGGTGGTAACAAGAACCGTGAAGAAAGTACGTATTGGGCTTATAATACCAACTATTTCCGTTTGAAGAACTTACAGGTTGGTTATACCGTTCCCGAACGTTATATGCAGAGAATCGGTTTCAACCGTGCACGTATCTACTTATCCGGTGAGAACCTCTTTACTTTAACTCCCTGGAAAGGTATCGACCCTGAAAAGCCTCATGGGAACGACCTATACCCATTGGTTAAAACCTACTCAATCGGTTTGAATATAGAATTCTGATAACTCAACAAATAAGAAAGAATATGAAATATATTAAGTATATAGCATTAGCCGGACTGGTCGGTTTAACATCTTCTTGTATAGATGACCTGCTGAACCGTCCTGCTACAACAGAAGTATCTTCGGACCTCTTTTGGACAAGTACAGATGATGCCTTGTCCTCTACCTACGGTGTTTACAACGCAGTGCGGACTTTGTTTGCAACTGATTACTACTACGACGGGCATGGCGAATTCCAAAATACTCGCGGTAAGAGTATCGGTGATATTTCTTCATGGGGACCCGGAACGCCGGGCAGCGGATTTTCCAGTATGTGGAACAATGCATACCGGGTTATCAACCGTGCCAACTACACCATTCAGTATGTAGAGCAAATGATTCAAGCAGAACAGAATGCCGCAACCAAAGCATCTTTGGAGGCTATCAATGCCGAGAATTACTTCCTGCGTGCATTGGCCTATTTCCGTTTGGTTCAAAACTGGGGTGATGTTCCTTACTATCGCCACGTACTCAGCGGCAATGATGAAGCATGCTCATTGGTACGCACCCCTATTGCTACCATCATTCCTGAACTAATCACCGATTTACAGAATGCATCCGAAAAGCTTCCCGTAAGCTATGGTGATAAGTACGGACGTGCCACGCAAGTTGCCGCACTGGGCTTTAAAGCAAAAATAGAATTGTACTATGCTTGTTGGAACAAGAACGGATGGCCCGAACTGGAAGGCTTCGAGCCGAGCAGCAGTGTAGCCCAAACCTATTATGCCGCCGCTGCTTCAGACTTCAGCAAAGTAATCAACAATTATGGCCTGACAATCTTTGGTGATGGTAATCCCGGCACTGAAGACAAACCCAACTATAGAGAGCTGTTCCAATATTATAATGAAAATTGTTCGGAAATCATCTTCTCCATTACTTATGGCGGTCCTTCTCTCGGCCAGGGTGAAAGTTTGTTGCGCGACTTCGGTACCCGTACCACCGGTAATGCACAATGCTGGATTATGCCTACTGTCCGCTTGGCAAACCGTTACCAATCAACTGTCACCGGTGATTTCTGTGATGAGCTTATCTTGTCTAAAGATGCTGCACTCCCTAATGGAGCACGTAACCGTGCCAGCTATGAGAATCGTGACTGGCGTATGAAATCGACCATCATGTGGGATGGTGAGTCTTACAAGAAAATTACAACGGACGGCCTGACAATGGGTGACGAATATACCTGGATGTTCGGTGAAAGAAATGAGGCCAACGGTTTCATCAATAATGATGCCAGCAATCAAACCGGTTATATCTTCCGTAAATGGATACGCCAGGAAGCCGGTTGGGAGCGTACAGATGGTCCGCAGGATTTCTATCTGATGCGTTTGGCCGATGTGTATCTGATGTATGCCGAAGCTGTCAACGAAACGTCCGGTCCTACCAGCGAATGTGTAGCCTTGCTGAATAAGATTCGCAGCCGTGGCAACCTGCCGGCTTTAACACCCGACAAGTATGCCAATTCCGAAGCATTCTTCAATGCCATTGAGCAAGAACGTATTGTGGAACTGGCCACTGAAGGTATGCGTCCATTCGATATTCGCCGCTGGAGAAAAATCCATGACATATGGGGAGAGGCAAACAGTGACGGTTTAACCTTGTATGATACAAATGGCACACGCATACGTGATGAATTCAAGAATGCACCCGAACTCAATTTCCAAAAGAATTATATCTACCAGATTCCAGAAAACGAAAGAAACCGCAACCCGAATCTGACTCAGAATACTCCGTGGAGATAAGCAATTACCATAAAGTTCATTAAATACAAAAAGAATCGTATGAAAAACCTATATAAAATATTGACTCTTGTCATAGTATGTCTTTTGTCCCAATCATGCAATGATTATCCGGTAGATGATAATGGTTTGCTGGTTACTGACAGTGAAGAATGTTACATCTCTTCCCTCATATTGAGAGGACCGGATGATAGGGACGTATTGATAAGCGGTGTTACCATCGATGACGAAAACAACACCATTACGGGGATAGCTAAATTTGGTACCAACATCAAGAAACTGAAGCCAGAATGTGGTACTGCCAAAGATTGTATCGTAACTCCGACTATGGGAGTGTGGACTGATTTCAGCCAACCCCGCCAGTACACTGTAATTTCCGGTAATCGTCAAGTGAAGAAGACCTATACGGTCACTATCACTTTGCAAGGAGAATAATCAATCAGTATAAACTTCTAAGAAACAGAATATTGTTATGAAACTATTGAAATATGCAATGCTGCCCTTCATCGCTCTCTCTTGCTTCGCATGTAGCGATGACGATGAATCTGCCATTAAAAATGACATGATAAAGAAGACGGTTTCTCCTGCCATAGCCGGAGAAAAAATAGAGTTTGCCTATGCCATGGGAACCACTAATGGAAGAATAAATAAGGCTGAAGCAGTTGCCTCCATTACCGGAGCAACCGGTACGGGATTTGAGCTGCACTCCTGGTTCACAGCACAGACCGGAATGGATGTTAACGGTGTACATTATGGTGCCGGTGAAGATGTGCCTATCCAAACCGTTAAAGACGCATCTACCGACGGTAGCATTTCTACAGCCAACCTGATGGAGAAAGTCGATGCGCATTACATCAACCCGACCATTGCCATTGGAACCACCCAGACAGACCTCATTGCCGCCACACTACGCTATAACTTCGTAGTGCCCGAAGATGCAAAAGGCAAAACATTCAGCATTACCTTTACTGCCGTTTCCAGTACAGGCGACCGAGTGTCTTACAAAACCCCTAATTACAAAATCTCCAAGATGGACATGAAACGTCTTATCGAATTGGAGAACGAAGGTGCCTGCTACTTCTCTATCGAAGACATGAAGGCTTATACCAAAGAGGAAGTAAACGCTCTGAACTTGTCCGGCAAGATTGATTTCATCTATAACTACCAGGCCAAACTGAATGATTTTGACTATGCACACTCTTTCGTATCTCCTGCAACGGACCCGAAATTCATCGCCATCAGTGGTATTGTCCCCTCGGGTGCTACCAACAACACCCCCATGGAACAACGTGCCAATGTGCATGATGCCCAGTTGAAAGGAAGCAATCCGGCTGTTTACGTGGACGATATAGACTTCGAGACGCTGGATTTAGGCGGAGCCATGAACTATGTACTGAACCTGAAAAAGGACGATAGTGCATTTATGAAGACTGCCGACGGTAAATGGGCTGCATACATCTACGTGAACAGCGTTGACGGTAGCGGTAAGATGACAGTAAGTATCAAACGTTATCCTTTGTAATCTAACCCCTTACACAACATGAAGCGAATAAAAACATTGACTTTTCTGCTCATGATTATCCTCTCTGTAGGAGTATCTGCTCAAAATCCCCGGTCGGTCTTTACCGACCGACCGGTGGATGAGGCAGCTATATATTTCACTCCCGAGAATTTTAAAGTGAAGGCTGACGGGCGTATGGATGTTTCCGAAGCCTTGCAAGAAGCATTGAACCGAACCAAACAAAAAGAAAATGGTTGCGGTATCCTCTTTATCCCCGAAGGAGTGTATAAACTCAACAAGACGATTTACATCCCCTCAGGTGTTCGTATCATTGGTTATGGTGGCAAACGCCCGGTTTTTGTCCTTGCCAAGCAAGCACCCGGTTTTCAGGAAGTTACCCGGGAAACTGCAAAAGGGAAATACCTTTTTTGGTTTATCGGCGGCGGCTACCGCCCGGGAGGCCGTATAGGCGATGCCAATGCAGGGACTTTTTATAGTTCAATGATGAACGTAGATATTCGCATTGAAGGCGGAAATCCCAATGCCTCTGCCATTCGCGCACATTTTGCACAGCACTGCTCTATTTCCAATGTAACCATTCATGTGGGAAAAGGCCGTGCGGGTATTGTCGATGCCGGAAACCATTTGGAGAATATAGCCATTTACGGAGGAGAGTATGGAATTGACACAGACAAGTCAGCTCCCGGATGGCCTATTATGCTACTTAACTCCTATTTTGAAGGACAACGTAAGAGTGCCATCCTTACTAATGAAGGAGGATTGACCATCGTTCGTATGCGGGCAAAGAATGTACCCGTAGCCGTAGAGATTAAAGAGAATGCTCCCGACAGGCTATTTATGGAAGATTGCATTTTCGAGAATGTACACCGCACCGGGGTTATTCTGACAGATGCAGGAAATGCAGCAACACAAATCAACCTTAGAAATATTCAATGTAAAAACGTTCCTATGTTTGCGTTGGAGCGCTTTACAAACCAACAAATACCCGGTAAAGAAAAAACATACCGGGTAACCCGTTTCACTTTCGGTTTTAATGCCGACAGTCTGGAAGACACTCCTCAAATAGTGCGCCGGACAGAAACAGAACCTATTAAGAGCATTACTCCTTTGGATACCGGTGACACCCCGATGCTTCCTGCTACGGAACAATGGATAAACATCCGCAACTTGGGTGCCAAAGGAGACGGTTTCAGTGATGATACACACATTTTCCAGGAAGCAGTACAAAAGTATGCCAATATCTATATTCCCCAAGGATGGTACGTTGTAAAAGAGCCGTTGACTCTGAAACAAAACACGAATCTGATAGGCCTGCACCCCGGCACTACTATCCTATTAAGCTTGGGCGGCAATCCCGCATTCAGCGGCTTCGGTGCCCCGCAAGCACAGTTGACTACTCCCCAAGGTGGAAAGAACATCGTATGCGGTATCTTCCTGAATGCCGATGCCTACAATTACCGGGCTGTCAATTGCAAATGGATGGCAGGCGAAGGCTCTTATATGTATGATGTCAAATTCAGCGGGCACGATAAAGCCCGTTTCTTCCACAACGGACAAAGTGCTGCCAACCCTTTGGAGAAACCTATGTCCATCACTCCGGAAACTCACGACCTCATTACCCGTGCTTGGGACAACCAGCATTGGAGCCTATGGATTACAAACGGAGGAGGAGGCTCATTCCGGGATATATGGACAGCCAACGAATATAGTTCGGCAGGACTGTACATCAGTCATACAGATACCCCGGGACGTATTTACGGAATGTCTTTAGAGCATCATTTACGCAATGAAGCCATCTTCCGCAATGTTGCCAACTGGAAAATCTACGACTTCCAGTTTGAAGTGGAAGCAGAAGGCATCGATACGCAACCTTTGGACCTGATAGACTGCAAGAACCTGACTTTTGCCAATTTCTATTCCTATCGCGTATCGCGCATGTTGAAATCCTATCCGTCGGCTATACGCACCTGGAATTGCAAGGATATTGAGTTTCTGAATGTTCACAACTATGCACATGCCCGCGTAAAGTTCACTTCCAATGCCAGCCTTTACGATGTCAATACCCACCGGGAAGCACGCCGTTGGGAACTGGCACGCCTTTCATTGACCGGCAAGGAAAGCCGTAAATACCCATTGAGCCAGGAAAAAGGAAAAGCCGAACTTGTAGTCACCGGATTTGAGTTCATTGACGGACTGGCACAAGACAGCCGGGGAAATATATATTTCTGCGAGCATCGCATGCGCCGCATCTATAAATTGGATGCCCGAAGCGGGCAGGTAACTTCTATTGCCGATTTCCCCTGGAACGCAGTAGCACTGGCATGCGATACACAAGACAACTTGATTGTCGTTACCAAATACATCTCCCAACCCGGCTATAATAATGACGATACCCGTAACGGCAACCGTCCTCTATTCGGCTGGAAAGGTTCGGGAGGGCTGTGGGGCTTCAATTATGTTCCTAAGCTTTACGCAATACGTCCCGATAATCCGGATGAAAGTTTCCAAGTTTTACCGTTAGTGGATATGAAGCAATTTGCTGCACCGCAACAAATTTATTATCCGGGTAATAGAACCATCACTCAAAGCGAGTATTACAACGGAAGAAAGCCGGAACAATGTTTTGTTGCTCCCGACGGTGTAACCATCATTCCGAATTACGAAGATTTATTCCGTTGTTCATCTCTGGTTAAGGCAGTACCGGGCAAAACAGTCTATACATTGGATGAATATCACCAACGCGTAATCCATGCGGATGTAGATGCCCAAGGCTTCTTGCAAAACTGTCGCATATTTGCCGACGGAGGCGACCGGAGCGTAGTTACGGACTCTAAAGGCAACGTATATGTAGCCAACGGAGACATTTCCATATTCTCCCCGTCAGGTGAATCCATAGGTACGTTAGAGGTGCCGGAACGTCCCACGTCTCTACTGATATCAGGAAACAAGCTCTATATCACAGCTCTTTCTTCGCTCTATCAAATAGAGCTTTAACAATAGGATTATCATAATAAGAGATTAGGATTATAAATCATGACAAAGTGATATTTTCATAGGTTAGATTTTTAAGTTTGTAACTAAGGTTGCGATTCAGGTTTAAGTTAAAGAGGCGGATAACTACTTGTTTTTTTTACATCCGTCTCTTTTTTAGTAGTTTTGGCAGTAATATCATTTATAACATATCACCATGGAAAGAGAGAAAAATACACTCCCGCAAAAGGCCTGCCATTGGATGGCTGCCGTTATTATATCCTTATTTGTCCTGCCCCCTGTCCACGCCCAACGCCAAACCCAAACCATCAACGACAGCTGGAAGTTCCTCAAAGGAGAATGCACCGCAGCAGCCGACAGTGCCTTTGACGACAGCAAATGGACATCCATCCATCTGCCCCATACCTGGAATACCGATGCTTATACCGAAAAGGATTACTACCGCGGCACGGGCTGGTATCGCCGGCAACTGACCTTGCCGCAGGGCTGGAAGGAGAAACAGATTATCCTGAGACTGGATGCTGCCGGCAAATCAGCCACTATCTATATCAATGGCAAAAACGTAGGTGAGCATGCCGGAGGATATACCGCCTGTTCATTCAACATCACGCCGTTCCTCTCTTTCGACACACCCAACACGCTGGCCGTATGCGTGGATAATGCCCGCCAGGATATTGCTCCCATCTCCGGAGACTTCACTTTCTTTGGCGGCATCTACCGGGATGTTTGGCTTACGGCGGTTCCCAACCAGCACTTCAACCTAACGAACCACGGCTCGGACGGTCTGTTCATCAGCACCCCGCAGGTTTCCGAGGAGCAGGCAACCCTCTCCATACGCGGTGAAGTAAAGAACGATGCACCGGAAAAAGCGACGTTGGAACTGACGCACACCATCTACCGCCCGGATGGTACCCTGCTACAAACACTCAAGAAGAATATACAGCTAAAAGCCGGAGAAACCTACGCTTTCAGCAACGAGACAACCCCGGTGTTGAAACCTGAATTGTGGACTCCTGAAACGCCCCGCCTCTACCGCGTAGAAACAACCCTGCGCAACCGTAAGACCAAAACCTTGCTGGACCAAAGCAATCATTACACCGCTTTCCGCTGGTTCCGGTTCGACGGAGATGAGGGTTTCTTCCTCAACGGAAAGCCCTATAAACTGCGCGGCATCTGTCGCCATCAAGACCAGAAACCCATAGGTCCCGCGCTGACAGACGAGATGCACCGGAGAGACTTCCTGCTGATGAAAGAGATGGGGGCCAATTTTATCCGTATCTCCCACTATCCGCAAGACGATGCCCTGCTGGAGATGTGCGACAAGCTGGGTATGCTGGCATGGGAAGAGATTCCCATTATAGACATTGTGCCCGATACGCCGGGTTATGGAGATAACTGCGAACGAAACTTGCGGGAAATGATTCGCCAGCACTACAACCACCCTTCTATCATCACCTGGGGATATATGAACGAAATATTGCTCGTAACCCAACGGAAGTACAAAACCGAAGCGGAACTGAAGCCGGTACTGGAACGCACACTGGCACTGGCCAACAGGCTGGAACGGGTACTGAAAGAAGAAGATAGCACCCGCATAAGCACCATGGCATTCCACGGCAGCAACAGCTACAACGAAACCGGATTAAGCAAAATCACCGATATTGTAGGCTGGAACTTATACCAGGGATGGTATGGGGGTGACCTCACGGGCTTTGAGAAGTTCCTGGCACAACAACACCAAAACCATCCCACTCACCCGATGATTGTAAGCGAATATGGTGCAGGTTCGGACAAGCGATTACATTCGCTGCATCCGCGTGCTTTTGACTTCAGCATCGAATACCAGCAGAAGTACCTCGAACACTATTTGCCGGTATTGGAAGATACACCTTATATCTGCGGCGGCACGCACTGGAACTTTATCGACTTCTCTTCTGCCCTGCGAGACGAATCCATGCCACGCATCAACAATAAAGGGTTGGTTTATGCCGACCGTACCCCGAAAGATGTATATCACTACTATCAGGCAGCTTGGCGCAAGGACATTCCGGTGCTGCATATTGCCAGCCGCGACTGGACAGACCGTGCCGGCGTGCAGCAAGGCAATGCTCCCGTATATCTGCCGGTCAAGATATACACCAACCTTTCTGAAGTAGAGCTGTTTATCGACGGTATTTCATTGGGAAAGCAGAAAACAGAGAACTACACGGGCACCTTCGAAGTTCCATTTTCTAACAGAAATCCTTTCCTATTCGCACAAGGAAACTATCAAGGAAAGACAGTGCAAGACGGGCTGAGAATAAACTTCACTCCCATACCGGCATGCCTGGATGCAAACAACCTGAAAGGGTTGGAACTGGCCGTTAATGTAGGAAGCCAATGCTTCTTCACCTCGGACGAAAGCCAACTGACCTGGCTACCCGACCAGCCTTATGCCGCAGGCAGTTGGGGATACATCGGCGGTAAGGAGGGAACTGCACAAACCGAAATCCAAAACACGGCAGACGACCCCTTGTTCCAAACCCTCCGGAATGAGATAGAAGGTTATCGCTTCGATGCTCCCCAAGGTGTATATGAAATAGAGCTTCTCTTTACCGATATCTTCCGCCGGAATGCGGGCATTGCCTACCAACTGGACCGGAACGGGCAACAAGAGAACCGGGAAAACACATTCGGCATTTCCATAAACGGGGAAGTGGTGGAAGAGAGCCTCTCTCCCTGCAAAGAAAGCGGGTACTTCCGTGCTTTGCGAAAGAAGTACTACATTACGAATGACAAAGAATACATCGATATACGCTTCCATTCAACAAGCGGTACTTGCTTCCTGAACGGTATTAAACTCAGAAACATTTATTAATCAATAAAATAGAAAACCATGAAACTAAAAGTAGTACAATGGGTGCTTGCTTTATTGCTTCTGGCGCCTTGCACACAAGCACAATCCATCTGGGATGCCACGCACCTTGCCAACGTAAAACAGTCCATCCATGAACCTTTCTACGCAACCGCCTACCAAGCATTGCAAGCGGAGGCCGATAAACTATTGGATGTACAGCCTCTTTCCGTGATGATGAAAGAGAAGGTGCCTGCCAGTGGCAACAAGCACGACTACATGAGCCAGGCCCGCTATTATTGGCCGGACCCCACAAAGCCCGACGGACTGCCTTACGTGAGCCGCGACGGCGAATCGAACCCCGAATTGAACAAGCTCGACCGCAACCGCCTGGGAGCAACCGCCAGCCGCGTCACCACGCTGGCATTGGCCTGGTACTTCAGCGGAGAAGAGAAGTATGCCCAAAAGGCAACGGAGCTTATCCGCGTATGGTTCTTCGACAAGGATACACGCATGAATCCCAACCTGGAGTATGCGCAGATGATACCCGGACACAACGGCGGCAAAGGCCGTTGCTACGGCGTGCTGGATAGTTACTCCTTTGTAGAGATGCTGGATGCCGTGAAGTTGTTGGAGCAATCGAAGTCTTTTACGGCCAAAGATTCCAAGCAGCTGCAAGCATGGTTCGGCAAGTTGCTGAACTGGATATTGACCAGCCCGCAGGGACAAGAAGAATCCCGCCAGGCCAACAACCACAGTACGGCCTACGATGCGCAGGTGATAGCCATTGCCCTCTACACCGGCAACCTTAAAGTAGCCCGGGAAGTTATCAACGCCGTTCCTGCCAAGCGCATCTTCACCCAGATAGAACCGGACGGACGGCAGCCGCATGAATTGCGCCGCACGCTTGCCTTCGGTTATTCCCAATACAATCTGACCCATCTACTCGACATCTTCTGCATGGCAGAGAAAATAGGAATCAGGATTGATAACGCCACCTCTCCCGACGGACGCAACTTCTACCGGGCAATGGATTTCCTGGCGCAATATGCAGGAAAGGGTACAGAGGAATGGCCTTACCAACAGATTAGCGAATGGGACTACAAACAACAGGAATTCTGTAAAGACCTATACCGTGCCGGCTTGCTCAACCCTGCACGCAAAGACTATCTGAGACTATCCAAAGCCCACAGAGTCATTCAGTGGAAAGACCGCTTCAACTTGCTCTATGTGCAACCCTCCGAAGTGGATAACGCCTATGCCTTTGCCTGCAAACAACTGGAATTTGCCATGCAGTGCGCCGACAAAGCAAAGAAAGAGGAGAAGAATGCTGCCCGGCGTCGCGTCATGCCGCGCAGCATCCATAAAGACGGTTCGCTGGCTATGATACATCCCCACGATTGGTGCTCGGGTTTCTTCCCCGGCTCGTTGTGGCAGGTATATGCCTATACGCATGATGATTACTGGCGCCGGGCTGCCATCTCGTGGACCTGGCCTATTGAAGAAGCCAAGTGGCACAAGGGCACGCACGACCTCGGCTTTATGATGTACGACAGCTTTGGAAAGGCGTATGAACTGACGGGTGAACGCTCTTACAAGGATGTGGTGCTGCAAAGTGCCAAGACTTTGATTACCCGCTACAGCCCGAAGGTGAAAAGCATCCGCTCATGGGACCACAATCGCGACCGATGGAAATATCCGGTCATCATCGACAATATGATGAACCTAGAAATGCTGTTCCGCGCCACGCAGTTGACGGGCGATTCCATTTACTGGAATGTCGCCGTGAACCATGCCAACACTACACTGAAGAATCATTTCCGTCCGGACTACTCCTCTTATCACGTAGTGGACTACCATCCGGAAACAGGTGAAGTCCGCCTGAAGTGTACACACCAGGGAAACTCGGACGACTCCTTCTGGAGCCGCGGACAAGCCTGGGGGATGTACGGCTTTGCCATGTGTTACCGCTTCACCAAAGACCCCGCCTATCTGAAACAATCGGAAGGCATTGCCGACTTCTTCCTCAACCTGCCCAACATGCCGGCAGACGGCGTGCCCTACTGGGATATGAAGATGGATGTCATTAAGGACTGCACCCCCGATAACATCAACCCCGACGTACCACGCGATGCTTCTGCCGCCGCACTCATCGCTTCGGGTTTATATGAACTCTGCACCTACGTAGCTCCGGAGAAGGGTAAACAGTATCGCGCCGTTGCCGACAAGATTGTCGATAGCCTCAACAAGCATTACCGGGCAGAACCGGGCACTCACTACGGCTTCCTGCTGCTGCATTCCACGGGACATCATCCGGGAGGAAGCGAAATAGATGTGCCGCTGAACTATGCCGATTACTTCTATCTGGAAGCGTTGGCAAGGAAAGAGGCGCTGGACATGAAATAAAGTTTATTCGCAAGCTGCGGATATGTATCCGGGGCTTGCGAACGCTTATCCGCGCACTGCGAATGTTTATCCGCAAGCTGCGAACAGAGAATTGTCTTAAGAGAAAAGAACTTTTCTCCCTATACCTCAGAACTTTGTCCTTAATACCTAACAACTTTTATATATATACCCCGCAGGACGTATATATGTATCATTTTTATAACATACCATGAAAGCACCCCGAATCCTACTTAGTCTATTGTTCAGCAGCCTGTTGTTGCAGGCACACGCACTGATTCCTACCGACCGCAAGCAACGTCTTACGGAGCATTGGGAGTTTATCCGCCAGGATATGGGAAGCATTTGGGAAGTGATGCGCCCTATCACCGGAGCAGGAAAGCCCGAAACCGTTCCCCTCTGGCAGAAAGTCACCCTGCCCCACTGCTTCAATGCGGAAGACGCCGTTGACCCTGATGTGAACTATTATCAAGGCCCCGGCTGGTATCGCACCATGCTCAACATAGAGAATCCCTATACCAACGGACGTACCTGCCTAGAGTTTGAAGGCGCGGGACAGAAGACAGAGGTATATGTCTATACCACCCGAATCGCTTCGCACGTGGGTGGTTACGACGAGTGGAAGGCAGACATCACCGAAGCCGTGGAAGCATTCCGTCGCACGCCGCTCTGCCGGGAGCGTTTCGGCGGAAAGATTCCTATTGCCATTCGCTGCGACAACAGCCGCGACACGGAGCTTATTCCTTCCGATATGTCCGACTTCAACCTCTACGGCGGACTCTACCGATATGTCAACCTCGTCTATACGCCTGCCGTCCATTTTGAGCAGATACGGATAGAAGCAACAACCGATGAGAAAGGGAAGCAAGGCAGTATCTCGATAGACATTGCTTTCGGCGGACTATCCGGCAAGGAGAAGAAGGCAAAAGAGTTCTCTCTCCGCGTCTTCTCACCCGAAGGCAAGGAGGTTAATTCCATATCATCCGAGCTTACGGAAATATCCTCGTACCAGATCTCCCTGAAACGCCCGCAGCTGTGGAGCCCCCACTCTCCCGCTCTCTACACCTGCGTGGCAGAACTTATCGACAACGGAGATACCCTGCGCACCACCCAGCACTTCGGCTTCCGCCATTTCCGCTTCGAAGAGAAAGGGCCTTTCTACCTGAACGGCGAACGGCTGCTGCTGCGCGGCACCCACCGCCATGAAGACCATGCCGGAGTAGGCGCTGCCTTGACCGAAGAGATGATGCGCACCGAAATGCAACAAATAAAAGAGATGGGTGCCAACTTTATCCGCCTGGGCCACTATCAGCAGTCCGGCATCATTCTGCGGCTCTGCGACGAGCTGGGACTTCTCGTCTGGGAAGAAATACCCTGGTGCCGCGGCGGTCTGGGCGGAGAGAGCTACAAGAACCAGGCGCGCCGGATGCTCACCAATATGATTGAGCAACATCGCAACCATCCTTCCGTCATCCTGTGGGGGCTGGGCAATGAGAACGACTGGCCGGGCGATTTCCAAACGTTCGAAAAAGACAGCATACGCGCCTTTATGGGCGAGCTGCACGACCTTGCCCATCGCCTCGACCCGACGCGCTCCACAGCCATTCGCCGCTGCGAGTTCTGCAAAGACATTGTGGACGTTTACTCCCCCACCATCTGGGCGGGCTGGTATGGCCGCCGCTTCCGCAACTACCGCGAGATGGAGACGGCCGGAATAAACGCCACCACCCGTTTCCTCCATGCCGAATGGGGAGGCGACAGCCATGCCGGGCGCCATATGGAAGTGAACAAGGAGACGGGCGGAAAAGGAATAGATAACTTCGACATCGAAGCCGCAGACCGCAACGGCGACTGGAGCGAAAGTTATATCATCCGCCTCTTCGACTGGCACCTGAAAGAACAAGAGACCATGCCCCGGCTTACGGGAAGCCTCTTCTGGACTTTCAAGGACTTTTCCACTCCGCTGCGCCCGGACAATCCCATCCCTTACGTCAATCAGAAGGGGGTGGTGCAACGCGACGGCACCCCGAAAGAGAGCTATTACGTCTTTCAATCCTATTGGAGCAGCAAACCGATGCTGCACATCTATGGACACTCCTGGCCGGTGCGCTGGGGTAAGCCGGGCGAGCCCAAGGAAATTCTGGTCTATTCCAACTGCCCCGAAGTGGAGCTGTTTGTCAACGGTGTGTCGCAAGGACGGAAGAAGCGCAACAGCCAGGACTTTCCGGCAGCAGGGCTGCGCTGGAATGTGCCATTACGAGAAGGAAACAACAAGATTACCGCCACGGGCTATGACGGCAAGCTGCGCCTCGACGATGAAATTCAGCAGGAGTATCAAACCCGAACCTGGGGCAAACCGTCAAGAATACTTCTGACGCACCACCGCCCGGGGCCTGGGAGCCGATGCCGTGGGGATCAACTGCTCTCTTGGCCCCAAGGAGATCTTCCCCATGGCAAAGCGGCTGACCGAGGCCCTGCCCGGCAGCTTCCCGGTGTTCGTCAAGCCCAACGCAGGCCTGCCCCGCGCCGATGGTTCGGGCTACGATATCACCCCGCAGCTCTACGCCATGCAGATGAAGCCCTACCGGGAGCTGGGCCTGTTTGCTGCAGGCGGCTGCTGCGGCACCACCCCGGAGTTTATCCAGCTGCTGAACGGCGTGTTTGCCGATTGCAGGCTGGGCCGCCCCGACCACCCCATGAAGTCGGTGGTGTGCAGCCCCATGGACTGCGTGAATGTGGACGGAATCACGGTGGTGGGTGAGCGCATCAATCCCACCGGAAAAAAGCGGTTCCAGCAGGCCCTGCGGGAAGGGAATATGAACTATGTGCTGGAACAGGCCGTGAGCCAGACCGAGGCCGGGGCCCAGATCCTGGATGTGAACGTGGGTGCGCCCGGTGTGGATGAGCCTGCTCTGATGGAACAGGTGGTCAAGGCGCTGCAGAGCGTGGTCAGCCTGCCGTTGCAGCTGGATTCCTCCCATGCCGAGGCGCTGGAACGGGGCCTGCGGGTCTACAACGGCAAGCCCATCGTCAACTCGGTGAACGGCGAGGAAGAAAAGCTGAACACCATTCTGCCCCTGTGCAAAAAGTACGGCGCGGCGGTGGTCGGCCTTGCCATTGACGAGCGGGGCATCCTGCCCAAAGCCGAGGACCGCGTGGCCATTGCCCGCCGCATCCGGGACGCGGCGCTGGCGGCAGGCATCCCGCGGGAGGATATCTACATCGACTGCCTGACCCTGACGGCCAGCGCCCAGCAGGAGGATGTGCTTGCCACGGTGCAGGCCCTTCACGCCTGCAAGGAGGAGCTGGGGGTGCGCACCATTCTGGGTGTGTCCAACATCAGCTTTGGCCTGCCCTGCCGCTCCTACCTGAACACCACCTTCCTCACCATGGCCATGTATGCCGGGCTTGACCTTGCCATTATGAACCCCTCCAGCGAGGAGATGATGGCGGCGGTCTACGCTTACAACGTTCTGACCAACCGGGACCCGCAGAGCACGAAGTACATTGAGCGGTATGCCAACCGGGTGCCCGCCTCCGCTGCGCTGGCGCAGGCTGTGCAGAATGCCCGGACCGCCCCGGCAGCAGCCGAAACGCCGGAGGCCGCCGGCCCCTACGCCCCCCTGATGAAGGCGGTGGAAAAGGGGCTGAAGGGCGAGGCAGCCGCCCGCACCCGGGCGCTGCTGGAGGAAAAGGAGCCGCTGGAGCTGGTGGACGAGGCCCTCATTCCGGCGCTGGATATCGTGGGCGCAAAGTATGAAAAGGGCACCCTCTTCCTGCCGCAGCTGCTGCAGGCGGCCACTGCCGCGCAGGGGGCTTTTGAGGAGATCAAGACCGCCATTGCCCAAAAGGGCGAGGGCAGCGCCAGCAAGGGACGCATCGTCATTGCCACCGTCAAGGGCGATGTCCACGACATCGGCAAGAACATCGTCCGGGTCATCCTGGAGAATTATGGCTTTGAGGTCATCGACCTGGGCCGTGACGTGCCGGTGGAAACGGTCGTGAACACCGTCCGGGAGAAGGATGTGCATCTGGTGGGCCTTTCCGCCCTGATGACCACCACCCTCAAGAGCATGGAGGAGACCATCCGGGCCCTGCACGATGCCAGACTAGACTGTAAGATCATGGTGGGCGGCGCTGTGCTGACCCCCGAATATGCAAAAAAGATCGGTGCCGACTGGTACGCCAAGGATGCCAAGCAGAGTGCCGATATTGCCAAGGAGTTCTTTGGCGTATAAGTTGGGATATTAAGAAAAAACGACCCTCTCCGCATTGCAATTCCCGGAGAGGGTCGTTTTTTGCTTACTTTTTGATCCAGTTGTCCACTGCGCTCACCAGAGCCCTGCCCCGGCGGCCCAGGAGCTTGGGCAGGAGCATCCGGGCCATGGCCCAGACACCTGCAAAGTTGAACAGGATGATGGCGGCGGTCAGGAGGCCCGTCCATAGACCGTAGAGCGGGGGCTCGGCCAGCAGGAGCAGGGCCTCGCCCGCCAGCACGCCGAAGTTCAGCGCCACCCGGCCCGGGTGGATGGACATGCCGATCATGTTGTGGGCATCCAGCGCGCGCAGCACGAACACGATGCCCAGACCGAAGAAGGAAGCCACCGTTGCGCCGATGGGCCCCCACCACTTGATGAAGAAGTAGTTCATAATGCAGTTGCTCACAGCACCGGCCAGCATGGTCCACAGGCTGTGGGTGGACTTTTTGTTGACAACGTATGCGCTGTTGAGGAACTGGTTGAAGCAGCTGCAGGTGGAAGCCAGCGTCAGGAAGGGCACAAAGTGCCAGGCGTAGTAGTAGTTGGCCTTCATTACGTGCATGACCGGACGGCAGAGCCAGATGATGCCCGCTGCACAGCAGAACAGCACCGAGGAATAGGTGCGGAAGATCTTGGTA
>OGYO01000441.1_pt1 | contig 21176 bp, 25 predicted proteins | sample 1576561 | NCBI WGS metagenome assembly OGYO01 (sample SAMEA3541507, study PRJEB24748) | human gut metagenome | biome: human gut; feature: human-associated habitat; material: faeces | place: China | collected 2012 | reverse complement strand
AGTATAAGAAGTCTCCGTTCGAAACATTCGACGTGGGTGGTGACGGTATGACCGGCTACTCCAGCTATGCTACAGAAAGTATCGCCCTCCGTGGTTATGAGAACAGCTCATTGACTCCATACGGTTCTGAAGGTTATGCCTATACACGTCTCGGACTGGAATTAAGATATCCTTTGATGCTCGAAACAAGTACCAGTATTTATGCGTTAACGTTTGTGGAAGCCGGTAATGCATGGCATGATGTCAATAAGTTCAACCCGTTCGAATTGAAACGTTCAGCCGGTGTCGGTGTCCGCATCTTCCTCCCGATGATTGGTATGATGGGTATCGACTGGGCTTACGGTTTCGACAAAATAATGGGTTCCTCGCAATATGGCGGCAGCCAGTTCCACTTCATCCTGGGACAGGAATTCTAAGCAATGGACAATTGATAATTGACAATTAATGCAGTATCGTTATGAAGAAGAGTTTATTGATCCTTTTTACGCTGTTTGCAGTAAGTATAACAGCCAATGCACAGAAGTTCGCCTTGATTGACATGGAATATATCCTGGAAAATATTCCTGCCTACGAACGTGCCAATGAACAACTGGAGCAAGCCTCCAGACAATGGCAGAGTGAAGTCGAAAAGATTTCCGAAGAAGCCAAGACTCTGTACAAGAACTATCAGTCTCAGATTGCTTCCCTTTCTGAAACACAGAGAGGTAAAAAGGAAGAAGAGATTGTCGCTAAAGAGAAATCAGCAGCCGAACTGCGCCGCAAATACTTCGGTCCGGAAGGCGAACTGTATAAAAAACGTGAAAGTCTGATGCAACCCATTCAAGACGAAATATACAATGCTGTAAAGGAAATTGCTACACAGAACGGATATGCAGCAGTTGTAGACCGCGCTTCCGCATCAAGTATCATTTTTGCCTCACCGAGTATTGACGTCAGCAATGAGGTACTTGCAAAACTGGGATATTCAAATTAATTTCATACATTTGTTTCAGAATATAGACTGCATTCAGGATTAAAAATAAGCTTGCTTATTTTGTATTGCGTTCAGTTTGCGCTATATTTGCCCCAATGAATAATCATTCAAATAAATAATAAACATTATGCTTAAAAAAATCGCACTACTCGTAGTTATGTTCGCCCTCCCGTTGGGAGCTATGGCGCAAGCTAAATTTGCTCACATGAATTCTCAAGAAGTAATCACTGTTATGCCTGAATTTACCAAAGCTCAAGCCGACCTTGATGCTATGTCTAAAAAATATCAGGATGAAATGCAACGCACTAACGAAGAATTCCAAAAGAAGTATCAGGAATATCTTGTCCAACAAGATTCTTTGCCCAAAAACATCGCTGAAAGACGCCAGAAAGAATTAAACGATATGGCCCAACGCCAAGAACAATTCCAACAGGAAGCTTATCAGTCCATGCAGAAAGCACAGCAAGATGCTATGGCTCCTATCTATAAGAAACTGGATGATGCTATCCAGGCTGTCGGCAAGGCTGAAGGCGTGGTCTATATCTTCGACTTGGCCCGTACCCCGATACCATTCGTAGGAGCACAGAGCGTTGATGTAACTGCCAAAGTTAAAACGCAATTGGGCATTAAATAATAGAATTATCTATGATAGAGCAAGCGCGGATAGTTTTATCCGCGCTTATTTTTTATACATTACTGAGAAATTTGCATTATCTTTGCATGGTACATAGTCTTTAGAAAGCATGAAACAGACATTACCTTCTGCAGCCGGTCCCATCGGAATATTCGATTCCGGATATGGCGGACTGACCATCCTGAGCAAGATACGGGAAGCCCTTCCCCAATATGATTACATTTATCTGGGCGACAACGCGCGCGCGCCTTACGGAACCCGCTCGTTCGAGATTGTCTATGAGTTCACCTTGCAGGCAGTCACCAAACTGTTCGAGATGGGTTGTCACCTCGTCATTCTGGCATGCAATACAGCTTCGGCAAAAGCTCTGCGCAACATACAAATGAATGATTTGCCTCGCCTCGACCCTATGCGCCGTGTGTTGGGAGTAATTCGCCCAACCGTAGAATGCATAGGGAACATTACCCAAAGCCGCCATGTGGGAGTGCTTGCCACAGCAGGAACCATCAAGTCTGAATCCTATCCGCTGGAAGTGCATAAACTCTTCCCCGACATCAAAGTGAGCGGTGAAGCCTGCCCTCTATGGGTATCCCTCGTAGAAAACAACGAGGCACAAGGTGAGGGTACCGACTACTTCATACGCAAGAACATCGACAACCTGCTGGCCAAAGACACACAGATAGATACCGTCATTCTGGGCTGCACGCACTTCCCGCTGCTGCTGCCCAAGATACAGCAATACATGCCCGACGGCATCACGACCGTCACCCAGGGGGAACTGGTAGCAGACAGCCTGAAAGACTATCTTCACCGCCATCCGGAAATGGACAAAAAATGTACCAAAGGTGGAAGATGCGTCTACCGCACCACGGAATCGGAGGAGAAATTCACAGAATCGGCTTCTACTTTCCTGAATGAATCGATAAGAGTTGAGAGGATTGAACTATAAATTCGTCAGCATTAAACATTAAAACAAAAACATTTGTTATATTTGTAAGACAGAAACCTCTAAATTCATACCATCATGAAAGAAGAAGACAAAAGCAAACTCGTTGAGGTGTTCACCGGTTCACCGTGGGAAGCAGAACTCGTAAAGAGCCTGCTGGGAAATAGTGATATTGAAGCTGTAACAAAAGACGGAATGGTAGTAAACGTTGTACTGCCTGCCACTGCGGTAGATGTTTCCGTTCTCGTCAATGAGAAGGACTACGAAGCCGCCATGGAAGTAGTCCGTGAATACGAAAAGAGAGAAAATGGAGATTGATTTCAATAGAATTGCTGTCAAGGTAGGCAGCAATGTTTTAACACGTCGTGACGGCACTCTCGACGTCACCCGCATGTCCGCTTTGGTGGACCAGATAGCCGAGCTGCACAAGGGCGGCATAGAAATAATACTTGTTTCTTCCGGAGCCGTTGCTTCGGGACGTAGTGAAGTGCGCCCCACCAAGAAGTTGGACAGCGTAGACCAGCGCCAGCTCTTTTCCGCTGTAGGGCAGGCCAAACTCATCAACCGCTACTACGAGCTGTTCCGGGAGCATGGCATCCCCGTGGGACAAGTGCTCACAATGAAAGAGAACTTTTCCACCCGCCGCCATTACCTCAACCAGAAAAACTGTATGACCGTAATGCTGGAGAACGGCGTCATTCCTATTGTCAATGAGAACGACACCATCTCCGTAAGTGAACTGATGTTCACCGACAACGATGAGCTGTCCGGCCTGATAGCCTCCATGATGGATGCCCAGGCACTAATCATTCTCAGCAATATAGACGGCATCTACAACGGTTCACCCGCCGACCCGGAGTCTCAAGTCATCCGTGAAATAGAACAAGGCAAAGACCTCTCCTCCTACATACAAACTTCCAAGTCCAGCTTCGGACGCGGCGGCATGCTGACAAAAACCAACATTGCCCGCAAAGTGGCGGATGAGGGCATCACAGTAATCATAGCCAACGGGAAGCGGGACAACATCCTCGTGAAAATAATGAATAATGAAGAATTAAACTATACCCGTTTCATTCCGTCTCCGGAACCGGTATCGAGCATCAAGAAATGGATTGCGCACAGTGAAGGGTTTGCCAAAGGCGAACTGCACATCAATCATTGTGCCACCGAACTGCTCTTCTCGGACAAAGCAGTAAGCATCCTACCGGTAGGCATCACTGACGTTATAGGCGAGTTCGAGAAGGACGACATCGTACGGATTATCGACTTCGGCGGTAAACCCATCGGTGTGGGAAAAGCCAACTGTGACTCCAGCCAGGCACGGGAAACAATGGGAAAACATGGAAAGAAACCCGTAGTGCACTACGACTACCTATATATAGAATAGGCCACAGACGGATACTATCCACGATATTCATACTTGCATATTTATCACTCTATACTCAGTAAGAAAATGAACTTAAACAAAACTTTTGTCGCCGTACAAGATGCCAGCCGTAACATGCTAGCGTTGAGCGACAAAGAAATCAACCAAATATTACTGGCTGTTGCAGACGCTGCCATAAACAAAACAGACTTCATTCTGAGTGAAAACCAGAAGGATTTGGAGCGTATGCCTTCTACCGACCCTAAATACGACCGCCTGAAACTGACAAAAAGCCGTTTGCAGGACATCGCTGCGGACATCCGCAACGTAGCCGCCCTCCCTTCTCCTTTGGGAAAAGTCCTTAAAGAGAACGTATTACCCAACGGATTGAAGATAAAAAGGGTCAGTGTACCTTTCGGTGTCATAGGCATTATCTACGAAGCCCGTCCCAACGTCAGTTTCGATGTATTCTCACTCTGCCTTAAAAGCGGCAATGCCTGTATTCTGAAAGGCGGAAGCGATGCAGACTATTCCAACCGTGCCATAATCAGCGTGATACACGAGGTACTGGAGCATTTCAACGTAGATACACATATCGTGGAACTGCTTCCTGCCGACAGAGAGGCGACTGCCGAACTACTGCATGCCAACGATTATGTAGATTTGATAATTCCGCGCGGCAGCAGCAGCCTGATAAACTTCGTACGCCAGAATGCCACAGTACCGGTTATAGAGACAGGTGCCGGCGTATGCCATACGTTCTTCGACCGCTATGGCGATATAAGCATAGGTCCATCTATCATTGCCAATGCAAAGACACGCCGGGTCAGTGTATGCAACGCTTTGGATTGCCTAATTATCGAAGCCGACAGCCTGGCTAATTTGCCCGACCTATGCCTGCCGCTGCAATCAAGCAATGTAGAGATATTTGCCGATGAACCCGCCTACCACAGTCTGCGTGACAAATATCCCGTCGAGCTGTTGAGACTTGCCACTGAAGACTGCTACGGCAGAGAGTTCCTGGACTACAAGATGGCCATTAAAACCGTGAATTCTTTCCAGGAAGCATTGGCACATATCCGGAAGTACGGTTCCAAACATAGCGAATGCATCATTACGGACGACAAGACACGTGCCGAATGGTTCTGTCGGGAAGTGGACGCTGCTTGTGTATACGTCAATGCGCCGACCTCTTTCACCGACGGCGCACAATTCGGGCTCGGTGCCGAGATCGGCATCAGCACACAGAAGCTGCACGCCCGCGGTCCGATGGCTCTGGAAGAAATCACCACATACAAATGGATTGTCGAAGGTTCCGGACAGACTAGACCTTGACAGCCGAATAACAAAGATATAGATACACTAAAAAGACTGTAAATATGAAGAACTTTACTTGCGTGCAGGACATCGGTAACCTAAAGTCTGCACTGGACGAAGCATTCGAGATTAAAAAAGACCGTTTCAAATATGTGGAACTGGGACGTAACAAAACGCTGATGATGATTTTCTTCAACTCCAGCCTGCGTACCCGCCTCAGTACACAGAAGGCTGCATTGAATCTGGGCATGAACGTAATTGTACTGGACATCAACCAGGGAGCCTGGAAACTGGAGACAGAGCGTGGTGTCATCATGGACGGTGACAAACCGGAACACTTACTGGAAGCCATTCCCGTGATGGGCTGCTATTGCGACGTCATCGGCGTACGTTCTTTTGCACGCTTCGAAAATAAGGAAGACGATTACAACGAAGTGATACTGGAGCAGTTCATCAAGCATTCCGGCCGGCCGATATTCTCCATGGAGGCTGCCACACGCCATCCGCTGCAGAGTTTTGCCGACCTGATAACCATTGAGGAATATAAGAAGACGGCACGCCCCAAAGTAGTGATGACATGGGCTCCACATCCGCGTCCATTGCCCCAGGCTGTCCCCAACTCCTTTGCCGAATGGATGAATGCAACTGATTATGACTTTGTGATTACACATCCCGAAGGTTATGAACTCGACCCCAAGTTCGTAGGAAATGCCCGCGTAGAATATGACCAGATGAAAGCTTTTGAAGGAGCCGATTTTGTCTATGCCAAGAACTGGGCGGCCTATACAGGCGACAACTACGGACAAATATTGAGCAAAGACCGCACCTGGACAGTAGGCGAGCGCCAGATGGCCGTTACCAACAATGCCTACTTCATGCACTGCCTGCCGGTTCGACGTAACATGATTGTGACGGATGATGTGATAGAAAGCCCGCAGTCCATCGTAATCCCCGAAGCGGCCAACCGGGAGATTTCAGCAACAGTGGTGCTGAAGAGACTGCTTGAAAGCCTCTAACCAGAGGACAAGACTACTTTATTCTTTTTAGGCGCGGATTACGCGGAAAACGCGGATTCTTTTCTTAAATTTTTCCGTGAAATCCGCGTAATCCGCGCCTAAAAAGAAATTATAGCAAATGCATTTCAGCTGCACCGCTATTACTTTTCCACTTCCTTGCCCGCTTCTTCCCAACCGATGAAACCTTTGTCAAGGTCATAGATTATATATCCTTTTTTGCTCAGTATGGCAGCGGCCTTTTTACTACGCTTACCACTACGACAATATACTGCAACCGGTTTGTCCTTCTGCAGAGTGGAGTCGGCCATCGTTTCAAACGACTCATCCAGCACATTGATATTGATACTGTAGGGCACGTGTCCTTCCGAGTATTCGGCAACAGTACGCACATCCAGAAGCTGCACCTCCGGATTGGCTATCAATGTGGAAAAGTCATCTACCGAAACAGACTTGAACTGTCCCTCCTTCTGCTGGCAGGAAAAGAGGGTGGTAAAAACGAGGCAAAGGCCCGCGAACAATGTCTTCATCGAATATTTCATTTTAGTCAGGGTTATAAACAAAATCGTAAGTCTTGATGTCACCGGAATAAGTGTGCACACTGAAATGAACCATAACCTTCTGTATACCCACTGCCGCATACTGCCGCAAAGGTACGGAAGCGTAGGCACGTCTGGTATAAGACACTACCTCCTCCTTTGCGTCATGATACAGCGTCAGATATACTTCACTACACCCGATAGCAGTATCCACAATCACTTCATCCTCAACAAAATGGAACTTATGCTCACCATTCTCCTTGACTATCAGTGTCATATTGAGATAGTCGAGTCCCATCCAGATACCCAGCACATCAGTAGGGTCTGTCCTGACGCCCTCCTCGAACTTGTCAGCCGTTTGGGGAGCGACAGAAAGAACACCGCTCAAGGCATACAGCACCGCACCGGCAGTTCCATCGGCAGTTACCTCCGAAGCATAATTACTGATGACACGTACCGAGGCGTTTGCCTCTATGTTCGTCTTTGTCTTGTCCTCCACTACCGGCAAGGTTTCCCCTTCATCCGTCACAACAGACCGCAGATAGCCGTCAGCCCCCGAAAAGGCAGTCAGGAACTCCAGCTTCACGGAAGGATAATGATAATCATCATCGCCACAACCAGTCAATAGACAGGCCAACAAAGGCAAAAGCCACCAATCACAGTACTTCTTCATGTATTCATTCTTTTATAGCCGCCAGATAATTCTTCAACGGGTTGGCATACATCAGCAGCATTTTTCCGCGCAGGAAGTCCACGTCCTTATTAGGAATGGAGATACGCTCCAACTGTTGTTCTATATAGGCCGTGAAGCGCTGCTTATCCTCGGCAGTGTAATGGTCGGAAAAATCCTCCTTCCCCTCGAGAAGGTCGTGTGCCACATAATTATTGGGATACATCCGGTAGCTGGCATGAATGCGTTTGTCTATCAGTGCAGACATGCGTGCAAAGAGTTCGGGCTTCGGAAGTGAACGGTCCATCTTCGCCAATTCATCATTCATGCAGGCACCCGTCTGGAAATGTACCCGCCCTTTATAGCCGAACAGTCCGGTCTGCATATTCAGCAAGTCGTCAGCCGTCGTTTTCTTATAGCCTTCAATGTCCCGTTTCAGTTGGAACTCCTGCGCTTTCAGGAAGTCGCAAGGGTCGTATTCATAGGAAATGGCAAGCGGAGCTATATTCATTTCCATTAAGCGGTCAATGACGTCGCCTTCACCGCCTATTGCCAGCATCTTCAGCACACTGTCCTGCGTGCGGTCGTTGGAATCCTTGGCACGCCCTTCACGTTGTGCAATCCAGATAGACTGTTTCTTCTCACTGATGGTATAATGCATATAGCGGGACATGCGTGCGGAAGCCTCCAGCATCTGGCGCATGGTCAACGCACGCAGCACAATGAAGGACTTGTTGACACGCACGAATTTCTTAATCCACGGATAGACAAGCAGGTTGTCGCCAATGGCTATCTCTACCGTATCCATACCCTGGTCTACCAAAAGAATGGACAAGAAACCGGAATCGAGAATAATGTCGCGATGATTGGAGATATAGGTATACGCCGCCGACTTGTCTGCCGGCAACGCGGTATGGTCCAAAGTCAATCCATCCGTAGCCTCCTTCGCCAATTTCCACAGAAGCCCATAGCAGAAGGTCTTCTGAAATTCCAGCTTGGTTTTACACGCGCGCATTTTCTGCGACCAGACTTCAAAAGGTACACCAGGCATCACAGTATCCACTGCCTGCCGGAACGCCGCATCGGCAATCAGTTCCTCATAGACTTGAGGAAGTTCCTCATCATGATAAGGACGGATTTCATCAAATTCCACGTTCGCATTCATAATGAATAATGATTAATCCTTAAACTTGTTTTCTATAATATCTGTCATTACATCCTTCATCTCCATTCCGGCAGCACGAACCTGCTGGGGAATAAAGCTGGTGGCAGTCATTCCGGGGGTGGTATTCACCTCCAGCAGATTGATTTTTTCCCCTTCGGTAATGATATAGTCCACACGGATAATGCCGTAGGCCCCGAGTATATCATAAATGGCAGAAGTCAGCGTCTGCACCCGGCGGGTCAAATCGTCCGAGATGCGGGCGGGAGTAATCTCGTCAGACGCACCATTATACTTAGCTTCATAATCGAAGTACTCGTTGTGGCTCACCACCTCCGTAATGGGGAACACTACGGACTTGTCTTTTGTTTTGTAACAGCCGCAGGTAATCTCGGTTCCGTCCATAAAGGCCTCCACCACTACTTCCTGCGCTTCCGCAAATGCCTTGGTTATGGCAGGCTGTATCTGCTCTTTCGCCGTCACCTTGGTCACGCCGAAGCTGGAACCTCCCAAGCTGGGCTTAATGAAACAAGGCAGGCCGATTTTCTCCATCACATCTTCATCCGTTACCGACTGTCCGCCGCGCAGCAACAACGATTCGGCAATGCGCACACCGAAACCTTTCAGATACTGGTTGCAGGCAAACTTATCGTACGTGAGCGACGCTGCCAGTACTCCGCAACACGAATAAGGGATGTGGAGCATATCAAAATAGCCCTGCAGACGGCCGTCCTCACCCGGAGTTCCGTGGATGGTGATATAGGCAAAGTCGAATGTCACTTTCTCGCCATCCAGCACGAAGCTGAAGTCATTGCGGTCTACCGGAGCCTTAGCGCCGTCGGGCAGCTGTACATGCCAGTCCAGTCCGTGCATTTCTACAATATATAAGGTATACTTCTCCTTGTCGATGAAGGAGTAAATCCCCTGTGCACTACGCAGGGAGACGTGGAATTCGGAGGTATCTCCTCCGGCTACAATAGCAATCGTGCGTTTCATTCTAATTCTCTGTTACTGATATAGCCTCTCCATTTGTCTATCAGCCGGGTCATGTCATCGGGCAATTCCGAAGTGAAGTACATTTCTTCTCCGGTGACGGGATGCACAAACCCCAGCGTCATGGCATGCAATGCCTGCCGCGGACAAGTGTCGAAGCAGTTGTTTACAAATTGTTTGTATTTGGCAAAATGGGTTCCTTTCAGGATTTCGTGTCCGCCGTAACGTTCGTCGTTGAAAAGTATGTGTCCGATGTGCTTCATGTGCACACGGATTTGATGGGTGCGTCCCGTTTCAAGGATACATTCCACCAGTGTGACGTATCCCAAACGTTCGAGCACCCGGTAATGGGTGACGGCATGCTTTCCCTGGTCGTCGGGGAGGACGGTCATCTGCATGCGGTCTCTGGGATTACGACCGATATTGCCGACAACGGTCCCTTCATCCTGTTCCACATTTCCCCAGACCAGCGCCTGGTAACGGCGTTTTGTCGTCTTGTTGAAGAACTGGTTGCCGAGATTCGTCTTGGCATCCGGAGTCTTGGCTATCACCAGCAGGCCGGAGGTGTCCTTGTCGATGCGGTGCACCAGTCCCACATGCGGGTCATTGGCATCATAATCGGGATTATCCTTCATATGCCAGGCTATGGCGTTGACAAGCGTACCGTGATAGTTGCCATGACCGGGGTGCACCACCAGACCGGCAGGTTTGTTCACTACCATCAGATACTTGTCCTCATATACTATATCAAGGGGGATGTCTTCGGGGATGACTTCATTCTCATAGCGTGGACGGTCCATCATCACAGTGATTACATCCATCGGCTTCACCTTATAGCTGCTTTTCACAGCCTTGCCGTTCGCCATCACGAAGCCTGCATCGGCAGCCTTCTGGATGCGATTACGCGAGGAGTTCGTCAAGCGGTCGAACAGATACTTGTCCACCCGCACCATCTCCTGCCCCTTGTCCACCACCACACGGAAGTGTTCATAGAGTTGCGCCTCGTCACCCACCGGCTCTACGTCGTCCAGCTCATCATTATCTATATCATCCGGCAATTCTTCTATCATCACGGCATTTACAATTTGACTATTTACAATTTACGATTGGAGTCAGATGTTTATCAGAACCAGGACTCATCTGCCGCGGAGTCTTCGGACAACACGGGTTCAACGGTACCTCCCACGGCATCCACTCCCAGGGAGTCTGCCTTCAAGGCGCCTCCATCTCCCACCATCAGCGTCAGCACTGCACCGGCGGGCACTTTCTCGCCGATGGAAAGCTGACGGCCCTTATACTTCACGCCATACACCCAGTCCTTCTCTCCCGGAATATACTGTATCTCGGCCAGCTTGAAGCCCGAAGCCAGAATACGCGCTTCCGCCTGCCGCAGCGAACTGTTGTCCGCCACATCGGGCACTATGTGCAGAGGGACTTCAATCGTATTGATTGTAAGATAGATGGTACGTCCTTCCTTTACCTTTTGTCCGGCTGCCGGATTATATTCGAGGATGCAGCCGGCAGGAAGAGTCTTGACATAACTGGAATCCGAAACGATGCAGACCAAGCCGCGGTTACGGAACATTTTCTCGGCTTCCTCCACTCCCATGCCCTTCACATCGGGCACTATCACAGCCTCGCCGTGGCGGGTATATATATCCAGTCCTTTCAGCACTCCGAACAGCAATCCCACTACCACAACGGCCATCGCAAGGATGTTCGCCCAGAAGAACCGGTTCTGCCAGAAAGAGAAAAAATCTTTTATTGTCATAATCGATAATGCATTATTTGGGACAAAGATACAATTTTCACCACATAGTACACGGAGTTGGCAATAGTTTTTTCCGGAGAAGCGGGCACAATACATAAGAAAAGCTGCAAAAGACCAGAATCAGTCTTTTGCAGCTCCCTTATTTCTTTAATACGAACGAGAACGACTATTATGCCTTTACTCCGTTGTATTCGTCAGAAACAGTCAGTTTCTTTCTGCCTTTAGCACGACGTGCTGCCAATACTCTGCGGCCGTTTGCTGTAGCCATTCTCTCACGGAAACCGTGTTTGTTCTTTCTCTTTCTGTTCGAGGGTTGAAATGTTCTTTTCATTACTGTATCTTGTTTTATGTTATTATTCTCACGAATTCGGGCTGCAAAAATAGGTACTTTTTTCAAATAAACCAAGAGATAACTCATTTTCTCTCAAAAGTTTTTGTGTTTTTTACCGAATTCCATTACTTTTGCACCCGCAAACCAGCACTAAAGAAGTAAATACCAATATAATAATATTAAAGACTATAAGTATGATTAATGCCCAAGACATTAAAATCGGAACTTGCATCCGCATGGACGGCAAGCTGTATTTCTGTATCGACTTCCTGCATGTAAAGCCGGGAAAAGGTAATACTTTCATGCGCACCAAGCTGAAAGACGTGGTGAACGGTTACGTTCTGGAACGCCGTTTCAACATCGGTGAGAAACTGGAAGACGTACGTGTAGAACGTCGTCCCCACCAATACCTCTATCATGACGGTGACAACTACCAATTCATGAACCAGGAGACTTTTGACCAAATTCCCATCGCCCACGACCTCATCAACGGTGTTGACTTCCTGCTCGAAGGAATGATAGTAGACGTGGTATCAGACGCTTCTACAGAAACCGTACTCTATGCTGATGTGCCCATCAAGGTTCAGCAGAAGATTACCTATACGGAACCGGGACTGAAAGGCGACACAGCCACCAACACGCTGAAGCCCGCCACAGTAGAATCCGGCGCCACAGTCCGCGTCCCCTTGTTCATCAACGAAGGCGAGACTATCGAAATCGATACGCGCGACGGTTCTTACGTAAGCCGCGTAAAAGCATAAGCCCTTTTGGAAATCAGGCAAATGCCCTTTTCATATCATCCCCGGTGCTCCACTTGGCATCCGGGGATTTTTCTTTCCATTTATTCATCTGCAAAGCTTAAATGATATATCTTTGCGGAGATAACCAAAACATAGAGCCATACCCATGAGATACTCCGTCATCATCCCCGTATACAACCGCCCCGATGAGGTAGACGAACTGCTGCAAAGCCTGACGCGGCAAAGTTTCAAGGATTTTGAAGTGATTGTGGTGGAGGACGGCTCCTCCATCCCCTGCAAGCCGGTCACAGAGAAGTATCAGGAACTATTGGACGTGCATTACTATGACAAGCCCAACTCCGGCCCCGGGCAGACCCGTAACTACGGGGCGGAACGAAGCAAGGGCGAATACCTGATAATACTGGACTCGGACTGCATCCTGCCCGAAGGTTATTTCCTTGCTGTGGAAGAAGAGCTGCAGCACGAAGCCGCCGATGCCTTCGGAGGCCCCGACCGCGCGCACGAATCATTCACAGACATACAGAAAGCCATCAACTACTCCATGACCTCCTTCTTCACCACCGGCGGTATCCGTGGGGGGAAGAAGAAGATGGACAAGTTCTATCCGCGCAGCTTCAACATGGGTGTGCGGCGGGAAGTGTACCAAGCCCTGGGCGGATTCTCGCGGATGCGCTTCGGGGAGGACATCGACTTCAGCATCCGAATCTTCAAGGGAGGATATACATGCCGGCTGTTCCCCGGTGCCTGGGTATACCATAAACGCCGGACAGACTTCCGGAAGTTCTTCAAGCAGGTACACAATTCCGGGATTGCCCGCATCAATCTGTACAAGAAGTATCCGGAATCACTGAAGCTCGTCCACCTGCTGCCGGCCGCATTTACCCTGGGAGTGGCCATATTCCTGCTGGGAACGCCCTTCTGCCCGTACAGCCTGCTGCCCATCGCTCTTTATGCGCTTCTGGTATGCATGGACTCCACTATCCGGAACCGTAGCCTCAGCATCGGGCTCTACTCCGTCGCCGCCTCCTTCATCCAGCTCATCGGATACGGGACGGGGTTCCTGCGCGCCTGGTGGAACCGCTGCATACTTGGCAAGGACGAGTTCGAGGCGTTCAAAAAGAACTTTTACAAATAAGGAGGATTAGGGGTTAAGGATTAGGGATGATATGGAGAAACTGAATATCAACCAGTGGGCTGCAGAGGACCGCCCGCGGGAAAAGATGATGCAGAAAGGGGCGGAAGCCTTGAGCGATGCCGAACTGCTAGCCATCCTCATCGGCTCCGGCAATACGGAAGAAACCGCCGTGACACTGATGCAGCGCATACTCGCCGCCTGCGGCAACGACCTCAACCGCCTGGGCAAATGGGAGGTGCGGGACTTCTCCCGATTCAAAGGCATGGGCCCCGCCAAAAGCATCACCGTCATGGCATCCCTGGAACTGGGCAAACGCCGCAAGCTGCAGGAACGCTCCGGACGTACCGCCATCCGCTCTTCCGCCGACATCTACGAGCTGTTCCATCCCCTGCTCTGCGACCTTGCCACAGAAGAATTCTGGGTACTGCTTATGAACCACGCCGCCAAAGTGATAGACAAGGTACGCATCAGCCGCGGCGGCATCGACCAGACCACCGCCGACGTGCGCAGCATCCTGCGCGAAGCCCTGCTGCAACGCGCCACACAGATAGCCCTTATCCACAACCATCCCTCCGGCAACCCGCACCCCAGCAACGACGACCAGCGGCTGACGGAACTCGTGAGGAAAGCCGCCCAAACCATGAACATACACCTGACCGACCACGTCATCGTCACGGACGGAAGCCATTACAGCTTCAACGACGAAGGATTGCTATAAATAATCCAAGTTACGGACATACTATACGAAAGACAAAAGCGGTCATAACACTAACTATCAGCACATTGTATTTACCTGCTATTTACCAGCCAATGTAAAAGCCGTTACCGCGGTATGTAAAAGCCGTTACCCTATATTGTAACGCCCTTTACCCCATATTGTAAAGACCTTTACCGCCTATTGTAAAAGGAGTTTCCCCAGGGGTAAAGGGAGTTCCCCCAGCGGGTGAAGCGTGTTTCCCCACCGTCAAACCCTTTCTGAAGTAATGAAAAGGAGGGCGTTCCTTTGCATTTTCAATTAAATTCCATAGCTTTGTTCTTTGAAAACCTATATATAAAACCCTACGAATATGACCAAATTTGAAATAGAAGAGAAAATAGTCTCCATGCTCAAGACCGTATTCGACCCGGAAATACCGGTAAATGTATACGACCTGGGACTGATTTACAAAATAGACGTCTCCGACCAGGGAGAAGCCTCCATCGACATGACGCTGACTGCCCCCAACTGTCCGGCAGCCGACTTCATCATGGAAGATGTGCGCCAGAAGGTGGAATCCATCGACGGCGTAACCTCCGCCACCATCAATCTCGTTTTCGAACCCGAGTGGGACAAGGACATGATGAGCGAAGAAGCGAAACTGGAGCTGGGATTCCTTTAAATCAGTTGAAAGTTCAAAGTTGAAAATGGAAAGTTGAAAATGAAGAATGTATATTTCCTCTCGGATGCTCACCTGGGCTCACGAGCCATCGAACACGGACGAACCCAAGAACGGAGGCTGGTCAACTTCTTGGACAGCATCAAGCACAAGGCATCGGCCGTATACCTGCTGGGAGACATGTTCGACTTCTGGTACGAATTCCGTACCGTAGTGCCCAAAGGATACACCCGCTTTCTGGGCAAGCTGTCCGAACTGACCGACCTGGGAGTAGAAGTCCACTTTTTCACGGGAAACCATGACCTTTGGTGCGGCGACTATCTGACCAAGGAGTGCGGCGTCATGATACACCGCGAACCGCTGACCACCGAAATCTTCGGAAAAGAGTTCTACCTTGCCCACGGTGACGGGCTAGGCGACCCGGACAAGAAGTTCAAGATGCTGCGCGCCATGTTCCGCAGCCGTACCCTACAGACGCTGTTCTCTGCCCTGCACCCCCGCTGGAGCATGGAGCTGGGACTGAACTGGGCCAAGCACAGCCGCTTGAAACGCATAGACGGGAAAGAACCCGCATACATGGGAGAAAACAACGAATACCTGGTGCTCTACACCAAGGAATACCTGAAAAGCCATCCCAACATCAACTACTTCATCTACGGTCACCGCCACATCGAACTCGACCTGATGCTGAGCAGTACCGCCCGCATCCTCATCCTCGGCGACTGGATAAACTACTTCTCGTACGCCGTCTTTGACGGCGAGAACCTCTTCCTTGAGAATTTTGTGGAGGGAGAGACGAAGCTATAACCCGCATTTCCAAACTGTTAACCATCATACCATTACCACCCATGAAACCTTTAAGACTGAAAAACATGATTGCCGGATGCCTGCTCGCAGCAGGAGCATTGCCGGTATGGGGACAATCCGGCGCCCCGACACTTGTCATCCGCATTGACGATCTCGGTGCCCTGCATTCCGTCAACGAAGCCTGTATCCAGACCTACCGCTCGGGTATTGCCCGCAGCGTGGAAGTGATGCCCGTAGCGGCCTGGTATCCGGAAGCCATCAAGATGCTGAAAGAAAATCCGGGACTGGACGTCGGCCTGCACCTCGTCATCACCAGCGAGTGGGAGAACGTGAAGTGGCGTCCGCTGACCCACTGCCCCAGCCTGACGGACGAGAACGGCTATTTCTACCCGATGATGTTCCCCAACCCGGCCTATCCGGGACAAGCCATCATGGAACAGAAATGGAACCTCAAAGAGATAGAGCAGGAGTTCCGCGCGCAGATAGAGACGACGCTGAAAAGCATTCCGCAACTCAGCCATCTGTCCGGGCACATGCTCTCCACCGGTTTCAGCAAAGAAGTGAACGAGCTGGTACAACGGCTCGCCAAAGAATACAACCTGCCGTCCATCGACCGCATGGACTCCTCCAAGGACTACCGGTTTACCTACATCGGGTACGACGGCCCCAAAAGAACCGCCGAAGAAAAAGAGGCCAGCTTCATCAAGGCATTGGACAAGTTGCAACCGGGCCAGCGCTACCTTTTCTTAGACCACCCGGCACTGGACAACGATGAAATGAAAACCGTCTTCCACGTCGGATATGAGGACGTGGCGCTGGACCGCCAGGGAGTGACCGACCTGCTGACAAGCCCCCGTGTCCGGAAAGCCATTGAGGACAAAGGCATAAAGCTGATTTCCATCAACCAATTGACCAAGGGCCTGCCCCGCGCCGCCGCTGCTCCGAAGCTGGACAAGGCCATGAACAGATACCTGGATGCCGTAAAGAAAGCCGGACAAGACCTGCACAGCATCATGATTGTGCAACACGGCAATGTCATTGCCGAAGAATGGATGGGCGAAGGGAAAGAGGATGAGCCTCACATCCTGAACTCCGTCAGCAAGACATTCACCGCCACCGCCGTGGGACTTGCCGCCTCCGAAGGCAGGCTGAACCTGACGGACAAGGTCATCTCCTTCTTCCCCGACAAGCTTCCGGCAACCGTCAGCGAAAATCTGGCAGCCATGACCGTACGCGACCTGCTGACCATGAACTGCGGGCACGACACCGACCCCACCGGAACGGTACGCAAAAAGGCGGACGCCGATTGGGTGCAGGAGTTCCTTGCCTTCCCCGTGGAGCACAAGCCCGGTACCTTCTACACCTACAACAGCCTGGGAACCTACATGCTCTCAGCCATCGTACAGAAAGTGACGGGCGAGAAAGTGGTGGATTATCTCTATCCCCGTCTGTTCCGCCCGCTTGGCATCGTCAACGCCCGGTGGCAGGAAAGCCCGCAAGGCATCAATACCGGAGGCTGGGGGTTGTACCTCAAAACGGAAGACCTTGCCAAGATGGGACAACTGTTCCTGCAGAAAGGAAACTGGAACGGACAGCAGATTCTGCCCGAAGAATGGGTAAAGGAGGCATCTGCCTGCCAAGTGCCCTCACTGCCCGCCGGCATGAAACCGGAGATGCTGAAGAAAGCGAAGATGAGCGCCAAGACAAGCGACTGGCTGCAGGGCTACGGCTACCAGATGTGGCGCTGCCGCCACAACGCCTACCGTGCCGATGGTGCCAACGGACAATACATACTGGTGTTGCCGGACAAGGATGCTGTCATTGCCGTCACCGCCAACATCCCCGACATGCAGGCAGAGCTGAATCTAATATGGAAGTACCTGCTGCCCGCGCTATAAAACGTTTATTCTTATAAATGATTACGAAAAAGTGAAGGTTACCGGAACTTTTTCCCGGCATGGTTGTAGTAACATCATAACATTAAAAACATTAGCGTCATGGATGATATGATTTACAGAAACGACCCGATTGCCGAAGAGAACATAGACCCGCACGGACGTCCGGCAACGGATGAATTCGAGGAATGGAGCGAAGAGGTCTCCGAACGGACAGATACCGGATACAAGGACCAGAAAATAAAATCCGCCAAGGAACGGGAGAAACGTATCCGGGAGATGGATGAAATTATAAAGAAGGACCTTAAGGAATAAATTGACAGCCACCACAGATAGCACAGATTCTCACAGATTAGTCTCTTATACTTGATATCAGAGCTTCCAATCTGTGAGAATCCGTGTTATCTGTGGTGACTGTCTATTATTTGTATCCGCCAGCCTTGGCTATGCGTTTCGGGATTTCCGTGTTGTCCATCTTACCCACGAACAGCTTGGAGCCTGCACCTACTGCGAATACCGGCACATATCCGGCTGTATGGCCACCGCTGGTCCAGCCTACCATGGCAATCTGGCTCATTACCTTCTTGGCGGCAACGGCCAGGGGCTCAGTCTTGGCATAAAGACTTTCCTCAAACACTACATGCTTGTTCACGAATGATTCTTCGTAAGCATCACGCAGCATCTTCTCCTGCTCCCAGCTCACCGGCAGTTCTTTCCAGAAACCCATCTTTTCTGCCAGGAATTCCTTCATTTCCGGCCAGTTGATAACCTTGCGCATCTTGCGTAAATCCGTGATGGAACGTGAAAGGATATCCTGAGACTGCTTCTGCTTGGCAAGGGCTTTCAGTTGAAGCTCGTATTTACCGGTACCCAGACCCAGACCGCCGGTTTCATGGTCGGCAGTTACCACAATTAGCGTTTCTTTGGGATGCTTCTTATAGAAGTCGTAAGCCACCTTGATGGCGTTGTCCATATCCACCACTTCCTCAAAGACTGTGGCGGTTCTGGTCAACATTATTGACGTAAGCACTATCTCTTCATGGTTGTTTGCACAAGTAGACGGCATGGTAACACTGATTATTCTGGGAATATTTGCCATGATGTCACTGATAAACAGCAATTACAGGGTGCTGATAGTGCTCCTTTCCATGGTGATAGGCGGAGCCGTAACCATCAGTTATCTGGCATTCAATTATGACACACTGCAATTGCCCACCCTTTACTGGCTCTTTATACAGAGTTTGAGCCTGTATATTGTCTACCTGAGTTTTCAAACCTTATTCTTCGAACGGTTTATCGCCTGCTTCAAGATTAAAGGGAATGTGGGATTTTTCATCGCATCCATCGACTTTATCGGATACACAGGAACGGTTTGTGTGCTTCTTTTCAAAGAATATTGCAGCCCGAATATCGACTGGATGCAATTCTACAACCAATTTTCGGGATGGGTAGGCATCGTTGCCGGTATTGCATTCATCGGTTCGGCAATCTATCTGATGCAACGATACAAAATGGAAAAACAGAACTTGCCCACGGAATGTTATCACCCGACGGACAACGCCACGAATGCTTTCCCGCAAATCCAATCCACTCCTACAGGAAATGAATAAATAAACAAATAACTAAATAACAACAAGATGAAAAAAATAGAATGTGTAATTATGGACTGGGCAGGAACAGCAGTCGATTACGGATGTTTTGCACCTGTTGCCGCCTTCTTGAAGGCCTTTGGTGAAGTAGGTATCACTGTAACCATGGAAGAAGCACGCCGCCCTATGGGAATGGCAAAAATAGACCATATCCGTGAACTGTTCAAGTTGCCCGGAGTGACAGAGCAATTCCAAAAACTATACAACAGACTTTGGACGGAAGAAGATGTGGTTGCCATGAACCGTGAATTTGAGAAATATCTCTTCGCTTCTCTTCAGGAATATACCACTCCTATCCCCGGAGTCATTGAAACCATTGGCGAACTGAAAAAGACAGGCATTAAAATCGGCTCCACCACAGGTTATACACGCGCCATGATGGATGTGGTCCTGCCGGGAGCTGCCGCCAAAGGTTATACCACAGACAATTGTGTCACCCCCGACGGTCTTCCTGCCGGACGTCCTCAGCCTTTTATGATTTACAAAAACATGACAGATTTGAATGTACCTTCCGTAACAAGTGTTGTGAAATATGGGGATACCATTGCCGACATCAAAGAAGGAGTGAATGCAGGCGTATGGACTGTCGGTGTCATTCTGGGCAGCAACGAAATGGGACTTACCCAAGAAGAAACCGAGAAACTTCCATCAGATGAACTGAACAAACGCATGGCTGCCGTCAGAAAACGCATGTATATGGCAGGTGCCCATTATGTGGTAAACAGCATTGCCGAACTCCCCGAAATTATTGAAATTATCAACCATAAAATAAACTAACACAATGAGACCATATTTACTTTTGACTCCCGGCCCTTTAACAACATCAGAAACAGTAAAAACAGCCATGATGACCGACTGGTGCACATGGGATGAGGATTACAATGTGCAATCGTTGAAGAAATCCGCAAAGGACTGGTGAAACTCGCTACCCATAAAACCGATGAATACACAGCCGTTCTGTTACAGGGAAGCGGTACTTACTGCGTAGAAGCAACATTGGGAAGCGTCATCACCCCGAAACACAAATTACTCATTCTGAGCAACGGCGCATACGGTGACCGTATGGGAAACATTGCCGAATACCACGGCATGAACTATGACATGCTTGCTTTTGATGAAACCGAACAAGTATCCGTGGAATATGTGGACGACTACCTGGCACATAACGCAGAAATCACACACGTGGCAGTGGTGCATTGCGAAACAACGACCGGCATTCTGAACCCGTTGAAGGAAATTGCCCACATGGTAAAGATGCACGGCAAGAAGTTGATTGTGGATGCAATGAGTAGTTTCGGAGGCGTACCCTTGGATGTAGAGGAACTGGGTATCGACTTTATGATCAGCAGCGCCAACAAGTGCATTCAGGGTGTACCGGGATTCGGCTTCATCATAGCCCGCAAATCCGAACTGGCACACTGCAAGGGCGTATCACGCAGCCTCTCTCTTGACATTTACGACCAATGGGAAACAATGGAGAAGGGACACGGCAAATGGCGCTTCACCTCTCCCACTCACGTGGTACGCGCTTTTAAGCAGGCCATGGACGAATTACCACACCGCCAGTGTACGCAAACAGGTTTTAGAACCAAAGCCTTCCGCATCAACTTTCTTGTGTACAAAACAAAAAAGACAGAGGCACAGTGACGGAAATTTACTACCGTTACAGTGTCTCTGTTTTTTCGTGTTTTGTAATTTGGCCTGAAGGACTGTTCCGCTTAAGCGACCCCCGGCAAGCCAGGAGCTTTTAGTAATGTGCAAAATGAACAATTCCAGAGAAGGTACTCGAACATGGCCGGTACTTAGCAACCGTACCAGCATTTTAGCCACGTTCGGCA
>OGYO01000428.1_pt1 | contig 21328 bp, 11 predicted proteins | sample 1576561 | NCBI WGS metagenome assembly OGYO01 (sample SAMEA3541507, study PRJEB24748) | human gut metagenome | biome: human gut; feature: human-associated habitat; material: faeces | place: China | collected 2012 | reverse complement strand
GCGTGCATCAAAGAAGCGTCCCAAGGGCTGATGGTGAGCACGCGCGCCTCTGCCACAGAAACCGCGGCCACCTGATTGATGGGCGTGGGCGTGCCATAATAATCCACCGTCACCTTATCGAGGATGGCGGGGTTCGCACGGCCCGCGCGGATCGTCGCATGCTCCTTTACAAGATGGTTGATGACGCCGGTCATTTTGTCTTCATAGGTCTTTGTCTCTGCGCTCATAATCGTCTCTCCTCTTTTCCTTATTGCTCGACCACGAGCGTGCCGATGGGCTCACCCGCTACTGCTTTTGCAATATTTTCGGGGTGCAGGATATCAAATACCAGAATGGGCAGCGAATTATCGCGGCACATCGTCGCAGCGGTGCTGTCCATCACGGCAAGCTGGTCCGCCAGCACACGGCTGAACGTAAGCGTGTCGTATTTTTTTGCATCTGCATATTTTTTGGGGTCCTTGTCGTAAACGCCGTCCACCATCGTCGCCTTGAAGATGATATCCGCGTTGATCTCCGCAGCGCGCAGCGCCGAAGCTGTGTCCGTGGAAAAGAACGGGTTGCCCGTTCCGCAGGCCAGAATGATGACTCTCCCTTTTTCCAGATGGCGGATGGCCCGGTTGCGGATATAAGGCTCGGCGATCTGCTGCATGGACAAAGCTGTCTGCACACGCACCTCTACGCCCAAATGCTCCAGGGCGTCAGCCACGGCCAGCGCATTCATGGCCGTTGCCAGCATACCGATCTGATCCGCACGGGTACGCTCCATCTCGCCGCTGGAGCGGCCGCGCCAAAAGTTGCCGCCGCCCACCACGATCGCGATCTCAGCACCCAAATCGTGGGCGTCTTTGATGCCTTTACAAATGGTCTGGATGGTATCCATGTCCAAGCCAAAGCCTTTGTCCCCGGACAGCGCCTCCCCGCTCAGTTTCAGCAACACGCGTTTGTATTTCACCGACATAGCAGCACCCCATCGAAGCAATTTCATTTTCTCATCTATTTTACATGATTTTACCTGTAAAGTAAAGCCGTCAAATATACTTTTGCGCAAGCGGCAGATCTGCAAGCTCGATGCGAAGCATCGTTTCGCGGGAATCGCCGCTGTATGGCAACGGCACACTGGAAAGCACATCTGTCTCCGCCCCAGGCAGACGTACCGGCAGCTCTACGATAAAACGCGCACCGCGCTCCGTCCGGTTCTCCGCATGAATTTCTCCCCCCTGCATCCGTGCAAACTGCTGCGCAATATACAGCCCCAGACCGGAGCCTCCCCGCTCTCCCTGCCCGCGCCAGAATTTTTCAAACACGTCGAAGTGCGGCTTTCCCATGTAGTCGAGCACGCCCGCCACGCAGTGCTCGGGCGCGACCTTGAGCTGACCGGAGATGTGGTATTTGACGAGCTCGGACAAAAAGGGACTTCCCTTGTCCTCGAGCAGATAGTCATACCGGATGCCCGAGCGGACGAAGACCTTCTTCACGCCGGGGATCGCGCGAAGACGACGCAGCAGCTCGACATATTCCGAGTGGTCGGGATCGAGATTTTTGCAGGGCAAAGAAATCTTTGTATATTTGGGGTCATTTAACCATGCAGGCCCCTCAATTCCGATCAGACCCAGAATCTGATTTACCTCGCGGTCATGATGCCCGCTACGGCAATCGCAAGGCCGCTCATGGCGCCCTCGATCTCACCCATCTGCAGGGCCTTGCTCGTGCCGATCGCGTGCGCCGATGTACCGAGCGCCAAACCCTTCGCCAGCGGATCGGTGATGTGGCAGATCTTGCAGACCGTCTCACCCAGCAGGCTGCCGACGATACCGGTCAGGATGATGACCGCACCGGCCAGCGCCGCCGTGCCGCCCAGCGTCTCGGCCACATCCATGCCGATGGCCGTCGTAACGGATTTCGGCAAAAAGCTCACGGCGTGGGCGCGCTCCAGCCTGAGCACCCAGGCCATCGCCAGCACGCTGCCCAGGCTCGTCAGCACGCCCGCGGCAATCGACGCAAAAATCGCGGCCAGGTTCTTTTCCAGCAGCTCCCACTTTTCATACAGCGGGATCGCCAGGCTGACTGTGGCGGGCATCAGAAGCCAGCTCACGGGCTGGGCGCTGGACTTGTAATCGGCGTAGGGCACGCCGAAGCAGCTCAAAAACACGATGACGAAGATACTGCCCATCAAAAGGGGATTGAACAGCGCCTTGCCGGTCTTGCGGTTGATCCAGACGCCCGCGGCGTAGGCCGCCAGCGTGGCCAGCACGCCCCAGCTGCCGCATTGCTGCAAAAATTCAGCCATTTTTGTGCTCCTTTCCGCCCGCGCATTTCTGCGCGACCATGCCCGTGACCGCCATGACCAGTGCTGTGATCGGCACAATCGCCAGCACGGCGGGCAGTAAAAGATTCATCAGCTGGCTGCCCAGCTCCATGACGCCCGCCGCCGCGGGCACGAACAGCAGCGGGAAGATGCCGGTCAGAAACAGTCCGGTCTCCCGCACCTGATCGAGCTTGAGCACACCGAATTTGAGCGCCGCGGCGACATCTGGAACTTACAGGAAGACGGTTTGGGCAATTTGTGGATTGGAAGCGAGGCAAGATATTGTATATACGACCGAGACAAAGACAACTTCATTACCGATATTCCCTCATACCTCCTTAAAATAGGCATCCAGATAAATGGTACCTACAAAGTACATGTTGACAAAAGACACAATTTATGGGTACTGCAAGGCCAAAATGCTTTTTACTTCAATTTTTCTCATAAAACCCTTAAAACATTCAAAATAGAAAACTTTCCAGAAGAAACTCCGGAACTGAGTATCAGCGATGATGGTGAAAACCTATATCTTCTTTGGAATTCGACCTTATTGAAACTAGAGAACAACGCAAAGAAATGTAAACGGGTAGATAACATCAGCTTACCCTCCAACTCTATTATCGAAAAGCACATATACACTGATTATCATGGAGGCATCTGGCTATATTCATATACCGATGAACAAATATTCTATAAGAAAAACATAAAATCGGAATGGAACCAAATCAAGCTCCATTCTAAAATAGAGACAAAAAGTAATGCGGTAAGGAGCATACTGGATGACTCGAACGGACATGTCTGGATAGGAACGGACCATAAAGGAGTATTCATTTATGACTACGTAAATGATAACCTTGTCAACCTCCTGAATACCCCTATGTCTTCCACATCCCTTGCTTCCAACAGAATAAATACAATCTACCGTGATGATTCAGGCGTCATTTGGTTAGGAAATTTCAAAAAAGGAGTTTCTTATTATCACGAAAGCTTCCATGAATTTATTGATACCCAGCATAAAGAATGCGGTGATATAGCCTCCATTTTAGAGGATAAGGCCGGAAACATTTGGCTGGGAACAGACGGGAACGGACTTTATGTAAAAGAAAAGCAAAAAGGATTTGCCATTCGCAAACTATCCATCCCCGACATAGCCATCATCAGTCTTCTCGAAGACCATAAAGGACGGATTTGGGCAGGAAGTTATCAAGACGGATTGTTCTGCTATGAGAACAACAGTATTCGCCATTTTACTCCAGAGAACAGCCAACTGCCATACAGTGGCGTATGGAGTATGAAGGAAGACCGATATGGAAACTTATGGATAGGTTATGTACTGGGAACTTTGGTTTGTTTTAATCCGGACGCAAATACTGCGACAAGTTATCTGCTGCCTGATGGGAATAATATCAATGTACTCAATATCTGTTATGACTATGGAGACAAAATGTATATCGGGACTACATACGGACTCTGTGTAATGGACATCGTGACGAGAAAACCCGAAATGATTTATGCCAATCGAAAAGAGACACAGCCATTCAAGCAACTCTTCATTTCCACTGTATTCAAGGACGACAGAGATATATTGTGGTTAGCCCATAAACAAGGATTGACTGCCTGGGACTTAAAAAATGATTCACTACACTGGTTCGACGTAAACAACGGATTGTGTGACAATCTCATTAACAGTATAACCCAAGACAATCATGGTAACATGTGGCTTGCAACAAGTAATGGATTGTCTATATTGGAAGTAACCCCGGACACCCAGGAAGGACTAGACTTTTCTTTCAAGAATCTTTCTACCAGAGACGGATTGCCAGAAAATCATTTCAACTCCCATTCCGCTTGTAAATTGTCCAGCGGAGATTTACTGCTGGGAGGCACCAGTGGCTATACATCTATAAATCCGAACAAGCTGACCGAAAAGAGCCGACCGCTGGCAAAGGTGTATTTTACAAATCTGACCATTGGCAATCAACATATAGAAGTAGACTCAATATATGAAGGGCGCAAACTATTAACAACTGTACTTGGCAGAGCCCCATCATTGTCTGTCAGATATGACGATTATTTAATCTCCATCGAATTTGCCGCAGGCGATTTGCTGAATGCTGATAAAATAAGATATGCCTATAAACTGAAAGGATTAAATACCCAATGGTACTATACAAACGAAAACAAAGTGGCTTTCACCACCCTTCCTCCTGGCAATTACAAACTATTGATTAAAGCTTGTAACAGTGACGGTATATGGAATGACGAAGCTAGTGAGTTGAATATAACCGTTTCATCTCCAATATATTTAAGTAATGTTGCTATCATCTTATACATATTGTTTGCCATTGGTATGATATCCTATGTAATATACCGATTCAAAAAGCATCACTACATAAGACTGGAGCAACAACGAGCAAAACTGGAGCAAGAACAAAAGTTGCTCCTGAATGAGATGAAGCTAAAGTTCTTTACAAATATAAGTCATGACTTACGTACACCACTGACGCTTATCATTAGCCCGTTACAAATGTTATTATCAGAAACCCTGGATGACGGAATACGCAAAAAACTAAATACAATCAATAAAAATGCACAGCTATTACTTACATCAATAAATTCTCTGCTTGATTTCCGGAAACTGGATGTAGGAGCCGAGACAGCCCATTACAAATCGGGAGATATTGTCAACTTTATCCGCGAGATTTGCAGTACTTTTCAAGAGTATGCTCTTGACCATACCATCAACTTCTGTTTCATGTGCGAAGTAGAAAACCTGAACATGTCCTTCGATCCGGTTAAAATAAAAAAAGTAATGAACAACTTGTTGTCCAATGCCTTCAAATACACTCCTGATAAAGGAGAAATCAATGTACATCTTTATCGCGAAGATGACAATGTATGTATCTGTGTGGCAGACAACGGACAAGGTATCATAGACAAAGACAAGAAACATATCTTCGAACGTTTTTATCAGGTGCAACAAACTTCGGAAAAAACCGGCAGTGGAATCGGCCTGCATATTGCAAACGAGTATGTACATCTACACAAAGGAACAATCTCCGTTACAGACAATTTTCCTAAAGGTTCCGTATTTACCGTTAAATTGCCTATCGTCACATATGCCAGTGAAAAGGAGGAATTACTTCCGGAACTGCTAAACAATGACAAAGCTCCGAATGAACTTCCCGTTCCAAATGCGGAAGAATTGCGGTATACCATCTTGTTGGTGGACGACAACAAGGATTTCTGTAGTTTCATGTCTGAATACCTGTCCGATGAATACGCCATACAGGTTGCCTACAATGGAGCAGAGGCATTGAAGATATTAGAAAAAAACAGTGTCAATATTGTAATAAGCGACATCATGATGCCAGTGATGAATGGAACAGAGCTATGTCGGCAAATCAAAACAAACATGCAATGGTCCCACATTCCCGTTATATTGCTTACAGCCCGTATGGCAGAAGAATACAAAAGTGAAGGATTTGAGCAAGGAGCCGATGACTATATCGTAAAGCCTTTTGACTTCAAATTACTAAAGCTGCGCATCAGGAAATTTATTGAATGGACAGAAAAAAGCCATCGTAAATTCAGTCAGAAAATAGAAGTGACACCTAATGAAATAACAATCACTCCACTAGACGAACAATTTATTGAAAAAGCTATCAAAATAGTAGAAGAGCGCATGAGTGATTCCGACTTCTCTGTGGAAATGTTAGGAGCAGAATTGGGGTTGAGTCGTAGCCATCTCTACAAAAAGCTGATGTGTATCACCGGTAAAGGTCCGGCAGAATTCATCCGGATTATCCGTTTGAAGCGCAGTAAGCAACTTCTAAAGGAAAGCCAGAAACAAATTGCAGAAATTGCCTATGAGGTGGGATTCAGTTCTCCAAAAAGGTTCACTGTAAACTTCAAGAATGAATTTGGAATATCACCATCTGATTACATCCGCAGTCTAAAATGATAACTTGAAACATAAAGGTATGTTATTTGAGACATGATAGACCTATGCTATTATGATAACTTTCCATATTTGCAGTAGCTTTTAATAACAGTTATTTTTAAATCTTAAATTAAAGTATTATGAAGTTACACGCAAATGTATGCTCTCAATGGGAATGGACAAAATTGAGACAATTGCTTGTTATCGTGTTACTAGGTTTGGGTATTGTTTCCACGTATGGACAAACCAAAACAGTATCCGGTATCGTTAAATCAGAATCGGGCGGTGAGCCACTTGTAGGAGCCACCGTCAAAGTGAAAGAAACCAATACGGGCGGCATTACCGACATCGACGGCCGTTACACCATCCAGGCAAATCTGGGACAAACATTGATAGTCTCTTACATCGGCTACCGCACCAAAGAGGTGAAAGTAGAGCGCACCACCCGCATCGACATACTGCTGCAAGAAGACAATGAGATGCTGGACGAAGTAGTAGTAGTGGGATACGGTACGATGAAACGCAGTGACCTGACCGGTTCCGTAGTCAGCGTGACGGGTGACGAACTGAAAAAGTCCGTAGTCACCTCGCTCGACCAAGCTTTGCAAGGACGTGCCGCCGGTGTGCAGGTGACCCAGAATTCCGGAACTCCGGGTGGCGGTATCTCGGTCAGCATCCGTGGTATCAACTCCTTGAACGGCAACGAACCGCTCTACGTTATCGACGGTGTAGCCATCTCAGGCAACAACACCAGCAACAGCAGCGTGCTCAGTTCCATCAACCCTGCAGACATCGTTTCCATGGAAGTATTGAAAGATGCATCGGCCACAGCCATCTATGGTAGCCGCGCCTCCAACGGTGTAGTACTCATCACCACCCGTCAGGGCGAAGAGGGCAAAACGAAGGTCTCCTACGAAGGTTACTATGCCTTGCAACAGCTTCCCAAGAAACTGGAAACACTGACACTCCCCGAATATGCAGTTTACCAGAACCTCCGCGCCGCCACCATCGGCTTCGGTGCACGCGAAGAGTTCAAAGACCCCTCACTCCTCAGCCGCGGTACCGACTGGCAGAATGAAATCTTCCGCACTGCCCCGATGCACAACCATCAGATAAACATCTCCGGAGGTTCGAAGAGCATGAAATACTCGCTCTCCGGCGGCTACATGCAGCAAGACGGTATTGTATTCGGTTCGGACTTTGAGCGTTTCTCTTTCCGCGTCAACATGGACAACGACATCAACAAGTGGCTCACCACCGGCTTGCGCGCCTCCGTAGCCCGTACACAGCAGACCAACAACGTAGACGGTTCGGGTGCCATCTACAATGCCCTGAACCAGCTCCCCGAAGTGCCTGCCCGCAACCCGGACGGCAGTTTCGGCATGCAGACGGAGAACATGTATGGAACTTACTTCTCCAACCCCCTCTCCGACCTTATCCAAAATGAAAACTATAGTCGCAACACACAAGTCTATGTCAACGCCTTTGCCGACATCAAGCTGTGGAAAGGACTCGTATTCCGCACGGAATATGCCGCCAACTTCAATTACAGCAACGACTATAAGTTTACCCCCTCCTACGACTACGAGCACTTCAAGCAGCAGTCGTCAGCAAGCCGTGGAGCCGGCAACGGAAGCAACTGGACATTGAAAACTTACTTTACTTATAATAATACCTTCGGCAAACACGGCCTCTCTGCCATGCTGGGACACGAAGCGCAAGAAAACAAGTACGAGTCGCTGAGCGGCAGCCGTACCAACTTCCTCTTCAACTCCGTACACGAACTGGATGCGGGTGATGCCACAACAGCAAAAGCCAACAGTTCCCGTGGTTCATCCGCCATCGAATCATACTTCGGCCGTCTGAACTACAACTACGACGACCGCTACTTGCTGACCGCTACGCTCCGTGCCGACGGTTCGTCTTCGTTTGCCAAAGAAAGTCGTTGGGGTTGGTTCCCTTCGGTAGCATTGGCTTGGAAAGTCAACAACGAAGCTTTCCTCAAAGATGTGGAAGCCATCAACTCACTGAAACTCCGCCTGGGTTGGGGTGTAGTAGGTAACCAATGGGCGGGTTCCTATGCCTACGGCGTCACCATGGCTTCGGCAGCCTCCATCTGGGGTACTGGTTTCTATGCAGGCAACTATCCTAATCGTGAACTGAAGTGGGAAGAAACAAACTCCTTCAATGTAGGACTCGACCTCGCCCTCTTCAACAACCGCATAGAGTTCATCGCCGATGCTTATTACAAGAAAACGGACAATCTGCTGATGCAAGCTTCTCTTCCTACCTACGTAAGCGGTCTGATTCGTGCACCGTGGGTCAATGCCGGTGCCATGACCAACAAAGGTGTAGAATTTACCCTGAACACGCACAACATCCAGACACGTGATTTCACCTGGACCTCAGGACTCACCTTCTCCATCAACCACAACGAAGTGACGAAGCTCTACTCCGAATCATCCGCTATTTCGGGAATCAACGGTTCGGAAACACTGACCTACACCATGGTGGGCGAACCGGTCGGGCAGTTCTACGGCTATAAAGTAATCGGTATGTTCAAGGAAGAAGGAGATTTCTACAAGAAAGGTGCCGACGGCAACTTCCTGCTCGACGAAACGGGCAACCGCATCCAAGTAGCCATCCCGAAAGACCAGACCATCGGCAAATCGGGCATCTGGGTAGGTGACTACATCTATGAAGACCGCGACAACAACGGTGTAATTGATGAGAAAGACCGCACGTTCCTCGGCAATCCGGCACCCAAATTCACGTTCGGCTTCAACAACTACCTTTCTTATAAAGGATTTGACCTCAACATCTTCCTGAACGGCTCGGTGGGCAACAAGGCTATCAACCTGATTCGCCGCACCTTCACCGATCCCATGCGTAACAGCAACCTGCTGAAAGAAGCTACCGGCATTGCCCAAATCGCCATGCACGACCCCGAAGTGGGCGACGAGGTACTTTCCAATGTTTACGTGGCCAACGCCGATGCAGCCAAAGTACAACGCATCACTACCAGTAGCGCCAACGACAACAACCGTATCTCCGACCGCTTTGTTGAAGACGCTTCCTACCTCCGCATAAAAAACATCTCGCTGGGGTACACCTTCCCACAGAAATGGTTGCGCCGTTTGCAGATAGACCATCTGCGCCTCTACGTCAACATCCAGAACCTCTGTACCATCACAGGCTACAAAGGCTACGATCCCGAAATAGGCGCTTTGAACTACAATGTATTGCTACGTGGTGTGGACGATGCGCGCTATCCTTCGCAACGTATCTATACATTTGGCCTTAACTTCAATTTCTAATGAGCCAGACAAATCATTTATCATTTAAAATCTCAATATAGTTATGAAACACAGATTTCTAACCCTTATATCATCGCTCCTTCTGCTTACGGCATGCAGCGACTCATTTTTGGAACGTGCTCCCGAAGGAAACTACGTAGATGTGACATACTACACTTCCGACGATGCACTCGAACAAGCCACTGCACCGCTTTACAACCGTGCATGGTTCGACCTCAACTCCCGCGCCATCGTGCCGCTGGGCAGTAACCGTGCCAACGATAACTTCAGTCGCTGGGGAGCTCCCGAGTTCACCAACTTCAAGGTGACAGCCCTGAGCGAAAACCTTGCCAATGCATGGACAGGTTTCTACTCGGTCATTACAATGGCCAATGCAGTTATCAGTGATGTGCAGACCAAATGTAGCAACAGCGTAAGCGAACGTGCCAAGCGCACAGCCATTGCCGAAGCCCGCCTGATGCGTGCTTGTGCCTACTTCTACATGGTTCGCCTCTGGGGACCGGTTATCATCATCGAAGACAACGACAAAGTGGTTGCCAATCCCATGCAACCGCTCCACCGCGAAGAAGATGTGCTGGAACTCGTTATTCGTGACCTCACTTATGCAGTCGAGAATCTTCCTGAAGTGGTAACCGCCAAAGGACGTGTCAACGCATGGGGTGCAAAAGGCATGCTTGCCAAAGTCTACCTCGCCCGCTCAGGCTGGAAAGGAGGCACACGCGACAACGCCGACCTGGAGAAAGCCAAGGAACTGGCCGCCGACGTGATAAACAACAGCGGCATCAGCCTTTACGAAAACTATGAAGACCTCTTCAAGTATAAGCACAACAACAATCCCGAATCGCTCATTGCCATGCAGTGGGTGCCACTGGGTGATTGGGGCGTATGCAACACTCTGCTTGCCGACCTCGCCGGCAACAGCAAGATGACCGGCGGTGTAAACGTATGGAGCAGCTATCAGGCAAGTATAGATATGCTCCAGCAATATGAGTTGGGCGACACTATCCGCCGCAACGCCACCTTCTGCACACCGGGTACATACTATTCATACATCTGCATTGCCGACGGTGGTTATACTTACGACGGCGCCACCTCTTGCATTAAAAAAGGTGTACCGGGCGGTCCGGACGACGACAACGACGGTTATATCCAGTCCATGAACTCTCCGCTCAACACCTACATCCTACGCCTTGCCGATGTTTACCTGACCTATGCCGAAGCTTGTCTGGGCAACAGCGAAGAACTGGCCGGTGGTCCCGGCCTGGAAGCATTGAACCAGGTGCGCGACCGTGCACGTATCCCCCGCAAGGAACGCGTAACCTTCGAAGACATCATTCGCGAACGCCGCGTAGAGTTCTCGATGGAGTATTGTAACTGGTATGACATGGTATCGTGGTATCACTGGAAACCCGACTACATGCTGAATTACTTCCAGAACCAACACCGCGGCTACACAGTAGACCTCATCGTGAAAGACGAAGACGGTTACCTCCACTTCGGCAAGAAAGAAGGCGACACTTTCCTCGAAGGCATAGAAAATTGGCAGGAACCGGGCGAGAACATCGAAATCCACCACGGCAACATCCTGATGCCTTATCCGGAAAGCGATGTCATCCAGAATCCGCTACTGAACGAAGAACCGGTAGCATACGAATTCAGTGAATAAACCAAGTTATACATTCATTATCTCAAATAACGACTTTAATATGAAATATATACATTTTCCTTTTGTGTTGCTCACCATCCTGTTGGCATGCAACCTTTTCACCGCCTGCAACGATGACGAGGGCGGCGGTGTTCCCGTAATCCACCACATCCGTCTTGTCGACCCAGAGAAGGCCGACAGTACGTTCACCGATGTAAATCCGGGCACCATGATTGTAGTCATCGGCGAAAATCTGAATGATGTGCGGAAAGTGTTCATCAACGAACAAGAAGTTTCGTTCAATAGCAACTACGGCACTTCCACCAGTCTCATCCTCACTATCCCCGGCGAATTGCAACTGACGGGTGCCAACCCCGAACTGAAAGGCGAACTGCGTATCGAGACCTCGCACGGCATTGCCACGTACTCCATGCATGTACTCTCGCCCGCACCCTACATCACCCGTGTAGCCACAACCTTCCCCGTGGAGACGGGCACGCCTCTGCGCATCGTGGGCGGTAACTTCTACGAAATTCAGCGCGTTTATTTCACCACTGCCGTGGACGACATCACCAATGCACCTGTTTCGGTAGAAGTAACGGACTACACGGTAAACAAGAACTTTGACGAAATATCATTCAATGCTCCCGCAGGCCTGATTGATGAAGGCAGTCTGGTAGTGGAGTGCTATACCGCATCCGCATTTACTCCCTTCCGTCGCACAGCCCTCCCACCAAGTATCAGCAAGGTAAGCTCCATGATGCCTATCACGGGTACCACAGTTACCGTACTGGGACAGAATTTTATGGATATCGCCTCCATCACAATGGGCAATCGCTCGGTAGATCTCTCTACTGTTACCGTAAGCGAAGCTAACGATATGCTTACCTTTACCATGCCGCGTGCACCGCAAGGCACTTGCTCACTCGCCATTACCACAATGGGCGGTACTGCCGAAGTTCCGGGCTTCTATCCTTTGGAGAATATAGTATTGAACTATGACAACATCGGTTGGTTCTCCTGGGGCGGGCAAGCTGTACCCGTCACTGCCGACGGTACAGCAGCTCCTTTCTTCTCGGATGGTAAATGCTACAGCATATCAGGGGAACTTTCAGCATGGAATTACTGGTGGGGCCAATTGCAGAACGGTGCCGTATGGGGCATTGACACAGCCTTCCTGCCTACCGATACACCGACTTCCGAACTGGCTTTGCAGTTCGAATGCTTCGTGGCAGTGGAATATGGCGAAGGTCCTGTATTCCGCATCTACCTCAAAGGGAATGAGGCTCACAACTACACGAACTATCGTCCGGTGAGCGACTTCACCGGAAAAACCGAAGTAGGCCAATGGATGCAGTGCAGCATTCCGCTCTCCGAACTGGTAGACGAAACCACTTGGGGCGAGTTCCAAAAACGTGACGGTGACGAGTTGGCACTCCAGATGACAAATCCCAGCGAAAACGGTCCATACAACATCGAAATGTATTTTGATAATTTCCGAGTTGTCAAGATACAATAATTTGAATTAAATTCTGGCACAGGATTACACAAAGTGACACCTTCTTTTAAACTCTTAGACGCTGATTCAATTGAATCAGCGTCTAAAAATAAATACACCGAAATTATTAAAACGAAATTTTACCGATACCATGACACAAATCTTCAAGAAAACCTTATTAACCAGCCTGGTTCTATTTCTGATGACAGCTTGCTCTGACGATAAAAAGGAGCTGAAAATCATCGTAGAGCCTACTTCTTTCCATTTTGAACAAACGGGTGGTAGCAAGAAATTCGGTATCACCCCCAATGAACCAGCCACTTTCCAAAGTTCGGAAGCATGGTGCAAAGTAACCTCGGAAAGCAGCACTCCCGTACAGGCAATCTATAACATAACCGTAGAACCCAACACTACGCCCGACGTGCGCAACGCCATCATCACCGTCAGCGTAAAGGAGCATATACAAGAAATCAACGTGGAGCAGGCGGCCTATATCCAAAGCGATGAACCGGAAAAATACACTGTACGCGAGAATCTCACAACCCACCAACTGATTAACGAAATGGGACTGGGCATCAACCTAGGCAACACGCTGGATGCCGTGGGCGACTGGATAGACCCAAGCAACATTCTCAATTACGAACAAGCATGGGGAAGCCCTATTATCACACAAGAAATCATTGAAGGATATGCCAAAGCGGGCTACTCATCTCTGCGCATACCGGTCAGCTGGGGCAATCTGCTGTCCGACGACTTCAAAGTGCATCCTGACCTGATGGACCGCGTAGAGAAAATCCTAAACTGGACCCTCGACTGTGGCATGGTGGCTATCATCAATATCCACCACGAAAACGAATGGATTAAACAAGTACCCACCGACAGCAAAGCAAAAGAAAAATTCACTTCCATCTGGAAACAGATATGTGAACGCTTCGAAAAGTACGGTGACCACTTACTGTTCGAGCCAATGAATGAAATCGGATACGATGAGATTTGGACTCCGTGGGGCGGTAGTGAAGCCGACAAGGCAAAGGCACTGGGATACGTGAACGACCTCAACCAGCTCTTTGTCGACATAGTAAGAAACAGTGGCGGCAACAACGCCAAACGTCATCTGTTGGTGGAAATCTACAACACCAACTTGGAGTATGCTTACGACCCCTTGTTCAAGATGCCGAATGATCCCGCAAACCGACTTGCTCTTACAGTGCATTACTATACTCCCGCAAACTTTGCCATACTGGGTGGAGGCGAGGTTGTCGATTGGGGTGTAGGCCGGGAAAGCTGGGGAACGGAAGCTGACTTCAAGGAACTGAACGACAATATGGACCTACTGAAGAAGAATTGCGTAGACAAAGGAATCCCCGTCATCATAGGCGAATATTGCGCCGACTCCAGAAACAGAACAAAGGAAGTGATAAGACTCTTCTGTGTTTCCGTAACCGAAGCCATCTACTCGCGCGGCATGTGCCCAATGCTATGGGACACTCCGGGGGGACAATACAACCGACAGACTTGCCAGTTCGACGACCCTCTCTTCTTAGAAGAAATGATGGCTATTCCGGTTAAATATCCACGGAATTAAACAAATATTCATAATCAATAATCAAATAAAAATGAACAGAATCAGCACTTGTTTCGCCAGCCTATTGCTTTCTTGTGCATTGACGGCACAAGCACAGCAATATCAACTGAATTCACCGGACGGAAAACTAATTGTCAACATCGAAGCCGGACAAGCCCTCAACTGGGCGATTGCCCACGACGGTACCACCGTTCTTTTGCCTTCAGACATTGCCATGCAATGCACTGAATCTGAGGGAAAGCCCATTGCTTTCACCTTCGGCAAAGATGTGAAGGTGACCAAAGCTACCCGCACTTCCGTCGACACTTCCTTCCCCACTCCTTTCTACAAAAAGGCGAGTGTGAAGGACACTTATAACCAACTCACGCTGAAATGTCGTAACGGCTATAGCATACAGTTCCGCGCCTACGACGACGGAGCCGCCTATCGTTTTGTTTCCGAACTGCGCAAACCTTTCTGCGTGAAGGACGAGATTGCCGAGTTCAACTTCGACCGCGATTACCACGCTTTCGTGCCCTATATTAACGACAATCGCGCCGGCGAGCGTTACTGCTACTCCTTCGAGTCCTACTACGATGAGGCCCCCCTCTCTCGCATGTACAAAGACTCGCTTGCCATTACTCCGCTGATGGTAGAACTGGAGAACGGAAAGAAAGCCGTCATTATGGAAGCCGGATTGTCCAACTATCCCGGCATGTTCCTCACTGCCAACCCACAGATGCCCCACGGAGTGAAGGCAGAATTCGCCCCCTATCCACTGGAAACAGTCATCGGAGGCTATGACCGCTTGAACCTCGTCCCTACCAAACGTGCCGACGTTATCAGCAAGCCCAACAATGCCCCCTACTTCTGCCCCAACGGGCGTCCCACAGGGAAACAGACCTATCCTTGGCGTGCCGTGCTTGTTGTTACCCACGACACACAACTCGCCAACAACGACATGATGCAACGCCTCGCACCCGAATGCCGCATCGCTGACACATCCTGGATTAAACCCGGAAAAGTGGCATGGGACTGGTGGAATACTTGTAACCTGACCGGCGTGGACTTCAAGGCAGGCATGAATACGCCCACCTATAAGAAATACATCGACTTTGCCGCCGAAAACCAGCTGGAGTATATCATCATCGACGAAGGTTGGAGCGGAAAGGAATCATTAATGGAAGACATCAGTCCCGAAATCAATCTCGAAGAACTGGTGGCATACGGCAACCAAAAGGGCATAGGCATCATCCTCTGGGCAAGCTGGCGCAATCTTACGGGAGGAGGCGACATCTCCCCTGCCGTGGAACAAGTTATCAGCCACTACGCACAAATGGGAATCAAAGGTTTCAAAATTGACTTCTTCGACCGCGACGACCAACTCGCCATCTCTTCTACCGAACAACTCGCAGCATGTGCCGCCAAGCATCACATGTTGCTTGACCTACACGGACTGAAACCCTTCGGCATCCAGCGCGCCTATCCCAACATCCTCAACTTTGAAGGTGTGAAAGGACTGGAAAACAGCAAGTGGGAGCCCATCGTGAACGGTGCACCCTTGCATGACTTCCCGCGCTACGACGTTACCGCCCCCTATCTGCGCCAACTCGCCGGTCCGATGGACTATACGCCGGGAGCTATGGTAAATGCCACCCGTTCCCTGTTCCGCTCCGTCAACGACCACCCCATGAGTCAAGGTACACGTGTACACCAGATGGCTATGTACACCGTCTTCGAAGCACCCTTGCAGATGCTTGCCGACAGTCCCAGCAAATACATGAAGGAACAGGAATGCACCGACTTCATCGCCAAGGTTCCCACTACCTTTGACGAAACCATTGCTCTTGATGGTAAAATAGCCGAATACATCACGATAGCACGCCGCAAAGGAAACACTTGGTTTGTAGGCAGCATGACCAACTGGACTCCGCGTAGCTGCACCATCGACCTCTCCTTCCTCAGCGAAGGCAACTACGAAGCCGAAATCTTTGCCGACGGCATCAATGCCGACCGTGAAGCTACCGACTATAAAAAAGAAGTACGCATCGTCACTGCCAAAGACAAACTCAATGTACAACTGGCACCCGGCGGTGGATGGACAGCACGAATTACAAAAAAATGAATCTGAGAAAACTGTTTCTGCCATTGTGTTCAGTAGCCTTGTGCCTGCAATCCTATGCACAAGACAAATCCTTCCTTAAGGATATGCTCTGGTATATAGACAACCCTTCTGTATTTGAAAAAGGACAAGAGGAAGGACACGCTTGGCATATGCCCGAAAAGAGCATGCTACTGAATGGGACATGGAAGTTTTTCTGGTGCGATACACCGGAAGGGATACCTGCACACTTTTTTAACCCCGAATTCCCGGATAAGCAATGGGGCGACATCAAAGTTCCCTCAAACTGGGAAATGCAAGGTTATGGTGACAAGCTGTTCAGAAATGTATCTGCTCCCTTCGGGGTGAATCCACCACATGCTCCCAAAGAGTATAACCCTACCGGACTATACCGGCGAACATTCAAGGTACCTGCAAGTTGGGCAGCAAAAGACCAGATATTTTTAAGGTTCGAGAAAGTGGCATCCGCTTCTTTTGTATGGGTCAACGGTCATGAAGTGGGCTACAATGAAGGAGCACAAGAACCTGCCGAATACAACATCACTCCTTATTTGAAGCCGGGCGAAAACACGCTGGCTGTCTGTGTACTAAAGTATTCGGACGGCTATTACCTGGAAGGACAAGATTATTGGCGACTGGCCGGAATCTTTGACGACGTATGGTTGTACGCCACACCTGCTGTCAGGATATTCGACTGGCAAGTAATCACAGAGTTTGATAATACGTATACCGATTCGCAGTTAAGTATTCAGGTAAAAATCAAGGACTACCAAAAGAAGCCAAGCGAGAATTATGGATTGAAAGCTTACTTAAAGGATAAAAACGGCAAGATTATCTGTAACTTTTCCGCAACTCCATTTGAAATGGACGCTGCGGAAAAGACAATACAGTTGCATACCTTAGTACAAGAACCCCAGAAATGGACAGCCGAGACACCCGAGCTTTATACGCTCGGTCTGGAATTATCCAATCCGACCGGTCTGCTGAAAGACAAGATAGAAACGGTCATCGGATTCAAAAAGACAGAAATCAAAGACGGTGTTTTTTATCTTAACGGTATCCCACTGAAAGTCAATGCACAAAATTCGCACATGCAGCATCCCGAAGAGGGACATATCATGGACGAAGCCACCATACGCAAGGATTTTGAATTGCTGAAACAGTTTAATTTCAATGCCGTACGCACCTCCCACTATCCTCCGGTGAATAAGTATTTGGAACTGGCCAATGAATACGGGCTTTATATCATAGACGAGGTGGGCGACGAAGCCCATGCCTCGGAATGGATTTCAAACCTCCCGGAATACGAAGAGATGTATCGCGAGCGATGCCGCAGAATGGTGTTACGGGACAGAAACCATCCCTGCGTCTTGTTCTGGAGCGCAGGAAACGAAAGCGGTGAAGGTATCAACATTACCCACACCATTGAAGAAGGGAAATCACTAGACCCCACCCGCTTCTGGATGTATGGCGGAAATGCATTCTCCCATCCGGCAGAAGATATTATCGGACCCCGTTACCCTACTCCTATGGAACTGGAAATGCAAGTAGGCATAGGAATGGGAGAGGATTCCCGACCATCGTTTATGGATGAATACTTATCGGTTGCAGGCAATGCCGGCGGTGCCCTGGACGATTATTGGGAAGCCATCTACCGGCACCCCCGCCTGATGGGAGGGGCCATCTGGGATTTTGTCAGTCCGGGACTGACCGAACGGATAAGGCAAATGGACGACCTTTCGCCCTTCCATACTCCCGCCCATCTGATGGGAAATGCCCGCTTGGTGAAGGAAGGAAAGAACACGGTGCTGGACTTGAACGGTCACGACCAATGGGTAGAGGTCTATCGTGCAGACAATGTAGAGATGAACAATAATGAACTGACACTCACTTGCAGAATCTACCCCCGGAAACTGGTAAGCAGTTGCGGCTCATTCATCACAAAAGGCAATTATCAGTTCGGGCTGCAACAACGCGGTAAAGACAAACTGGAATTTTATATCTATACTGATAAAAAGCATTCCGTATGCGCCTCCTTGCCTACTGACTGGGAATACAACTGGCATCAAGTGACGTGTGTCTACGACGGACAGAAAATGTCCATCTATATAGACGGAGCAGAAAAGGCCTCCACACAAGCATCGGGCAATATCCGGAACTTACCCTACCCCGTCAACATCGGTCGGAACGCAGAAACACACGGCCAAGAGACTTCGGTCTACATCTGCGATGCCCAAATGGACGAAGTCGGCATTTTCGCCAAGGCACTGACTTCTTCTTTTCACCCGGAAGAAGCCGCCCTTTGGCTGAACTTTGAGCAAGAGACGGAAAATGGTACATTCTACAGTTACGGCATTGGTGCACGTACGTACGGCAGCATCTGGCCCGACCGTAGCGTACAGCCCGAAATGTGGCAAATGAAGAAAACCGGACAACCTCTTTCTTTTTCCATGTCGGATGTGACAGAGGGAGTCGTTGAGTTATGGAATCGCAATCACTATACGAATGCTTCCCGATATGCCATACGATGGGAATTGAAAGAAGATGACAAGGTTATTCAATCGGGCGACTTGGCACTCTCAACAGCACCGCTTAGTCGTGAACTGGTGCACATACCTTATAAGAAGCCTGCCCTGATTCCCGGCAAAGAATACCGCCTGATGCTTCATGCCGTCCTGAAAAAAGATGAATTGTGGGCAAAAGCCGGACATGAGGTGGCATGGGAAGAACTTGAACTGCCTTGGAGCCTGCCATGCTCTTCGGAAGAAAAGGTTCAAGGCATACCTTCCTATTCACTTTCGGAGAAAGAATTGATTGTCTCCGGAGAGGGCTTCAAATATGTATTCAACCGTACCGACGGACAACTGACGTCGATGGTTGTTCAAGATATGGAACTGCTGGAATCACCGCTCCGGCTGAATCTTTGGCGTGCCCCGCTGGCCAATGAGCTGGACAACTGGAATGCCTCCAGCGCCCGCTCCTCCAACTGGAAAGAAGGTTACGGATACACGGTAGCCACAGAAATGTATTCTGCAGGGATTGACCGCCTGACACATCAGCCCCTCTCTTTTTCGGTGTCCGAAACCACCGAAGGCGTACATATACACATCATTGATGCGGAATTGATGGGCAAAGGAGAAAAAGAGAAAAAAGACCTCTACATCGAAGGAGTACAGAACAACGGCATCATCAACCACTATGAGTATATTATCAATAGTGAAGGGACGATAGAGATACGCCATGTATTGAAGCCTGAAGGGAAAATGCCGCTTTGGTTTCCTCGTATAGGACTTACGCTGACCGTAAGCGATGCGCTCGACCAAGTGAAATGGTACGGCCGAGGACCGCAAGAGAACTATCCGGACCGGAAAACCGGCTATCCGACGGGGATATATGCCTCTACCGTACAAGCTATGTACGAGCCCTATCTAATGCCACAAGATTACGGATTGCGGACAGATGTACGCTGGTTGCAACTGACTACGGACAAAGGCATCGGCCTTCAATTCAAGATGAACGAATGGTTTAACTTCAACATTTATCCGTACAGCACGGATAACCTGACGAAAGCGATGTATACCTACCAATTGCAGAAGCAGAAAGGCATGACCCTGAATCTTGATTATGCCACTACCGGGGTCGGTTGTACAGCCCGCGGTGTATTCGGTGCTTACAAAGCGATGCCGCAGGAATATCGGAGAACCATCAGCATAAAACCTATGATGAAATAAAAACATTGTATCGGACTGGTAAGATTATGAAAAACAAAAATTACTTTATTCTATTAGTGTTGTTTTTAAGCGCTCTACAAATAAAAGCGCAGTATTCATTCGACAACGTGCTTTATGGTGCAGCCTACTATCATGAATATATGCCCTATGAGCGACTGGATGAAGATATCCGGCTGATGAAAAGAGCCGGCCTGACAGTAGTGCGCGTTGGAGAATCTGCCTGGGGAGTATTTGAGCCGCAAGAAGGAAATTTTGAATTTGAATGGATGGACCGCATTCTGGACAAGATGCATGCAGCAGGAATCAAAGTCATCTTGGGAACTCCCACCTATTCCATTCCTGCATGGCTGGCATACAAACACCCGGAAGTGCTGGCAGAACACGCCAAAGGAAACAAAGCCTATTATGGAATCAGACAGAACATGAATTTTACAAACCCGACCTACCAATTCTATTGCGAACGGATTATCCGCAAGATGCTGGAAAGATATGCACAGCATCCGGCAGTCATCGGGTATCAAGTGGACAACGAAACAGAAGCGCGCGGAGTAAACAACAGAGACTATTTCTTCGGATTCAGGAACTACATCAAACAGAAATTCAACAATGACCTGAACCTGCTTGCCAAGGAATGGGGGCTGAACTACTGGGGAATGAACATCAATACCTGGGAAGAATTCTATCGGCGCGATGGAGTGACAAGCCCCTCGTACAAGAATGAATGGGAACGCTATAACCGGAAAGAAGTGGCCGATTTCCTGAATTGGCAGTGCGACCTTGTAAATGAATACAAGCGTAAAGACCAATTTGTCACCCACTGCTTTATGCCCGACTTCCATAATATAGACCAAGTGGAAAGTTTCAAGCAGATGCAATATCCTGCCATCAATGTCTATCACGATGTACAGGATAAACAAGACGGCCAGCGCATCGCTTATGCCGGTGACTTCGTGCGCACCGTGGCCGACAACAATTACATCGTCATGGAAACCAACGCACAAGGCATCGGCTGGGATGCCCGCACCCAGTTTCCTCCCTACGACAACCAGTTGCGGCAGAATGTGTACGCACATTATGCTTCCGGAGCCAATATGGTGGAATACTGGCACTGGCATTCCATCCACAATTCGTTCGAAACCTACTGGAAGCCAGTTCCATATTGAAAACACAAAAGCATTGAAAATACTCAATTCTTATTTGTCG
>OGYO01000422.1_pt1 | contig 21392 bp, 14 predicted proteins | sample 1576561 | NCBI WGS metagenome assembly OGYO01 (sample SAMEA3541507, study PRJEB24748) | human gut metagenome | biome: human gut; feature: human-associated habitat; material: faeces | place: China | collected 2012 | reverse complement strand
GCGAATATCCGCGGCTTTTTGCAGTTTGCTCGAGTATGATTTTTTAATCCCCGTCCCAGAAAAATCACCGACACGTGAAAGGGGTCCTTATGGACCTTGCTGACATCCGCAAGACCATCGATGGCATCGATACCACGCTCCTCAACAGTTTTGTCGAACGCATGGACATTGCCACCGAGGTCGCCAAATCAAAAATCGAGATGGGCAAGGCCGTCTTCGACCCCGCCCGCGAGCGCTCCAAGCTCAACAACCTTGCCGGTCGCGCGCCCGAGCGCTACGAGGCGCAGACCATCGCGCTGTTCCGCCTTCTCATGAGCATGAGCAAGGCCGAGCAGCAGCGCTATATCAACGAACTCAAGGGCACCACGGTCTCGCAAAAGGCCCACGCCACTGCCGAGGCCTTCGACACGCCCTTCCCCCAGACTGCCAGCGTCGCCTGCCAGGGCGTTGAGGGCGCCTACAGCCAGATCGCCGCGTGCAAGCTCTTCGACGTGCCCGATATCGCGTTCTTCGACACCTTCGAAGGTGTCATGCGCGCTGTGCGCGACGGATTCTGCGAGTTTGGCGTACTGCCCATCGAAAACTCCACCGCGGGCTCGGTCAACGCCGTCTACGACTTGCTCGCCCAGTTCGATTTCCATATCGTGCGCTCGCTGCGCCTCAAGATCGATCACAACCTGCTCGTCAAGCCCGGCACCAAGCTGCAGGATGTTCGTGAGGTCTATAGCCACGGTCAGGCCATCGCGCAATGCGCCGGCTTTATCGAGGCCCACGGCCTGCACGCCGCCAAGTATCTCAACACGGCCATGTCGGCCGAAATGGTCGCCAACTCCGAGCGAGGCGACGTTGCCGCCATCGCCTCGCGCAGTTGCGCGGCGCTCTACGGTCTGGAGGTGCTGGAGCCCAACATTCAGGACTCGGACAACAACTACACACGCTTCGTCGTCATCAGCCGCGAGCCGCGCGTCTACCCCGGCGCCAACCGTACCTCGCTCATGATCACCACGGCCAACGAACCGGGCGCCCTCTATCGCGTGCTCGAGCGCTTCTATGCACTCAACATCAACCTTATCAAGCTCGAGAGCCGCCCCATCCCCGGGCACGACTTTGAGTTTATGTTCTACTTCGACCTGGACTGTCCCTTTGGCAGCAAGGCCCTCGACGACTTGCTCGACTCGATTGACGACGTGTGCGAGAGCTTCACCTACTTTGGCAGCTACACGGAGGTGCTCTAGATGACTGACGTCGCCACAACCCGCCCCTACGGCGTGCTGGGCCGCGTGCTGGGCCACAGCTACACCCCGACCATCTATAAGGAGCTCGCGGGGCTTGAGTACGTGCGTTTTGAGCGCGAGCCCGAGGACCTCGCGGCCTTTATGACCGACGATGAGTGGGAGGGCACCAACGTGACCATTCCCTACAAGCGCGCCGTCATGGACTACCTGGACGAGCTGAGCCCGCTCGCCGAACGAATGGGCAACGTCAACACGATCACGCGTCTGCCCGATGGCCGCCTGCGCGGCGACAACACCGACTACTTCGGTTTCCAGTGCCTGGTCGAGGAGTTGAGCGTGGAGATTGCCGGCAAGAAGGTCCTCGTGCTCGGAGCCACCGGCGGTGCCGGCACCACGGCAAGTATGGTGCTCGGCGATCTGGGCGCCACCGTCGTGCCGGTGGGCCGCACGAGCGAGGTCAACTACGCCAACATCGCGCAGCAGTCCGAAGCCGCGCTGCTCGTCAACTGCACGCCTGCCGGAATGTACCCCCACTGCCCCGACGCCCCCTGCACGCTCGAAGGACTCGATGCGCTCGAAGGCGTTATCGACATTGTCTACAACCCCGCTCGCACGGGACTCATGCTCGAGGCCGAGCGCCGCGGCATCCCCTGCATCGGCGGCCTGCTGATGCTCGTGGCCCAAGCGGCACAGGCCGTCGAGCGCTATACCGGCAAGGTCACCCCGCGCGAGCGCATCCTGGACGTGACGGAACGCTTGTCACGCCGCGAGCAGAACATCGCCCTGATCGGCATGCCGGGCTCGGGCAAAACCCGCGTGGGTGAGCAGATCGCCCTGCTCACCGGCCGCGAGCACATCGACTTGGACCGCGCCCTCGAGGAGCGTCTGGGCATGCCTTGCGCCGACTTTATCGTCGAGCGCGGCGAGGCGGCCTTCCGCGAGCAGGAGACGGCGGCCCTGGCCGACATCTCCAAGCGCAGCGGCCTGGTACTTTCCACCGGCGGCGGCGTCGTCACGCGAGACGAGAACCACCCGCTGCTGCACCAGAACAGCCAGATTGTGATGCTCAACCGCAAGCTCGACGAACTCGCCCACAAGGGTCGCCCCATCACCGCCCGCGATGGCATCGATAAGCTCGCCGAGCAGCGCATGCCGCGCTACCGCGCCTGGGCCGACTACATCATCGACTCACGCGACTGCGCCGCCAAAACCGCGGCCGCCATCGTCGAGACCCTCTAACCTGCCAAAAGGGGACAGGTTTATTTTGGCAGGTTTTATCTGGGCAAACGCCGAAGATCGCAAGACCAGCCACGCCAACCAACTGCAAAGGAAGCAACCATGAAGGCACTCGTCATCAACGGCCCCAACCTCAACATGCTCGGCATTCGCGAGCCGGGCATCTATGGCAGCGACAACTACGACCGCTTAGTGCAGATCTGCCAGGAAGCGGGTGCTGCACAGGGCTTCGACGAGGTCGAGGTCTTCCAGTCTAACCACGAGGGCAGCATCGTCGACAAGATCCAGGAGGCCTACGGCAAGGTCGACGGCATCGTCATCAACCCGGCGGCTTACACGCACACGAGCGTGGCGATCCTCGACGCCCTCAAGGCCGTCGCCATCCCTGCCGTTGAGGTGCACATCAGCGCCGTAGAGACGCGCGAGGACTTCCGCCAGGTAAGCTACGCCCGCCTGGCCTGCTTTGCCACCATCACAGGCGAAGGCCTCCAGGGCTACGTCCATGCGTTGGAGCTGCTGAAAGAGCATCTGCTACACTAATCCCTGGGACAAAATAATCAGGTTTGTTTGCCCCAAAACTTAAGCAACTGTTCGATTGACAAACAAAGGAGCATATCCATGTCCCAGTACGATTACCTCGTCGTCGGCGCCGGCCTTTCGGGCGCCGTCTTTGCCAACGCCGCCAAGCGCGCCGGCAAGTCGGTCCTGGTCATCGACCGCCGCGATCACATCGCCGGCAACATCTATACCGAGGACGTCGATGGCATCCAGGTCCACCGCTACGGCGCCCACATCTTCCACACCTCCATGAAGGACGTCTGGGACTACGTCAACCGCTTCGCCGAGTTCAACAACTACGTCAACTCGCCGGTCGCCAACTTCCACGGCAACATGTACAACATGCCCTTCAACATGAACACCTTCGCCAAGATGTGGCCGGGCGTCGTCACGCCGGCAGACGCCCGCGCCAAGATCGCCGAGCAGGTGGCCGCCGAGAACATCGGCGAGCCGGCCAACCTCGAGGAGCAGGCGCTGTCCCTCGTGGGCCGCGACATCTTCGAGACGCTCGTGAAGGGCTACACCGAGAAGCAGTGGGGCCGCGACTGCCGCGACCTGCCCGCGAGCATCATCAAGCGCCTCCCCTGCCGCTTTACCTACGACAACAACTACTTCAACGATCGCTACCAGGGCATCCCCATGGGCGGCTACACCAAGATGGTCGCCAACATGCTCGAAGGCGTCGAGGTGCGTTGCGGCGTGGAGTACAAGGAGCTGATCGCCGCCGAGCCCGATATCGCCGCCAAGACGATCTACTGCGGCCCCATCGACGCGTTCTACGACTTTAAGCTGGGCACGCTGGAGTACCGCAGCCTGCGCTTTGAGACCGAGACGCTCGACGAGGCCGACCACCAGGGCGTGGCCGTGGTCAACTACACCGAGCGCGAGATCCCCTACACGCGCATCATCGAGCACAAGCACTTCGAGTTCGGCACGCAGGACAAGACCGTCATCACGCGCGAGTACCCGGCCGACTGGAAGCCCGGCGACGAGCCCTACTACCCCATCAACGACGCCAAGAACGAGGCCCTCTACAGGCAGTACGAGGAACTGGCGGCGCAGGAGGGCGACGTGATCTTCGCCGGTCGACTGGGCGGCTACAAGTACTACGACATGGACAAGGCCATCGCCGCGGCCTTCGAACTCGTCCGCAACGAGCTGGGCGTGGAGCCCACGGAGGCGTAAGGGTCCAAAACGAGCCTCTGCGCGAGCCGAAAACAGCACAAGCAGGCACGCCAACGCCGGCAGGAGCAATTTCGCCCCTGCCGGCGTTTTAGTATGGAGACGGAATTGACTGTTCTGCCCATTATCTAGCCGAGGATATAAGTGGACACGGGCTGCCGCAGGGGCGAAAATCGGAAGTGCGGGGAAAAATCAAGATCAGCCGACCAGACCCAAGCTTTACGCTTCAGCGACCTGCGGTTTTGTTGACGAAAATCGGGTTGTGCTCGAAGAGTTTCGATTTTTCCCCACACTTCCGGAAAACACGGCCCCTTCGTGATCGCAAGCATAAATAGGTCATCCGCGACAACATCCAGTTGTCGCGGAAACGTCAAAGGGCCGTTGCCGGAAAACCAGACAACGACCCTTCTTTGTCATCGCCTCACGTAGAGTCCGCGACGACTGTATCACTTAGAACATTGCATCGAAACGTCAAACGAACCAACAGAGCAGCAAGTGGCAATATGGCTGTTCGGTTCCAGTCTCTAGCTAAAAACTAATGGACGCTTTTTTCGAGGTCTTTGCCTTTAGCGGCATCTCCAAGATAATTCTGGCCGCTACAACGATATCCATTTCGCCCGATCCGCTCGTTGAATCACCGTGCAGTTCTGACATCCCGTAGCGATATGGGGCGCGCCCATATCACTGTCATATTAAATTAACCAATGAAGCCGTCACGTGCTGCTCCCCTCTATCAAATCTCGCAAACGATACGCGCACGACGAATCGAATTGATCGATAAGGAAGTCGAACACGACTCGCAAATCGCCTCTCAGCATTCCCCGGTGAGCCAAATCCGGTCCCAGATTATCGACAGCACAAGTGCACATTTCCTCGAGATAATACTGCGTATTTGAATTGTGCCGCGAAGAAGAGAGGCGGACCCCGTTGCGGATAACCGCCGCGCACCAGTGGAGGCCATTCTCCAAACGCTCGGGAACAACCTCATGCAGCAGGTATGCGAACGAAGTCAGTGTCGCAGCCCCTTTTTGTCGACGCGAGACCTTTGAGAAGAAGCCATCCCACAGGTCATAGTCCAAAATTGACTCAAAGTCGACATGCGACCAAGACGCGTCCGCGAAAAGTAGTGCTTCCAGCAAATCCTCAGGGTCGTTTCTACGACCATCGATCAGATTACCCGAAAAACACGCTTCAGAGGTTTCATTCCAATAAGCGAAGAAAAGCGAGTCGTCCAACCTTCCCCGAAGTCGAGCATGAAGCAATTCGGACAGAAAACGCCCTCCCACATATTGTTGAAGCAACAACGGGGCTATCTCGGCGAGAATGCGACGGTAACTACTTGGCTTTGTCTTAATGAACCACAACGCAATCTGTCGCACAAAGCCAACCTGAGAATCAAAAATCCATGAGGCATTTCGGTGGGCCATCAGCCCAGATGAAGTCGCCTTTATATAGCCTTCTATAGCAAATGGATCGCACGCGTCGTCGCTGCACGCTGTCACCAAGACAAAACCCGTCGCAAGGTGTTTCGGATTGTAGGCAACGTAGTCTTCCAAATTAGAGACACCAAGATCCATGGCGATGATTCGTTCTGGCAATTGAGGATGGCTCCCGAGAAGCAAATCCATCAGTTCGTCGTTACTCAAACGACGCTCTTGAGCGGGAAGCTGGAAAGTTGCCTCCCGTCTTTTATCCCAGAATTTACCAGCTGTCAGATATCCAGCAAGAAAAGCCTCTATTGCACGAACATTCCCTAAATAATAGGTTCCTATTGCCTCCATTAAACTCGAGTGCAGAGCCCTTTCCGGACCAACGACCAGCCTTGCAACAATAGTCGGAAATTCGCCTACTCCCCGAGCCGCAGACAAAACGGAAGATTTGACAAGCGCCTCAACAGAAGAGTCTTGATGAGGGGGATGTGCATTTGTAGCACCCAGGCATTCCGAGACATACCCGTAGCACCATTCAAGCTCGGATTCCGAAAGTTTATCCAAATAGTCTCGAAGAGCAATTGCGACAGTGTATCCGCATGCATCGTGTAGAAATAGAGCCGCGCCGTCACTATCTATCAGCTCTTTAGCATGAAGCAATGCAGCGTTAATGGAATCGAAGCTTTCGTTAAGCTGACCGCCATTTTCCCATCCATTGTGCGCCCACGTATAAAAATCAAGAGATTGACTCGAGTTCTCGTCTTTCAACATCGCCCTATGCTGTTTTAGCTTTTCTGCCAAATCCTTGTCTGGATCAACTTCCAAGATAATTCCAGGTTGATTCGGATCATCAGAATTTCCAACGACCCTAAGTCGGCGCGAATCCATTTGCTGGTACGCCCATCTAGTGACCACATCTTCCCCATCCGATGATCCGATCATGTCGTCAATAATCGAATGGATGTGATCAGAAGCGCTAGTCTTTCCATCCAGTAGAATAAGGTTGTTGTCAAGCTGAACTTGAAGCGCGGCGTTTGAAATCTGCTTCTCGCTAATTCGATACTTCGAAACAACCTCTCTGTCATGGTTATGCAGATAGTAGTTGGCAAAAGGAGGAACAACCGGATAACACTGCCCGTTTATCCACCTCTCTTTATCAAACATAACCACAGCCCGACAGGAAAGTAACGCGCAGAGCACGTCGGGGCATTTTTCCGGAGCGTTCAAGACGACCGAAACGACAATGGACACAACCGAGCAAGAATGGGAAGCCTTCAAAGCAGTAAAGCAAAGGTATTCTAACTGCGCGGGAGTAGCTACATCTGAAACCTCAAGTAGCCATCGCTCAAATGCCATCATGATTGACGAATACAAATCAGAACCGCAGCCATACAAGTGGGCCGCCCATAGTCTGCTGCTAAAAATATAGCTTCTGTCCATCTCGCCCAACCGCACGCTCGCTTCAAAACATTCATCAGCAAAATCCGAATGCATGAGAGAGTCGGCAACGTGGTCGGCAATTCTGCAGACCAACCGCAATCCAGCTTTCCAGTCAGCCCTAAAAAGGGCATAAACAGGAGTCTGCATGGCGCTTGTCGGATAATGAAATCTTCCGCAGTCGCGGAGTGCAAATTCCCTCTCACAGTCGAAGGCCATCTCATAGAATTCGTCTTTATGATTGGCTTTGATTGTCCAAGCGTTAAATAAGAACTCCGAGTATTCGTTTGGGATCGCACGGGCAATGTACCGTGTAGATAAAGAATCCTTGATCATGCCCTGGAACATAGGGTGGTTATGCTCCTTGCAATCATCCCAATCCCGCTCTTGAGCACAATAATCTGTCAATTCTTGACTCAGTTCACTCGCCGTTTCAAGAATTACCGAAACACATGTTTCTTCAATACTGTGGTATTGATAGCTATCACTCTCATGCCCGATCTTCTCAATCAACGCGAGCGCAACCAGCCCTGCCCGACGCGCCGCTTCTCCAGAATGGTTGTTTTTGCCCCAAACATCTAAAACTTTAACGAGACCAGAAGATGCCTTTAGAGGGATCTCCTCCCTATAGTTATAAAGAAAAGCAATGTAGTCCTTCCAGCCATGGGTGGAAGGCTTTTCCTGAAGAGGAACCTTTCCTTTGTATCCGCTGTCTGATATACGCTCCATTGCCTTATAATCGATATCCATGCAAGAAAGACACAACGTTCTTCCCAGATCGATCGCAAACGCCCAGTCGTTCGCTTTAAGCTCAAAGGATAATTGCGGTAGCAGTACTGCCGTTTGATTGGACTGCAGAATCGCGCGGTTAATGCAATCTCCCCACTTCCGATATGCATCTTCGTTGCGGAGCACCTCTTCAATCAAGTATTCCAACACTTCACTGTTTACGCCGACACTCTCAACAAGCCAATCGGCCAGTATCTTCTTCGTAGCATAATCCGGATTTAACTCAGCCAGGAAATGTCCAGCTGAATCTGTTGTCGAAAGAAGATGATTTAGCAACGCGTCAATTGCGAGCTCTTCATAGTAATCATGGGCGAAACGTACGCTCTGCATATCAAAATTGGCAATTATGCCGTCGTATCTAAACCGTTCGAGCACCTTCAAGTCAGGTACAAAGCTCGTCTTATCCAATGAAAGCCGACAAGACGCCATCCAAAAAACCGTCTCTTTTCGCAAAGCAGATTCAGCTTCGCCAAACCCTTTGAAATAGAGCTCATTGAGGATAAAATCCCTCAGTCCTTCTTCAGACGTTATTTCCCCCGGTCTCACCTTTGAGAGGACTTTGGCGATAATAGGCTTTCTGAACGGAGGGGCGGAGACAATCGAAGGAGACTTGTCCGCATAGCCTAAACGAGCAAGATAGCCACATGTCTCATCTTCGGTAAAGCCACCAACCGAAACAACCGTTGGAGCGGACTCAAACGCATCATGGACACGTCCCTCCACTTCCCTGCCGCATGAAGAGCGAACCGTCATAAGAACCGACCAACTTCCGTTGCTCGCAAAATCAAATAGAGCAATCGGAAGGGAACGATTCTGCGATTCAGCCAAGTACTCGGCAGAATCAATTAACAGATAGCGCTTGTCCGTTGATTGAAAAACACGTTGAACATCACTTAGCCCAAACCCGTGCCAACCGCCAAACAGGTCCTCCTCGCTTCTCCAGGCATCGGCCCCATGGCAGTCCACCACAACAGCAACCGAATCGCCGGGGAGCGAGGACAGGAACTCTTTGGCGACCGCGGTCTTGCCAACGCCCGAATCACCCGTAAGCAACACGACGCTGTTCCCCCTGCGAAATCCCTCGCGAATCTCTTCGAGAAGGCCACTCCGGTCAATCTTGAGTTCTTCATCTTTAATAACGACCGAAGTATCGATGTGTCCAAGATAGCGCTTGCCCTGGCCAACAAGACGCAGCCCCAAACCAAAGGCATCATACGGATCGTTGGAGAAAAAGTGCCTTGCTATTGTTTCGTTCTCAAGCAGCACAAACGGGGACTCAAAGGCGGATGCAAGAAACCACTCGATCTTAATTCCAAGGCGACCGGCATGGTCTTCGATCGCAGTCTTGGCCACCGGATCCCGAACGCCGTCGGGTCCTGTGCTCCCTGGCCCAAAATCCCTATTACAGAAGAAAACGAGGCGTGTCAGCTCTGGATAGCATTCATGGATTTTATCCACAGCATCGATTAGCTCGCGTCTCCTTTGCGAAAGAGCCACCTGATAGTACTTTGCCTGCCACCCAATTGCCTCACCGTCAACCGCAATTGGATTGGTTTCAATCCCAGGATTATTGAAGTAACGAGATATACCCATCTCGTATCCATATTTTTTGCAAAACAGCAGGTAGCAAAACTGCTCAAAAGCCGCTTGCTCATTCCCACTAAACTTGCAAGCAAAAACATTCCAGTCTGCAAGAATCATCTCTGGGACCTCCGAGCACATACGCCAAAACGAGGACTTCTACATGCATCAATATTACTAGGAAGGTGCCCGTTCCGTTTTTCTTGCTTTTGGATAGACGTCCTCAATCTCAATCGAATAGGGTGCCATCTTGTGACTTTTGAAGCAGCTCAACAAATCCAATTTGGTCGAGTATGTGCTTTATCGCATAGGTTTTCAAATACCTACTCAACAGAGCCGTCAACTCTTCGACAAACGCTCTGAATTCAATCTCATTCAGATAACGTTTGAGCATCCACACCATCTGGATGTAGTTAATGTTCTTACGTCCTCCGACTCTAGCGCAATAAAGACGCTCATCGTGGGCGCAAACGTTTCGGAACTTAACGAGAGTCTCAATTGAAAGTTGAGCGGCCTTTTCGCTAAAGAAACCGCTTTTTTCGATCCGGTTTTCCCGGTTGCATCTACAATCATTTTGCAAAAAGCACGCCGCTCACGAGGCTTCATCAGATTATAGAAATGCTCCATGTTTCCAAACGTCAAATCATTGACCAGAACCCAAAGCGGCACTGAACCATATTCATTGCGATAGTGGACAACAAATTCAGATTTACTTTTTAATGCCCTGCGGCTAAGTATGCTCGTCAGATTAGATATCTCGTGAGCATACCTTGCCTCATCTTTTCCCGTCGCAGCATATTCATCTTGAGTACAAAATGAAGACTGCAAGTAATAGTCATTGGGATCACGATGAACATTCGAGAAGGCGTAAGCGATCGCGGTCTTTATTTTGGCCTCGGCCAATATGAGAAACTTAAAAGTAAGAGATCTCAGTTCCCTATCGAACGTAAACAATGAATATAGGTCCGAAAATGATGCACCGCTGCGATATCGGTCCTCATTGACCTCCGAACTTAGGCTCTTATCAATGAACGGATCTTTATAACCGTTGACAATTGAGTAGTAGCCCTCGCACATCAGAATGCGCGCCGTGTTGGCGTCAACAGCCAAGCCCCTTTGCCCGAGTAATCTGACCTGATCGTCAATAGGCAAGAAAGGCTTTGCTGTCATTGGGACTCCTTAAATGAAGAAAGGCGACCATCCAAAGAAGGACAGCCGCCTTTCTGCGGGACGCGGGACCCGTAGGCTATCCGCGTCAATACCGCTGTTTAGGTAGTCTACTGATTATCGATCCATAAATCAACCCGAAAGATGGCAGCTATTATTTGCCCATGCCCCAAAGATGCATTTGCAACACCAATACCCAGCACAAGATGCTGTCCCTCTGGAAGTTTCTCGAGGTCGCTAAAGTTCGTTTCGACAACCAGAGAGTCATTTGGATCGCCCTCATCTGCCAGGGCGTATATGGGCCAAGCTCATCAATACCTTCTTCCAGCATTGAATGTTCTCACCTACCACGATCCGTTTGCCTGGCACGAGGCGAAAGCGGGCGCAAGCTATTCTGCAATATATGAGTTGGCAAGTCACTACAGGCTCTTTATAGAACTTCTCGACGAGACAATTGAAGAGACCTGGGGAACAAGAAAAGATGAGCTTCCATACCATCAAGAAACCGAAAACAGGCGAGGCCGCTTTGCTGAAGACGTGTGCGCGACAATCTACGCCGCTAACTACACCGATCTACGTATCCGGGAACTAAACAGCATCGATCTTAATATATCGCCACGCGGCAAAGAGCTATTCCAGCGCCTGACTCCGCCATCGGCAACCCGGTAAAGCCATCTCTGGCTAACGCACTCACCAGAATCCCTGTGTCCTTGCGCAGCGACTCCTCGCCGACTGTCACGATGTTCACAGACACGACCCGTGCCCCTCGTCAATGATTTGCTGTCTAAGCGCTAGAGATCGCCTTTTCCCAAGTAAGATGCAAGTTTTCACAGGCCGAATCTTACGTACAAATCGACAAAAAAGAGGGCCGACGCATCAACCCTCTTCAGGTGTCGCCCGAAGGCTTCCACCGCAATTGCCAACATTTTAATCGATATCCCATGCTTGTCTACGGGCCCAGCTCCAATGAATGCCATCTCCATCTCCTTTGAAGAGACTAAACAACCAATTCAGGTGAAATAGCCCCAAGCCCGTATTTCGCCACAATATTGAAGTCGATTAGCGACAGTGGGCACGCCATTGCGGACCCGCTGTCGCTATGGAACCGACTCCTTAGCCTCTCGGCGGGAAAGGGTCGTGTCCATGGGAATCCTTTGCGCGGATTCTGCCGTCGCGACGATGGATGATCAACTCCGACTCTTGATTGGAGCAAATGCGTCGACCGAGCTTTATCGCCTCGCTCCGGGTCGTCGTAATGAAGGAAGCTCGACTTGCCCCTTCGCCCTTAACCTGCCAATTGCCATCCGAACGCTTCGTAATGAGCTGATTCCTGCCTTTCATAATCACCCCGCCGTCGGCGCCGATGGCCTCGCCCGCGTAGCCGCTGGGCTCCAGGTGGTCGGCATCGGTCCAGGCTCAGCCGGGGCCCGACACGCCCGGCCCGCAGTACGTGTCGACCGCGATGATCAGGCTCTCCGCGCCCGCGGCACAAGAAGGCCCGCCCAGCAAAACGCACAGGCAGGTCCTTGCACTGGATTTCCTTCAGCACGGGCGCAGGACCAAGATCAAAGCTGATAGCACCAATCCACGGCATAGTCTCGACCATCTTCTGCGCAAGCTCAAGAAGAAGGCGCATCACCCTACAGCCCAAGCAGCTCCTTAGGGAACACACTTCGACAATCTTTGACACCCATGGCAAATAGAACTTTAGCGCTGGCATCCGTGTTCAGCGAATCACTCAACTTGACTGCGTTAAGCAATATTTGACGACGGAGCTTATTGAAATCATCCTTCGTCAGCACAAGCTCAAGATCATTTAAAACGTCGACGAAATTAACGTCACAGGACGGAGACACCTTCGCACAGAACAGACGCTCGTCATGCGCGCAGATATTTCGAAAATCTTTGATGTGATCGTATGCGAGCCTAAGCCTTCGAGGGCTGATACGCTTATCAACTTCATGCGTCTCGGAATAGAGATCAGAAAACGATTTAGCGATGGAATTTCTCATGCTTTCTGGTTGAAACTCGTAAAACTTGAATGCCTGACCAAGCATCAAATAATTCATAAGAATCCATACCGGCGTATTGTCATGATTGTTCTCGTAATGCCGAATGTAATCCCTTTTATAATCACTTTTCCATTTTTGAGACCTACATAGCACCTTCTCGAAATCATTGATAAGCGTGTCGATCTTTTTTCGATAGCCAGCATCAGCACGGTAGGATCCCCTATCCAGGTATGCTTCCGGACTATCTTTGTGAGCCATTGCAAAACGATAAGAGCAGACTGTTTTAAGGACTGCTTCCGCCTTGTTAAAATACTCAAACATGAGCAGACGCAATGAGCGGTCGAACTCGAATAAACGATATATATCAGAGAACTTCGTTCCTTTTACGAAAAATTCGTGGCAAGAATCTCCTCGCTGGTCGAGAAACAAATCCTTGTAGCCGTTTACAACCGGATAGTATCCTTCGCGTTCCAAAACTATACGAGTATTGTTATCGCATTCGAGTCCACGGCTTTCAAGGATAGCAATCTGCTCATCAATAGATTTAAATGGTTTATCCAATTGGACCCCTTAAACGCGAAAACCGCCTTTCGGCGGTTCCCACGGACCAAGCCGGACGTACCGTCGCAAGGCCTCATCACAGGGGTTACTCTAAGGGAGAACTCGAAATCCGTCAATCCTATACCGCTAATCTACCAAATCAACCTTTGAACTCATTATTTGTGCAGTTGGCATCTTATAGCCATTAATGGGCATCATGTTGGCATCAAGGCAACAAAAGAAGCGCTGCAACAAATCGAATAGACAGGAGAGGCATGCAATCAATCGAAAAGCTAAAGACTACCGATGATTTAGGTGAACACGGAGGCGGCATTTGGAAGAAATGGCCCTGGAAGGACTCCAATCATTATGAATTAATGTCCGATCTCATCCTTAAGGCAAACTACAGCATTCAAGATTTCAATTCCACTATCAGCGGGGGCTTCTCGCCCAATCCAAAGGACACCGTTTATCTTGTGACACTTGCTACTTGGATAAAAGATGCGTTCTGGCAAATAAAAGGAAACTGTCTGCGAAAAGAGATCGAAAACGATTTCGAGTTCTCCAAACATAGTGAACTCGACAACGCGAGCAAGTATCTCCAAGTTGTTCGTTCGGCAGTTATTGCCCATCCCCTCAATTCAACTAGACATCAAGATTTTGGTTTTGGATCAGAAGGAAGAATCTGCATTGATATAAGAGGGAAAAGCCTACTTGATTCCTTTCCTAAGGCAGTTATTTATCGCATCACACCAAAAGGATTTTCAAGAATCAACTGCGTGGGCGATAACGACATTGCATTGATGACATGTCGCAATATCCCCAGCGCCAAAGAACAAAAAGGCAAGCTGCACTTTGAAAGATGCTGCCTCGACATGCGAGACATACGCAATTCTGCCGAGCTTTACATTGACGCTTTATACGAACTGGACCACTACCTTGGTCGCCTCAGGAGGAAGGATTTTATTAAATAGTCCCAGCTCATTAACTAAAGGGCCGATCGTTCGGCCATTTCATCCGAGATGAAACAACCATCACGGACAAAGACGCGCACGATACGACCCGCGCCAACATGAGCAAAGCCAACATGCGGCAGCACCGCGGAGCCGGACGTTAGCAAGAAAAAGGCACCGAGGGCCCATGTCGGCCCCGGTGCCAAATGATCGGCAATGCCGCGCAACCGTTTCGCAATATTCAACAGTGGCTAATTAAGCAAACACCGCATCCCACCAAGTCGCTAATGCCCAAGCCGTTCTAGCCAAAGAACAGCTTGGGCACACTCCATGAGACCACAGCAAGAGCCGCAACCGGACCTCGCGTCAGTAGCAGACACGCCCCATCCCGCCGGCAATCACCCCTCCCCGTCCATGACCGTCCAACCCACAGGCTCAATGCCCGGAAGAGACGTTAGACAAGAGGGGCAGGCAACCTGATAGTTCCCGTAATTTGTCCTGCGCTGCATAGAAGCGGAGACATATACCGCCTTGCGGGCGCGAGTGACACCGACGCACAACGGGCCCATTTCCTCAATAAGCCCGTCTGGTATTTTCTTCGCATCCACGATCCGGCATCCATACGCAGAACGCGAGCACATACCAGCACTTTCGCACCGAGAACAAATCACTCCAGGCCAATCGAAGCGCGTAACGCCCGGAATGAAAACGGTGTCCCATTCGAGCCCCTTAGCGGAGTGAACGGTCATCATCGAGATATCTGCATCAAGGTAATCGGAGAAACGCCGCAGGGAGCCCTCAGAAAAGATGCTCACGATATAGTCGAAGCGCTCCGACGGATCCAGCGCGAAGCAGTCATTTTTAAGGTGTTTCCGCAGCGCTCCAAGAAGCATGGCATAGGACCGCCCATACTCGAATCTCCTGGAGCCACTCAGCAGTTCATCAGACAGAGATGGAGTCGATTATTTTGTCCGCAGCAGACCGGTTGGTGCCCTTTCCCACGATGCCATATCAGTAATCCTGCAGAACGCAACGCATTGAACGCAATAAACTCCGGAAGTGAATCCGAAAAGAGTCCGTTGAAGTACGAAATTCATTCTTTAGCCATTTCGCCCATGACGAGATCGGCAAGAGCACCACACTTACGAACAAGTATCCAGCTAGAGCAGGTATGGCCCCTCCGTCAACAACGACAGATCCTCTGGCAACGCTGGCCATGGAATCATAGAGAGTCAGGGTTCCGAACAATACCGAACGCGCGCCAATCCGACACGAAGATTTGATCGGTCAATTCAATTATCGACAGCAAACAATACCCTTTGTGAATCTATCTGAACGCAGCCGGCTACGACCGTGATCAGGCCGGCGGCCAGGGCAATCAAATGGAAGCGACTTTAGCGTACGGGATGAACATCTACGCCAACCGGCTCTTACCGACCCGTCGCATTTTCACGGTGTGGGAGCGACATCGTGCGGTATGGCCGCTCTGAATGCGCGCCAAATAGGAAGATCGACTCTGAATATTTGATTATGAACAGGGCCTCGTATGCTGCAGCTTGGACCAATATAGATGAAACCAACAAACGGCGGCGTAGCGGAATTGCCACTAACTACAAAGGGGCGCAGAGTCCATACCAGACCCGGCGCCCGAGCGCAATATTAGCGATGCGTTATCGCGATATTCAGCTGCGACCAAATGAGCGAATACGCAGACAGCTAAAAGAACAACCTAATCGATGCAATCCTTAACGCCGACCAACTCAAATCGAAGCTCCTGTGCTACCGAAGGATATTTCGAGTGGTCTACAGGGCTCATAAACATATCTAACGGCCTAACGTATAAAGAGCGATCGCCATAAAGCGCACGATACACAACATAAAGATCATCGGTCTCAGAATGCTTCGCAGTGCCGATAACAAGATATTCATTTCCCTTGAAATGTCTATAGACTCCACCTGTAACAGGTTTCGCATGCCCATTTTCGCTAGTCACGACTGTCCCTTGCATCCCTTATCGAATCAACTGCTTTTGAGACCAGATTTAAAAACATACTGAACAAAATCAAGACACAGAGCAGCACCAAAATTAACAAACCGGCCCAGAGCGCTCGAAGATTTAAATCTTGAGCCGCTCCATAAACGCCAGTCCTCAATAAATCGTACCTTTTTGCACAACAAAAAAGCCGCTCTAACCAGCGGCTTTTCTTCTATAGACAACAAAAAAGGCGACCGCCCTATTGGACGATCGCCTTTGTTAATTCTTGTATTGTTTGTGCTAGGCGCGAGTCTTGATCTCCTCGAGCACCTTGGCCACAAACTCGTCAACGCTCATCTGAACGGTCTCGTTTGAACGGTCGCGGACGGAGATGTTGCCGGCCTCGACCTCCTTCTCGCCCAGAATGAGCATGTAGGGCACGCGGTCGATGCTGCGAGCCTCGCGGATCTTGTAGCCGATCTTCTCGTCGCGGTCGTCGCAGACCACGCGAATGCCGGCCTCCTCCAGCTTGGCGCACACCTCGTGAGCGTAGTCGCGGCTCTTCTCAGACACGGGAAGTGCCTTGACCTGCACGGGGGCCAGCCAGGTGGGGAACTTGCCCGCAAAGTGCTCAATCAGAATGCCGATGAAGCGCTCGATAGAGCCAAAGCACACGCGATGCAGCATGATGGGGCGCTTCTTAGTGCCGTCGGCGTCAACGTACTCCAGGTCAAAGTTGAGCGGCATCTGGAAGTCGAGCTGGACGGTACCGCACTGCCAGGTACGACCGAGCGAGTCCTCCAGGTGGAAGTCGATCTTGGGGCCGTAGAAGGCGCCGTCGCCCTCGTTGACCTCGTAGTCCATGCCCAGCTTCTCCAGAGCGGTGCGCAGGCCCTCCTCGGCGCGCGCCCAATCCTCGTCCGAACCCATGGAGTCCTCGGGGCGGGTGGAAAGCTCAACGTGGTACTTAAAGCCAAACTTTTGGTACACGGAGTCGATGAGGTTAACCACGCCCACGATCTCGTCGGTCAGCTGGTCGGGACGCACAAACAGGTGGGCGTCGTCCTGGTTAAAGCAGCGCACGCGGAACAGGCCGTGCAGGGCGCCGCGCAGCTCGTGGCGGTGCACCAGGCCAATCTCGCCGGCGCGGATGGGCAGCTCGCGATAGGAATGCGGCTTGGAGGCGTACACCAGCACGCCGCCCGGGCAGTTCATGGGCTTAATGCAGTACTCTTCGTCGTCGATGACGGTGGAGTACATGTTGTCCTTGTAGTGGTCCCAGTGGCCCGAGGTCTTCCACAGCTGCTTGTTCATGATGAGCGGCGTGGAGATCTCCACGTAGCCGGCCTTGTGGTGGATCTCGCGCCAGTAGTCCAGCAGCGCGTTCTTAAGAATCATGCCGTTGGGCAGGAAGAACGGGAAGCCGGGGGCCTCGTCGCGCATCATAAAGAGGTCCATCTCGCGGCCGATCTTGCGGTGGTCGCGCTTCTTGGCCTCCTCCAGCATGTGCATGTGCTCGTCGAGCTCCTCCTTGGTGGCAAAGGCGACGCCGTTGATGCGGGTGAGCATCTTGTTGTCCTTGTCGCCCTTCCAGTAAGCGCCCGAGACGCCGGTGAGCTTAAAGGCCTTCAGCGCCTTGGTGTAGCAGATGTGGGGACCGACGCACATGTCGATGTAGTCGCCCTGCTGGTAGAAGGTGATGCGGGCGTCGTCGTCCAGGTCGCCGATGTGCTCGACCTTGTACTTCTCGCCGCGCTCCTCCATAAGGGCGATGGCCTCGGTGCGGGGCTTCTCGTACACGGAGAACTTGAGGTTCTCCTTGACGATCTTCTTCATCTCGGCCTCGATCGCGGGGAAATCGTCCTCGCTGATCTTGACGCCCTCGGGCAGGTCGACGTCGTAGTAAAAGCCGTTGTCGGTCGCGGGACCGTAGGCAAAGTCGGCCTGGGGGTACAGGCGCTTGATGGCCTGCGCCATGATGTGAGCAGCGGTGTGGCGGATAACATGCAGTTCCTGGTCCTGCGGGCACTCGTCCACATGGCCGTCTTTGTAGATGATCTTCATAGCGGTTCTCCTTTTGATGAAAGTTAAAACAAAAAAGCGCTCCATCCCGCTCAAATTTACGGGATGAAGCGCCTGAAGATTTCACGCGTTCCACGGTTCCACCCGAATTGCGTGCCCTTGAGAACACGCCACTCGCTGTGCTGTAACGGGCGCACCCGGCAGAGGTTCTCCTCTGCGCTCTGCGGTGGTAGAAGCCCGATGCACGGCAGGCTGCTTGCAGCACCCGGTATCCGGGGCAGCCCTCTCTGCGTCATGGGGAACGAGCTTCGGTTTGTCCGCATCATCGCTTTGGTCAGGATGAAACTACGCTGATTGTAGCACGATGGCGGCAAAAAATCAAGCACTCCGCGGCGAAAATCTGCGAAAAATCATTCTTCTTTTTTCTTCAGCTTGATCCGCCACTTGTGGGAGGCGTACTCCGGCCGCAGCTTGTTGGTGACAAAGGTCTGGCTGCTGTAGAGGCCGTGGTGGCCCGAGAGCATGTAGCACACGCCGCAGCCCAGCGCAATAAGCTCCAGCCCCTGCCCGCCAAACAGCTCGAATCCCAGCAGGATGGAGGGGATCAGGGCGTTTGTGGCTCCGCAGAACACGCAGACCAGACCGATGGCACCGGCAAACCCGGCGGGCAGGCCCAGCCATGGCCCGGCGATGCAGCCAAAGGTCGCCCCGATGTAGAAACTTGGGACCACCTCGCCGCCTTTGAAGCCTACTGCCAGGGTCAGGGCGGTCAGGAAGATCTTGCACAGAAAATCCCAGGGCAGGGCAGTGCCCTGCTCCACGGCATCGGCAATGACGGCCATTCCGGCCCCGTTGTACCGCCCGACACCGAACAGATACGAGAACGCTACTACGGCTGCACCGCCCGCAAAAGCCCGGAGCCAGGGATTCGGGATCCGTTTGGGGATCCCGTGCTCCAGGGTGTGAAGCGTCCAGCAGAACAGCCGGGTCACGGCGGCACAGGCAATGCCCAGCAGGGCGGTCTGAAGCGCGGTTTCCAGCGTCAGGTGCGGGATGGAATTGAGCACAAAATTGGTCGGGGCGATCCCGAAGAACAGGGATACGCCGTAAGCAATGAGGGCCGAAGTGAACGCAGGCATAAAGGCCGAAGTGAACGTCAGCCCCACGTCCTCCACCATCATGGCGAAGAGGGCGGCGGTCAGCGGGGTGCCGAACAGAGCGGAAAAGAACGCGGCCATCCCGCTGATGGTGGCAGTGCGGCGGACGTAATCGCTCAGATGCAGCAGTTTTCCCACGTTCCAGCCGATGCTGCCGCCCATCTGCAAAGCGGCACCCTCGCGGCCGGCAGAACCGCCGCACAGGTGGGTGAGCACCGTGCCCAGAAAGATGGCGGGCACCAGCAGCAGGCTGACCGGTTCGCCGCTCTGCACAGCGCGGATGACATTGTTGGTGCCCACGCCTTCGCACTTTGTGACCTTGTAGAGTGCCACGATGGCAAGGCCCGCCAGCGGCAGGCAGAGCAGCAGCCAGCTCTGCGCGGCCCGCAGCTCGGTGACGTACTCCACGCTCAGGTGGAACGCTGTGCCGACTGCGCCGCAGACCAGACCCGTGGGCACGGCCAGCAGCAGCCATTGCAGGGCCACCCGCAGGGCGGCTTTGGCCTCGCGGTTAAAATCGTTCAAATTGCTCATAGAAACTCCTGATACAAAAAACTGAAAATTTTTACTCCTCAAAATAACACGCCCGCACGGGGATGTCAACCCGGAACCATTGCAGGGGGCTCACATCGTGGTGACAACAACAAACCCCTGCTTTCTTGTGCGGAGAAAGCAGGGGTTCTGCCGAATTGATTTCAGAAAAAGGAAAAAGGAGAACAAGGAGAACAAATATTGTCACGCTTTCAAAGCGGGACAGCGGTTGAAATTGTGCGGAGCGTTACTCCACATCCTGCAGGGCGGCGAAATCTTCTTCGCCGGTGCGGATCTTGACCACGCGGGTCACGTTGTAAACAAAGATCTTACCATCGCCGATGTGGCCGGTGTACAGGGCCTTTTTGGCGGCATCCACCACAGCGTCCACGCTGATCTTGGAAACAATGACCTCGACCTTGATCTTGGGCAGCAGGGTGCTGTCCACAGGCACGCCGCGGTATTTCTCGGTGGTGCCCTTCTGGATGCCGCAGCCCATCACCTGGGTCACGGTCATGCCGGTCACACCCAGATCGTTCAGCGCGGTCTTGAGCTGATCGAACTTGGAGAGCTTTGCAATGATGGACACCTTGTGCATCCCGGTGTCGTAGATGCCATCGTGGATGACGGCAGGCTCCTTGACCACAGGCACGGCAGCGTTCATCTGCACGGCGCTTGCCTTGGAGGCATCATCCTCGCCCAGATCGGTGTTCTCGTTGGGCACCATGGCAGCGGCGTTGGCATCGGAGATGGAGAAACCGGCGTAAGCAGAAGTCAGGCCGTGCTCGTGGATATCCAGGCCGTCGATCTCCACCTCAGCAGGGACGCGCAGGCCGATGGTTTTGTCGATGATCTTGAAGATGATGAACATCACGACCACAACGTATACATCAACGGTGATAAGGCCCAGCAGCTGGGTGCCCAGCTGTGCAAAGCCGCCGCCGTAGAACAGGCCCTTGCCCACGCCGTCGCCGCCGTTGGAGAACAGGCCCACGGCAATGGTGCCCCACACGCCGTTTGCAAAGTGAACGGAGACAGCGCCCACGGGGTCATCGATCTTTGCGATCTTATCAAAGAACTCAACGCTCAGGACCACGAGGATACCGGCCACGAAGCCGATGATGAAGGCACCGAAGGGAGAGACCGCGTCGCAGCCTGCGGTAATGGCGACCAGACCGGCCAGAGAGCCGTTCAGGGTCATGGAGACATCGGGCTTGCCGTAGCGCAGCCAGGTGAAGATCATGGTCACGCAGGTGGCAACGGCAGCGGCCAGGTTGGTGTTGAAGCAGACAAGACCCGTCAGGGTCATGGTCTCATCGGTAGCAAGGCTCAGGGAAGAGCCGCCGTTGAAGCCGAACCAGCAGAACCACAGAATGAACACGCCCAGTGCACCGGCGGTCAGGTTGTGGCCGGGAATGGCGTGGGGGTTGCCGTCCTTATCGTACTTGCCGATACGGGGACCGAGCATTGCGGCACCCAGCAGGGCGATCACACCGCCCACGTTGTGAACGGCTGCGGAACCGGCAAAATCATGGAAGCCCATGCTCTGCAGCCAGCCGCCGCCCCACATCCAGTGGCCGCAGATGG
>OGYO01000402.1_pt1 | contig 22010 bp, 20 predicted proteins | sample 1576561 | NCBI WGS metagenome assembly OGYO01 (sample SAMEA3541507, study PRJEB24748) | human gut metagenome | biome: human gut; feature: human-associated habitat; material: faeces | place: China | collected 2012 | reverse complement strand
CATGCTGGCAAAGTGATGTGGACTTCGTGACCGAAAGCGAAAACCGCATCTGGGGATGACAAAAAGGATTGCTCATCGTGGTAAGTGCAGGGAACGAAGGAGGTAACAACTGGGGAAAGATAACTTTTCCGGGCGATGTCGATGGCGTTCTCACGGTAGGGATACTGCAATTATATCGCAGTCCGCCGCATTATTTTCTGTCATACGGCATATTTCATCTATCATAGGAAGCAATGTCTGGGAATGTGTCTTTTTATAATTAACTGTATATTCCGCAATCAGGTTCTCGTCCTCCACTATTGCAACAGAAGCGACGATTCCTGAGCTGTCAAGACCTAAAATCTTCATTTTTTCTCCTTACTCTCCCCACTTTTGGAGATTTTCTAATTTTTCTGCCACTTAATCTATTCTGGTAATCCGGTTACTGTGATCTTACGATAATCGAACCCTTTTTCCAGATTTTTCTCAATGGTAATCTCAATGATCTGCTCTGGCAGGATTTCTTCAATCAGATTGGCCCACTCGATGAGGCAAATTCCATTTCCGTAGAAATAGTCATCATAGCCGATCTCTTCCATCTCCTCAATGTCCCCGATCCGGTACACATCAAAGTGGTAAAATGGCATACGGCCGCTTTCATATTCCTGAATAATGGTAAAAGTCGGACTGTTTACAGGCTCTGTGATCCCCAGTCCTTCTGCCACTCCCTGGGTAAAAACGGTCTTACCTACCCCAAGATCTCCTACCAGTGTGTATACCTGCCCGGGAAGAGCCTTTTCCCCGATCCATTTGCCGAAAGCGAAGGTCTCTTCGGGGCTGAATGTTTCTTTTATCATAACTTTACAACTCCTTTTTACTTGCAGAATTGCTCTTTGCATATTATAATAGAACGAATAACGAAATACAATACTTTTTGAAAAAGGAGATCAAACTATGGCAAATCCAGTTGTTACCATTACTATGGATAACGGAGATGTGATCAAAGCAGAGTTATATCCGGAGATTGCACCAAATACTGTAAATAACTTTATCAGTCTGGTAAAAAAGGGATTTTATGACGGACTGATTTTCCACCGTGTCATCAAAGGATTCATGATTCAGGGAGGAGATCCGCAAGGAACCGGTATGGGCGGCCCTGGATATGGAATCAAGGGAGAATTTGCACAGAATGGTGTCAAAAATGATCTGCGCCACACCGCAGGCGTGCTTTCCATGGCACGTTCCATGATGCCGGATTCCGCAGGAAGCCAGTTCTTTATCATGCACAAAGACGCTCCGCATCTGGATGGCGCATATGCAGCGTTCGGCAAGATTATCGAGGGACAGGATGTGGTAGATGCCATTGCAGAGACCGCTACCGATTACAGTGATCGTCCGCTGGAAGATCAGGTGATGAAAACAGTTGTTGTGGATACCTTCGGGGAAGAATATCCGGAACCGGAAACCGTGTAATATTTAGAAAGGAGAGGCAGATTCGAAAGAGTCTGCCTTTTTTTGACAGGATGAAATTAAAGGCACTGGTCTATCAACAGAAAGAATGGAATCCTCTGCAATTGTCCACAGGCTTTCCGGCATTTCCGGTGGAAAACATAACGGAAGAAGCGCTTGCTGTGTGGAAACTTCATGCAGAGGAAGTCCTCCTGATTACGCCGACAGATGCAGGGATTCAGGCGGCAGTCCGTGCGCATATGGCGGTGGCTGCCTATGCAGATCCGGCATTTCCGGGACAGAGTTATGCGGGCGCCTGGATGGTGATTGAAGGTTTTGAGGAAGTGGATGATGAATTTCTGGAGCGGATTTTTCAAAGATGCCATGGCCAGCCGTGGGAGATTGCGCGCACGAAACGGTGCGTGATCCGGGAATTGTCGCTGGAAGATCTTCCCGCCCTGGAAAAACTGTATCAGAAAGAAGGGGTAACATGGCGTCTGGATGCAGACGGAGAGAGGATTCCGGGATTTATTGAACCATTGTTTGCAAAGGAAAAAGAAAAAAAATATCAGCAGGCATATATTACCAATATGTACGGATACTATGGATATGGGATGTGGCTGGTTTTTGATAAAGCCTCCGGGGAACTGATCGGCAGGGCAGGACTCGAGCACCGGGAATTTCCGGATGCCGTGGAACTGGAACTGGGATATCTGATCGATCCGGACAGACAGGGACAGGGACTGGCCACGGAAGTGTGTCAGGCAATTCTTGCATTTGCCCGGGAAGAACTGGATTTTCCCAGAGTCAATGCCCTGACGGATCAAAAGAATGTGGCTTCTGTGGCACTTCTTCAGAAACTGGGATTTTACTATCTGGAGGATACAGATGTTTCCGGGAGCCGGACACAACGCTATATCTACGAGTTTTCTTAGGGGAAACCATTGCAATATGAAAAATTATAAATTATAATAATCTATTATATTATGGCATATGGAAAAAGTAGGTGAACGCATGGCAGATATTTCTACAGAAGAACTGGAACGAATTGAGCGCGAGTATCATTCGGGTTCCGACAACATTAAACCAATTCAGGAATTTTCCAAGCCGGAGGACTTGTATGACGAACTGATTGCAAGTATCCGGAAATACCATCCCTCCACGGATATCACATTAATTGAAAAGGCATATCATGTCGCTTTTGAGGCGCACAAAGGACAGGTGCGTAAATCCGGAGAGGCATATATTATCCATCCGCTCTGTGTGGCAATCATTCTGGCAGAGCTGGAACTGGACAAGGAAACCATTGCTGCGGGTCTGTTGCATGATGTGCTGGAAGATACCGTGATGACCGAAGAACAGATGCGGGAGGAATTCGGGGATGAAGTCCTTCTTCTCGTGGATGGTGTAACCAAGCTGCAGCATCTGCATCTGACGGATAATATTAAAAATCCGAAGGACAAGAATGCAGACCGGTTGGAGATGCAGGCGGAGAATCTGCGTAAGATGTTTCTTGCGATGGCGAAAGATATCCGTGTCATTATGATCAAACTGGCAGATCGTCTGCACAATATGCGTACCTTAAAATACCAGTCCAAGGAGGCACAGCAGCGGATCGCCCGTGAGACACAGGAGATTTACTGCCCGATCGCGCAGCGTCTTGGTATCAGCAAGATCAAGATTGAACTGGAAGATCTTTCACTTAAATATCTGGAGCCGGAGGCTTACTATGATCTGGTGGAAAAGGTTGCACTGCGCAAAAATGTGCGGGATGCCTATGTACAGGGACTGGTTGCTGATGTGCGCAGGGAAATTGAAGAGGCTGGCATCAAAGCGGAGATTTCCGGACGTGCCAAGCATTTCTTCTCCATTTATAAAAAGATGGTGAACCAGAACAAGACCATTGATCAGATTTATGATTTGTTTGCCATCCGTATCATTGTGGATACCGTAAAAGACTGCTATGCGGCTCTGGGAATCATGCACGAAAAATATAAACCGATTCCGGGCCGTTTCAAAGACTATATTGCCATGCCAAAACCGAATATGTATCAGTCTTTGCATACGACACTGATCGGACCGAGCGGACAGCCGTTTGAGATCCAGATCCGTACGTTTGAGATGCACCGTACCGCAGAATACGGTATTGCGGCGCACTGGAAATACAAGGAAGTGAACAATGGGGTAACCACTTCCACGACCGTAACCGAAGAAGAAAAATTAAGCTGGCTGCGTCAGATCCTTGAGTGGCAGCGTGACATGTCGGATAATAAAGAGTTTATGACACTTTTAAAGAGTGATCTGGATCTGTTTTCCGATACGGTATTCTGTTTTACCCCGTCCGGAGATGTAAAGAACCTGCCAAACGGTTCCACACCGATTGATTTTGCGTACAGCATTCACTCTGCTGTGGGAAATAAGATGGTAGGTGCCAAAGTCAATGGCAAGCTGGTGCCGATTGACTATGTGATCCAGAACGGAGACCGGATTGAGGTCATCACTTCCCAGAACTCCAAGGGACCGAGCCGTGACTGGCTTTCCATTGTCAAGAGCACACAGGCCAAGAACAAGATCAATCAGTGGTTCCGCAGCGAATTAAAAGAAGAAAATATTCTGCACGGCAAGGAACTGATTAACAATTATGCCAAGGCAAAGGGAATCAATTTCGGAGAAATCAATAAGCCGGAATATCAGGGAAAGATTATACGCAAATACGGGTTCCATGACTGGAATTCCTGTCTGGCAACCGTAGGACACGGAGGATTGAAAGAAAGCCAGATTGTAAACCGTATGTACGATGAATACCGCAAGGATCATCCGATTACGCTGACAGATCAGGAAGTGCTTGAGGCTGTTGGGGAGAATAAGCAGGAGGATATGCCAAAGCATTCCAAGAGCGGAATTGTGGTCAAGGGACTTTATGATGTGGCTGTGCATTTCAGTAAGTGCTGCAGCCCGGTTCCGGGAGATGAGATTGTGGGATTTGTCACCCGCGGACGTGGTGTGTCGATCCACCGTACCGACTGTGTCAATATTCTGCATTTGTCCGATATGGAGCGTGTGCGCCTGATTGAAGCTGAGTGGCAGGAGGGTGCAGACAAAGAACAGTTTGGCGAGTATCATGCGGAAATCAAGATTTTCTGTCACGACCGTTCCGGACTTCTTGTGGATATTACCAAAGTATTTACAGAGGCGGAGATCAATATTTCCGGGATTCACTCGAAGACCAGCAAGCAGGGGATCGCAACAATTGATGTGGCCTTCCAGACAAAAGGCAAGGGACAGATCACAAAAATTGTGGAAAAGATCCGACAGATTGAGAGCGTGATGGATGTGGAGCGGACGACCGGCTAAGGTTGCGCCGACAGGAGGAAGAGAATGGCAAAATTAAAAATAAATCACTATGTGGTAGGGCCGGTACAGACCAACTGCTATTTTGCAATCAATGATGAGACAAAAGAACTGATCATTATTGATCCGGGCTACAGTCCCAAGCAGCTGGCGGAGCGTGTGCGTCAGGAAGGATGTACACCGGTGGCAATTCTGTTGACACATGGACATTTTGATCATGCAACCGGAGCAGCAGATCTGGCAAAAGAATTTTCGATTCCGGTCTATGCCTATGAGACGGAAAAAGAAACGCTGGAAAACGAAGAGATGAATTTATGCCACATGACAGGGGAACACCACGTGTTCCATGCGGACATATATTTAAAGGATGAGCAGGAACTGGATCTGGCAGGATTTCATATCCGGGTACTGCACACACCGGGACATACACCGGGGGGATGCTGTTACTATTTCCCATACGAAAATGTGGTATTTTCCGGAGATACACTGTTTTGCACATCGGTAGGACGTACCGATTTTCCGGGCGGAAGCATGTCTGATATCATTCGTTCCATCAAGGAAAAGCTGATGACACTGCCGGACCGCACAACCGTTTATCCGGGACACAACGATGTAACGACCATTGAAAACGAGAGGATGTACAATCCATACTTATGATTACTGTAACATTAAACAGAACAGAATTTGAATATGATATTCATTCGCTGATTAAAGCGTTTTTCCCGAAGGAAGATGTGGAGCTTTACTATACGAAGGAAGCGCATGCGGACGAAAAAAATGTGGCGTGTACCAATCATTCTGCGGAGCAGGAAGAAGCGGGGAGTTCCCATTTTTCGATTGATTATGCGGATGACAGAATTTCCATCGCCTGGGATGACGCGCCGGATGGTCCGGCGCGGCGCACCTTTGCGGTGGATTTTTCCAATCGTACAGAGACAAAGAATGCATTGAAGGAACATCTGTACCGCCTGCTTGAGGAAGAGACGGGACAGCCGCTGCCATGGGGTACACTGACCGGTATCCGTCCGACGAAGATTCCGATGCAGATGCTTGATGAGGGAAAAACAAAAGAAGAGATTGCTTCCTATATGAAACAGACCTATCTGGCATCCGATGAGAAAATCAATCTGTCGATTGCCATTGCAGAGCGTGAGCGGGCATTGCTTTCCCGGCTGGATTATAAGAATGGATACAGTCTGTATATCGGCATACCGTTTTGCCCGAGCACCTGTCTGTACTGTTCGTTTACTTCCTATCCGCTGACTGCCTGGAAAACACAGGTTGATGCATATCTGGACGCACTGGAAAAGGAACTGGATTATGTTGCCGCAAAGAATTATCATCGCAAACTGAACTCGATCTATATCGGGGGAGGGACACCGACCACACTTGAGCCATACCAGCTGGATCGTCTGATCCGCAAGATCAGGTGCAGTTTTGATCTGGGAGATTGTCTGGAATTTACGGTGGAAGCAGGACGGCCGGATTCCATCACGGAAGAAAAACTTCTGGTGCTGCGAAAGAATGGCATCAGCCGTATATCCATCAATCCGCAGACAATGAAGCAGAAAACGCTCGATCTGATCGGACGTCATCATACGGTCGAACAGACGATAGAAAGTTTTCGCATGGCAAGAAAACTGGGATTTGACAATATCAACATGGATCTGATTATGGGGCTTCCGGAAGAGAACCTTGCGGATGTGCGAAATACGATGGAGATTTTAAAAGAACTCGATCCGGATAATATCACGATCCATTCACTTGCCATCAAGCGTGCGGCGCGGTTAAACATTTTCAAAGACCGCTATGAGAGCATGATGATGGTCAATACGCAGGAGCACATGGATCTGTGTGCCGAATACTGTCATCAGATGGGACTCTCTCCGTATTATCTGTACCGTCAGAAAGGAATGGCGGGAAATATGGAAAACGTGGGATATGCCAAGCCGGGCAAGGCAGGGGTGTATAACGTGTTAATCATGGAGGAACGCCAGACAATCGTTGCCTGTGGCGCAGGGGCATCTACCAAACGGGTATGGCCGCAGCCGAATGCGGATGGCACACACCGGATCGAGCGGTGTGAGAATGTCAAAGATGTCGGGCTGTATATGAAGAGGATTGATGAGATGATTGCGCGCAAGCAGCAGTTGTTCTCAGAAAAATAGCTGGATGAAATCCCCTTCCTAATTACAAAAAGAAAAGGAAAGAAAAAGATGGAATCAAAAGTAAAAGAGGCAGTTCAAAGAAAAATGTGTGGTTATAACTGTGCGCAGGCTGTGGCATGTACGTATTGCGAACAGGCAGGGTTGGATGAAGAAACAGTCAAAAATCTTACACAGGGATTTGCGGTAGGCATGGGTGGCAGTATGGAAGCAACATGCGGAGCAATCATCGGAGCAGTAAATATATTGGGGCTGATCAATAAAAATCCGCAGAAAACAATGCAGAGCGCAAGACGAATCATCAGCAGATTCAAAGAACAAAATGGTACCGTTATCTGTAAAGAACTCAAAGGTATTGCAGATGGGGTTGTCAGGAGAGAATGCATTGACTGTGTAAAGGACGCAGCAGTATTGCTGGAAGATGAATTAAAATAAATGGGTATTAACGGCATTAAGGCAGATGTGAAATGGAAACATTCACATCTGCCTTAAAATATAATCAGAAAGTAACTGATGAAACAGATCAATTTCGTGACGGGAGGGTGCTGACATTTTCTTGGACGATCTAAGTGACCAATCCAAGTCGAGGGAAGTAAACATTGCTTACTTCCCTCGTTTGCATTATAATTAGATGCAAATAAAGGAGAAAAGCAGATGCAGAAATCGACAGCAGCCATTTGCAAAGAACCTGAATCAGTATGAGGCATTGCGGGATTATATTGATATGAATTTTGACGGTCTGAAAGATGCAGTTATCGATATGCTCGGAGGAGCGGTCTGCGAAGTGGATACAGGATCTTTCCAAAATGACATGACCTCCATGAAGAGTAAGGACGATGTGCTGACACTGCTGATCCATCTGGGAAAAGAATTATATGAATGTGCTGAAAAACTATCACGGAAATATTCTGTTAGTAGGGATTAACTACAATCAGGAAACGAAAGAACACAGTTGTCTGATTGAAAAAGCATTTTGCAACAATCCTTGACGTATCAGGCCCCGAAACGTATAATAAATGCTGGATAAAAAGAGAAAAAAATGGAGGAAATCAAATGGCACTGAGCAAAAAGCCGGTCAACGGCATGAAAGATATATTACCTGCAGAGATGGAAATCCGTGATTATGTGACGAGCGTGATCAAAGATACCTACCGCAGCTTTGGATTTACGCCGATTGAAACCCCATGCATGGAAAATATTGCAAACCTTTCCAACAAGCAGGGCGGCGAGAACGAGAAACTGATCTTTAAAGTATTAAAGCGTGGCGAGAAGTTAAATCTCGAGACCGCAAAAGAAGAGGCGGATGTGGTCGATTTCGGTATGCGTTACGATCTGACCGTTCCGCTTTCCCGTTTCTATGCAAACCATGCCAATGATCTGCCGACACCGTTTAAGGCATTGCAGATTGGAAGCGTGTGGAGAGCCGACCGTCCGCAGCGTGGACGTTACCGTCAGTTTACTCAGTGCGATATTGATATTTTAGGTGAGCCGAGTAATCTTGCAGAGATTGAGCTGATCACCGCGACAACCACTACCATCGGCAGACTCGGATTTAAGAATTTTGAGATCCGCATCAATGAGCGCCGGATTTTAAAGGCAATGGCAGCATACAGCGGATTTGAAGAGAAGGATTACGACAGCATTTTCATCACCCTCGATAAGATGGACAAGATCGGTCTCGAAGGTGTGGCAGCAGAACTCGGGGAAGAGGGCTATGCAAAAGAGTCGATTGACAAATACTTAGAGCTGTTTGAGTTATTAAAAGACCGCAAGGATGTTGCGGAAGGTGTGGCATTCTTAAAGGACAAGCTGGGTGATTTCCTGGATCAGGAAGTGGCAGACAGCCTGACCGAGATTGCAACGGCAGTCAATGCGACAAAGAATGCAGAATTTACACTGGTCTTTGATCCGACACTCGTGCGCGGCATGAGCTATTATACCGGAACCATTTTTGAGATCGCAATGCCGGAGCTTGGTGCAGCCTGCGGCGGCGGTGGAAGATACGACAAGATGATTGGAAAATTCACAGGCAACGATGTACCGGCATGTGGTTTTTCCATCGGATTTGAGCGTATTATCCTGCTTCTGATGGAGAGCGGGTTCAAAATTCCGGAGCGTCCGAAGAGAGTTGCTTACTTAGTAGAAAAGAAGTATCCGGCAGAGAAACTTGTGGATGTGATGAAACAGGCAAAAGAAGCCCGCGAGAACGGACAGCAGGTATTGGTTGTCCGCATGAACAAGAACAAGAAATTCCAGAAAGAGCAGCTTTCTAAAGAAGGATACGAAGAATTTGAGGAGTTTTTTAACAAATAGAATAAGGAGAGTATAAAGGAGACAATCATGGCAGAATCAATGAAAGGCTTACACAGAAGCCACAGATGTACCGAGGTAAGCAGTGCCAACATCGGTGAAAAAGTAACCGTTATGGGCTGGGTACAGAAGAGAAGAAATTTAGGAAGTCTGATTTTTATCGACCTGCGTGACAGAAGTGGTCTGTTACAGATCGTGTTTGATGAGGAGAGTGTCGGAGCAGAGGGATTTGCAAAGGCAGGAACTTTAAGAAGTGAATATGTAGTGGCTGTTGAAGGAACGGTACAGAAGCGTTCTGCAGCAGTCAATGAAAACTTAAAGACCGGAGATATCGAAGTGATCGCAACCAGCCTTCGCATTTTATCCGAGTCACAGACACCTCCGTTTGCAATTGAGGAGAACAGCCAGACCAAGGAAGATATTCGTCTGAAATACCGTTATCTGGATCTGCGCAGACCGGACATTCAAAAGAACTTAATGCTGAAAAGCCGTGTGCTCGGACTGATGCGTCAGTTTATGGCAAATGAGGGATTTTTAGAGATCGAGACTCCGATCCTGTGCAAGTCTACACCGGAAGGTGCCAGAGATTATCTTGTGCCAAGCCGTGTGCATCCGGGAAATTTCTATGCACTGCCACAGTCTCCGCAGCTGTTCAAGCAGCTTCTGATGGCATCCGGCTATGACCGGTATTTCCAGATCGCCCGCTGCTTCCGTGACGAGGATCTGCGTGCAGACCGTCAGCCGGAGTTTACACAGGCAGATATGGAGCTTTCCTTTGTTGATATCGACGATGTCATTGATGTCAACGAGCGTCTGTTAAAATTTGTATTTAAGGAAGCCATCGGTGTGGATGTGCAGATTCCGCTGCAGCGTATGCCGTGGCAGGAAGCCATGGATCGTTTCGGTTCCGACAAGCCGGATACCCGTTTCGGTATGGAACTGGTCGATGTATCCGAGACCGTAAAGGGCTGTGGATTCGGTGTATTTACCGGTGCACTGGAAAACGGTGGTTCTGTCCGTGGTATCAATGTCGAGGGACAGGGACATATGCCGCGTAAGAAGATTGACAAGCTGGTGGAGCATGCAAAGGGCTGCGGTGCCAAGGGACTTGCTTATCTGTGCATTAACGAAGATGGCACTTACAAGTCTTCTTTCGCAAAGTTTATGACAGAAGACGAGTTAAACGCACTTGTTGCAAAGATGAACGGCAAGCCGGGCGATCTGCTTTTGTTTGCAGCAGATAAAAATAAGATCGTATGGAACGTACTGGGCGCACTTCGTTTACAGCTTGGAGAAGAACTTGGACTGATCGATGAGAACAAGTACAATTTCCTGTGGGTAACAGAATTCCCACTTCTGGAGTGGTCCGATGAAGAGAACCGTTTTATGGCAATGCATCATCCATTTACCATGCCGATGGAAGAGGACTGGGATAAGATCGACAGCGATCCGGGTGCTGTCCGCGCAAAGGCATACGATATCGTATTAAACGGTACCGAACTTGGCGGTGGTTCTGTCCGTATTCATCAGGATGACATTCAGGAAAAGATGTTTGAGGTGCTTGGATTTACCAAGGAGCGCGCACATGAGCAGTTTGGATTCCTTCTGGATGCATTCTCCTATGGTGTGCCGCCACACGCAGGACTGGCTTACGGTGTAGACCGTATGATTATGCACATGGTACATGCAGATTCCATCCGTGACGTGATTGCATTCCCGAAGGTAAAGGATGCTTCCGATCTGATGTCTGAGGCACCGGGTTCTGTGGATGAGAAACAGTTAGAAGAACTTGGTATTGCGATCGTAAAGAGTGAGGATAGCGAAGAATAATTTCTATGAAAAAATGGAAAGCAAACTGGAAAAAAATACTCATTGTACTGATCCTTATCTTGCTTTTGGTGTTTGGAATTCTGATGTATGGCAAAGTCAGTGAGCTGACCAACCAGCTTGCCTATCTGCAGGATACGACCAACATCATTCTTTCGGATGTAGGAGGAATGCAGTCAAGCATTGAAAAAACACTCGAAGAAGAGGCCAGTATGGTCGAGGATTATTCCATAGAAGTAAAGGATATGGATTTTGCCCGTCACGAGTATAAGGTGGAAGTTTCCGTGATTCCGAAAGAGTATACCGATAATACGACGATGAGCATCTATTTCGGAACAACGGAATGTCCGCTGAAAGCAGACGGTTACATGTTCAAAGGAAATATCACACTTCCGCTTAACAAAACATTCAACGGAAATGTCACGTTCCTTCTTGCAAACGGAAAAAAGAAGACAACGGAAGTGGTGGAAGACTTTGATGGTGTCAGCGGAAAATTTGATCAGGTTTTATCGGGAACGTTAGATGGAACGCCGGCATTAAAGGACGGAAAACTTTCTCTGAAAGGAAAGTGTACCTATACGCTTGATAATGTTGCGATGTATCATTTTAAAAGTTTTGAAATAGCAGCATCCCTGGATGGAGAGGAAATCTGGACGCAGGATCTGATGCAGAATCTGCTAGAGGAAAAACAGGAGTCATCAAAGGACGATAAGGATCTGGTGACGACGGAACAGGCAGTGGAGGAGGATTCGGAAGGATCTACCGTTGATTCAGGTTCCGGTACCGTTACCTGCAGGATGGTATATGAGAAGCCACAGCAGCAGAAAGAAGACGTAGAACAGACGCAGGCACAGGAAGGACAAACCCCTGCGCGGAAACAACTGCGTATCTATCTGCGGGCTGTGACAACGGAAGGGTATCGGTTTGAAACGGATCTGCTGCGGGAAGATGCCATGGAAGAAGAAAATAAATGGTCTCTGGATAAGGAAAGCATAGATACAAAGATGTATCGCAGTGTGTATGACCGGAAGGATCAGGAACTTACCATTGACTGAAAAAAGAAGTACGGTCAGTTATGACTGTACTTCTTTTTTTGCGAGTGGCAGGGTAAAGATGAACTCTGTTCCCACTCCTTCGGTGCTGATGACGTTGATATGTTCATTGTGTGCCTGAATAATTTCTTTTACAATAGCAAGTCCCAGGCCGGTTCCCCGTTTATCTTTTCCCCGGGAAAGGTCCGTTTTATAAAAGCGGTCCCAGATTTTTTTGATACTTTCTGCAGGAATTCCGATTCCGGAATCTTTCACGGAAATAAGAACTTTTTCATTTTTGATGCTTGTTTCAATCTTGATTGATGCATCATTGTGGGAAAACTTTGTGGCATTGTCGATCAGGTTATAGAGAACCTGCTGGATTTTGCTCATATCACCGTGAACATATAACTTTTGTCCTGTTAAGACAAGATCAAAGGAAAGCCCTTTGGCAGAACAGGTTCCTTCAAAGGTGAGGATGGTCGTCTTTATCATGCGGTTGATATCGAAATCTGTAAGGTCAAGCATCATACCCCGGTGCTGTCCAAAACGGTTCAGATCCAGAATTCCCTGTGTCAGTTTGGTCAGACGTTCGGTTTCAAACAGGATGATGTTCAGATATTTATTCTGTAGCTCCGGTGGAATGGTTCCGTCTAACATGGCTTCGATATATCCTTTGATTGATGTCAGCGGAGAACGGAAATCGTGGGAAACATTCGAGATAAACTTTCTCTGGTCTTCTTCGAGTGTGTCCAGTTCATTCGCCATATAATCCATGGTGTTGGCAAGGTATCCCAGTTCATCGTTCCGGTGGATCTGTGTGCGCGGTTCAAAATTTCCTTTGGCATAACTCTCGGAGACGATTGTCAGCCGATGCAGTGGACGGTAAAATCCATGTGCAAACAGCAAAAGGAGGAACAGTGCTGTCAGAAAAACAAATTCAATGGTATAAAAAACAATGTTCATAAAACCGTTTGCATTCTGTGTGATGGAGGACACGGTCTTATGGATCATGACATAACTGTGAATCCGGTAATTGCTGGTGATCGGAGAAAATACCGTAAGGGTTTTTTCGGAAAACGATCCGTAAAAGTTACCGGTCATATAATAACGGTTGCCAAAGTCGGAAGTGTTGAAACCTTTGAGCGTTTTATAATTGGCATTTGCTGCATCTTTGCCGACGGATTCATCGGTAGAATCAAAAAGAATATTTCCCTGATTGTCCATGATCCAGATTTGGGCAGAAAGATATTCGCCAAGACTTTGCATCTGTTTTTGAAAATCTTGCAACGAAAAACTGTATTTATTATAATTGTCAGCATAACCCGATGCAATCTGTACAGATTCCCGGTATAGCTGCTGTGCCTCCCGGTTTTCGGCATAATGCGTGATCGCATGCTGTGTGAACGTACACAGGATGATAAAGCCGAGAACCACAAACAGGACATAACCGAAAATGAGTTTGGGGATCAGTGTTTTTTTCATCCTTTTACCTCAAATTTGTAACCGATTCCCCAGACAGTTGCGATCGACCAGGTTTCATGGTCTTTGATCTTTTCCCGGAGACGTTTGACGTGGACATCTACTGTGCGGGTATCCCCGATGTATTCATATCCCCAGATGTGATCCAGCAGCTGTTCGCGGGTAAACACCTGGTTGGGAGAAGCTGCAAGGAAATATAACAGTTCCAGTTCTTTTGGAGGCATGTCAATCGGATGCCCATTGTACATGACCGAATAATTGGACAGATTGACAGTCAGATCCGGATATTCCACACATTTTAATTCTACAACGGACTCGGTTTTGGCAGGCTGGAAACGGCGGAGAACTGCTTTGACGCGTGCTACCAGTTCCTTGGAATCAAATGGTTTTAATATGTAATCATCCGCACCGAGCTCTAGTCCGAGTACTTTATCAAAGATTTCGCCTTTGGCGGAAAGCATGATGATCGGAACGTTGCTTTTGGTACGGATTTCCCGACAGACCTGATAGCCGTCAATGCCCGGAAGCATCAGATCAAGCAGGATCAGGTTAGGGTTATAGTGTTCAAATGCGTGCAGGGCTTCTTCCCCGTCATTGACGATTTTGGTATCATAGCATTCCTTGGTCAGATACAGGGAAATAAGTTCTGCAATATTATTGTCATCGTCCACAATCAGTATTTTCTGTTTGGACATGGAAATCCCTCCTTATTATAAAAAATCAATAGGTATTTAAACATCAAAAGCAGCAATGGTCACACCGGCACCGCCCTCAGACGGCTCTCCCATCCGGTAAGATTTCACGTACCGCTGGTTTTTCAGATGTGCCTGCACGGCATTGCGCAGTGCGCCGGTTCCTTTTCCGTGAACGATCCGGACGGATGGCAGATGAGCCACATAGGCATCATCGAGATATTTATCCAGATGGGCAATGGCTTCGTCTACCGTCATACCAATCAGATTGATCTCTGTAGAAACGGATGCCGCTTTGCTCATTTTTATTTTTCCGGAAGAAGTACCGCCGTATTTTTTTGCTGCCGGAGAGGCATCTTCATCGATCAGTACCAGATCTTTGATGTTGACCAGGGAACGTAAGATTCCCATCTGGACATACAGATCCCCTTTGGCGTTTGGCAGTGTGTGCACGGTTCCCTTTAAGTTCATGGACAGTACACGCACGGAATCACCGATGCGCAGCTTTTTAGGTACTTTGTGGTTGACCGTTTCCTTTTTCTTCATGGAGAGTGCTTTTTCACTGGCACTCATTTTGTCACGGACACGGCTGCGTTCTTTTTCCATTTTGGACATAGGCGCCTGTCCCTGTCCGTACTTGTTGAAATTGCGGATGGTCTCATCGGCAAGGTCTTTGGCTTCTTTGAGAATCTGTACGGCTTCTTCATTGGCTTTGCGCAGGATCTCGTCACGGCTGTTGTCCAGACGCTCATTTTTGGCGGTCAGTTTCTTCTTTAAATCTTCAATTTCTGCTTTGTATTTCTGGATTTCCAGCTGTTCTTTTTCAATGGTGATACGGCTCTGTTCCAGATTGGCAAGCATATCTTCGAAATTGACGTCGCGCTCACTCAGGCGGCCTTTGGCATCTTCAATGATATTTTCTGCCAGTCCGAGTTTGGAACTGATGGCAAACGCATTACTTTTTCCCGGAATACCGATCAGCAGACGGTAGGTAGGACTGAGCGTATCGACATCAAATTCACAGCAGGCATTTTCAACACCTTCTGTGGAGAGCGCATAAACTTTCAATTCACTGTAATGCGTGGTAGCCATGGTGACCGCTCCATACTGGTGCAGTTTGTTTAAGATGGAGATGGCAAGTGCGGCACCTTCGGTCGGATCGGTACCGGCGCAGAGTTCGTCAAACAGACACAGGCTCTGGTCATCCGCCTTTTGTAAAATGCGGACGATATTGGTCATGTGGGAAGAAAACGTACTCAGGCTTTGCTCAATACTCTGTTCATCTCCGATATCTGCAAAAATTTCGTGAAAAATGGCAAGTTCCGAGCGATCTCCGGCCGGAATGTGCAGACCGGACTGTCCCATCAGAGTCAGCAGTCCTACTGTTTTTAAAGAGACGGTTTTACCACCGGTGTTTGGACCGGTCACGATCAGCTGCCGGAAATCCGCACCGAGACGTACATCAATCGGAACCACTTTCTTAGGATCTAAGAGTGGGTGGCGGCCTTTGCGGATGTTAATCCGCCCCTCTTCATTAAAGACAGGGGCAACACCGTTGTAACTTTTGGCAAGTTCGGCTTTGGCAAAAATAAAATCCAGTTCCGCAAGAACAGTGTAATCCTGACGGATTCCGTTTGCGTTTTCTGCCACACGGTTGGAAAGATCTGCTAAAATGCGGTCAATTTCTTCCTGTTCTTTTAAAAACAGTTCCTTAAGTTCGTTATTTAAATTGACGACAGCCATTGGTTCAATAAATAAGGTAGAACCGCTTGAGGACTGGTCATGTACCATACCGGGAACCGAGGTTTTGGATTCGGCACGAACCGGCAGACAGTAGCGGCCGTCACGCATGGTAATCACAGCATCCTGCAGATAGCTGCGGGTGGTTGTGTTGTTCATAAGACCAGTCAGCTGTGCGTGAATGCGGTCGTTCATCCCCCGGATGGATTTACGGATTTTGGAAAGTGCCGCAGAGGCGTCGTCTGCAATTTCGTCTTCCCCGACAACACAGCGGCGGATTTCATCCAAAAGGGGAGAAAGCGGCTGGATCTGTGAAAAAAGCGGTGACAGGGAATCTGTTTTTTCATCGTTGCGGTCGCTTCGGTCATATGCTTTGACCCGCTTGGCAACTTCCAACAGAGAACAGATCATAAGGAGCTCTGTGGTATTTAAGGTGCCACCGATATCGAGACGCTTCAGGGAAGCGTTGACATTGTGAACGCCGGAAAAACTGATGCCACTTCCGCGGTACAGGCGGCTGAGTGCGTCTGCCGTAGTTTCCTGCAGGTGTGCAATTTCCGCAGGATCGGTCAGGGGAACCAGTTTGTGACAGCGGTCTTTTGCCTCTTCACAGCTGGCATAATCTGCCAGACGCTCCAGTATTTTATAATATTCAAGTGTATGATAAACTTTCTGATTCATAGTGATATTCCTTTTTATATAGTATTCTCTCTTGTATTATAACGCAAAGTGCCATTTTGGAAAAGAAAAATAATGTGATTGTTGCAAGTGCATGGAAATGCGAATATAATAGTGGTTATGAGTGATAAACAGCAACCAAAGAATGCGTTTGTCAGAGAACAGATTAAGGACAAACCAAAGAATTATAAACGTATGTGGGTCCGGTTGGGGGAATCTGCTGCCTGTGGGGGTGTATTTGCGCTGGCTGTGTGTCTGGTGCTGCTTTTTATGATTCCGGTTCTGCGGCAGGAGGAAGGTTCTGTGCCGGATACCGGAGCACAGGATTCACAGCAGGCATCGGTGGAAGAAACGGAGCAGGGGTCTGAGGAAAAGGAGGAGACACAGACTCCGGAAGAGAGACAGCCGATGACGCTGGACGATTACCAACAGATTCAGACAGAGCTGTACGCCATTGGAAATACGGCAAATAAGTCCATCGTTACGATCACAGGGGTGGTCAGTGATACGGACTGGTTTAACAACTCTTATGAACGGGAAGGTCAGGGCTGTGGCACGATCATTGGAGAAAGTGGAGGTAAACTCTGGATTCTTACGGAGAAAAAAACGATTAAAGATGCTGCAAAGATCAAAGTTACCTTTGTAAATGATGCGGTGGCAGAGGCAAAGCTGGTCAGATACGATGGGAATACCGGTCTTGCGGCACTTACCGTGGATCTGGAGGATCTGGAAGATTCCACGCGGAATGCCATCACCGTGATGAAAACAGCAGGTTCGAATACTATACATAAGGGGAGCATTGTGATTGCCCTTGGCAGTCCGCTTGGAACGAATTATTCGATCCTGACCGGAACTATTACAGCGACCAACAATGAAATTTCCACTCCGGACAATAATTACAGTGTATACACGACAGATATTGTTGCCAGCGAGAATGGAAGCGGTGTGCTGATCAATATGGATGGCGAACTTGTCGGTGTTGTGATGCAAAGCTATAGTGCGGCTTCTGCAAATACGCTCACTGCAGTGGAAATATCAGAACTGATGCCAGTGATTGATCTATTATTTGCGGACAAAGAGGTGCCGTATTTTGGTGTGCACATTTCTACTGTTACCCAGCATATTGCGCAGAAATACGATATTCCAAAGGGCGTATATATCAAAAAAGTTGAGATGGATTCGCCTGCCATGGATGCGGGACTGCAGAGCGGGGATGTGATCCGTTCCGTTGCAGGCCAGGAGGTTGCAAGTGCAGAGCAGTTCCGGGAGGTGCTGTTGCAGCTGACACCGAAAGAAACCTATTCGGTTACGGTTATGCGGGAAGGTACTAAGGGTTATAAAAAGATTACCTGTAAATTAAAAGCAGGGGTTTTGCAGTAAAATTGGAAATAAGGAGTTATTATGAAATATATTGAATCTCTCCGAGAAGGAGAAAAAGTAAATGAAGTATATCTGTGTAAATTCAAACAGGCGGCACTGACCAAAGCCGGAAAAGCATACGATAATGTGATCCTGCAGGATAAAACAGGAACGATTGATGCCAAGATCTGGGATCCGGGTTCTGTGGGAATTGATGAGTTTGACGCGCTGGATTATGTGGCGGTTACGGGAGATGTCACCAGCTTTCAGGGAAATCTGCAGATGTCGATCCGGCGTGCACGCCGTGTTTCAGAGGAGGACATTGATCCTAAGGAGTATCTTCCTTGTACGGACAAGGATGTGGAGGAGATGTATGCCGAATTGACAGGATATATTGATTCTGTGAAAAATCCTTACCTGAACCAGCTGCTGCACAGATTTTTCGACAATCAAACATTTGCGGACCGGTTTAAATTTCATTCGGCAGCAAAGAGTGTACATCATGGATTTGTCGGGGGGCTGTTGGAACACACCGTCAGCGTGACAAGAAACTGTAATTATTTTGCGCAGAATTATCCGTTTTTGAACCGGGATCTTCTTATTACGGCGGCGATTTTCCACGATATCGGTAAATTAAAAGAGTTGTCGGCGTTTCCGGCAAATGATTATACCGATGCAGGACAGCTGCTTGGGCATATTATGATCGGTGCCGAGTGGGTAGGCGAGGGAATCCGTTCCATTGAGGGATTTCCGGTGGTTCTGGAAAATGAGTTAAAGCACTGCATTCTGGCGCACCACGGAGAACTGGAGTATGGATCGCCGAAGAAACCGGCACTGGTTGAAGCGATGGCTTTGAGCTTCGCGGACAACGTGGATGCAAAGATGGAAACCATGCGGGAGATTCTGGCAAATGTACCGGACAATAATCTTGAATGGCAGGGGTACAGCCGTCTGCTGGAGACAAATATACGCAAGACAAGCAAATAAGATGAGATAAAGTCGGAGCCGAAAGATATTTTGACTCCGACTTCGCAGGTTAAAAGGATGAAAAAAAACGATTTATTTTCTTTGAAAATTACAGATATGGGAGTCGACGGGGAAGGCATCGGAAAGTATGATGGGATGACATTTTTCGTCAAGGATGCGCTGATCGGAGATGAAATCCGTGCCCGTGCCACAAAACTGAAAAAACATTATGGATATGCCCGTGTGGAGGAAATTATCACATCATCTCCATACCGTGTAGAACCGCAATGTCCGTTGCACCGCCGCTGCGGTGGCTGTCAGATACAGGCACTTTCCTACGAGGAACAGCTTGCATTCAAGGAAAACAAGGTGCGCAGTAATCTGCAGAGGATTGGAGGATTTTCCAAAGAAGAGTTAGAGCAGGTATGTTTGCCGATCGTTGGGATGGAGCATCCTTTCCGCTACCGCAACAAGGCACAGTTTCCGGTGGGACTGGATAAAGAAGGAAAACTTGTGACCGGATTTTATGCGGCACGTACGCATGCCATCATTCCGGTGGAAGACTGTCTGCTTGGGGTAGAGGAAAATAAGGATGTGCTTATGGCGGTAAAGGAATGGATGCTGCTAAAGCAGATTCCGGCTTACGATGAGACTACCGGAACAGGACTGGTACGCCATATTTTGATCCGCTATGGATTTACCACCGAAGAGGTGATGGTATGCCTGATTATTAACGGAGACCGGCTGCCGGAAAAAGAAGCTCTCATCGAGCGGCTTTCGGTGCTGCCGGGGATGACTTCCATTTCCTATAATGTAAATACCGAGCGCACCAATGTCATTCTTGGAAAACACACGGAATGTATCTGGGGTATGCCATACATCACGGATTATATTCATCTGCGTAATACCGGAGATTTTTCAGTGGAAGATACGGCGATTGCCTATCATATTTCTCCGCAGTCGTTTTATCAGGTCAATCCGGTACAGACAGAGAAACTCTACAGCACAGCACTGGAGTATGCAAAGCTGACCGGAAAAGAATCCGTCTGGGATCTGTATTGCGGGATTGGCACGATTTCGCTCTTTTTATCTCAGAAGGCAAAGCAGGTATACGGAGTGGAAATTGTTCCTCAGGCGATCGAGGATGCAAAGACTAATGCTGCATTAAACGGCATTACGAATGCAGAGTTTTTTGTGGGAAAAGCAGAGGAAGTATTGCCGCAGTTTTATAACAGTGACGATCTGGATGCCGGTATGCGTCATCCGGATGTGATTGTTGTAGACCCGCCGCGCAAGGGCTGTGATGAGCAGTGTCTGTCAACGATGCTTGCCATGCGTCCGGAGCGGATTGTCTATGTGAGTTGTGATTCTGCTACGCTTGCAAGAGATCTGCGTATTTTAGTAGACGGTGGATATGAGCTGCAAAAAGTGCGGGCATTTGACCAGTTCGCTCACACCGGACATGTGGAGACGGTTGTTCTTTTGTCCCAACTGAAACAAAAGCCGGATGATTATATTAATGTCACGATTGAACTTGATGATGTGGATATAACATCTGCACAGACTAAGGCAACATATGATGAGATAAAGAAGTATGTGGCTGAACATAATGCCGGCATGAAGGTTTCCAATCTGTATATTTCACAGGTAAAGAGAAAATGTGGAATTGAGGTTGGAAAGAATTTGCGCGTTGCAACGAGGAGAATGGACTGCTTGCAGGGCAATTCGACGACTGCTGCGACAGACTTGGAACTTGTTCCAAGTCCTAATTTGCCTAAAGAAGATAGTAGGCAGCCACAGTGTCCAAAAGATAAAGAAAGTGCAATTGTGGAGGCATTGAAGCATTTTAAGATGATTCAGAAGAAATAAAAGTTTGATAAATGAAATTTATGGAGGAATGATAGTGAGTTATATTACAATGGAAATATGGACTGGAATATGGATATTAGTGAGGTTACTTCCAACGGCACTTATTATTTTCGCAGGTGTTATGATTATCGAACTGGGTATTGAATTTATCCAAAAGAAGAAAATAGAAATTAGGATTTTAAATTGTTTATGCCAATTCTTGTGGATTTTGATAATTGTATCAATATTAAAAATTACAGGAATTATTGGTGGTAGTTTTGGAATATCGTCACCTCTTGATAGTTATATTAGTTTTAAATTATTTGAAGACGGATTTAATGCGGCAACTATTTTGAACATATGTCTATTCGTTCCATATGGATTTTTGCCAGTATTTATTTTTAAGAATATCTACAAGCATTGGTGGAATGGCGTTATACTTGGAGCAGTATTTTCGATTGGCATAGAATTTTTGCAAACATTTATTGGAAGGTTTGCACAGTTAGATGATGTGATTATGAATACTTGTGGGACTCTCATTGGATTTTTGATGGGATGCTTGTTACTTCGCATAACCACAAGTAAAAAATAAATCCCAGTTTGTGTGTATGGTAAATCTAAACTGTATTTTAGCAATATTTCCTTAGTGGGGGCAGAAAGTGCCCCCACTTTCACTATTTGGGGGCGAAAAGCGCCCCCGGAATTCAAAAATGGCTCCATTTTGCGCCCCCGTTTTTTTGAAATCTGGAATCTAAACAAGATTACAATGAAATCAGAACATAAAAAGTGGGGGCAAAAAGCGCCACCACATATAATAAATAAAGGGTTCAAGGGAAAAATCCCTTGCTAGAACAGCATTTGGATGGAGACATCTCTAATGCGTATTTAGCCGTCAACCTAAGAAATATCAAAGCAACCAAAACAGTAGATTAATCATGCAACATTTCCTGCTGGTTAATTAAATTGAATAAAAAATAAACACTGTTCAATTGTGCAATCTATATGAATCTGATATGCTGAGTATACAAAAGCTTTTGAATTTTATAGGAGATGAAGCAAATGGATATAGGCGTTGTTATAAAAAAATATAGAAAAGAAGCTGGTATGGCGCAGCAGTTGCTGGTGGTTGGAAA
>OGYO01000399.1_pt1 | contig 22062 bp, 30 predicted proteins | sample 1576561 | NCBI WGS metagenome assembly OGYO01 (sample SAMEA3541507, study PRJEB24748) | human gut metagenome | biome: human gut; feature: human-associated habitat; material: faeces | place: China | collected 2012 | reverse complement strand
TACATAAACATTTAGTGAATTATTTATTTTATAATTAGCTCTTAAATTAAATACTGATTTAGCCTTATCTTTTCCATATTTATTTGCATTATCAATAAAGGCTGCTGCTCTATATTCATAGTCTGCTCCAACAGTAAATTTAGAAGTTATATCATAATCTACTGAGAAAACTAATTTATGTTTTGGTACATCTGCTATTTGTTTTCCTTCAAAGCTTTTAGAATTATCTTTTAAAATCTTAGTTTCAATGAATGTATATGCTTCTTTAAAAGTAAATTTTTCAAACTTTTGTTCAGCACTTAAATCAAATCCATATCTTTTAGTTTTTCCAATATTTGTATTTTTAAATCCAAATCCATGTCCACCTACATCAAAGATAGTTGCTATTTCATCTTTTGTTTCACTGTAAAATACATCAGCACTTACAAGTGAACCAAATAAATAATCATTCCAACCAAGTTCAAATAAGTTTGTACTTTCTGATTTTAAATTATTAACCTTATAACTATAAACTCTCGGAGATACCTCAATTTTATCAACTAATTGACCAGATGCTGGCGAAGTAAAAGCTCTTTCATATTTTACATAAGCATTTCCTGTATCAGAATATAGATAGTTTACTGCCAATGACCCTGCCCAATCATCTTTAGATTTTTTTATATTTAATATATCATCCTTGTTTCTTCTTTCTCCACTATACTTTGAGTTTTCAAATCTTAAGCCTTGAATAAATTCAAATCTATTAAACTTAAAAGTATTTAATGCAAATATATCAAATGTTTTCTTAGATAAATCTAATTTTGTATCTACCATAGTTAGTTTTCCAACTATATCAGTCTTAGATATTCTAAGCATATTATTATCAGTATAACCTAAACCAACAACAACATTACTTCCTGCATTATCATAAGTAAATTTATCTTTAATTTTTATAGCTTTTTTAGTATCTTTAAATTGAGAAAAATTCTTTAAGTCAGCACTATTTGTGTTTCTTAATTCACTCAGTACTGCATTCAATCTATTTTGCATAGCTTTTTTTGCCATTGGAGGCAATGGTTTTTTAAGTCCCTTTTTCAATCCAGCAGCTTGTCCTGCTAACATTCCTTTATATTCTAATGTAAAATCTTCAATAGATTCAGAAGGAATATCTGTCTTTTGATAAAAACCTAAAATATTCAAATCATTTTTATTTCCTATTTTAGTATTATATGTTAAAGTAAATTCATCTTTTTTTATTTTATTTTTTTCATCTTTTTCTTTAGTTATTCCACTTTGTCTTCTATTTTCATCTAATTCTTTTTGGTCTAAAAAATTAGGATAAGTATATTTATCTCTATAACCACTATATTTAAAAGCTATATTGCTTGTTTTGTTAATATTGTAGTTAATTCTTCCAGAAAAATAATCAGAGTTAGTAAAATCATAATCTCTATATCCATATTTTCTATTTTTTGAATAATTTATATCAAAATCAAAATTTTCAACACTTGTTCCAACAGATACATCAAATTTATTATTTCTAAAACTTGCTAATTGATAGCCAACTCCTCCACGAACATTGTTATTACCTTTGTATTTTTTAGTTATAATATTTATAACTCCTCCAGATGTTCCACTACCATATAAGACAGCTCCTCCACCTGGAATTACTTCAATTCTTTCTATTTCATTGATATTAACAACATCAATAGGTACATTCATATGTGAAGTATCAAGCATATTTGCAGGAACTCCATCAACTAAAAGTTGAACTGTTGCCCTTGCTTTTTGAAAACCTTGCCCTCTTACATCAATTGCCGGATGCACTCCTTCTTCTATATTTACACCAGGAACAGAATCTAAAATTTCTGATACTGAAGTATAACCTTTTGCTTCAATATCTTTAGATGTAATTATATAAGGAGAAGTAGTTGAGTTTCTCAGATTTTTTTCAAAACCTGTTTCAGAATAAATTTTTTTTTCTCCTAAATTTATAACTTCTCCATAAGCACTTGCACAAAATAAAAATACTGACAATCCCATTAAATATTTTTTCATTTTTTCCTCCATAGATTATTAATATTGTATCATTTCCAAATGTTTAATATCTATGAACACAATTTTTATTTGTTTTTTATTTTATTTAATTTTTCTCTCAATACTTCCATTTCATCAAATATTCTATATGAACTTCTTAATATAACTGATGAATCTAAAATAAATATGTTATTATTTTTTCCTGCTTTTATCTTAGGTATAACATTAGATGCTTCAATAATTTTTTGTGTATCATCTAAACTCATAGCTCCAGCTAAAAAATCAGGATTTTCTTTTAGAATATATTCAGGTGATAATATAGGTCTTTGTCCTGGAACATTCGCTGCTATATTAATAACTCCTAGATGTTTTAAAACATCTCCTGGTATTGAATCTTCAGAAAAGGCTGTCATAGGTGATGTTGAAAATAATATTGCTCCTTTTAATTTAGAAGAATTTTTTTCATTTTCTTTTTCAATTTTTTCTAATTTAAGTGAACACTCTTTTCTTAATTTTTCTGCTTCATCTTTTTTCCCAGAAATAATTCCTGTAACTGAAATTGTATCAAGAATACCATTTAAATCAGGAGCATTAGAAACTATAACTTTATAGCCCATTTTCTTAATAGCTTCAAGATTTCTTGACATCATAGAATTAATCACAATTAAGTCAGGTTTGTACTCAACAACTTTTTCTAAGTTTAAATTGGAAACATTACCAATACTTACTAATTTATCAACTTCGTCAGAAGGATATATTTTACTTCTTGAAGTTTTTGCAATAGCAACTATTGATTTTTCTCCACCTATTTTAAATAATATTTCTATTACACCAGGATCAGTTACAATAATTTTTTTATACTCTTTAACTTCAATTTTATTACCATAGTCATCTACAATTTGATTATTTTCAACTTTTATAGCAAATGAAGATATTGTAAAAAAAATAAAGCAAATAAAAGTAATAATTTTTTTCATTATTTTCCTCCTTTCTTTTATATTTATATTATTTTATATAAAAATATTTTGATATCCTCTTTATTATATAATTAATCACAAAAAAAATCAATAATAAAATTTGTATAAAAATTAGATTTTAATTTTATAATTAGTACAAAATACCTATTAATTCTTCTATATCATTCTATACAACATCCTATTTTTTCTATCTGATTTTATATATTGACAAACTCTTTCTTTTTTATAAAATATTTTTCAAGACAGTTTAACTTCACTACTCAAAGCAAAAACAAACAGCTAAATCTAATTTACAAAGAACTAAAAGAAAATAGCTTAAAGTATAAGGAATTAAAAAGAATAATAAAGTTTATAAAAAAACTGTACACTCAATCTTGTGTCTAAGATTAGATGTACAGTTCATTTTAGTTTATTTCTCAGTCTTTTTTAATTATATCTTAATAATCAATTATAATTTGTTCTACTTCATCAACTTTTTCATTTTTAATGTTATATTTGGTGGCAGCATAAAGATTTTTACACAATTTTTTCTTAATAAATGAGAAGCTAGAAGTATTATTGAATTTTTTGTAAAAGATATAAAAATTTTTCCTGATAATGTTATAGTCACACTTCGTAAACTACCAAAATTATATAAGGGTGGCGACCCCAATGTGGCTTGAACACACAACCTACTCCTTAGGAGGGAGTCACTCTATCCGATTGAGCTATGGGGTCATCATTATAGATTATACAATATTTTATTTTAGATTTCCACTTTTTAATTAAAATTTTTATTAAATTCTTATTAATTTCTTCATTATTTTCCATAATAAAAAATACCTCTTTACTTTAATGCCTTCTTGTTATAAATATCTAAGTCAATTCTTTCTGACGTATAATTCATAACCTTTACATGAATACTCTTATAATCAAATTCTGCACCGGTAATATCATTACAATCAAACCCTGATTCATCATCAGTCATTCTTGAAATTTCATTTAGAATGGCTTCTGCGTCAACAAAATTTAATCGCATTGGACACGCTTGTTCATTTTCAAGTCGATTTTCTGGATAATACTTTGGACACGAATAAAACATTGAAAAGTCACCTTTATCATTGATTGTCATTTCAACAGGCTCATGACGGTAACTACAATAAAAATGCGTTTTCTTCCATAAGTTTTTAATCATAAAAACACCTCTCTTATTTGAAATTGCTTACTAACAAAATGTTGTTATTTTTCTTTTCATGTTTAATATGACAGAAATAAAAATTAAAAATTTTACATAAAAAAAAGAGACTTGCTTAATTAAAAGCAAATCCCTTTCTCGTTAATAATTAACTATCACTTTCTTGGAGGAAATTCAAATGTTGTTCCCTTTTTTATCTCCCCAGTTTCTTTATCCTGTACATTGTCAATTTTAATTTTAGCAGAAAATACTGTTTTCTTTTTGCTAACAAAATCTTTAATTGTATGTGTTTTTCCTTTTGTAAATAAATCTGTTAATTCATCATCTGTTAAATCATGTTCTGCCATTGTTGTCCAAATTTTAAACCCACATCCATGACATGAAATAACTTTTCCATTTCTAAATAGTGTCTCTTTGCATTCAGGGCATAACCAGTTAGTTTCTTCTTCTGTAGCTTTTACAAATTCAAGTTTGCCTAATATCGGATCAAATTTTAATAACTGTTTCCATTTTTTATTATTTTCTTTCTTAGTTAATTCCTTTGTAATTATATTTCCATTAAATAACATTCTTACATCATCAGGTTCAAATGTCGCTTTACAGAATTCCTTCATAATTGAATATTTGCAACCATCTTTATATCCGGTACAGAAATAATTTTTAGGACCCATAATAATATCTTTACCGCATCCTGGACATGTCATAATCTTTTCTCCATATGATGTTACATTACCATAAGATGTTTTATTAACCCCTTTGATATCTTCAAGCAATTTATCTAATTGTTCATTCATATATATATTTGCTTCATCAACCGTTTTTTCTCCATTTCTGACAGCAGATAACAACTGTTCCCATTGTCCAGTAGTATCTACTCTGCATAAGGAAATACCTTTAATTGTATGTATCATAAATGAGCCGAAATCAGTTGGATATATTACTCCTGCCTGTTTACCTGATTTTTTAATAGTAATATATTTGTCTCTTACAAGCTTTTGTATAATTTCACCTCTTGTTGCAGATGTTCCAATTGTTAATGAGGCAATACTATTTTTAATTGTTGAATCTACAAGATATTTGGATGGATTTTCCATAGCGGCTATAATTGTTCCATCAGTAAATCTTTTTGGGCATGTAGTAGTCCTTTCTGTTCTTTCCTTAGATTCAACATCTAATATATCGCCCTGATTAATCTTTGGAATTTCAACATCAGTTACATTGCTGCCTAAAAATTCGGTATATCCTTTATCTATTACCTTCTTACCTGTTCCTTTAAATGTATATCCTGAATTCTCTAATAAAACATTCGTCTTTTCTTGAATAAGGGGAGGCTGAAAAATAGCTAAAAATCTTCTGGCAATCATGGTGTATATAAGTTTTTCATCTTCATTCATAATTGAGAAATCCGGTGTTAACGTAGTAGGAACTAATGCGGAATGTCCATGTTTTGCAAGTTCCTTATCATTAACATATTTCTTATTTTTTATAATATTTGGTACCTGCGTAAGTGCATAATCTCCTGCTTGCTTAAATGAATCATCAGGAACAGATGAAGCAGATGATATAATAGCTTTGAAGTTTTCATTAGAAGATAAAACTTCACAATCTGTTCTTGGATAAGATACATAATGGTATGTTTCATATAATTTCTGAATTATATCCAGTGTATTTTGAGCAGAATATCCATATTTAGCTGCTTCAATCTGAATTGTGGCCAACTTATAAAGTTTTGGTGCATTAGTTCTTATTGTTTTTACATCTATCTCTTTAACTACAGACTGAGTAGATAATTTATCGATAACCTTATCAGCTTCTTCTTTAGAATTAAAATATATAATACCTAATGATTCATCCTGCTCCTTTGCTTTTTCCTTTTCATTGTCTGTCGCAATTTTAACAGGTTCGTATAATTGTGCTGCTAAACCATTTGTATGTAAAAGTGAAACACCGTATGAGGTTGATGGGACAAAATTATTAATTTCATCTTCCCTATCTACAATCATTGTTTGAACACAAGTCATTACTCTTCCCACAGCTATTTTATTTTCAGCTCCAACTTTTATTCGGTCCGCAACTCCACGGGATCCATTCATTCCATAAGACCAATCTGCATGTTGTCTTACTAATGCAGCATTATATAAATTAACAAATTGTGGCTCTGAGTCATCTCTTAAGTTCTGTAATGCATTTTCAAGGGCACTCCTTGTTGTATCATTACTCCATAGTCTTAATACCGGTAACGTATTACCGATTTTCTTTAATGTTAAATTTACAAGCAATTCTCCTTCCTGATCAGGATCTCCAGCATGTATGATTACATCATATTTTCCTGATTTAATTGCTTTTTGAATATCCATATATATATCTTTTGTATTCTTTTTAATTTTATATTTCCATCCGCCTTCATTTTCTGGTCGGATAGGTAATAAATTGATATCCCAACTTTTATATATAGGATTTAATTCAACTGGATCTATTAATTCTAATAAATGTCCTACCTGAGAGAAAAAATCTATATCATATGCTACTTTATCTTTACAGTGATTATATGCATTCTGAATATCTCTCATAAGAGATGGCTTCTCTGCAATTAACATTGCTTTTTTCATAAAAAAATCCTCCTTAAATAAAAATAAAGCCACACCTTAAGACAAACTCAAGATGCGGCTAATATAGTTAATTATTAAGCAGGCTGACCTGCAGTTTCATATGCTTCGCCAATGAGACTCTTAAGAGTATTATCCATTTCCTTAGTAAGTGGATTACATACCTCAATAAACTTCTTATTTCTATGAGGTACATAATTACTTGGCATACCAAGGAACATACCCTTTTCCTTACCATCACAATATCTGATACCTTTAATAACTAGATTGTTATCTACAATGATAGCTGCTGATGCCTTGACAATATTTTCAGGATCATCAAATCTCTTCACTGTAATTGTAAGTGGCATATCTTCACCTGATTCTGTATACTTTGTTACAATGTTTCCAGATTCATAAGCTTCCACAATGGCATTGTATAAAGCAAGTCTGAAATCATTATTAATCGGATTAAACTTAGAATTTAAGAATGTTTTATGTGTTTTTTCATTAGTATTAATCCAAGAAGGCATAATCATTCTTAATCCTTCTTTTTCACTTCTTCCATCCATAATTCTGATGTTCTTTAAAATAATTCCATCATTTAAAATTACTGTTGCATATCCTTTTACATGTGGATGTCTTGTGCTTTCTGTCTTTACTACTTTAACTGAATACTTCATAACTTTTTTATTTGCAGTAAATATTATATTTACTGCGCTCCTTTCCGGTATTTTTTAGTTTAGAAAACATTGTTTAATTTGTTTTCAATATTAATATGACAGACATAAAAAAATTTTTATGTATTTTTAAATTTTTACATAAAAAATGAGACTTTGTTTTAAACAAAATCTCATTTTAATTAATTTATTTTATTTTTTCAAAATACAGATAATATACTTTTTACAATTTCTTCAGGTGAATCATTATAGTAAATGCAATGCCCATTCCAAATTCCTTTTTTATGATTATTCCGATTTATCATTTTAATTGCAATTCCACCTGATTTTTCAAATTCAATTAAATTCGGGGTGTAATCATCAATTAATATTTTAATATCTCCTTTTTCCAAATAATCATTTTTGCAGGAACCATACGGGATAAATATTACCGGAATGGATTTCATATCATTATTATTCAACCAGATAATTTTATCCGATTTGGCATTACCTTCCATATATACGGCGGTTGCAAATGAAACATTATAATTATTTTTCTGAAGCATCTTAATTGCATTTAAAACATTTTTAAATGGTTCTCTATATCTGAAATAATGTTCTTCGTGAGGATTACCATTTAAATCCCAATGGTTCACTGTTCCATCCATATCGAAATAAATATGAATATCTTTTTTATTCAAATCCATAATTGCCTCCTTAATTATTTTGATTAAGCAAGTAAGAGAATTCCTTTTTCTCTATTTATTATTCTTTGCTGAAAAGCTGCGTTTGATATAACAGCATTTGAACACTTACAATACTTGTTTAACAGTTGATCAGATACCTTCCCAGTTTTTATAGCAGCTACAATTACTACTTCATCAACTGAATCATTATGTTTTAAAATCCAATCAATCATATGGGCCGGAATATGTTTACTTTGTACCAAATAATACAATACATCAGTATCATCTGAAGAGGCTAATTCACTAAATACTTTTTGTGTACATGATGGATTATCTGCTATATATGTTTGTACTTCCCAGACAGAATCATGGCATAATTTTAATAATGTGTCTTCTGTTGCATGAGAATTTAAAGCTACTTCTGCTCTTATTATCCATTCTTTATTTTCTGACAATTCTCTTAATTTTTTTATGCTCTTTGTAGATTTAGCAAGTTTTCTCAACTCTTCAAAAGAATTATCATTTTTATTTTTTAATACATTGATTTTGCTTCTATTCATCTGCATAAAAAATCTCCTTTCTTATATAATCTGTTATTAATATGTCAGAAAAAAAATAGAGTCTGAATTATTTTAAAAATAACTCAAACTCTACTTAGAATTTTTTATTTTTTTTTAATTAACTCACATATTTGTATACCTGTAAATTATATATCATTAAAGTATTAGATGCAGATGGGATAACTCTTAATTTAATGTTATTTCCATATTTATTTATCAACTTTATTCGGGTCGGATTATATTCTTTTTTAACCGCATTAGCATCTGCATAAGTACAATATGGTATATTTTCTAAAACTTGAATCATATGATTCACCTGCCTTTAAATTCCAAGCTCACAATACTTAATATGTTCTCTGTTTCCATCGGCATATCTTAAGCTTTCAGAATCAATATTAACAAATTTCTTATTACTAAAACTTAGCCCATATTCTATTTCCTTAATATCTCCATTATCAAATAACTGATGTATTAAAATTATACCTTCTTTATAATCACTGATTGCCGCATATAAAAAATCGCTTATATATATTGTAAACATATTTATATCCTCAGGGCCAAATTTATCAAACGAATCCATAGAAATGACTGCTGTTGTTTTATCATTCGACTTGATAGCTGAGATAATAACATTGTTATGTAACATTAAATTTTTTAATTTTTCCATAACTCTGTTACATTCATTTTTAAGTGTCCTTGTTTTTAAAGCAGTATTTTGAAGCATCCATTGGTCTAATGCTAACTGCTGATAAAGGTTAATAAAAGCAAAATAATTCTGATTAATAAAACTATTTGATCCATTATTATTTCTATTAAAATTGATAATTTTATCATTTGGCTCTACAGGATTCTCAATTATTTTATTTATTAAATCTGTTCGTTTTTGTAAAATAAATTCTGTTACTTCAATTAATTCATCTGTAAAATCATTAATTATTTTGTCAAACTCATAATCAGAAGAATAATCATTTTTATTTATTATATGATTATAGGTTTTTTCGACCAACTTATTTAATTCTCTGATAGCCTTTTCTGGGGACTTTTCTTCTTCTGTTTTAAGAAAAAATTCCTTTAATGTAATATTCATAAAATTCCTGACTTGCATCTTTAGTATAAATTATCCTTATCATTGCATTAATATGCTATATGACCAAACACTTTGATGCAAGCTTACCTTTCTTATATTATTTGATTTAAAAAATACAAATGTATTTATTATTTGTTCTACTATTAATATGATAGATTATTTTTTAAAAATTTTTGCATAAAAAAGTCTCTAAGATTATTCAACTTAGAGACTTTATTAATTACAATTCTATGTCATTTTTTATGTTTTGCTTATCTTTGTAAATATTTTTAGATGATATTTCTGGCAACACGATGTCATCATTAATATCGTTATATTCATTAGGCTCAGGTAATGTTGGTTCATCTATATCCATCGATTGTATTTTATCTATGGCCTTGTTATATGCAGGTGTTAGAATTAAATCAAATATATATATTCTGAGTACACGCTGTTTGAATATGAATCCATCAAATTATTTTTTCCGGGCGTTTCTATTCTATCTGATAATTTTAATATAAATTTCTTGTTATGATATATAATGCCTCTTTTTTGATCTGAATCACTATAGTTACTTGTTATATCTATTTTTACATCAGTAAAATCAATCATGCAAATTACACTCCTCTTCTTTTAATAATATGATATTATTAATTTAGAATTTTGTCTTATTATTTTTCTTCTAATATATCTATTATTCTGTTTTTAATTTCAACTTCAGGTACTTTAAATAATTCTGATAAATATGTTAAGGTGTAAGTCATATTAAAATCTGATTTTTTAATAGCTTTTGCATATTGTTCTGTAAACACTTTCTTAGGCATGAGCATTTCCATTGAGCATTTATGTATTATGTCAATTTCACTATTATATGGATGCGAATATACATTATTTTTATCATTATATTTTGGCATATATTCAATTAAGTAACATGCTAATTCATGAGCAATAATGACTCTTTGAAACTTATAATCTTTATTAGCATCTACTATTATGACCATATTTGTTCCGTAGTCCATTTTAACCTTGCTTCCTACAAATATATTTCCAAGCATACCTTCAGGCATATCAGAAGCTTTGTATATGGCGAATCCAAAATCTTTTGCTATTTTAACAATAGGTATCGCTCCAACTTTATTCGTAAAATCTTGTTTATTTAATATTTTATCAACCATCAGATCGGTATTTATGAAATTTCCATTGAAAATATTATCAAAAGTATCAGGATTAGCACTCTCTTTTGTAGAAATATCACAATTATATTCTTCTTTTACATATTTTTTAAAATCTTCTAATTTTAGTTTTTCCATTTTTTACCTCACTTTTTCACTATTACTGAAAAATTATATCTTGCTTTGTTATAGTAACGAGATCCGTATATGGGACATCTCCGAATTTCTTTGTTAAATCCGCAATACGCATTGACTGGGCTACAGTAATCTTTTCAAAAAACTTTCTTACTTCTCTTGCATTACCAAAATTTTCTGTCTTGCCCTTAACAAGCTGTTTAAAGTATTCTGTAACACATTTAGCTGCTTCATCATCCAAGAATAAATTATATTTATCACATAGCCCTGTAAATATTTCATAAAGCTGCCCTTCATTATAATCATCAAAATGAAGTACTCTTGTAAATCGTGATTTAAGTCCAGGGTTGCTTTCTATAAATTCCTTCATTAAACAATCATATCCTGCAACTATTACAATCAGATTATTTCTATGATCCTCCATCATCTTGAGTAATGTATCTATTGCTTCTTTTCCAAAATCATCTGACTTAGAAGTATTTAGCGTATATGCCTCATCAATAAATAAAATGCCACCTAATGCGCTATTTATGACTTCTTTTGTTTTAATAGCTGTTTCTCCGACATATTTACCGACTAAATCAGCTCTTGTTACTTCTACGACCTTATTTGAATCTAATATATCAAGTCCTTTGAATATATCTCCTAAAAGCCTTGCAACAGTTGTTTTTCCTGTTCCAGGATTACCCGTAAATACCATATGCAATGACATTGGAATTGGAGTTAAGCCTAATTCCATTTTCTTTTTATTTGTTATTGTATAAGCTACCATTTCATCAATACATTTTTTAACTGAAGTTAATCCTGTTAATTCCTTAAGCTTATTGATTGCATCCGCATATGTCTGTTCATCTGTATCTGCAGGTAATCCAAATGCGTTTAAGATATCCGATTCTGAAAGTACAGTAATTTCATCTTTAGTTACGCTTTCAAATAAAGATATTCTTTCTGACTGAGCCTGAATAGTCTTTTCATAATAATTTCTTATAGTTCTTGCATTTGCAAATGTATCTGTTTTTCTTAAGCATATCCTGTTTATGCATGTGTTTAAGGCTTTATTAGCATCTGCAGTAATTGTATATCCACTCTTATTAGCCATTTTAGTGAATATCTCACTCAACTGAGCCGGTGTATAATCATCAAATTCAATTGTGGTCTTAAATCTTGATTCCAGTCCCATATTACTTTGTATAAACTTAGACATTGGTGTTCTGTATCCTGCTACAATACATACAAATTTATCCCTATAATTTTCTAATGCTGCTACAAGAGTATTAACAGCTTCTTTCCCATATGTGTCTGATTCATTGTTAATTAAGGCATAGGCTTCATCTATAAACAACACTCCACCAAATGCTTCTTTTACTTTTTTCTTAGTTTTAACTGCTGTTTCTCCGTTATATTCTCCGACTAAATCAGCTCTTGTTACTTCTACAACATGACCTTTTTCTAATAGTCCAAAATGCTTATATAATTCTCCTATAAGTCTTGCTACAGTAGTCTTACCTGTTCCTGGATTACCTAAGAAAATAAGATGCTCAGACATTGTGTTATCAACTACACCTGCCTGCATTTTTATTTCTTTTGCTTCCATATACGCTTTTATGCTATAAACTGATTTCTTTACCTTATCTAATCCTGTTAATGAATCAAGTTCCTGCAAAATTTCTTCTAATGATCTATCAGGTACAGGTTTATATTTATCTAATAGTATATTATCTGAATTATTCATTTCATTATTAATAACATTATTAGAGTCTTTATTAGGTAATTCTGCTGATTTATTATTTAATGACTTTCGTTTTTCTTTTTCATATTGTTTTTTTAATTGTTTTCTTTTATACACATCTTGTCTTTGTTTGATAATCTGATCATCAATTTTAGGATGTGCTAATGTACATTCTTTATCTGGCATAAACAAAAAGCTGTCTATTAATTTATCATTTGTTAAGTTATGTTTTTTAAAACCAAATGCGTTTATTATAATCTCAAGGCACTTAGTACCATAATACATTAATTCCCGTGACTGTTTTGCTCCCTTATCACTTCCAGATACATTACTTGCTATAACGCCTATAAAAGATTTGCAGTAATTAGTGAAGTAATATCGTAAACTGAATAATATGTCATTTTGATAGTAATGGGATTTATTCATTGTTTCAATAAATGCTGTTGCCGTTACCTTAAGAATAAATGCTGCGGTAACGATAAGAATTAAAAATAATAATACATAGAATCCGCTTTTAATGCCTTCAGTTAAAATTGCAATATTATGAGATATTAAAAAAGCTTTAATTGATATAAATCCAAAATAAATTACTGCTGCTGCTAATAAAATGAATCCAGGATATTTACTAAATTTGTTTTTTTCTGCTTTTGGATTGTAAATAAGATAAGTAATTGCATGGGAAATAATACTTGCTATATTTGATATAACATAGAACAAATATATAAGTGTTTTAACAGGGTACACACATAACCTTCTTAAGCTGATTAAAATAATACGCTTCATACGTTGTCCTTTCTAGTTTATTTTTTTTGTTTAACCACAAAAATTCTTAACTAAAATATGACAGATAGAATATTTTAAAATGAGTTTAATTACTTGCAACAAAAAAATCTTTTGAAATTTAAAAAGCCCAAGGATTTTACTCCCTGGGCTTCTGACTTTTACTATACAGTATTTAATTGTTATACTCAGCTAATTTTTGTTTAGCTTCATCCTTTGTGAGGTCGCAATTCTCCATCAGTGCTTTGATAATATTAGAATCAGATGCTCCGAAAGATTTTGCTGTCTTTATTGTTGCTTCAATCTTTCCTTCAATCTTTCCTTCAATCTTTCCTTCAAGTTTTGATTCTTTTATGTATTTTTCCATTAATTCACACATAGGATTTACCTCCCCTCTAGGATTCTTCAGTTCACTTATTTTACAGGATAGCTTCGGAAACTTATCATTATTAACATCGGTTGCTAAAAAACATGACATTAAATCTGATATATCTGATCCATCATTGACTGCAGTATTGACAAATATCTCATGCAGCCCATCATCAACTGTTGTACCTGATTCTCTTATAACTTTATCAATGTGGTAAATACAGCGTCCTTCTTTAAGAAAATCAAATTGTGATATATAGACTATGTATAAGTCTATAATATCTCTAAATTTTTCTCCTGTATTAGACTCTTTAACTGTAATTGAAGAGGCGTTAAACCTTGCTCGCTTTAAGTGATCATCGTTATCTGACTTCTGCACCTCAATATTACACTTTGTCCCATCACCTAATGTACACAGTGCATCCAATCTTACGGATCTGCCATAAATATTCTTTTCACTGCTCTGCGTAATTACTTCCAATACAGTAAGCTTAGGATCTTCTAAAATAACTCTTAAAATTTCTTCACAAACTTCTGGATCTTCTGCAATAGCTTCAAAGAAAATATCGTCAATTGGTCGTAAGCGCTGAACAATTTTAAGTTTTTCTTCATTACTAAATTTCTGCATAAATATTATAACATATATGATTATATATGTTAATCCTCCTTTCTTTATAATTTGAAAGGAATATGACAGAAAATTAGTTTGAATGCATTAAGAAACAACTTTATGAACTACTCACAATTGATTATTGTCTAATTAGGTTTTCTTACTTAATTGCGATTCACTTCTTATTGTTTTCTAATAATCTTGCTGCTGCCATTTCCGCCTTAGTTCTTCTGTGCCTTTTAGGTTTGTTTATTTGCTCAGTAATTAGATTTGTATTATTCTTATCATTTGTATTATTTATGTTATTTGTATTGTTCGTTTTGCCTTGTCTTTCGATTTCTGCTGCTCTTGCTGCTTCCATTTCTGCTTTAGTTCTTCTGTGTCGCTTTTTGGGCTTTTCAATATCTGCAGCGATATCTTTTTTATTATTATCTTGGCTCTCAGATTCTAATAGTCTAGCCGCAGTCATCTCTGCTTTAGTTCTTCTGTGTCTTTTAGGTTTTACTTCAGGAGTATTTTCTGACGACTTATTTTCGTCTTTATTATGTTTAATTATCTGAATATCTGTATGCTCTGATAACAATTCAGGCGTGTATATATTCGATTTAATATTATGATTTTGTATATCATTGCGATTTACAGACTTATTATCTGGATTCATACAAGTCACTAACTTAGGTTCAGAAGTTCTTGGAGTTGAGTGTCCTGTTGTAATGATTTCTCTTATTTCATCAGCTCCTGCAAGATTACCTTCTTTTTCATAATAATCTATTATTGCTTTTGCATAGTTATTAAATTTATCATCATCATTGGCATAATGTGCTCTTATCATTTCAACAATTTCATACATTGGCCTCATATAATTTTCATTCCTTTCTTATTTTTATTTATTATATGACAGAATATGTTTTTATTTTTTTGACACAAAAAGAGAAGCTATAAGCTCCTCTTTAAATTAATTATTTCTTTATTTCTGATATTTCTATCAGCCTCATAGCACATTTTGTTATAACTGATTTCAGGACATCCCATAATTATTCTTCTTTCTGCTGTGATAATACTTCATTAAAAAAAGCTATTATTACATTTTCACCACTAAATGCATATCTATTATCCCACTGTTTCATATGATTTAATAAAAACTCTTTATAATGCTTAACAAATATGGTTGAATCGAATTCAAATTCGTATGTACTAACCTTTTCATTTACTGTCTGATTAACTATCATTTTAGATATTACAAGTCCGGAATAGTTAAAAAGTATATCTAATTTGCCTTGATTTTTAGTTGTTAATACAGCCTTTAATGAATAATCCATCCAGCTATAATCACATAATGTTAAAACTGTATCCGGTTCCTCATCATTTAAAATAAGGTCTTCTTCTTTTATTTTTTTTAACTGTGATTTATCCATAATTATCTTCCTTTCAGATGGTAATTTTTGTTATTACTCCCTTTCGTATTTCTGATTTCTTTCAGGCTTATAAAAAGACTGTACTTTACCGGCACAATATACTACTTCATTACCATAATCAAGTGTTACATTAGCTGCGAAAGGTTCAGAAATATCTATATTTTTATTATTTAATGCTTCTACCTGACTATCAGAAAGTTCAGCTTCGATTATAACTTTGTTTTTATCAGACTGTTCCCTTTCATTGCAGATTCCAAAAAGACTATCAAATTCTTCCTTAGTCAGTGGTCTCTTAAGAAAATATTCATATTCAGGCTCACATAATACCTGCTTTCCATATGGGTCATTCTTATCAGCCGGCTTTACATAAAAATACTCCTGTCCTTTTTCATACGCCTGTTTTGAAAATTCATCTAAGTCAGGATGCCTGTACCACCGTCTCTTTCCTTTATCATCTACAACAGGGCATTCATTTGTGATCCTACATCTTAATAATCGTTTTAAATCATCAAAGTTTTCAACTAATGTTTCTTTCTTTGCAAGTTTTATATTCTTCTGCATTTCATCAATGCTCTTCTTAATATCAAAATTATCCATATTATTCTCTCCTGCTTGATTTTATCTTTTTATCTCTTCAATATCATGTATGTTTTTTAAGCTCTTTCTCTTTGGCTTTTTATCTTTATCGGATAAAAAATAATTTCTGATTGAATCACAGGTTACTTCATTATCCTGATGGTAGACATGAGCATTAATCCAAGGAGCTTGTCCACATGTTATATCTGTAAGAAGAACTGCTGAATAATCCTTGAAATAATCAAGCAAATCATTAATAAGTCTTAAGTCCTTTTTAGATATCATCAGTTTAAATCTATTAATATTAGACTTATCTTTAGATGTGGGTATATCAAAACTACCCCATTGTATAAATTTTCTATATACTTCCGGTACGACTACTCCAAAATCCCATGCAATTATTTTATCAGCAAATAATCTTTTATCTCTTGTAATCAACCATTCAGCCTGTAAAAGATACAATATCTTCTGAAGCTTAAGACATGATATACCATAGTCTTTAATATTACTGTAATATATTATATATTCGCTTAAATCCATAATATCTACCATTGTGTCTGTTCTCCTTTATAAAATGGTAACTATTATTGCTATAACTATTATAACAAATGCTATTATAGTTGTTGTAATTCCAATCTTCTGTACAGAATTTAAATATCCCTGTTCATTCATCCCTAATTTTTCACCTTGTTCAATACCATCACAATATCCTAACGTGTATTCATCAGTAAACCTAGATGCTTTTAATGGACATTTCTTTTTGCAGTTACCCATACTTTATTTACTTTCCCTTCTTTTAATTTATATAATTCCCTATTACTTGACCGAAACATCATAAATAGTATCTCTGTTAAAGGTCTGGTTCTGTTAATTTTTCGGGCTTTCTTTACTGCCTTTAAGTTATACCAGCCGCCTTTATTAATCCCATCAGGAACATATACACCAACTCCAAAAGGAATTTCCTCCTGAACTAGCATATATACATCTTCAGGCATAACATAATAGTTATAATCTCCAAGAAAATTATGTCCGTTTGGACTATGAAAATCTTCTACAGATGATTTAATCTCATAGCAATAGAAATCTCCCTTCTCGATACCGGATATAGATGTATTTACCGGCTTAAACTGGCAATAATCTACACGCTTACTTACACCAGTAGCATAATCAAATGTACATTCCTTTGCCATGTATATTCGTGTATCATTCTTAGGATTAAGATGCTTTTCCAAGGATAATGATAATTTCTTTGTTATATCAGGTCTGTTACTCATGTTATATTGCCTTCCTTATTTTTGTTTTCATTAACTGATTTTTATGTAACAATTAAATCATCTATTTTTGAAGCATATGGTGTTATTATATCTCCATAAGTTATATCAAGGTTTCCTGTTTTACATGGCTGATTCATAAAAGTTATATATTCTGTATTAAATCTTCTTTCTTCGGTTTTTTTCTTGTCAGAATTAGTCCATTCGTGAGAATGCCATGCTCCTTCTGTCCGTCCCTTACTCTTGAAAACAAATTCATCTTTATCAAAGAAATAATGTAAGGTTAATGCACATGCCGGCTTATCCTTTGTCATATGTGTCTCAATTGGAACATTAAGTGTTATATGCTGTTCTTTAAGACCTTCTGCCTGTAACCCTATTTTTACATGCAGCATTTTAAGTTTCTGATTATCCAGTTTGAAAATGTATGGATATCCAACCTTACTTAATCTCCTGCCGTATTTCTTTGTAATAGTCTGATATGATTTATTAGGATATCTGTGATTAATAACCTTATCATTAAATATCTGTCCATCAAATTCAAAATCAAAGAAAAGATGGTCTGCATCTTCATATGGAAAATAACATCCAAAATCGAATACAATACAACATTCATCTTCCTTTAGTTTTATCTCATTATTAAAAACTTCTCCAAACATACTTATCTCTCATAATCATTACTATCTTTACAATATGTCTTTAATTATATCCTTTCGGTTTTTCGCACCGTTCAAATTCGATTACCCACACATACGGGTTCGCACCCCATCCATAGCGGTCAAGGTCAGATTTTTTTATGGTAGAGTTCCATAACAACTTCCACTCTTCTAAGGCAATTTCCATATCTCCGACATGAACTGTCATAGATGAAAGCCCCTCTTTTCTGATTCCATCAAGCGTTATCTCCTGCAACTTTTCCACTCTTACATCCGTAATCTTTAACCAGATACGTGCGGCTTCTTTAGGCATGTGGATGGATGGTTTCCAAAGTAATCCTTGAGACATCCACGGTTTATCGTCAGCCTTGTACCAAAAAATGTGTGCCGCCGCCTGAATAAATGTTTCCCGGACATACAGAATATCGCCTATCTGACAGGGTGCTTTGTATGCGGCGCTAATCAATTCCGCATCCGCCATATCGCAGTATGGTTTGAACATGGCTTTCTTTTCTTCCAGAAATTTTTCTGGAATACCATTTTTGCATTTATCCGGCAATAACCCTACAAACTGTTTCGGTTTAACAATTCTTCTTGTGCAGCTCTTTCTACCATCCAGAATTGCCTGAACCATCTCCATGTTGAATAAAATTGGTAACACTCTACTCATCTTCTGTTCTCTCCTTGTAGCAACAATACACAATCGGATTGTCAGTATCACATTCACAGTTGTTCCAGTCAATATCTTCCAATGCTCTGTCTTTTGCAATCTGTTCTGCTTCTTCCTGTGTATCAGCTTCGATGTCATCATAATCAATCGAAAGTCGCAAAACCACGCTTGCATTCCACTTAGCCATTCACTCCACCTGCCTTTACTATCTCGATTGCATATTTCTTATTTATACATCCATCAAAGGTATGTCGTTCATCATTTTTCAACTGTGTCACAACAGCATCTATATCATAAGCTGCCGGTATGTCTTTTACTCCCTTACATAAGTTATGTATCAATAAATCAAAGTTTCCTTTATCATTATCAAAATGATGATTTGCTAATAATGCTATAACATCATCTACAGCTATTAATTTCATATTCTTTACCTCTCTAAATTATCATTAACACGCTTGTTTTCTGCATCTTCTTTAAACTGTATTATTGTTTCTTCTATATTCATGCCTTTATCTCCTTATTTTTATTGTTTGTCTCTTCATGCTCTAAAGCCTCAATGAAACATGAAATTAAACATCCATATAATATGTATTCATTCTTTGTAACAACACGGATTCTGCCATTCCCATAATCGTCTATACAATCATATAGTTCATGCATTGCTGCATTATATCTTTGATTTACAATATGGAGCAAAACAGCTCTTGCACAAAATCCCTGTCTTGAAGAGATTTCAGATTCTTCATGGTAAAAATCACAATCACAATAAGGCTTAAGTAATAATCTGCATTTTTTTAATGCATCTAATATTTCTTCATTTGAAAATTCTGAATTATATGTAGCGTACTGTCCATTTATAAGTAGGCTATCCATTAATGTCTGACCTGTAGTAAGTGAATCTGTATCTGATGATAAAGGTTTAATACAAGGTTTTCTCATTGTACCTGAAGATTTACTACCTATGATTATTACATTGTTTTTTGCTTTTCTACTATTTCTAAATAGCTTCATATTTTATCCTTTCTATATAATTATTACTTTTCTAAGTGATTTATTAAACCTTATACAATTTCAGTATATAACAAATCCTTCACTTCTTCAGCCGATAAAGTTACCATTACATACTCATCAAGTCTTATTTCATAGTCATTGTTAAATCGTGTTACATTAAGCCAGTGTTCATTAGCATAATCCTTATAATCCTTGATTTTTCTCTTATAACAGATAATATAAATTATTGTTAATATAATGAGCAAAGCTGTTCCTATTCCTATTATCCATTTAACAGAACTAATCTTAGAAGAGAAAAATAAAAGTGGAGTTTCAACTAAGCCTATAAATATAAAATTACACAACAAATCTATAACACACCATTTATTACATCTTTTTTTCCACTTTTCATACCCATATTTAATAACCTGTTCTTTCTCATGTGCTGTCATTTTTCTTTACTCTCCCCTTTTATAGTTTTTTATTAACTATTCATTTACTGTTTTACTAATAATATAGGGCTTAAACTTCTTACTTCCAAGAGATATATTTCCATGAGGAATAATCATCATATATATATTCATCCAGATTAATTTCTTCCCCTTCGTCATAGGCTTTTTTAAATGCTAAAAGTTCTTTTTCATCCTTTATTTTTAAAACTACATAGCCGGTTGGATTATCGTCTATTTTAGAAAAAGATAACGCCACATTAAAATAATCAATTGCTAAACCATACCCATATTTGGTTTCATTTATATGTTTATATATTTTTTCAGTTTCTAGATTATTTATAAAGACTTCTTTTCCGTGATAAAGAACAGACCTTTCTATTTTTGCTTTTTCTTCATCAAATACATGATTCATCAGGTCTTCATTAGCTTTCCTTGCTCTTTCTGCACATGCATGAAGCATTATATAACTCATAACCGTTTATCTCCTATTCTGCTTCTGATTGAAGCCATTCTAAAGTGCATTTTATAAAATCATCATAAGGACATTCATCTATATGCATAGTTTTAAGACAGCTATCAAATAATATATCTGCTAACTCTTCATCATTCATTGCTCTTATCTTATCTGAATTTGTCATACTTTACCCTCTCTTATGTTATATCTCTATAACTCTTATATCCGATTTCTTCTTCTTCATTTTCATCCATCTCTTCATAAAGCAGCTCATTGATTGTATAGGCAGGTCTGCTATTATCGACTGTTACATCTTCAAACCACTTTATTATATCTTTAGATTTCTTTTTTCTTAACCATTCTTTATAAGTCATGCTTACCCTCTCTTTAACTGCTCTGCTATTTCATCAATGTTATAAAATCTCAAATCAGGATTAGTATTATAATCTGCAAGTCTGATATAGTATGCAGAAGATTCATTTGCCATCTTCTTTAATAGAACTGCAAAATCATCAATAGCTTTGTTATAAACATCTTCAATATTATATGTCGGGGCATCTTTAACTTCATCTATTATTCCATTAATAAAATTTGCTGATTCATGGAATCCAAGTATCTCTTCCTTTACTGATTTTCTTGTTAAGCTCTCTATTAATTTATCTGTATCTGTTAATCCCATTCTTCTTTTCCCCAATCTAATTTCTGACCACAATCCGGACAATATGCTGTCATATTCTCATATGGAATTGAATAATATCCATCCCCATGATGTTTTGAAAATACATGTCCACAGTCACATGTAGTCTCCATATATGCCTGCTTTTTTATTTTCTTTGGAGTTTCTTTAATACTTAATTTTTTAAGCTCCTGTATTACTACCCTGATAGCTTCTTCATGTTCATCTAATAGTCCTTCAAATAAATCACAACTATCACACTCCAAATTACAGTCATTTGACTGACATTCAAGATATCTTCCTAATTTTTCTAATGCTTCTTCCTTACCATCTGTACATAGAAACCATTCTTTTACCGTTGTGTCAAACCATCCCTTTGGATAT
>OGYO01000398.1_pt1 | contig 22066 bp, 18 predicted proteins | sample 1576561 | NCBI WGS metagenome assembly OGYO01 (sample SAMEA3541507, study PRJEB24748) | human gut metagenome | biome: human gut; feature: human-associated habitat; material: faeces | place: China | collected 2012 | reverse complement strand
TTTGCGATGCGTTTGCGTATTGGCAGCGGCTGGGCTTGGTGCGCATAGCGAGCGGCTCCGTATTGATAAAGCTGAGCCGTGCCAAGGATTTCTTCTCAGTCTTATCACCGTTTTTAACGAGCTGCTCTTCATACTTATAGCTTCGCAGGTCGGCAATGCGGTAAACGCAGGCGCGGGTGGTCTTGCCGAACATCATAAACTTGTAATCGTTCTGGACATACGCCATCAGCCCGATATCCTCCGCCACATAGAGATAGGTGCCGAAGCGCTTCAGTTTTTTGCTTTTATCCTTTGTCTTTTTACGCGGAAGAAAATAGTATTCCCACAGCTTAGTGCCGCGCTCCACCTGTGTAAGATGTGCCTTGACGCCCTGAAGATAGCCGTGCACATAGTCATATGCCTTGAATCCTTTTTTTCTGCAGTTTTTGCGGCATATGCAGTTGCCGTCCGCCAACTTCTGTGTTTGGATCAGATTGATATCCGCGCCGCAAATCGCGCATTTATCAGCCATAATAAACCCCCTTTTTCTCACCGACAGTGTCGGTTTGTTTTTTTGTTTTTTCATGCTTTAGGCAAGGCGACAGAATGGTTCTTCAACTCATTGTCGCATCTTTCGAATTATCCGACGAACCCTCGGCTGCCTCATAATATCTGTCGGCAAGAAGATAGAAATAATTAAGCACCCTGTCACCGAGCGGTGTTTCCTTCTCAATAGTATCTCCGTCGGAGAAAGTTATTCCGGAACTGCGTGCCGGTGCGTCGGATATATGAAAAAGTCGTATCGGATTGCGATGCTTGTAAAGCCTCTCTATCTCACCGTCCTCGCAGATAATCCGAAGGAAATCCTCCGCATCTTCCGACGTTATCGGGATCGAGGCAAACGAGGTGTAATGCTCCTTCTGATTTCCCACAGGACAGTCTGCAGAGAAGAACCAACAGCCCTCCTCTTTTTTCAGGGCAAAGGAATACACAGGATTCCTTCCCGATCCGTAATAAGCGGTATTGATTAAAACGATATCACCGGCAGTGTATATTTTACTTCCGCAGCAGCCGAAAAGCCCGAAAACCGGTAGGAGAGCAACCGCAACAGTCACAATCTTACATACGGTATGCTTCATTATTTTATTGAAGCGGTCTGCCGCACTCCGGACAGAATTTCGGCAAACTCTGTCCGTCCGCCGGGCTCCAACCGCAATTTTCACAGCAGGAACACGTTACGGGTTTTACGGCACCGCAGTTTGAGCAGAATTTACCGTTGCTTTGCGAGCCGCAGGAAGAGCATACCCATGCCTCACCGCCCGTCGGACGAGGAACCGAAGCGGTTTTCTCCGGACGGTTGTCTATGCAGCCTACCCTGTTCATCATACCGTCGCCATCCCAAACGCGATATCGCTCATCCCGGCGCATCAGAATATCCTCAAGCTCATGCATTCTTCGCTCATGTTCGCGGTACAAATCGGTGTAGCGGCTGTCGGGACGGTTTCCGTCGCTCAGCTCCAGCTCTATTTCATCAAACCAGGGTGAATCCACCCGGATCGTTACATTGAACTCATAGTCACATGTATAACGCGGAGGCACATAGCTCTTCTTATTTCCATCGGAATCCTCGAAATAAATCTCTTCCTTATTCTCTTGAATATCCGTGTTTACTCCGAGCACCTGCGAAAACGCAATAAGGTCGGGGTTGCCGCTGCGCCAGTTGGAAAGCCCGGTAACGACGAACCGTTCCCCTAAGGGATCGATATATACCTTTTTGCTCCCGTCAAAGGTGATCGACGGGGAAAAATCAGCAAGCTTTTTTTCATTTTCCACACGGTAAGCAAGCTGGCGTCTGATGTCTTCTACGGTCGAGTTCCGCCGTTCGCTGAAAAACGGCGAGAGCTTTCTTGCGCAGTCCTTGCAGAGATTCCCGTCCTCCAGCTTGCGATTTCCGAGAAGTCCGATTTTCTCACCGCAGATGTCACAGTATTTTTTGTCAAACAGTCCCATAATGTAATCCTCCGTTTTTTATTTATTTTTCTGCACAATCCATTTTGCATTGTTGACTTGTAAGCCAAACCCACAGAACGAACAGCAGTGATTTTCATCAGGCATAAAATTGGCACCACAGGACGGACAATCCTTTTCGACATAGAACTCGCCGTCCGCTTTTCTCTTTTCGGGATACCTTGCTCTTTGTATAATTAATCTTTTTTTAAATTTTTTTGTAAACGGCTTTTGATTTTCGGGAAGAAAGGTTTTTGTTCCGAAAATGTCAGCCGTAACGGTTGTTGTTTCTTCTGTGTGGGCAACTTTCAAAAGCTTAATTGTATCAACGCTGAAATCAAGCAGGTCTTCGTCGCTTTCATTCTCCCAAAAGTGTTCGTTTAAGCAGGCTCTGAGATAATTCTCGGAATATCTTGCGATTTTTCCCGCAAGTTTTTCTTGCTTAACTTTTCCGTAAATAATCGGTGTGATGATTACTCCGAAAGCAAGAACCGCCGCGCCGACACCGGCAGCGAGAGAAATCTCGGTATCCTCGATTAAATAGAGACACAGGAACACACATAAGAAAAGTATACAGCCGGACACAAGCAGTTGAAAAAATCTTTTCAGATTTGTGCTGATAGATCCGTAAAGCTCAAACGATTCGGTCTGCCAATCGTAAAACTCGTTTTTAATAACGGCACCGCAATATTCACAGATCACCTGCTGACTGACAAGTCTTACATCTGCGCCGCAGGACGGACACGTTATTCTCAGCATATCGGAATAATAGCTTTTCTTTTTTTCATTTCGGTCGGCGCTGCGGACGTGTCTTGACTGAAGTATTCTGAGAGATGAATTTTTGCGGTATATCTCATGCCGAACCGTGTTATCTTCGGTTGACTCAAAACGCTCCAGTGTGCTGCACATTAAAACCGATTCCCGCCATTCTCTGCCGTCATCGCTCCATGTTTCAAAGTCATTTTTAGGAACGGGAACAACATCTGTAACATAAATATTGCAGCAAAGGTTATTCTTATTAAGCCTGTTGATTTTACTGACAATTTTTTTTCGGAATGTCATATCCATTCTTGCAGGGAGAAGTTTTTGGTCCGCTTTTCCGAGCGGAATCAGAACTCTTTCAAAGGCTTTTCTTATATCTCTTCGGATTTTTGAATTCTGAAGGGGAGTGTCCTTTTTCGCAAGCAATCTTTCCAGTTTGGCTTTTTTAGAATTTTTGGAACAGTATTCCGAATAATCTATGGTGAGTATTTTATTACCGATATAGAATGTACATAATATAGCAAAGGAAGCCGCAATAAACAGTGATACTGATAAATCCATAAAAATACCTCTGATTTATTCCTTGCTGATCATTTCGTTTTCGCTTTTCTTTTTTCGGTTGTCTTTTGTAATGTCGCATATCATTATAACAACAAAGAACAAGCCGACTGGGATTGCCGCACAATAGAGCAGAAAATCAACGGGATTTCCCTCAGGAGAAATCTTGTAATCGCCTTTTGAGGTTTTGTAAACCTCGACGTCTATTATGTCGCCTTTTCTCAATTTATCATAGGTATATTTTTTTTCGTAGCTGCTCGACCTTGCCCAGACACGTTCTTCACATTTTCCCTTATAGGTTTTTCCGTCAATAACATATGAAACTTTAAATTTATATGTTGTATACTTAACATCTCCGGAATCATCCTTACTGTCGTGGGTTGAAAAGTCATCAATAACGGCGGGAATTTTCCGTATATCGGTTGAGTTTTTATATTCCCTACTGTCGGTACGACTTGAAATTATACCGATAATTCCGGCAGCAATTAAGCCGATACCCAGAAACAAAAGCAATATGGAATATATATCTTTTTTCTTTTTTTTCGGTTTTTCAGTCACAATTGTTCCTCCTTTGGAAAACAAATATAAAACACCCTCCATAAAGTAATAATACATTATTAAAGCTGATCATCCGGAAAATTATTTCCCGCTTTTCTGACGGAAAGCTTGCCTTACTGCCGCAGTAACACTTTTAATACCTTGAAAAGCTCTTTTGCGGCTATGCCGTTGTATTTAACCGAAATAATGCTGCCGTCCGACAGCCTCCAGCCCGCGCTCAGCAGGCTGTCGGCTTCGTCGTATACGTTGTTTTCCGAGATTCGTTCGGTATAGCACCGAAACTTGCCGCTTTTCAGGATCTTTTCAACGCTTTTCAGCTGCTCGTCATTAAGCAGTACATCCTCAAGATCAATCCTCCTGCCACTCTCCGGATCGACATAGCGCCCGGAGAGTTTGTAGGAGTTTTCGTCCCTATTCAAATCAAACGAAAAGCATTCATATTCATTCGACGAGCTTTGTCCCCAATTGAGGCTGTTAAGCGCAGCGCTCTCGGGAATATCTGGCAGCTCGAATTTTCGGGGAGGAACAGGGCGGTCCGTCACGTCGCCGTCTATGATGGTGTTTCTCGCAGAGTGACGGCTGCTGCGCATGCATATGATAACGGCTGTAATACCCAAAACAAAAAACGTGAACAGAATCAAGATAAGCAACACCTTCATCGGTGCTTTCATTTTTTGTCGTTATCGTCAAATATATCTCCGCATTCGGGGCAGAACTTCGGCGGATCGGTCGGATCCTCCGGCTCCCAGCCGCATTTGTCGCAGCGGTAGAGAGGCGCGCCCTCCGGCTTTTTCGCGCCGCAGCTCTGACAGAACTTGCCCTTGTTTACCGTGCCGCATGAACAGGTCCATCCATCCGTATCCGCAGGCTTCGGAGAACCGCATTCGGGGCAGAATTTGCCGGTTGCCGCAGCGCCGCACTTGCATTTCCATGCGCCTGCCTGTACGGGTTCCGGCTTCTTTGCGCCGCATTCCGGACAGAAATTCCCGGTCACGACCGCGCCGCAGGAGCATTTCCAACCATCCGCCGACGGTGCGGCGGGAGCAGCCGCGGCCTGCTGCTGAGCCTGCTGATTCTGCTGACCCATTGCGAAAAGGTTCTGCGCATTCATTCCGCCTCCCGCATTCATCGCCATGCCCATACCCATGAAGCCTGTCATGGCACCTGCCTGATTGCCCGCTGCCGTCTTCATGGCATCCGCCTGGGCGCCAACCAATGTTGCCGCCGCCATGGTGGGGTCTCGCATTATTGCCGCACGCTGTGCCTGCTTGATCATTTCGGCATCTTCCTCCGGCAGTGTGACGGAGCCGAGCGCGATGCTGACTACCTTGAGCCCGCGCAGCTCGCCCCACTTGGCCGAGAGCGCCGTGTTCATGGCTTCTTCGAGATCGGTATTGTGGCTGACGATCTGATTCGGACGCAGTTCAAGATCGGACAGCTTGCCGAACGCGGGCTGAAGCGCGCTGACAAACTCGGTCTTCAGCTGACCGTCAAGCTCGTCGCGGCTGTATTCCTGCTCCACGTTCCCGCACACATTGGTGTAGAAGAGCAGGGGATCTGCGATCTTGTAGGAGTATACGCCGGAGCAGCGCACCGAAACGTCTAAGTCAAGTCCGATCTTCGAATCGACCACGCGGAACGGGATGGGGTTAGGCGTGCCGAATTTGTTGTCGATCAGCTCCTTGGTGTTGAAATAGTAGACACGCTGATCCTTTCCGGTGTCTCCGCCGTAAGTAAATCGTTTGCCGATTGTCTTGAACGTCTCCTTAATGCTCTCGCCGAGATTTCCCGAGAAGATCGAAGGCTCCGTCGAGCTGTCGTATGTAAATTCGCCGGGCTCGGCGCATACCTCGACGACCTTGCCCTGCTCGACGATGATCATGCACTGACCGTCGGCGACGGCAATACCCGATCCGTTCGATATGATGTTGTCGCTTCCTTTTGTGTTTGACGAGCGTCCCCCGACCCGTTTTTGTCCTTTTGTTACAAGCACCTCTTTCGGTATCGATTCACAGTAGAAAAATTCCTTCCACTGATCTGCAAGCGTGCCTCCGAGGGCACCGATTCCCGCTTTGATAAGTCCCATTTTGTAGTTCTCCTTCCCGATTTTCGTAAGAATGATCTATATATTTCCCGACCGGAGTCGGCAGATCACTGGTTTTTTTCCGCATTCCCCACGGAATACGGATTTTTGTTTTCTTTCGGCAAATCGCGCGCCGAGCCGCATTTGCCTGCCCAGCCGATAAAAGCCATCCACATAATCAGATATAAAATCCACGCGATGAATGTACCGACCGACCACCACACCGATATTTTCAGCCAAAAATGCAAAACCAATAAAACCACAGACGGCAGCAGTCCTTCAATATTCATTAGCATATTGATGAAGAAACAGAGAAGAAAACTGCCGCTTCGTTTTGAATTGCGCATTTTTTTCTCCTTTTATCTTACTTCTTTTCGAGAACCGACCATGTATCACTCACTGCATCATAGGCATAGATGAGATTGTCGCATACGCCGTAATAGCGCTCTCTTACAAACTGCCCCTCTCTATCGGTTCCGAGAGCAAACAGCAGACAGGTCCTGCCTTCGATCATCTGCGTATCTCCGGTATACATAATCTTCATCCCGCTTTCGACAGCAAACTTTACCTCGTCGGCTTCCAGAAGAATTTCTGTTGCAATTTCAATCGAACGCTCGTCCGGCATTTTCTCATATACCGAGAAATCATACACCTCTGCGGTCTCCTGCAGATGCCCGTTTTCCATAGACAGTGACGGACGGAACAAAACGGCTCCGCCGCCGTCGGTAGCGCTTATCAGTACATTTGAATAAATCTCGCTGAGATTGCACCGCAGCAAAAGAGCCTCGCCCGGGTTTCCTTCATGCAAAGGGTGAGCCCGATCGTCGGTATATTGACCGTTTTCGGTTATAGCTGAGGCATACACGGTGATTCTGCCTTTGTCATTCGGCGGTACGATTGCATACAGCTCCTGTCCCTCAGCCATGTAAAGCGGTGCATACACTAAGCCGGGATATTCTTTTCCCGTTTCGCTGCTTGCATAATAGGCGCGCAGGTCTACCTCGGTGCTTTCGCTGTCCACATAGCCGATAAAAGCGACACCGGCGCCCTTGCTATGATAATTTATCTTCTGCTGCAGTGCCGTCAAAGCACTGTCTTCCGTTTTTGTGTTATCCGGTTCAATAACGGAACTGCCGTCCGTAATATTACCGTTATCGGGGTCGAGGATATTGTTTCCGGGCAATCCCATGCATCCCCGCAGCAAACCGGAAAGCAGCAGCGCCGTACAGAACATCGAAGAAATTCTTTTCATATCGGTTTTCTCCTTTTAAGTATTTGTTTCAAAATACATGTAACACACCTATGCCGGCGTCTTTATTCAGCAAAGAACAGCCGAAGTCCGCGGACAGCCTCATTTTTTCCGCAGAATAATATGCATGAGAAGGTATCTGCGTCAAATACGTCAATATCGAAATCATTCGTTTTAAATAATATTCCGACGTTTCTTTTTTATCATCTGTATTTCAAATTTTTGCATACTTTTATCATACAAAAGGATGAGCTTGCGTTTTTTCGCTGTGAAAGCATGATAAATCGAAATCCGTCCTCTGAAGTTTCACGATGCAGAACGGAGGCAAAGGCTCAACATATGTTTCGGTTAAACCGAAATCCCCTCACGGCGCCGGCGATGAACTGTCTGCGGTCCGTAATCCGAACCGCAGACAGAGGATTCGGACAGCGCTTTACAAAACCTCGCGAATCAGCAGAACGAGATCCGCCATGCCTATCTTTGAATCCGCATTTATGTCGGCAGCTTTTTCGTATATGGATATGCTCCATCCCGCCTGATATCTTATCAGAAGCACTATGTCCGCCATGTCTACCTTTCCGTTTCGATTGAGATCTCCGAGAAGGTTAAGCTGTATATCACGGACTGCATTACCGGGGTCAACCTGCATAATAAATTCTTCCGTGATGTGCTTGTTTTTTTCGACTCTCATTACATATGATCTCGGTTCAACGCCGGTAAGAGAATATTCGGTGCTGTTGCCGGTGACGGTCGTAATATACTCCGGCTCCCCGTTTCCGCTGTTTACCAGTTGAATTGTAATTGTTTCGTCAGGATCGCCGTAACTCTCTACCGTGCCGGTGACAGTGCCCATGGCGCTGGGGTCAACCAGCTTATAGGATTCATACACCCGCAAGAAATGCCCGTTTGTATTGTCGTCATATTCCATCCACTGGTTTAAGCTCTTACCGTTCACCTTGAAATCTCTATAATTTTTCGGGTATACATAGCCCTTTTCTTCGCCGCCCTCAAATCCGATACGAAGATCGAGAAAATACGATTTTCCGATCTCAAATTTGTCATATGTCCTCATCGGTTCTTGATCGGGTCCCAGCCATTGCATCGACAGCACCTTCATATTATTCGGCAGGCTTGTCGGTTTATCATAGCCGACAAAGGCAGCGGGGCGGTCTCCCAGCTTAGGCTCCTTTATAAGGATATTGGTCCCGTATTCCTTTCCCTCGCTGTTCGGCTCCAACAGCTGGGAGACCCGGTATTTCTGGTTTATCGGTGAATAGCTGATCCAATCGCCCTTATAGACCGTGCTGTATGTTTCCGCAGTGTCGAATATCCCGTTGGCTCTGTAGCCTGCGGGCAGGATCACCTTTACCGGAGCGTTCTCGGGGATATAATAGCCAAACTCCGGCTTTATGTCGAAGTAGACATAACACATATCGTCTTTGCGCAATTGACCGGCCTCTACTCCGTAAGAGGAGCCATAGCCGGGATCGTATACCACCGTATTCTGGAAGGTATACTTACTCGAATCGTTTGATACGATCTTCGTGAACCCGGCGTCGATGCCGAGACGGAAGTTTTTGAGCGTACCGCTCACATCCGTCAGCTTCCGTTTCGCCACAAGGTCGATAACGAGGGCTTTGAGGGAACCATTGGTGATCGATCTTCTTGTAACCTCGGTATGCTGCACATTCAGCGTAACTCCGTCGGATGCCGTCGCAGACGACGGGGCAAACTCGTATCCGTGCCGTGGGTTTAACCAGAAGTACATAGTATACGCATCCGAATCGGAACTATACTTCCACTCGGACGGGATACCCAATTGCAAATTGGGATAGCATTTCGCCAATGTATCCGGATGCAGGGAGATCTTGTGGCTGGTGTTGGTTGCTTCGGTAAACTCGCCGCCGTCCTGCTGAAGCTTTACGTTCCATATGTAGCGTGTACCGCTGACCTCATCGTTCATCAGCACATCAAAGAAGGTATATGTATAATAAAGGGGTCCCAAATTCGTGAGTTCATAATCCTTCAGCTGACCCGTAGAGCTGAAGGTATCGTTGTCCGGATCGGTCGCCGACTTGCAGACCCAGTAGAACTCTATACGGTGTCTTCCGGTACGGTCCACATAAAAGTCAGACAAATAGGCGGCTTCATAGCCCTCCTGCACGCCCGGATTACACAGGCGGCCGAAGAAATAGAATTCAATTCTTCCCGCATCCTTCAGCTTTTGCATCCACTCGGGCAAATACAGGATCTCCGCAGACATCTCATAGCCCAGTCCCGCCTCCAGATCCCTTACGAGATCGTTATTCTTCACTTCCTTGAGGTTGAGATTGAAGCGTATCCGCGGGTCATCATTGCCGTGATCCATGGTGAAAAGATATTGATTACTGCTCTCCGTATTACCTCTCATCGACCACTCTCTGCCGATCTTGCCGTTTTTTTGGTAATTTTTAAACACTTTCACCGGATCGGATTCGCCGTTGTCGCCAAAAATCTTCCAGAAATTGCTGCCGAGTGCCACACGGACATAAAAATTTCTCGCATTGAGAAAGCGGCAGCTGTTCATATGACAGCTCCACGCACTGGCAGTGGCAAAGGTATTGTATATACCGAAATGAACATCTTTGGTTGTGTCAACGGTAAGAGCGGTTGTTAGAATAAGACTGACTGCCTGTCTGTGACTGTTGCCGCAGGCAATGCTCAAAGAAACATCGTCCCGTATTGCCGTGCTTTTCGCCACAATTGCATAGTCGGGGCTGGTTTTTTTAGGGGCATTTCGAGTGTTGATAAACAGCTCCCCGTTTCCGCACAGCTCAAAGGTTCCGCAATCACCCAGACTTCCCTCCGTCTGAGCCAGATCGATGACCGCGCCGGTTGTGCCGTTTTGGGGGCAGAAACCGGTCTTGTCTTTATATCGGGTGCTGTGGCGTAATTGGACATAGGCGTCCAGGAACAATCCAAGCTTCAAATTTACTCCCGGGGCATATATGGCGGAGAGCTTCATATTGTCAAAAAATCTGAGCGACAGCGTCAGACCTTTGAACTCCGAAAGATCCAGGAAATCATTCTCGCTTTTCGTCCAATACAGGATAACGCCGTTTGAGTATGCCACATACTTTACAAGTCCCGGCTCCTCTTTAACGAACTTGAGCTGCGTGCTGTAATTAGTATACTCGGGGTCTATGTTGTATGTGTATGATTCCACCGTACCGTTCGAATAGAATCTGTAACGGTAGCCTTCATATATCTTCTTTCCCTCCACCAATTTATTTAGGGAGGAGGGATAAGAAGCCGCAGCGACCCGGGTCGGGAGAAGCGATGCCAACGGCAGCATTCCGAAAATCATTACAAGTGCCAAAAGAAAGCTTAACAATCTGTTTTTCTTTCTTGCAGTATTCATTATCAATCTCCTTTTTCGTTTCGTTTTGTACTCGGACACCGCTTAATCAAGCTTTACGGCAGCCGGAGATTTTTGCGTATACGATCCGGACTGCCGGTCCGGGGGTGGCTGTGCTGCGTTATTTCATAACCTTGCGAATCATCAGAACGAGATCAGCCATACTTATCTTTGAATCCGCATTCATGTCGGCTGCTTTTTCATATATGGATACGCTCCATCCCGCCTGATATCTTATCAAAAGCACTATGTCGGTCATGTTCACCTTCCCGTCTTGATTGACATCGCCGACGGGATAGATTTCCGCATTTTGTTCCACTGCCTCTGCGCCCAAGGTTACCTCATATTCACCGGTAACATGATCCTTCTTCGACACCTTCACGGTGTAGCTGCCGGAGGAAACATCGGGAATTTCGTAGATAGCGGTGTATTTCCCGCCGCTCTCTTCCCCTGCCGGCACAATGGTAGTGTATTGGGGCTCCGTACTGCCCTCGGCAAACAGGGATACGGTCACATTGCTGTCGTCCGCGAAGCTCACCACCTGACCGCGCAAGCCCGAGGAAACGGTATCGGAATATTCGATCGTAATGGCAACGCCGTTGTCCGCCGCTTCGGAGACCTGCGCCTTTTTTCCGTTCACGAAGGCATCCAGCGCTTCGGAGTCGGCTAAGTAATAGCCCTCCTCGCAATCCAGGATCACCTCAAAACGGTACGACCTGCCGGACACAAAGGGCGTATCCTTTTCCATCTGCGCTGCATTTTCAACATCGAACCAGGAATAATTTCGAACCGTGATGCCGCCCGGCACCCCTGTGATCATATAATTGCTGTATTCCGGACAGGTACCCGCCCAAGGATAGGGCGCACCCAACGACAGATATTCGTAGCAGGTAACATCCGGCTCCGGTGTCAGATCAATGGAATATGCCTGAGAGGATGTATCATACGACACCTCTTTATAGTCCGCGGCGGTGTCAAAATCGTTGTTCATCCGCAGCCTGACGTTCGTGTTGACATAATAGCCAAACGTTATATCATACTGCCGCGGACCGTTGCGGAAGGTCATGTTCTTCTTGCCGACACCCACCACGTTGACTCGATAGGTGTAGGCAGGATCGATCAAATCGGATGGGTTTGTGCTGTAGACGGTGCCGTTTTCAATTCGCTGGATCTCCGTTATGTTAAAATCAAAATAACTGTCTTTCGGTTTAATACTTACCCCGCCGACCGGACTTCCCGCTCGCAGTCCGACGACAGTACCCCATGCGTTTTGAATCAGCTCTGAGGGATGGGCGGTCAGGGACACCCACACGGACTTTTCGTCGCTCGCGACCCGAACGACTATATTGTCGCATTCCCGGTTGAGCCCCCGGATCTTGATCTTCGGCGGGTTATTCTTGTCGAATTTATATTTATCATAACCCTCCCCGATGCGTACCCGGAAGGAACGATAATACTCATCGCCGGGTGTCGCGGGAACGGGGCTGTTCCCGTTCAGATCCCAAATGTCCTCATGTTCCCAGTAGCCCGCCGTATCCTCGACGGTATAAGGGGCGCTTTCGTCCGCAGTAATGACTCCGCTTGTATAATCACCCTGCACCAAGGGCTGGCTGATATCCAAATAGACATCCTCTATAGCTTGAGACCGATCTACCCACTGCGCCACCTTTGCACCTTTGTAGCCGTGCATAACCGGCTTCCTTTCCCCGTTTGCCGCCAGCATAAGGGTATACTGCAGCTCTATCGAGGTTAGTGTATCCACATCGGATTCATTGATGGGGTAACTCAACGAAAACGGCTTATCCTCGTTGTCCGAGAACTCGTAATGATGAGTATCCTGCCCTTTTATATCCTCGACGACCAGCCGTACATAGCTGGATCCATACCCGGCTCCGTAGGGATAGCTGTATCCGACCGAACGCAGCACAGGAGATATCGGACACATAACAAACGTCACCTTGTGCTCATTCTCTGCGGTGGTATCCACCTGCGGCGCATTGAATACCCGCTCTCCGCACGCTATCGGCTCGCCGTCCAGCAGAACCTCCTTCACTCCGAAGGCATTGGAGATCACACGTACAATGCTGCCCTGAACACCGATCATCTCGTTCTGCAGGACCATTATCGGACCGCCGTCTTCAACTACCTGATTTATGTTTCCCCGCACATAACAGCTGCCGTCATGTACATCGGAAAAAACCGCGCCGTTTTCACTGATAAGATGCGGTACCAGATCCCACTCCATATTCCATGCTTCCTCAAAGGTCGCGCCCGGAATATCGTTATGAAATTGGTAGTCCCAAGTGGTGAAATATCCCCATTTCGGCTTCCCGCCGACCGCCAGACGGCACTGATCCGTCGGATCGGTGGTGCGCATGAAAAACGCGTCGTTGATCCTCATAGGCAGATGATCGAAATGGCTGGCATAGACATCTCCGGTCAATATCATGGCGATCGACCGGCGGAAAAGGCCGCCGTTTACCACCAGCTCATACTTTCCCAAATTCTCCGGTGTGGGGCTGCTGTGCAGAACTACCCGGTCGAAAGTGCCGCCGTTGATGGTGACGCTGCCGCCTTTTTCGCCCCTGATGGCTTGCAGCCGACGGGAGAAGATGAGGTCTTTCGGTTCTCCGTTGGGACTGGTCACCTGCGTCAGTACCTCGCCGCCGTTGAAAATTGCCGTGCCGGAGACGCTGACGGCACATTTCTTGTACTGATCATTGCGGGAGGGACACAGAATTTTGACCGTGCCGCTCTCCATGACCAGTGTACCTTGATTAACATCGATGAACTGATAAAGGAATTCCTGATTAAACTCACCGACCAGGGCGCCGCCCCCCACGCTGTCGCGGATGGTCAGCCGGGCATCCTCGTGGCGGATACTGATCAGATATCCCTGCCCGACCTCCGAATAGTATTTAACATACGCATTGACGGTGTGTCCGTTCAGATCCAGCACCTTGTCCATTTCCATCGTCATGAAGATGATGTTGTCCTGATGCAGACCGGTGTGTCCGTTCAAACCTTTTGTTTCAATGTCGGCAACAACCTTTACTACCGAGCAATTTGTCGTATATTCCAGCGCCCTTTTCAGCTCATCCCATGTGGAAACCTCCACCGTATCGTCCTCCGCGCTGACCGTCGGCGCCGACAGCGGCAACACACCTATAATCATTATAAGCGTTAACAGAAAACTGAGCAGTCCTCTTTTATTTATCGTTCTCATTTTCATTCTCATTCTGTTTTCTCCTTTCACAATGCTATCACATCGCATAAATCTGATCCATCAAATATTCAGCGGTCATAGAACTGTAGAAAAACTGATCGATAAGACCGTTTTTCTTGGCATCACGAACATCCTTTGCTGCCTGTTTTTCAGTGTTGGAATCAACAATGAGGGCAATTTTGCACTCGGGACACACCGCTTTTACTTCGTCTCGGAGTTTCAGCCTCTCACACAGCATCCACGGAGTGTATCCCGTCACTTCCATCACAAGAAGAAACGGCTTATACACTTGGCAAAGTTCGACTGTATCTTTCGGGGACTCCGCACGAACTACGTCAATATCATAGTCCGAATTCTTGAAAGCGGCCGCTACAGAATCGCCAAACAGAAAATTCTGCATATCGACCACAATTTTATTCATCGAACCACCCCCCTTTCCTTTTGTGATATATCCGATGAATCTGCTTCCTTTTGTTTTCCGATATTATTATATCAAAATAAAGCGGTATTGTCTGTCCCCAAAAGCGAGGACAAATGCAGGATGAATTGTAAACAAATTGTTAACGCGCGGCCGCTTTTTCTCCGAAAAGCAGAAAAACCGCCCTGCTTATAAAAAGCAGGGCGGTTGTGAATGAATGCATATAACTATCCCTTTTGTTGCATATATATTAGCTTTCTTCTTCTTCAAGCCAGCACCCGGGCACGACCATCCGTTTGCTGACGGCAGCGATCATCAAGCGGTTACGGTTTGTATAACCTGTCTTTTCCAACATGCGGCTGATGTAGGTCCGCACCGAGGATTCAGCCACGTTGAGTTTTACGGCAATCTCGGCATTTGTTTTTCCCTCACAGAGCAGACGCAGGGTCTCTATTTCACGGTCGGACAGTTCGCAGGAAAGCGTATTGCCGAGCCGTACACTCGGCGCACTGTCCGGCCAGAAGCGCTTACCGGAAAGAGTGCCGTCAATTACATTCACAAGGTCGCCTGAAGGGGAATCCTTATACCAGAAGCTGTCGGCACCGATCTTTTTTGCGCGGTCAAGGAATCGTCCCTCCAACATAGAAGTAACCATGACGATCTTTATCCGTGGATAGAGCTTCTTGATTGATTCGGCAGCAGTCAGACCGTCCGAGTCGCTTTCGGTGCATATATCCATGAGAACCAGATCGATGTGACCCTCTCCGCAACGGCGAAGCGCCGCATCGGCACGGGAAAGCGTGCCCGCGACCTCGCAGTCTGTACACTTTTCTACGCAGGAGCACAGATATGTTCTTGCCAGTGCCTGGTCTTCAACAATCAGTATTTTTCTCACAGACATGTGTCACTCCCTCTCTTGATTTTCGTATTTCGGTATCTCAATCACCAGGGAAAACTCCGGTAAGCTCTGCACTGTCATCTTTCCGCCCGAATTTTCGATCCGGTGGCGCAGATTGGACAGACCGCCGCCCTCCGTGATCTTTTTCTCCGGCGGCTTGCCGTTATTGCGTATCATCACTGTATAGCTGTCTTCGTTTTCCCAAATGTTTGCAGAAATCTCGGTAGCTTTGGCATACTGAATGGCGTTGGTCAAGCAGACTTGCATAGCGGTGTACATTAACTCTGCCCCGCCGCCCGCCGGTTCTTTGCCTCTTATTCTCACGGTCACGCCGCCGGTCTTTGCACTGTCAAGCAGCTTTTGCTTTGCCGGCAGACCGATCGCATCCCGAAATGCAATAACTTTCTCCCACTCACGGCACACAGTGTCCGTATCAATACCATCAAAGTCTCCCGTTATGTACTGCTTTGTCAATGTAATGCATGCGGCAGGGTTGTCGTGCAGGGCAGATTTGGCGGCAAGTCGCTCCTTTTCCCGCGCTAATGCCCCGACATTATCGGAAAGCTGTTTTAACTTTTCCGAATCCTCCTCCAGCTTCTTGTTATCGTCAGCAAGCAATACCAAAGCTCGATGCAACTCGGTAACATCGGCGGCGGTAAGTTGGATATAGGTCTCTCCGTACCGATCTGTGCCCCTCGTTTTTTCAAACCTCCATACGGTTTTATCCGGAAAACGGTAGGCATTCTCCGTATCCGGAATCTGCACAATGCCCTCTGAAGGAACAGACAGTGCTTCTTCAAGTTCACCGAGATACTGCACATCGCTGTCAAGCAGATACCGACTCAATTGATACATCTGCCGGTTGCAGAGAACAATACTGCCCGTGCAATCAAAAAAGCATACCGCAGTGTGAAGTCGGTCAAAGCTTTCCTTAATGGCATTAAAGCCCAGGCGTTTCATTTTACGCACCGCTATGACCTCCTATCAGTGTGCGAATAAGCCATAAGCCGTCCTCCTGCTTAACCGTTACATTCGAAGAAACAAGGAATGACAGATCGGCAGCACACTCTACCGACAGATCCATCTTGCTGTCGGACACGGAAATAAACATAGAATGCAGCCCGTTTATCGTCGTTTCCGCAACTGTCTTCAAAAGATCAAACAAACGTGCCACCTCTGCCGTGAGCATGGGCTTCGTTGTATGATAGACCGCACTGCATTCCGTGCCGCAAACGGTCATGACCCTAACCGCCTCGTCTACAGTCAACCGGAGCTCCTGCTGCGGCAGAAGCTCATATTCCAAGCTTAGAAAGTACAGATTTGCACCGCGCTTGATGTAAGTGCCGAGCAGAAGAATTCTTTTCAGCAGGTTTTGAACTTCGGCAGGCTCGGCGTTCTCACATTGTTTCAGCAACTGCCCGATTCTGGTTATTTGCTTTCCGTACTTTTCCTCCAATTCATCATAAATACGGTTTTTTTCAGTCAACTCATTCAGCTTTTTCTGTATGAGATAAGCTTCATGTAATTTCTCTTTGTTATTTTTTATTTTTGATCTGTTTTCACTTAACTTCGCACGCAGCTCGGTCATTGGGCGCACATTATCCCGCCAAACGGCATATCCGCCGTGGATCGGCGCCGAAGAAATGCGTATTCCGTTGGGGCGGATAACCTGGAGCCCCTCCTTCGGGCAAACCATATCTTCACCTGCGGCACGGGAACGGAGAACGATATTTCCGTTGCGATCCGCAATACAGGCAGCCAGTGTCGTTGCCTCGAACAGCTCGACATAGCCTGTATTGGATTGTATCATCCGGCAGCGTATACAGCTTTCATAAATTGCCGCATATAATAGGCAAAACATCACATTCATATCGCCGAACCACCGGCGTACAGCCGGCAGCCCCGACAGATACAAGATCCCGTACAGAACCGTTGCGCAGCCTATAACAAACGGTGTGATCTTCTTTTTCGGGTTGCCCGGAATGCGGCTTTTCTTCAAAAGGAGGGTAAGAGAAAAAAACATGCAGGCCACCATCCAACCGAGGCAGCAGAAGTAAACGGGACCGTGGGAATAGGAATAATTGTCCAGTTCTCCCGGCACGCCGCTGCTGAATGTAAATGCCTGCTGGTGCAGATCGTTGGTGATCACCAGCAAAAACAGCACAGCCGGAATGATGGCCAAAGCACCCATCTTTCCGGTCAGGCGGAATTCCTCCGATCTTCCGAGAGATAAAGCAATGTACACCCCAAGCAACGGGATGAAAAGCATTGGCAGATAGTAAAGATACCAAATGTACCGTGCTGCTGTTAAGTCGGTGACAACTTCATATTTCAGTGTGCGCAAAACAAGCCACACAAGCATCAGAGCGGCTGTCAAACGCATGCAGTGCAGCGCCTGCGTCTGTATAATGCGCCGGTCGAGGGAAAAGCCCCACAGGGCAAACAGCAGCAAATAAAGCGCCGCACGGATATAGCTTATGCAATCACCGCCGATGTCTGACATGGCAAGCATCCTGCAGGAATAAGCCGCCGCAATGATCGTAAAAACAAGGATCATCGGGAGCAGCCGTTTCGTTTTCCGTTTCATCGGGTGAATCTCTCGCTTTCTCTCTCGCAGACAAGGATCGCTCCATTGGCGATTTTATGTGTTTCTCGGCTGGGAGGCTCCAAATGTGCATTTACCAAAGACGGCATACAAAAGCATCATCAAGTCTCGCTGTCGGACACGAATTCCATTATGTCATTCGGCGTACAATTCAGCGCTTTGCAGATTTTTCCCACGGTTTCAACCGTGATGTTTTCATTTCTGACCATTTTGGAAATGACATAGTTGCTGATGCCCGCAGCCTTTTCCAGGTCCTTTTTTTTCATATCCCTGTCGATCAGCAATTTCCAGAGTTTTTTGTAACTTATATCCATACCGTCAGCCTCGATTCAAACAGGATTTACTCAGAAAACAGGAACAGTCGATTTTGGCTGTTGAGAATATAATAGCACATTTCTTGCAAAAACGCAACGGTTTATAAATCGATGAATTTAATTCTTGCGTTTTTGTTACTTTCTACGGGGTAGGGAAATAAGGCATGACGATCTGGGGACTCTTATTAGCCCCTCATTTGGGCTTCTGTTCAGATCGGTATGTAATATTATTATATAACAACAGCCGGAATGGATTGAACAGTGCCTATTTTCTGCTCACTAAAAAAATACCGAAAAGAAGTTACCACAGTTAGGTAAAGCTGCTTTGTGGTTTTACACTTTTTTACTCAGTACATACTTTTGCCACAATATCCTTCAATGTCACAAACGGACACACCCAATACCTCAAATCGTAGGAATGCTCAGTGTTATCTCCGAGCACATAAAAGCAATCTACAGGTACTGTAACCAATTGACCGTCATGTTCGATCATACCGAAGCGGAGGTCGTAGATGGAGAAGAGCCATCTGGTGCCGCAACGGGAGATAAAACAGTTGTGCATCAAACCATAGTGAATCAATACGGGGATCATCCCGTTCATGTTGATCACGTCGAGAATTTGAAACTGTAGCGGAGGCAATGCGTATGGCAAATGAAATACTAAAGGGATCTGTTCCGGCAATCCCGTCTGCCGGCGCGCCAATTACTCAAGTGAATCAGTATGGGGGCCGTTCGGTACATGCGGATCATGTAGAGAATCTGAACGTTACAGTAATTGAAAATCAAGGCTCTCCTACCGAGGATGAAAACGGCGTTCCCTTCGTCCCCCTCACGCCAACCAGATATGACAGCACAACCCGGATCATTTACCTCGGAACCGAAGAGGTTAAACTGCCTGTTCAGCTTACGCCGCAGAGCAGTATTTCCCCGCAGGAACTTCCGTATGTAAACGCGCTGTGCGAAGTGTATGCAGAAAAAATCAACAGTGTCGTGACGCCAGACACAATAGGAACCTTGTCCAACACCCTTCGCAGAAACTTTGCAGAACAGCGCAAAGCCTACTATAGCGCAGAAAGCGTCCATCGTTCGGTGCGTGAGGTCTTTTCTGACGGCGATAAACAGTTTCAGGCGCTAAAAACGGATGCTTATGATGGCATTTCCGACACACTCTATGATGATCGCCACACAAGCGGATACGACCGCCTCCTCGCAGTACTTGATAAGGTTACGAACATTACGCTTTCAAAATCCTCGTTTATGAACATAATCGGTCTGATAGCAAATCTTGAAAAGAAAGGCATCTGCCATATCCTGGTGAATGACGGGACGATTAAATCGTGGGTGAATATCGATGAATGATCTTTTCAACACTCCGTTTGAAACCGGGTTGCGTGCGATGCTCATTCTCTCCGTCATCCGTTCCTGCGGTATGACAATTGACCGCCTTTCAGCATACGACTTTATGACCATATACGGAAAAGATTTTGAAGTGTCTGATCGGAACTTGCACGGAGATAACAGTTACAGCTTCAGCGAACTATCCTCCAAGCGGTCTGTATGTTCGGAAGGCATCAAGATGTTTGTACTGGATGGGCTTATCGCCGTCAACCGAACTGAAGGCGGTTTTCTGTATAAGCTGACCGTCGCCGGACGCAAGTATATCGGAACCCTTGAGTCCGATTACAAAGATCAGTATTTAGCTATTGCAGAAACCGTACATAAAAAATATGCACGAAAAAGTGACTCGGCAATCTTGAAAGAAATCAGCGGCAAAGCCGTGCAATCGTTAAGGAGGTAGCGATGGGAGAATTCTATATTACCAAGGTGGTCGCTAAAGGCAGCGGCAAAACCGATTCCGTAATCGACCTCCACCCTGGGTTGAATATCATCCGAGGGAGATCAAATACTGGCAAGACCTGCATCATCAAGTGTATCGATTTCTGCTTTGGCAGCAAGGCGAAACCTTTTGATGAAAGCCTTGGATATGATATTATAGCTCAAAATCAGTCTGAAAGCAAGAGACAAAACGTTAACTCTCAGATAATAAAACGCTGCTACACTACATCTAACCTGTAGCCTCGCCACGCAGTTATCTAACCCGTAGCCTCGCATTTCGGCTATTTCGGTGTGCTGGATAGATAATGAAAAAGTCTGAAAGGGATCCCGGGCCGCCGCCGGTTTTTGCGGGCAAACCTCGGAATCCCTTTATTTCAGTACATTTCAGCCCTTTTGGGCTTCGGTTCTCGTCATCAATACTACTGTCTCCACATGGATTATGTGTGTAGAATACTATCTCAATAACCTTTTAATTTTTCTAGAACCTAAAATGCAGCAATGATGATTAGTCCAAGCTGATAGAACAATTTAATTTTTCTCGACAACCTTTTGATAAATCTATCTACTTTTTGATTTTTCCCATAAGGGGGTGCAAAGCAAAAATCAGCAGCGCACCTTCGGTAAAATAGGAAAAACCGAGCATTGATGACTTTTGCACCCCCATACTCGGAAAACTGCTTGATATAAGGACTTCTTCGACAGAAAAATAAAAAAGTACGGTAGCCCATTGTATCATGGACTACCGCACTTCGTGTGGTAGGACTATAAAATAGATTTTTTCGCCTTTTGTGGGTTAGTGTTTGTTCCCTTACGAAAAATCTTGAGCTTTCAGGGTTAGGGGCATCGGTGAGCCGCTGTCATTCGGTCAGCGGCTGCACCGATTTAAGACCGCCTTTGAATATTACGGTAATCTGTTCTTTGGAATCCACCACTACGCATTCGAGCAGTTGACGGACGATTTGGTCATCGTATTCCATCGGACGGTTTTTTATGCCGTCGAGTATCGTGTAGATGTCATCGAGTCGGGATTTTGCGTTTTCTCGCCGCTGTTCAGCGTCGGCTATGCTTTCGAGCTGCTGTTGCAGACAGCTTTTTTCATTCATGAGCCGAGTTGCGGTTTCCTCGTCAAAGGCTTCGATGGTGTCGGTGGACACTCGGTCGAGCATCTTTTTGAACTCTGCGTCGATTTCGGCGATCCGTATCTGTAGGTCAATGCTGTTATCCTCGCTCTTTTCGCCCTCCAAGCCCATGCCGATGTGCAGTTTCAGTGTTCGCAGCACCTCGGCATTTTGGTTGGCGGTTTCCATGATCGCCGCCATCACTGCCCGTTGCAGTATGCTTTCCTCTACGGAGGGTGAGTTATGACAGTATTTCTTGGCGTATTCGATGCGGTTGATGCATCGCCATACGATTTTCTTTTTACCGCTTGCCGTCCATGTGCATCGGCGGTAGGCGGACTTGCATTCACCGCAGACGAGCAGTTCTGTCAGAGCGTATTTGCTTGAGTATTTGCCTTGCTCGGTCTTGGCTTTTCGGCTGATCTTGCGTTTGCCGGAGCGCCTTGCGAGTTCCTCCTGAACTCTGCCGAAGGTGGACGAGTCGATAATGGCAGGGTGACTGTTTTCTACATAGTATTTCGGGCGTTCGCCGTTGTTGACTCTGACCTTTTTGCTGATGCAGTCGGTGATGTAGGTCTTATTGATGATGGCATCGCCCTTGTATCTCTCGTTGGAGAGAATGGACTGTATCGTGGAAAACTGCCACTCTGCTTTTCCCGTCGGGCTTTTGATGCCCTTTTTTTCAAGTAGTTCGGCAATTCCTTTTAAGCTGTCGCCTGCGAGGAAGCGGTCATATATAAGGCGGATTGTTTCAGCTTCTTCGGGTACGATTTCGGGCTGTCCGTCCTCGCCCTTGCGGTAGCCGAGGAAATTCTTATATTGGAATATAACCTTGCCTTCACGGGCGGCCTGTGCCTTGCCCCATTTAATGTTGGCGCTGATATTTTCCGATTCGCTTTGGGCTATGCTGCCGTAGATGGTAATGTAAAACTCGGCGCCGGGCTGATTGCTGTGGATGCCCTGTTCCTCGAAGTACACATCGACACCGAGGTCATTGAGCAGTCGGACATACTTCAAGCAGTCCACCGTGTTCCGCGCGAACCGGGCAATGGATTTTG